>LNFM01002570.1_pt1 | contig 37809 bp, 38 predicted proteins | sample 596031 | NCBI WGS metagenome assembly LNFM01 (sample SAMN04254537, study PRJNA301005) | activated carbon metagenome | isolation source: dual media filters at the Ann Arbor, Michigan drinking water treatment plant | place: USA: Ann Arbor | reverse complement strand
GAGATCCCCTGCTCGGCGAGCGCCTCGCCGAGCACCTCCGACGCCTCCGGGTCGGCGGGCGGCAGCACGCGGTCGGCGACGTCGATCAGGGTGACGCGGCTGCCGAGCCGGGCGAAGGCGCAGGCCATCTCCACGCCGATCGGCCCGGCGCCCGCGATCGCCAGGTGACCGGGGGGCGTCTCCCGCTCGAAGAGGGTCTCGTTGGTGAGCAGGCGCTCCGGGGGCAGGCCCGGGACATCGATCGTCCGGGGCCGGGAGCCGGTGGCGATCACGACGTGCGGCGCCGTCAGCTCCCGCTCGCCGCTGTCGCCGGCAACCGTCACGACGCGCCCCGGCCCGAGCCGCGCGCGCCCCCGGATCAGCGTGATGCCGTCGGAGGTCGACATCTCATGGTCCTCGCGGGCGGCCAGGGCGTCGCGGGTGGCCCGCACCCCGGCGAGGGCGGCGGCCGGATCGGCGCGGGCGGCCGGGTCCCGCGAGAGGTGGATCAGGCGCTTGGAGGGGATGCAGCCGACGTTGGTGCAGTCGCCGCCCACGCGGTCGCCCTCCACCAGCGCGACCCGCCGACCCAGCGCAGAGAGGCCCACGGCCACCGTGAGCCCACCCGAGCCGGCGCCGATCACGACCGCGTCGAAGGGGGCGCTCTCAGGCGGCGGCATCGGGCCTCCCCGCGTCACGGCGTCTCAGCAGGTGGGAGATGGCCAGCCCGGCGACCAGCATCACGCCCGAGGCGATCAGGACCGGCGCGTCGATCTGCGGCACGCCCCCGTCGAAGCTCTCGAGCGAGGCGCCGAAGAGCACGAAGGCGACCGTCGCCGGGGCGCTCCCGATCGCCGTGCCGGCCAGGAAGGCGACCGGATGGATGCGCAGGGCGCCCGCGAGGTAGCTGACCAGGTCGTAGGGCAGGTAGACCAGCCGCATCACGATCACCGTCTCGAAGCTGCGGTCGCGCAGGCGGCGCGTCCACCGCGTCAGCCTCCCGGTGGCCTCGGGGTCGGCGAAGCGCTCGCCCCCGAGCCAGCGGGCGAGGCCGTAGGCCACCATCGCCGAGCCGTTGGCGGCGATCACGACCAGCACGACGCCGCCGACCGGCCCGAAGAGGAAGCCACCCGCCACGGTGAGGACGGCCGCCGAGAAGAAGATCAGGGGCCGGACGAGGTAGACGGCCACGAAGGCCAGCGGTCCCCAGGCGCTGCCCTGGATCGCGTCCACCAGGTCGGTCGCGGCCTCCGCGGGCCCGCGGCCGCTGGTCGCCGCCCACGTCGCCGCGCCGCCGATCAGCGCGAGCCAGGTGCCGGCGACGATCAGGCGCGCGCGCGCGTCGCGGCTCACGAGGCCTCCAGGTGCCGGGCCGCCCAGAGCGCGCGCTGGGCCACGCTCACCGCGACGCCGGCGGCCATGGCCCACATCACGGCGACCGACCAGCCCGGCACTGCGAGGGCGACGGCGAACAGCACGACGGTCTCCGCCCCCTCGATCAGCCCGGGGGGCATCGTCACCGACGTCGCCTCGCCACGGGCTCCGGCGCCCGCGCCGCGCCGCTCGAGCAGCGCCGACAGGTACGACCAGGCGATCGCGTTGACGTAGAAGGTGGCCAGCAGCGCGCCCGCGGCGATCCAGGCCGCCTGACCGCCCTGCCCGGCCGCGATGCCGATCGGGATGGCGGCGTAGACCACGACGTCGGAGAGGATGTCGGCGTAGGCGCCGAGATCCGACTGCCGGCCGGTGCGCCGGGCGAGGGCGCCGTCGAGGCCGTCGAGCAGGCGGTTGAGCAGCCAGAGCCCGACGGCGAGCGCCGGGAGGCCGGCCCCGGCGGCGACGGCGGCGCCGATGCCCGGGACGGCCGCCGCCGCGGTCAGCGCGGTGGGGTGGAGCGCGTCGGGCAGCGCCCGCGCCAGCGGCGCGAGGGCCACGTCCTTGTGGCGCCGGAGGGAGCGATCGATCACGGCGTTCCCCGGCGCGGCATGAGGGGGTTGTACAGGCCGGGCATTGCGCCGGCCTTACAGGCTGAAAGATCCTCGTCAGATATGCCTCCTACCGTGGCCGGGACGCACCGCACCCGAGCCCGGAGAGGCCCATGCCCAGGACCGACGCACCCACCCCGCCACCCCGCCGCGCATCCCGGGCGGCCCGTCTCGCCGGCGGCGGGGCCGTCCTGGTCGCCCTCGCCGCCGGCGCCTGGGCGATCGGCGCCGGCGTGGACGACTTCACGGCATCGATCGTTCTCACCGCCGCGTGGTTCGTTGTGGTCGGCATCGCGGCCGAGCTGGTCGCCCGGCGCCGCCCCGGCACCGGGATCGCCCTGCGCGGGGCGTTCGTGGTGGCGCTGCTGGCCTCCGCCTTCGGCTTCTACTGGACCTCGGTGCGCGACGTGGTCGTCGACGAGCAGGTCGTCGCGGGCGTGGCGGCGAGCAGCCTGCCGCCCGGCGAGGCCGCGGCGGCCACGCCCCCGGCCGGCGAGCGGCCGCCGGCCGCGCGCTCCTCGGCCCCGCGGGTGAACGTCACCCTCAGCACCGGCGCCTTCGAGTCGCTGGCCCACGAGACGGTCGGCACGGCCTCGGTGGTGCGGCGCCCGGACGGGGAGCGGGTGCTCACCCTGACCGGCTTCCGCACCGACAACGGGCCCGATCTGCGCGTGTACCTGGTCGCCGGCGCGGTGGACGACAACGGCGACGGTGAGGGGTCGATCGACCTGGGCCGCCTGAAGGGCAACGTGGGCGACCAGCAGTACACGATCCCCGCCGGCACCGACCTCGCCCGCCACGCCACCGTGGTCATCTGGTGCCGCGCCTTCACCGTGGGCTTCGCCAGGGCCGGGCTGGACCCGGCCTAGGATGGGCAGGATCGAGGGGGCGCCCGGTGACGGGCGGGAGAGGACCACCGGGGAGGACGCGTGCGGCGGGTGAGGACGCTGGTGGGGACGGCGCTCGTCTGCGCGCTGGCGCTGGTGGCGGCCGCGTGCTCGGGCGACGCCGACGGGGGCTCCGGCTCGGCGGCCCTGCCCGCCGAGTGGGCCGACGTGCGGGCCGCCGCCGACGGGAGCACCGTGCGGTGGTGGATGTACGGGGGTGACGCGCGCATCAACGACTACGTGCGCGAGCACGTCGTGCCGGCCGCGGCCGCCGAGGGCATCACCCTCGAGCAGGTGCCGATCGACGACACGGCCGACGCGGTGCAGCGCGTGCTGGCCGAGCGCGAGGCGGGCCGGGACTCGGGCGGGGCGGTGGACCTGATCTGGATCAACGGCGAGAACTTCGCCCTGGGCGTCGAGGCGGGCCTCTGGCTGGAGGACTGGGCGGGCCGCCTGCCGAACGCCGCCCTCCTCGACCCCGAGGACCCCTCGCTGACGTCCGACTTCGGCGTCCCCGTGGAGGGCCGCGAGTCGCCCTGGAGCCGCGCGGCGCTGGTGTTCGCGCACGACCCGTCGCGCCTCGCCGAGCCCCCCACGAGCGTCGCGGAGCTCCTCGACCACGCGCGGGCCAACCCCGGGCGGGTCACCTATCCCGCCCCGCCCGACTTCACCGGCTCGGCCTTCGTGCGCCTGGCCGTCCAGGAACTGGGCGAGGACGAGGCCCTGCGGCGGCTCGCGGAGGTCCGGCCGTTCCTCTACCGCGAGGGTCGCAGCCTGCCCAAGTCGGAGGCCGAGCTGAACCGGCTCTTCGGCGACGGCCAGGTGGACATCGCGATGAGCTACGACCCCGGCTTCGTGCTGTCGGGGGTCCGGGCGGGCACGTTCTCCGAGGCCGCGCGCCCGTTCGCCCTCGCGCGGACCCTGGTCAACACCAGCTACGTGACGATCCCGGCCAACGCGGCCAACCGCGAGGGCGCGGCGGTGGTGGCCGACCTGCTGCTCTCGCCGGAGCTCCAGGCGGTGAAGGCCGATCCGGAGGTGCTGGGCATCCCGACCGTGCTCGATCCGGCGCGCCTCGACCCCGCCGACCGGGACGCGCTGACGCGCGAGGCGCAGAGCCCGTACCTGCTCGGCCCCGACGCCCTGGGCGAGCCGCTCGCCGAGCTGCCCGCGGCCGAGGTGAGCCGCATCGAGGAGCGCTGGCTCACCGAGGTGCTGCGCTGAGCGGCCTGCGCTGCAGCGGGGTGGGGGCGAGCCCCGGCGGCGCGGTGGTGCTGCGCGGGGTCGACCTCGAGATCCCGACCGGCGGGCGTCTCGCGCTGGTCGGGCCCTCGGGCGCGGGCAAGACGACCCTGCTGCGGGTGATCGCGGGCCTCGAGCCCTCGGCCACCGGCCGGGTGGAGGCCGGTGGCCGCCCGCTCGACGGTCTGCCCCCCCACCGGCGGCCGATCGCGATGGTCTTCCAGGAGCCCCGGCTGCTGCCCAACCTCGACGCCGCCGAGAACGTCGCCTTCGCGCTGCGGGCGGCCGGGGTGGGGCGGCGCGAGCGGCGCGCGCGGGCCGACGCCCTGCTCGCCGAGGTCGGGCTGGACGGCCTCGGGCGCCGGGGCGTACGCGGGATGTCCGGCGGCGAGCAGCAGCGCATCGCGCTCGCCCGGGCCCTCTGCCCGGACCCGGGGCTGCTGCTGCTCGACGAGCCGATGGCGTCGGTCGATCCCGACCGGCGGGAGGGCCTGCGGCGGCTGATCCTGCGCCTGCAGGCGGAGCGGCGGGTGACGACCCTGATCGTGACGCACGACCGCGACGAGGCGGCCGAGATGGGGGAGGCGATCGCCCTGATGATCGAGGGCCGGGTCGTGCAGTGCGACACCCCGCGCAACCTCTTCCTGCGCCCCCAGACGCCGGCGGCCGCGCGCTTCTTCGGAACGCGCAACATCCTCGGCGGCGAGGTCGTGGACGGCGTGCTCGCCACCGAGGCCGGACCGGTGCCCGCGCCGGGTCCGGACGGGCCGGCGCGGCTGGCGATCCGGGCGGAGGGGATCGTCCTCGATCCGGAGGGGCCGCTGGAGATGACCGTCCGGGAGGCGGTCTTCACGGGCTCGGTGCTGCGGGTGCGCCTCGCGCGGGGCGACATGCGGCTGGAGGCCCGCCTTCCGCCCGACCCGAGCCCGTCGCCGGGGGACGCGGTGCGGGTCGCCGTCGCCCCGGGGGCCGTCTGGCGCTTCCCGGACGATGATGCGGTGCCGGCCCCCGGCCCCGGGGTCCTCCATCCCTGAGCGGTCGAGCCGCCGTGTGCGGACGCTGCTCGCGCTCGCGCCGGCCCTGCTGGTGGTGCTGGTGCTGTGGGGGGCGGGGCTCGTGGGGGCGGTGCGGTCGAGTCTCGGGGTGAGCCGCCTGACGGGCTGGTCGGCCGCCGACCTGGACGCCTATCGCGCGCTGGCGGACGACCCGGTGTTCTGGGAGTCGTTGTGGTTCACGCTACGGATCACGGTGATCGCGACGGCGCTCTCGCTGGTGGTGGCCGTGGCGCTCGCGGCCGTCCTGCGCCGCAGCGGGGTGGTCGCCCGCCTGCTCGCGTCCGTCCCGGTGCCCATGCCGCACCTGGTCGCCGCGGTCCTCGGCGTCCTCTGGCTCGGCCCGGGCGGGATCGCAGACCGCCTGCTCGGCGGGCTCCCGGTCGATCTGGTCCGCGATCCGGCCGGCATCGGCATCGTCCTGGTCTACGTCTACAAGGAGGCGCCCTTCCTCGCGCTGCTGGTGCTGGCGGCCTGGGGGCCGGCGGTGGCGGCCCGGGAGGAGGCCGCCGCCGTTCTCGGAGCCCGTCCGCTGCAGCGTCTGCGCTGGGTGGTGTGGCCGGCGATACGCGCGCCGCTGCTGACGGGGGCGGCGGTGGTGGCGGCCTTCGTCATCGGCGCCTTCGAGGTCCCCCTGGCCATCGGCCCGACGTCGCCGCAGACCCTGTCGGAGCTGGCGCTGTCGGCGACGCGCGAGGCGAGCCTGGACGGGCGCGCGACGGCCAGCGCCGTGCTGGTGATCGCGTCCGTGCTGGCGGTCTCGGTCGCCGCCCTCGCGGCGGCCGGGCTGCGGAGGCGCCATGAGTGAGCGGAGCCGCCTCGGTCGTGCCGGCGCCCTCGTGCTCATCGCCCTCGCGGCGCTGCTGCCGCCCCTCACGCTGCTGCTGCGCGCCGCGGCCGACGAGTGGCGCTCGCCTGCGCTGCTGCCCCAGCGCTTCGGCACCCGGGGTGTGGAGGAGGCCTTCGCCGACGCGTCGCTCGCGGGCGAGGCGATCCGCAACTCCCTGGTGGTGGGGGTGATCGTCACCCTGCTGGCGCTCGTCATCGCCTGGCCGGCGGCCCGCGTCATCGGCGAGCGCCGTCTCCGCCGGCCCGGTCCGGTGTGGGTGCTGCTCGGCCTCCCGCTCCTGGTGCCGCCCTTCGCCACCGGCTCCGGCCTGGCCGAGTGGTTCATCCGGATCGGCATCGCCGACACCCTCGCCGGGCTGGTCGTCGCCCACCTGGTCCCGGTGCTGCCCTACGTCGTCCTGATCCTGGCGAGCGGATTCGGACCGGACGTGCGCGACCTGGAGGAGGCCGCGTCGGTCAACGGCGCGGGCCCGCTGCGGCGCCTCGGCCTGGTGACGCTGCCCGCCCTCGCACCGGTGCTGGCGGTCGCCGCGCTCCTCGGCTTCCTCGTGTCGTGGAGCCAGTACGGCCTCAGCCTGGCCGTCGGCGGCGGAGTCCCGATGCTGCCCCTGCTGCTCGTCCCCTACATCTCCTCCGACCCGCAGGTCGCCTCCGTGCTCGGCCTGGTCTTCCTCGCCCCGGCCCTGATCGCCGCGGCCGCCGCGCTCCTGCTGATGGGCCCGCGCGGCCCGCGCGGACGCCATCCCGCCCGAATCGCCCCGGATGTGCGGGAGGCCGCTCACCCATTCGGGTGAGTGCCTGTTGCCCCATGCGAGACACCGGACGTAGCATGGGCCCGCTCGGGGGATCCCAGGGGGTGCGAGATGGGGGCGAGGACGGCGCAGGCGTCCGTGGCCGCGGAAGCGCGGCGGGCGGCGGCGGCCGACATCAACCTCCTGCGGCGCGCCGACGCCGCCGGGCAGCGCCTGTTCCGTGAGCTCGTCGTGTCGCGGATCGCGTGGTCGACCGTCTCGGAGGCCAGCCGGCTGATCGCCGTGGACGTGGTCGCCTTCTCGTTGCGCGCCCCCGGCTGCGCGCACCCGCCGCCCTGCAACCTGCACCACTGCCTCTCGCGACTCGAGATGAAGGCGGTGCTCGGCAACCGCGGGCCCCGGCTCCCGGGACTGAAGCTGGCGTCCGGCGGCGGCGTCGGCGGCCGGGTGCTCGCCACCGGAAAGCCGGTTGAGGTGCCGACATACGGCCTGGCGCCCTTCGATCCCGACCTGGTGGACCTCGTGGCCGGTGAGGAGGGCATCCAGGCCCTCGCCGGCATCCCGGTGTCGTTCGCCGGTGAGGTGCGCGGCGTGCTGCACGTCGGGCTCCGTCGCGAGGGGGCCTTCAGCAACGGGACGATCGAGGCACTGACGCGCCTGTGCACCTACGCGGGAGCCGCTCTGGCCGCCGCGCGCGACCGCACGCGCGTCGAGGAGATCGCCGCGCTGCGCGAGCGCCGCCGGCTGGCCCGCGCGCTGCACGACGAGTTCGGCCAGCGGCTCTTCGGCATCGGCCTGACGGCCCAGCACGCGCGCGCCAGCGCGAGCGCCGGGCGCCCGGACCTGCTCGAGCACCTGTCGGCCCTGGAGCAGCAGATCACCACGGCCTCGGGCGAGCTGCGCGCCACGCTGCGCTCCTTCGACCGCCCGAGCGCCCCCGCCGGGGCGGTCGTCGTGAAGCTGCGCGAGGACGTGGCGGCCTTCTCGGCCCGCGCCGGAGTGCCGGCGCACCTCCTCGTCATCGGGGAGCCGGCGCCCATCGATGCCGGCCGCGAGGACCTGATCGTGCGGGCCGCCCAGGAGGGCCTGCGCAACGTGGAGCGCCACGCGGGCGCGCTCGAGGTCGTCGTCACGCTGGCGTTCGAGGGCGACTGGGTCGAGCTGGTGATCCAGGACGACGGTGTGGGCGCCGCGACACCCCGAGGCGGCTACGGCTTCGGTCTCGGGATGCTGCAGGAGGAGATCGCGCGCTTCGGCGGCGAGGCGCGCCTGCAGCGGGGCGAGGACCACGGGTGCACGATGAAGGCGCGGCTCCCCCTCAGGTGAGCCGCAAGCCGCACACCGTCGTCGTCGCCGACGACCACCCCATCGTCATCTCCGGAATGCGGCTGCTCCTGTCGGGCAGCCGCTTCTTCGAGCTGGTGGGGGAGGCGCGCAACGGCGCCGAGACCATCCTGCGCTGCGAGCAGTTCCGCCCCGACGCGCTGCTGCTCGACCTGCGCCTGCCGGACCTGCCGGCCGCGACCATCTGCACGCGCGTCAAGGAGCGCCACCCCGAGACCGCGATCGTGATCCTCACCGCGCACCCGGAGGAGATGGCGGTGCGCGGATGCCTGAAGGCGGGCGCATCGGCCTGCCTGTTCAAGGACGTCAACGAGCAGAACCTGCTGTCGGCGCTGATGCAGGTCGTGCACGGGCGCGCCGTGATCGACCCCCGTATCGCGGGCGCCATGCTGCCGCGCCGCGACGGCAACGGGACCTCGGGCGGCGGCCTCTCGGGCCGCGAGCACGAGGTGATGCTGCTGATCGCGCGCGGGCTCACCACGCAGGAGATCGCCGACCAGATCGGGCTCTCCCCGAACACGGTCAAGAGCCACTCGCGGTCGCTGTTCACCAAGCTCGGGGCCCACAATCGCGTCCAGGCGCTCGCCGTCGCCCAGGAGCGGGGCCTGATCTAACGCCGTGTCAGGACTGCACTAGTCCAGGCTCCTCGCGATCGCGCGGCCGAGGGCGCGCGCCTCCGCCGGCCGGGCGGCGATCGCCACCACCGCACGCCGGGGGCCGCCATCGACCACGGCGAGGGTGTAGCCGGGCGCCCGGAAGAGCGTCACCGGCACGCCGCCGACCCGATCGCGACCGCTCGGCGGGATGCCGATGAGGCGGATGACATCCGCCGGGACGTCCGGGGGGGATGCGCCCGGCACGGCGGCGACCCCGAACAGCAGGGCCGTGCGGCCCGCCCGCCGGGCCGTCGCCGTCTGGATCGCGTAGTCCGACGCCGGGCCGTCGACGCCGTTGAGGATCGTGTTCCGCAGCCGCCACACCAGCGAGAGCCGATAGGAGCCGGGGGCGACCGGGCGCACCATGTAGCCCGTGACGGTCGCCGGGATGACGGTGACGGCGGGCGCCTCCACCGGTCGTCCGGGGGTGGTGGACGAACCGGGGGAGGCGCCCGCCGGAGGGGTGGTCGTGACGCCGTCGTCCCCCGTCGCCGAGAGGACGATGGCGCCCATGAGGACGACCACGACCGCGGTGATCACCGCCGCGATGCCGGCGCGCCCGCTCATGCCGCCGGGCATGGCACCACGGGCCCGAAGGGGCGATCGGCCCGTGGTGCCATGGTGGGCGCCCTACTCCGGCAGGGAGTAGGCCACGACCGAGGCCTTCTGCTCGGGGGTGGTCGCGAAGCCGGCGCCCGCGACGATCACGTCCTCGGCGATCGCCGGGGTCGAGTTGGACTGGGCCGGAAGCTGCTGGGTCCAGACCTCGTCGCCGGTCGCCTTGTCGAAGCCGTGCATGACTCCGTCGAACGTGACCGTGACGACCACGTCGTTGACGACGGTCGCGCCGCCGTAGTTCATCTGCCCGAGGTCCTTCTTCCAGATCTCCTCGCCGGTCGCCGCGTCGAGGGCCAGCATCTCGCCCCCGGCGGTCGCGAAGTCGCAGAGCTCGGAGCCCTCGGTGAAGTTGGCCTGCTTGTTGTAGACCGAGCAGAGGTTGTTGACCGGGACGTAGATGACCCCCTCGGAGACCGACATGGCGGTCTGCACGCCCCCGAGCCAGCCGGGGTAGACGGTGACCGGGAAGGTCGTGAACGGGGCGTTGCGGTCGGGGCCGTCCTCGTCGGCCTTGCCACGGCCGTCGGCGGCGCCCGCCTCGGGCGTGTGCAGGCCCACGTCCTTCTGCCAGATCAGCTCCTGCGTCTCGCGGTTGAGGACGTAGACGGTGCCCATCTTGCCGCCGAGCACCACGACCGGGGTCTCCTCGCCGTCGATCGTGACGTCGGTCAGGATCGGGCCCAGGTGCAGGTCCCAGTCGCGCAGGTCGTGCGGCAGCGCCTGCCAGTGCCACTTGAGCTCGCCGGTCTCCCCGTCGAGGACGACCAGGCTGTTGGTGTAGAGGTTGTCGCCCGGGCGGCTCGTGCCGTTGGGGAACTCCTTGGTCCCCGGCCACGGCCCCGGGTTGGCGACCGCCATGTAGATGTCGCCGTTCTCATCGACGGACGGCGTCTGCCAGAGGCCACCGCCGGTGTTGAGCTCGGGGTCACCCCAGAGATCGTCGGTGGTGGTGTCGAACTGCCACTTCTCCTCGCCGGTGGCGAGGTCGAGCGCGTACACGATGCCCTTGCCGCCCCCTCCGTAGAAGTTGGCGAGGGACGCCCCGGGCACGCTCGAGATGATCACCGTGTCGTTCCAGACCAGGGGGGCCATGTCCACGCCCTCGCTCGACTGGCGGATGATCTCCTTCTCCCACTTCAGCTCGCCGGTGGCGGCGTCCAGGGCGAAGGCGCTCGTCGCGGTGCCGCCGACGACCATGCCGCCGCCGATCGCCACCCCGTTCGGGCCGGTCGTGGGCTTGTCGAACTTCTTCTCCCACTTGACCTCGCCGGTGGCCCGGTCGACGGCCATCACGTTCGAGCCGATGTCCTGGAGGTAGACCGTGTCATCCGTGACGACGGGGTTCGCCGAGAACACGCCGAACGTGCTCTCGCCGGTGAGGGGCACCGACCACGCCTCCTGGAGGCTCGCGATGTTCGAGGCGTTGATCTCGCCGGCCACCTCGCGGGTGTTGGCGTAGTTGCCGTTCGGGGACGGGAAGGCCGAGGCGGCCTCGGTCACCTCGGTCGGCGTCCCGGCGGGGAAGGCCGCGCCGGCCGGGTCGTCGCCGTCGTCGCCGCACGCGGCGGTCGCTCCGATGACGGCGATGCTGAGCGTCGCCGCGATGAGTGCGCGCGAGCGGCGCCGCAGCCTGCGGGCGCCCACGGCGCGGTACGGGGATTCTGCCATCGGGTGTCTCCGGGGTCCGGGGGAGAGGATCGTGGCGACGCTATGGCCGGGTCGTGGCCCGGCGAGACCCCGGATCGCCCCGATCGTGCTGCCGGCACCGCATCGGACGGGCGAGATCGCCGTCGCTGCGCGGTTCTCGCTCGGCTCGCGCCGCCCCCCGGGCCATCGTCCGTTCGGGTGAGAGCCTCACCCGAACGGACTGGCCCTGCGGGGCTACTGGATGCTGCGCACGAACGCCACGACGTCCGCGAGCTCCTGGCCCTCGACGAGCCCGGCCGGCATCGGGCTGCGGCCCTGGACGACCGTGGTGCGGATGGTCGCCGCCGTCAGGCCGAGGCCCGAGAGCTTCGGGCCGACGTACTTGCGGGTGCCGAGGCCCGCGTGGCACGTGTCGCAGCTGCGCACGAAGACGACCTTCCCGGCCGCGACCCGGCCGGGGACGACCGGGGCCGTCTCCGTGGGCGCGGTCGTCGCCGGCGCGGTGGTGGCAGGCGTGGTCGCCGGAGGGGGCGCGGACGCCGCAGGCTCGTCGGCCTCGTCGGAGTCGCCGCAGCCGGCCACCGCCAGCCCGGCGCACGCGACCGCGGCGGCGAGCGCCGCGGTCGCGCGGGACCGGCCTCTCACGGGGTGATCGTCACCTTCACGACGCCGTCCTCCTGGTTGGAGAAGAGCGGGTAGGCGTCCTCGATCTCGTCCAGCGAGAAGCGGTGGGTCACCAGCTGGCTCAGGTCGAGGCGGCCGATCTTCACCAGGTTCATCAGCGACTGGAGGCGCTTCTTGCCGCCGGGGCAGAGCGTGGTGCGGATGTCGATGTCGCCGATCCCGTAGATGAACGGCTCCAGCGGGATCGTCACCTTGTCGCCGTAGACGCCGAGCGAGGAGACCATCCCCGCCGGCCGCACCGCCTTGAGGCAGTTCTCGAAGGTCTCCTGGATGCCGAGCGCCTCGATCGCGACGTCGGCCCCGCGGCCCTCCGTGAGCGCCTTCACCTTCGCGACGGGATCCTCCTGCGTGTAGTCGATGACGACGTCGGCGCCCATCGTCCGGGCCATCTCGAGCCGCTTGGGGTTCGAGTCGACCGCGATCACGAGGCCCGCCCCGCGCAGCCGGGCGCCGGCCGTGGCGCAGAGGCCGATCGGCCCCTGGGCGAAGACGACGACCGAGTCGCCGAGCTGGACGTTGGCCGTCTCCACGGCCGAGATGCCCGTGGTGGCGATGTCGGTGACGAAGAGGACCTCCTCGTCGGAGAGTCCCTCGGGGATCTTGGCGAGGTTCACCTGCGCGTAGGGCACGCGGAAGTACTCCGCCTGGACCCCGTCGATCGAGTTGCCGAGGCGCCAGCCGCCGATGATCCCCCACTGGTCCTCGTAGCCGGCGCACTGCGACGTGTCGCCCGCCTGGCAGAAGTAACAGGACCCGCACGGGGTGATCGCGCCGACGACGACCCGGTCCCCGACCTCGTAGCCGGACACGGCCTCGCCGAGCTCGTGGATGACGCCTGCGGGCTCATGGCCCACGACCCGGCCGGGCGCGACCGGGTACTCCCCGCGCCAGATGTGCGAGTCGGTGCCGCAGATCGTGGTCGTCGTGACCTTCACGATCGCGTCGGTGGGGCCGCAGCGTGGCATCGCGACCTCCTCGATGTGGATGTCGCGCACATCCTTGAAGACGGCCGCCCTCATCGTCTCGGGCATCGTTCTTCCTCCATCGTGGGGGGGTGGGTGGTCACCGCGAGCCTCCTGCGCCGCCCCGGCAACGGCAACGCCGATCTCGGCCGCCCGCCCGCCCGCCCCGCACGCCCGGTTCCACGGGATCCCGCATGCCGAGCGGCGTCCGGCCTCGCACCCGCCCGGAAGGCCCCCCTCACCCGTTCGGGTGAGGGGGCGCGCCTGCGCGCCTCAGCCGCCGCCCGGCGGCACGTCGACCAGGTGCCGCGACTCCTCCGGCACCAGATCGATGTGGTCGGGGTGGCGGCGGATCCAGGCGGCGAGGAAGGGGCACATCGGCACCGCCCGCAGGCCCCGTACGCGCACGTCCGCCAGCGCCTCGCGCGCGAGCGCCCCCCCGACGCCGCGGCCGCGGAAGGAGTCGTCCACGTCGGTGTGGACGAAGACGACCACCCCCTCCTCGGAGCGGTAGGCCGCGAACCCCGCCAGCACGCCGTCGGCGAGCGCCTCGTAGCGCTCGCTCTCGGGAACGTGACGCACCGCGATGGATGGATCGGCGCTCACGGCACCTCCCGGCCGGTCAGGTCATCGCCGCCAGCACCTCCGCGCTCGGCGCGACGGTCGCGAACGACGCCCCGAGTATGCCCAGGGCGGCCTCGTGTGCGCCAGCCCCCATCATGCTCGCCACCGCGTCGTCGAGCACGACCACCGAGAAGTCGCGCACCGACGCGGCCACCGTCGTGGCGAGCACGCACGAGTTGGTGTTGACGCCCGCGATCAGCAGGGTCCGCCGGCCCATCGATCGCAGCACGAACTCCAGATCGGTGCCGACGAAGCAGTCGTAGCGCTTCTTGGTGTCGATCACGACGTCGCCCTCGGCGAGGACGCCGGGCATCAGCTCGAGCCCCGGCAGCCCGATCAGGTTGTGCTCGGCGATGGCCGTGCGGGTGCTGCCGGGCCGGCCGGACTGCAGCGCCCAGTAGGGGTTGGAGAGGATCTCCTGCCGGTCGCGGTAGGCGGTCACCAGGTGCACCACCGGCACGCCGAGCGCGCGGAACGCGGCCAGCATGGGCACGACGCGCTCCATGAGGGCGGCCGAGTCGTCGGCCGGCAGCGGCAGGGTGGCCACGGGCGGGTCGAGGTGGCCACGGTGCAGGTCGATCGTGACCACGGCCGGGTCGGTCAGGGCGGGGAGCGCGGTGTCGGTCAAGGGGTCCTCCGTGGGATCGTGGGGCGTCAGCGGTTGGCGGCGATGATCAGGACGCCGGCCATGGCGAGCGCCGACCCGGTCCACTGCAGGCGGGTCAGTCGCTCGCGCACGACGGCGGCCGCGATGGCGGCGGTGACGATCGGATAGGTCGAGCCGAGCACGGCGGCGATGCTGAGCGGGCCACGTGAGGAGGCGGAGGTGAACGTCAGCACCGCCAGCGCGTCGAGGATCCCGGCCGCGGCGATCACGACGAGCGCCGTGCGCGGCGGGCGCAGCGACATCCCCATGGCGACGGCCGCGACGGCGACCAGGGGGATCGACGCCGTCCGCGCGCCGAGCACGGTCCACAGCGCCCCGCCCTCCGCGGCCAGATCGAGGAAGACGTAGAAGGTGCCGAAGCCGCACGCCGCGAGCAGCGCCATCCCGATGCCGCCGGTGCCGCGGGCGCCCGTGCCCCGGGCCGCCATCAGGATGCCCGCGATCACGACCACGCCCCCGGCAGCCGCGGCGAGGCCCGGGCGCTCGCCGCCCGCGACGCCCACCGCCACCGGGATCAGCACGCCGGTCGCGGCGACCGGCGCCACGACGCCCATCACGCCGGCGGCGAGGGCCCGGTAGAAGGCCACCAGGCCGATGCCCGCGGCCACCCCGCCGGCCATCGCGAGCAGGAAGGGGCGGACGCCGGGCAGGGGCTGCCCGGTGGCCGCCAGGATCGTGAGGATGGCGGCCACGCCGGCCAGCTGGGAGACGACGACCACGGCGGCCACCGCCGCGCGCCGGGTGGCGAACCCGCCGAGGAAGTCGCTCGCGCCCCACATCAGCCCCGCCAGGAGGCCGAGCGCGACGAAGCTCATGCGGCGGGCGCGCGGAAGTGGCGCGGACCGCGCATGTGCGCGGAGATGACCCACGAGAAGAACGCGAAGCGCAGCACCTCGGCGCGGTCGGCCCCGTGCAGGCCTCCCGCCACCAGCGCGTCGAGCGCCGCGAGGTCGCCGGCGTCGAGCTCCACCGGGACCGACCGTGAGCCGAGGGGGACGTTGACGTACTCGGCCGCGTAGTCCGGGTCGGGCGCGAGCGCCCTCTCCACCCGGATCACCGGCTGGCGGAAGTCCGCGGCGGTCCGCTGGCTGGCCGGGAAGGGCGGCGCCTCGGGCACCAGCCGGGCGAGGTCCTCCTCGTCGCCCGCGAACACCTGCACCAGCAGGGGCTTCAGGGCGAAGTTGCTCGTCACCATCACGTCGGCGCCGCAGACGTTGGGCACCGCGAGGACGTCGATCTGGGCCAGCAGGTCCACGTGGTCGTCCGGGCGGGCCCGGTTGGGGGCGATGAAGGGCTGCCCCTCGGCGTCGATGCCGGTGTTCATGAACAGGTTGAACGAGTCGTGGACGTCGTCGGGCGTCAGCCCGTACTCGCGCTGGGCCTCGGCCTGGATGTCGTGGCAGTTGGTGTGGGGCGACAGGCCGAAGTGCAGGTCGAACAGCAGCGCGCTGCAGCGCGGGTAGAGCACGTCGTTGCTGCCGAGGGTGTCGCGCAGGATCGTCATCATCACCCGGTCGCGGGGCGGCGCCGACCAGAGGTGGTCGCCCTCGGTGGGGTGGATGCCGTGCATGTGGCGCGTGCGCCCGGTGTGGAAGTGCTCGCGGTAGTCGTGCAGGTTGAAGGCGTTGAAGTCGGCGCACTGGGCGCCCTCGGTCTGGGAGATGCGGATCACCTGGCCGCGGAGCACCGGCAGCGCCTTCCCGGTGCCCGGGAGCATCAGGTGCTCGGCGAGCAGCGCGCGGCCGCTCACGGCCGCGCCGTCCCGGCCAGGAACTCCCGCAGGCCGTGGCGCAGGGCCTCGGCCGGCGACCCCAGCCCGTGATCGGCGCAGAGCGCCTCGACGAGCGCGATCTGCTGGTCGTTGAGCACCACCTCCACCGTCTCGCCCGCTCGTTCGCTCATGTGGTCGTCCCCTCCACCTCGATGTCGGCCATGTCGATCTCGCGCACCGGCTCGGGCGTGCGGCGCGCGCCCATGCCCCGGCCCCACAGGTCGAACCCGATGCTCACCACCGCCGCGGCGGCGGCGAGGGCTCCGACGCCGCCCCAGCCGAGGTCGTTCCAGACCAGGGCCCCGATCACGGCCCCGATCGCCGTGCAGATGAAGTTGGTGAGGTAGGCGAGCGCCGTGCCGCGCGCCGCCCGCTCGGGCCCGGCGCGCCGGGCGGCGGCCGGGATGTTCACCGCCTGCAGCACCCAGACCGCCGCGTTGTAGAGGAAGAGCGCCACCAGCAGCGGCACCAGGGCCTCCCCCGAGACCGCCAGGCCGACCGCGGAGACCAGGATCACGCCGAGGCAGATCCGCGCCGCCGTGGTCTCGCCGAAGCGCTCCTCGAGGTACGCGCCGGCCTGTCCCGACACCGCTCCGCCCAGCCCCACCAGGCCCACCAGCCCGATGCCGAACGCGCTGAACGAGAACGGCGGCTCCTTGAGGAGGAAGGCGAGGATCGTCCAGACCGCCGACCAGCCGATGTAGATCACCGAGTTCGACAGGTTGATCGTGAGGTTGCGGGGAAGGCGCGTCAGCGCGGCCATCTGACCGAGCGCGCGCCGCACCGGCAGGCGCTCCCCGGCCACCGGCTGCACCGGCAGGGAGGTGCGCACGAGCACGATCAGCGCGGCGGCCGACACGGCCGAAAGCGCGAACGCCAGGCGCCAGTCGACCTGGCCGAGCACGCCGGCGAGCGTCCGCCCGACCACCACCCCGAAGGGCGCCCCGCTGAGGATCCCGACAAGCGCCCGGCGATCGCCGGCTGCCGCGGCGGTCGCGATCACCACCGGCAGAACGGCGGCGAGGCACCCCATCCCGAGGGAGGCGAGCAGGAAGGCGAGGTAGGTCGGGGCCACCGCGGCCGCCGCCGCCGAGACGAAGAGGCCGGCGGCCATCACGGTCAGCAGCTGCCGCCGCTCGCGGGTGTCGGCGAGGATGCCGAACAACACCAGGCCGACGCCGAAGCCGAGCTGGAGCCCGCCCTGGACGACCGACATGGCGCTGGTGCCGGCGTCGAGGGTCTCGCCGATGAACGGCAGCAGCGGCTGGGCGAGGTAGATGGAGGCCACGTTGACGACGGCGCAGGCCGTCAGCACCGTCGCCAGACGGAGTCGCGGAGCAGGGATCATGTGTGGATGCTCGGGGGGCGCGGGCCCCCCCGAGCGTTCTCCTATGCGGTCTGGGGCACCAGGACGTGGGTCAGGCCGGGCAGCGGCATCTCGGCGCGGGCGTACCACTCGGCCAGCAGCGGTCCCGAATCGACCACCAGGCCCGCGTGCAGCGAGATGATGTGCAGCGCCGCGTTCTCGGCCTCCTCGGAGAAGCCGGCCACGACGTCACGCGGCACGATGACCCGGAAGTCGCGGTTGGCGGCGTCGAACGCCGTCGAGACGTCGCAGCAGTCGGTGTAGGCGCCGGTGATCACGATCGTGTCGACGTCGAGCTGCCGCAGCAGGAACTCGAGGTCGGTGGGGTAGAACGCCGACAGGCGCTTCTTGGTACGCACGTAGTAGTCGATCTCGGGGTCGTGCTCGACCCGCAGATCGACCCACTTCGTTCCCTCCCAGCTGTGCTCGTCCATCGCCGGGTTGGGGGGCAGGTAGAGCTCGTAGAGCCAGCGCCAGTTGGCCTTGCCCGTACGGCTCTTGGAGAACCGGTCGTCGATGCCGCCGTGGCGCTGCCAGTGCTGGACCATGATGATCGGGATGCCGATCGCCCGGCAGGCCGCGTGGAACTCGTCGTGGATCGCGATCTTCTCCACGCCGCGCGGCGCGGGGCAGGGGCAGCCGGGGTCGTCGATGTCGAGGTGGCCGGCGTGCATGTCGATGCAGACCACCGCCGTGCGCTCCGGGTCGAGCCAGCTGTCGAACGTGTCCGGGAGGGACCTGCGGTCCCGGTTGTAGAGCCAGCAGTACATGTCGGTCTTCATCGGTCCGCCTCTCGCTCGGGCGCGGCGCCCCGCAGGGCGCCGCGCCGGTATGGGCCGGTCAGTCGGGGCAGTACCCGATGAGGTCGAGCAGGAGGTGCGCGCCGGGCACCTGCAGCGGCCCGCCGATCTTCATCGTCGTGGAGGCCGGCGGGTCCTTCGGGAACGCGGCGCCCCAGCGGCTGATCATCATCTGGAACCAGGTCAGGTCGTCGTGGAACGCCTGGCGGCGGCAGATGTTCTCCACGCTCGAGCCGCCGGCGGAGCCGATGGCGTCGATGATGCGGAGCATGTACTCCATCTGGAGCAGGGCCGGCTCCTTGTACCAGGGGAAGCCCGGGTGGCGCTTGGTCTCCTCGGCGAGGCCCTTCTCGTCGGCCGGCAGGATCGACGAGTAGAAGATGAAGTCGCCCGCGCGCACGGCCTGGGGCTCGTGGGTGGTCGGCTCCGGGGCCTCCGAGGTCTCGATCGTCTGCCGGGTGATGACCGCGTCGTCGGCGAGCACCATCAGGGCCACCTCGACCCGGCTGCCCTTGCCGCCGAGGCCCATGTGCGGGATCACGACGCGGGCCGGCGGGTTGACGGGGAACCACTCCCTCCAGGCGCGGTCGAACGCCTCGAACTCGCTCGGGTGGCCCAGGTAGACCTCGGCCTTGACCGTGTTCTCGAGGTGGCCGCCGGCCATCTCGACGATCTTGGCGAGCTTCTGCATCGTGTAGTGCGTCTGCTTCTCGACGTCCGACTCGTACCAGAAGTACGGGTTGATCCGGGCCTCGGGGGCGAGGCCGCTGGGCGTGCCCATGTGGCGCTCGCTCATGAAGTCGCCCTGCCAGTCGACCGGGATCTCACCGGCGGTGAAGATCCAGTCGCCGTAACGCAGGGCCGGCGAGTAGCCGGCGAGCGGGGCGGGGACGCCGTCCGGGACGCCGAACTCCTGCTTGGTCACCCCGGGGATCGGCTCGAAGGCGATCATGTCGACCTCGACGATGGTGTCCTTCACCATCAGCTCGCGGCAGACCATGCCGGTCGACGCCGGCCGTGCGGACGGGATGAACTCGTTGCGCACACGCAGGTAGGGCGTGATCGACATGCGCGGCCAGGTGATGCCCTCGGCGCGCTCGGAGTCGGTCGGGTAGGGCGACACGAACCACTGGTAGATCCGCATCAGGTCGGTGCCGATGTCCACGCCGGCGGCCTTCAGCGTGTCGGCGAGGTTCTGCAGCACGTAGCGCGACTGCAGCTCGAGCGGGTCCTGGTAGAAGGGCAGGCCCGGCGTCGGGATGACCTCGGGGGCCAGGCCGGTCTCGAAGTCGGTCGCGATCTGCCCGGCGGTGAAGACCCAGCCGCCCGCCTTGATGATGGGGCTGTAGGGCATCAGGGGCTTGGGGACGCCTCCGGGCCAGATCGCCTCGCGACCGGAGGAGGGCGTCGTGGGGAGTTCGGTCGTCGCCATGTCGTGCGTGGACCTCCGTGTGGGGGATCGGTGCGCTGCGGGGAAGGGGGGTGGGACCGGGCGGCGCGGGCGCCGCCCGGTCCCGGGGCGCTACGGGGTGGCCTCGAGCTTGGCCAGGTCGTACGTGGCGCCGGCTCCTGTGGTGCCGAGCACCGTGGTGTCGGGGACCACGACCGAGCCGTCCTTGATGGCCGCGACCAGGGCGTCGCTCTTGGTCTTGACGTCCTCGGGGACGACGCTGTCCAGGTCGTAGAACGGGGCCAGCTCGCCGACGCCGAAGTCGAGCCCGAAGGTGTAGTTCGTCGGCTCGATCTCGTCCTCGACGGCCTTGGCGACCATCTCCTTGTTCACGCCCTGGAGGTTGTAGAGGACGCTCGTGAGGACGACGTCCGGCGCCTGGGCGTTCGAGTCGAAGTAGCTGGCGATGACGTAGTTGCCCTCGCCCTTCTCCTGGGCGGCGGCGAACAGGCCCTGCGTCGCCGAGTCGGTCGCGGAGAAGATGATGTCCACGCCGTCGGCGTACTGGGCGGCGCCGGCGGCCTTGGCGGCGGCGACGTCGGTCCAGCTGTTGATGTAGACCTGCTTGACCTCGATGTCGGGGTTCGCGTAGCGGGCGCCGAGGGTGAAGCCCTCGACCTGGCGGGTCAGCGCGGGGAACGCGAACCCGGCGACCACGCCGAGCTTGCCGCTCTTGCTGGTGAGCGCCGCCAGATATCCGGCCGAGAAGGCGCCCTCCTGCTGCTCCGGGTCGTAGGTGCAGGCGTTGGCCGGCAGCTCGTCCTCGGGGATCGTCATCGCGGCGCCGCACACGGTGGCCTCGGGGAAGTCGGTCGCGACCTTGGTCACCGACTGCGGGACCGAGCCGTTGGCCATGAGGATGAGGTCGGTGCCGGACTTGGCGAAGGCGGTGCCCTGCTGGGTGTACTCCTCGGGCGTCAGGAGGTTCTCGCCCTTGCCGTCGATGGTCACGCCGAACTCCGCGGACGCCGCGTCGACGCCCTCGGTGGTGGCCTGGCCCCAGGAGCCGTCGCTCGCGCTTCCCGGGCTGAGGACGGCGACGCTGTAGTCGATCGCCGCCGCGGTGGCCCCCGTGGTCTCGGCTGCGGCATCCGACTCGTCGTCGCCACAGGCGACCGCGCCGAAGGCGAGAGCGCCCGCGGCGACGACGGCGATGCAGCCCCTCAATGATCTGTGCACGCGCGCTCCTTGGGTTGGGTGAAGGGGGTGGGACGGTCCGGCGATGGCCGGGTCACCGCGTCGCGCCGGCGGGCGTGAAGGGCACGCCGCAGGCGTTCGGGTAGCGGGACGACTTGGCGAGGACGACCGCGACGATGGTCACGACGTAGGGGAGGGCCAGCCACGCCTCGGCCGGCAGCGCGCTCAGGAAGCCCAGCGACTGCGCCTGGAACTGGAGCGCCTGCGTCACGCCGAACAGCACGGCCCCGCCGATGATGAGGAAGGGGTTCCAGCGGCCCAGCACGACGATCGCCAGGGCCACGAAGCCCTGCCCGGCGGTCACGTTGGTGACGAAGCCGCCCGAGGTCGATGCGACGAGGGTGGCCCCGCCGAAGCACATCAGCGCGGAGCCGATGATCACCGACGCGTAGCGCAGCCGCGGCACGCTCAGGCCCGCCGTCTCGGTGGCGCGCGGCTTCTCGCCCGCCGAGCGCAGGTAGAGCCCGAACCAGGTGCGGTGCAGGAGCAGGAACACCAGCACCGCCGCCAGGAGCGCCAGGTAGACCGTGATGTTCTGGGTGAAGAGGATCTCGCCGAGCCACGGGATCTCGGAGAGGCCCGGGATCGCGATCTTGTCGAGGCTCGTGACGACGCCGACGCCCTTGAGGTACTCCTCGAACAGGAGCGTCGTCACCCCCAGCGCCAGCAGGTTGAAGATGATGCCGCTGACGATCTGGTCGGCGCCGCGCGTGACCCACAGGTACGAGAGGATCACGCCGATCAGGGCGCCGACCGGTATCGACAGCAGCAGGCCGGTGGTGATGCCGGCGCCCTCGCGGATGCACCAGGCGCAGGTGAGCGCGCCGCCGAGCATCACGCCCTCGATGCCGATGTTGAGGATGCCCGCGCGCTCGGTGATCGCCTCGCCGAGCGCGGCCCAGAGGACCGGCGTCATGAGGGCGATGCCGGTCACGAACACCGAGATGATCACGTCCGAGTTCACTGGACGGCCCCTTCGGCGTAGCGGAGTCGGATGACGCGGGCGCCCAGGAGCGCGAGGACGAAGGTGGCGATGATGATCTGGCCGAAGGCCGTCGAGATCCCGGTCGCCGCGGGGAGGCTCTGGCTGCCCACCTGCAGGGCCGCGAAGACGATCGCCGACGGCAGGGTCCAGGCCGGCGACAGCCGGGCCACGAGCGCCACCGCGATGCCGAGATAGCCGTAGCTCGCCGAGAAGTTGGTCACCAGCGCCCGGTTCTCGCCGAGCACCAGCACCGCCCCGGCGAGCCCCGCGAAGAGGCCGGCGATGGCGAAGGTGATCACCGTCAGGCGGCCGACGTTCATGCCGTTGAGGCGCGAGGCGAAGGGGTTGAGGCCGATCGAGCGGATCTGCAGCCCGAGGCCCGTGCGCCGCATCAGCACCCAGGCGAGCGCGACGGCGGCGAGCGTGATCAGGAAGCCGAGGTTCAGCACCGTGCCCGACCAGATGGTCGGCAGCGCCGCCGACTCGGGCAGGCGCTCGGTCTGCGGGGCGATCTCCTGCGGCCAGATGCCGGTGATCGCGTAGGTGGCGATCAGGATCGCGATGAAGTTGAGCATCAGGGTGACGATCACCTCGTTCGCACCGACGGCCGCCTTCAGGGCGCCCGCGATGCCGGCCCACGCGGCGCCCGCCGCCATCGCGCCGATCAGGATCAGGGGGATGAAGAGCGGCCCGGGGAGGGCGGGGAGCGTCAGCCCCACGGCCACCGCGCCGAACGCTCCGATGTGCATCTGGCCCTCGGCGCCGACGTTCCACAGGCGCGCGGTGAAGGGGATCGCCGCCGCCAGCCCGCAGAGCGCGAGGGGGACCGCCACCATCAGCGTCTGCCCGATGCTGTCCGACTCGCCGAGCGAGCCCGAGACGATGGTGCGGTAGGCCTCGAAGGGGTCCTGGCCGAGGGCGGCGATCATCAGGCCGACACCGATCAGCGTGCCGAGGAGCGCGACGAGCCCGGTGCGCAGCGCCCCGAGGCCGTCGCCGGTGACGCCGAGGGCGTCGCGAAGGCGCGCGACGGTGCCGGGGGTGACCGGGGCGGTGCTCATGCGACCCTCGCCTCGGCCGACGGCGCGATGCCCGCCATGGCGATGGCGATGGCGTCGGTGGAGACCTCGGCGACCGGACCCTCGTAGACGAAGGCGCCGCGGTACATCACCGCGATGCGGTCAGAGAGGGCGAGGAGCTCCTCGAGCTCGTTGGTCACGAGCAGGATCGCCGCGCCGCGCGAGCGCATCTCCAGAAGGCGGCGGTGGACGTAGTCGATGGCCCCGACGTCGAGCCCGCGGGTCGGCTGCGCGGCCACGAGCAGCCGCGGGTCGCGCGACATCTCGCGTGCGATCACGACCTTCTGCTGGTTGCCGCCCGACAGCTGCGAGGCGCGTGCGCCCGGGTCGGCCGGGCGCACGCCGTAGGTCGTCAGGAGCTCCGCCGCCTCCGACTCCATCCGGCCGAGGTCGAGGAGGCGCCGGCGGCGGAGCCCGCCCCCGGCGATGGTGGCCAGGGCGAGGTTCTCGGCGAGCGTCAGGTCGGCCACGAGGCCCCAGTGCAGGCGGTCCTCGGGGATCACCGAGACGCGGGCCCGGTGCAGCTCGCGCGGCGTCAGACCCGTGACGTCGCGGCCGTCGACCGAGATGCGCCCCTCGGTGGCCGCGAGCACGCCGGCGAGCACGTCGGCCAGCTCACGCTGGCCGTTGCCCTCGACGCCCGCGATGCCGACGATCTCACCGGCGCAGACCGTGAGGTCGACCCCGGTCACCGTGCGGCGGCCCTCGTCGTCCTCCACCGTCAGGCCCTCCACCCGCAGCACCGGCTCTGTCCCGGCGGCACCGCGCTGGTGGGGCAGGGCGGCGATCTCGCCGCCGGTCATCGCCCGGGCCAGGTCGGTCTCCCGGTAGGCGCCGCGGGCGAAGACGCCCTGCGTCCGCCCCGCGCGGATCACCGTGACGCGGTCGGCGACCTCCTGGACCTCGGTCAGCTTGTGCGTGATCAGCACCGCCGAGTGGCCCTGCGCGCGGAGGCCCTCGAGCGCCGTGAACAGCGAGCGGATGCCCGCCGGCCCGAGCGAGGCGGTGGGCTCGTCGAGGATCAGGGTCCGCGCGCCGCGGTAGAGCAGCTTGAGGATCTCGACCCGCTGCTGCACGTCGACCGGGAGGTCGCGGACCCGCGCCGCGGGGTCGACCGCCAGGCCCGAGCGCTCGGACACCTCGGCCACCTCGGCCTCGATGCGGCGCCGGTCGAGGCGCGGGTTCCACGCCGAGCGGGAGCCGAGCACCACGTTCTCGGCGACGGAGAAGTCGGGGACGAGCATGAAGTGCTGGTGCACCATCCCGATGCCGGCCTCGAGAGCGTCGCGGGGCGAGGAGAACTCGGCCGGGCGGCCCCCGACCATCAGCTGCCCGTCGTCGGGCCGCAGGAGGCCGAAGAGGATGCTCATCAGCGTGGTCTTGCCCGCGCCGTTCTCGCCGAGCAGGCAGTGGACCTCGCCCTCGCGCAGCTCGAAGTCGATCCGGTCGCAGGCGGTCACGGGGCCGAAGCGCTTGGTGACCCCCAGCATGCGGACCGCGGTGCGGGGGTCGGTCGATGTCGTCGGGGCGTCCATTGGGGGCGCATCTTGGATGCGGCGCCAATGGCGGGACGTTGGCCGGAAAAGGTAAAGAACCTACGAGAGCATGGCCGCCGGTCCATAGATCGGGCGGGTCCGGCGAGGAAGGATGCGTGGTACGGCCGGACGGATTATCGCGGTCATACACCGCGTCCCCGGCCCGTGTCGGAGGATCGATCAGGGGTGGTCAATGTCCGGCAAGCCGCGCACTCTGGAGTTCTGGGACGCACGTCGGGAGGGGCTCCTGCGCGCCGCGCGGGCGGAGCTCGCCGAGACCGGGGTGGAGGGGCTCACCCTCGAGCGCGTCGCGCGCCGGGCGGGCGTGTCGAAGGGCGCCGTCCAGTACGCGTTCGGATCGAAGGACCAGCTGCTGGGCGAGCTGGCCCACGACACGCTGTTCAGCATCTACACCGACGGCGTCGCGGCCCACCGGGAGGGCGAGCCGATCGCGCTGACGGAGCTCGTGGACGCCCTCAGCCGGGGCCTCGCCTCCGACGAGGGGCGCCTTGTGGCCCTCGTGGCGCTGATGGCGACGGCCCGGCGCAGCGACGCCACGCGCGACGCCCTGGCCAGCTTCTACGTGCAGACCGACGCCCGGATCGCCCAGGCGCTGACCGACGCGGGCGTCACGACATCCGGCGACCAGGAGCTCGCGGAGGTCGTCCGTGGAACCCGCGGCGCGGTGCTCGGCATGTTCGTCCACTGGGTGGTGCACCCCCAGGGACGGTCCCTCGACGATGTGGCCCGGGAGGTGCGCGGCATGCTGACGCGCCTGCTGGTGGGCCAGGAGCCCGTGCGCACGGCCTGAGCGCGGTGCGGGGCCTCAGATGGCCGGCTCGGGCACCGGGTCGGGCTCGGGCAGCGAGACGGGGTCGGGCTGCGGCTCGGGGATCGAGGGAGGGCCCGGCTCGGGGATGCTCGGGGGCCCGGGGAAGGGGTCGGGCATCGGTGGGGCGTCGGGCAGCTCCGGCGGCTGAGGCTGGTCCGGGGGCAGGGCGGGTGGCAGCGGTTGCGTGGTCATGGCACCGGGTCTACCCGCTCCGGCACCGGTACAACCGGCGCGACGGCGCGGAGGGGTCCGGGTGTGTGAGGATCGGCGGACATGTCCCCGAGCCGTCCGCGAGGCGTCCGATGAGCGACGCGTCACCCTCCCAGCGCAGGCTGGTCGAGAACGAGCAGATCATGGAGTCGCTCAACCGCCGGCTGGGGGAGCGCGTCGGGGAGATCCGCGGCGAGACGGGGGTCTCCGCGTCGGAGCCGGTCCGGTTCTTCTGCGAGTGCTCCGACCTGGAATGCCGGGGGCGGGTCGCCCTCACCCGCGAGCGCTTCGAGGAGATCCACCGCGATCCGGCCCTCTTCGTCCTGCTCCCGGGCCACGAGAACGCGTCGATCGAGATCGTCGTGGACACCTGGGGCGACCACGTGGTCGTGAGGAAGACCGTCACGGTCTAGGCGTCCCGCGTACGACGCGACGATGGCTCAATGCGCGGGCGGTCCGCCCCCCGGGGCGCGGACCGCGCAGAGGGATCCGAGGTCGGTCAGCTCGAGCAGCCGGTGGCTGAGCGACCCGGGGGCGGCGACGATCTGCAGGGTCTCGCCGCGGTCGCGCAGGCGCCGCGCCGCGCCGAAGAGCAGCTGGATCGCGGCGCTGCCGAGCACGGCCACTCCGGTCAGGTCGACCGTCGTCACCCGGGTGTCCTGCGCGGTGAGGTCGCGCATCAGGGAGGCCGCGTTCGAACCGTCGATGTCGCCCTCGAGGCGGAGCACCGAGCCATGGGGGGCGTCCCCCGGGGTGTCATCGGCCCGCAGCCGTGACGGCAGCGGGGACGGCGGGGTCCGGCCCGGTTGGAGCCGACGCCGCATCGCGACGCGCGTGCCCCGCTCGTCGTGCGCGACCTCCACCCGCTCCATCAGGGCCCTCATCAGCGCGAAGCCCCGCCCGCGATCGCCGGGCTCCGCCGGGGGCGGGCGCCAACGGCCGTCATCGACAACCTCGACGTCGAGCGCGTTGCGCGTCTCGTCGATCGTGGCGCGCAGCCGCACCGAGCCCTCGCCCCGGGACGCGTAGCCGTGCTCCATGGAGTTGGCGAGGGCCTCGCCCGAGGCGAGCACCACGTCCTCGACGTCCGCCGGGGGGACGCCGAGGCCCGCGAGCCACTCGCGCAGCTCGTCCCGCACGGTCCGCAGCTCGCGCGCGTCGGCCCCCACCTCGACCTCCAGCGCGCCCGCGGGCGGATCGACGCGGCAGAGCAGCAGCGCGCAGTCGTCGCCCGAGCCGCCGAGCTCGGCCAGGATGCCGTCGGTGACATCGCCCGGCGCCTGCGACCGGCGCCGGGCGATGGCGGCGGCGAGCTCGCCGAAGCCCACGTCGATGCTCCGGCCGCGCCGCTCGACGAGCCCGTCGGTGTAGAGCACCACCGTGGCGCCGGCGGAGATCCGCGCCTCGCCCTCGGCATACGCCACTCCGGGCTCCCGCACGCCGAGGGGAACGCCCCGGCCCCCCTCGAGGTAGTGGGTGCCCCCGTCGGCGCTCAGCACCAGCGGCGGCGGATGCCCCGCGCAGACGTACCGCAGTCGGCGCTCCGCCACGTCGAGCTCGGCGTAGCAGGCGGTGGCGACGTCGGCGCCGTCGATCGTCGATGCGAAGCGGCTGAGGTTCGCGACGGTCTCGCCCGGGCCGTCGCGCTGGTCGATCGCGAAGGCGCGCAGGGCGCTGCGCAGCTGACCCATCACCGCCGCCGCCCGGGGACCGCGTCCCACCACGTCGCCCACCATCAGCGCGAGGCGCCCCCCCGGCAGTTCGATGGCGTCGTACCAGTCGCCGCCCGCCTCGATGCCCTCGCCGGCGGCGGTGTAGCCGGCCGCGATTCTCAGCCCGCCGACGGAGGGCAGGTGCAGGGGCAGCAGGCTCCGCTGCAGCGTCTCGGCCACCGAGTGCTGGAGGATGTAGTGCGACGAGCGCAGCAGCGCGGGGCCGGTGAGCCGGGCGACGGTCTCGAGGAGCCGGCGCGCGTCATCGCCCAGCGGCCCCGTCTGCGGGTAGCGGACCGCGAGGGCGCCCAGCGCCCGGCCCCCCGACACGACCGGCACCGCGGCCAGCGCGCCATCGAGGGCGTGCGCGATGCGGAACGCCTCCATCGATGGCCAATGCCGGACGGCCTCGTCGGACGACTCGGCGTGCTGGATCGCCCGGTGGCGCACGGCGTCGGTCAGGGGGGTCCGCTCCGCCAGCGGGATCCGCCAGTCCTGGTCCGCCGAGCCGTCCGGGTAGCCCCCGAGGCGCACCGACCGCAGGACCCGGGCATCGTCGTCGATCACCATCAGCCCGCCCGCGACGCCGCCGAGCAGGGGCAGGCCGATGTCGATCAGCGCACCCGCCACCGCGGACGGGGTGAGCGCCTCGCTGAGGGCGGCCGTCAGGTTCTGCAACGCGGCCAGTCCGCGTGCCCGTCGCCGCTCGTCGTCCAGGGCCGTGGCGTTGACCATCAGGGTGGCGGCGTTCTGGGCCACCAGGGCGAGGAAGTCCCGGTACGCGTCGTCATGGGATCGCCCGGGGCTGATTCCGGCGACCAGGAGACCGATCGGACCGGCCTCGGTCGGCGAGCCGAGCGCGTGCACCGACGCCATGCGCGGCAGGCCCCATCCGTCCTGGCCCACGTCGCCCCCCGCCTCGAGGGCCACGACCGCCGGTGCGCCGGTCTCCCGCACCGACGCCCAGGGCCACGGCCCGTCGCGATGGTGGAGATCGACGGCACCCTCGGGCACCTCAGCGGGTACGCCCTGCGTCGCCGCCACCGCCCGCGCGACGCCGTCCTCGGCCAGATAGATCCGCGCGAACGGGATGTCGGCCGGATCGCGTCCGATCATCTCGATCGCCAGGGCGCAGGCCTCCTCCACGCTGCGTCCGGACCCCGCTTCCCCGAGTCGCTGCAGCATGCGCAGGCGGCGGGCCGAGATGACCCGCTGGGTGGTCTCGGTCACCGGGGTGAAGACCCCGCACACGGTGTCGTCCTCGTCGCGGATCGGGCTGTACGAGTAGGTCCAGTAGGTCTCCTCCCGGTAGCCGTACCGGTCCATCGGGAGCAGCATGTCGGTGGACCAGGTCGCCTCCCCGGTCTCCACCACACCCGCCAGCTGCGGTCCGATGATGTGCCAGATCTCGGCCCACACCTCCTGCCCGGGCCGGCCGATGGCCGGGTGCTTGAGCGCGCCGAGGGCGGGGCGCCAGGCGTCGTTGTAGATCAGCCGCAGCTCCGGTCCCCACCACAGGACGATCGGGAACCGCGACTCGAGGCAGACCTGGACGCACGTCCGCAGCTCGCGCGGCCAGCCGGAGGGGTGGCCGAGTCCCGACCGCTCCCAGTCGTGCGCCCGCATCAGGTGGGCCATCTCGCCCGATCCGGGGAAGACCTCCTCGGCGCCGTTCATCCGGAGGCCGCGGGTTCGGCGCGCCGGGGGCCGGGGTAGGCCATCAGCGGCACGCCGAACCCCGGAGGGGCCGAGGGTCATGCAGCACCCCGCTGTCCAGCGCGACGAGACCGGCGCCGAGCGCTCCGATCGCCAGCTCCAGGAGCTCCTCCAGGAGCTGCGGGTCACGCTGCCGGGCGTCCAGGTGATCTTCGCCTTCCTGCTGACCGTGCCCTTCACGGCGCGCTTCGACCGGGCGACCGGGTTCCAGCGCGACACGTACTTCGTCACCCTGCTCGGTACGGCGGTCGCCACCGTGCTGCTGGTGGCCCCGACGGCGCTCCACCGCCTGCGATTCCGGCGGGGACAGAAGCAGGACATCGTCCAGGTGGCTCACGTGCTCACGCTCTGGGGCCTGGCCGCGCTCGCCCTCGCGATGGTGTCGGCGGTGCTGCTGGTCACCGACGTCCTCTTCGGCCGCGCCACGGCCTGGGTGACCGCGGGTGGTCTGCTGGCGCTGATCACCGTCCTCTGGCTGATCCTGCCGCTCTGGCGGGCGCGTGCGCACGAACGCCGGGCCGCGCCCTGACACGAGGCAAGCGGTTTGCGTGATCCGGGCGCAGGGCACCTCGCATCCATGCCCGCCGGCCGCACCGATCACTCCCCGCCCGCCGCGATCGTCGACATCGACGGGACGCTGGTCGACTCCAACTACCAGCACGCGCTGGCCTGGTTCCGCGCTCTGGGGCGCTTCGGCGTCACCCACGAGGTGTGGCGCCTGCACCGGCTGATCGGCATGGGCGGCGACCACGTCGTGGAGGAGGTCGCCGGGGCGGAGGTCGAGAGCAGGCTCGGCGACGAGATCCGCGCGGCCGAGCAGGAGGCCTTCGCCGAGATGATCGAGGAGGTCACCGCCCTGCCGCGCGCCACCGAGCTGCTGCGTGCCCTCGCCGAGGGCGGCCGGCGCGTCGTGCTCGCCACCTCCGCCCAGCAGTGGCAGGTCGATCACTACCTGGATCTCCTCGACGCCCGCGACATCGTCCACGGCTGGACGACGGCCGACGACGTCGAGGCCAGCAAGCCCGACCCGGATCTCGTGCAGGCGGCGATCGCGACGGCCGGCGAGGGGCCCGCGGTGATGGTCGGCGACTCCACCTGGGACTGCATCTCCGCCGGGCGCGCCGGCATCCCGACGGTCGCCCTGCTCACCGGCGGGTTCTCCCGCGAGGAGCTCACGGAGGCGGGCGCCAGCGCGGTCTACGACTCGCTCGACGCGCTCATCGACGGGCTCGCGGAGACGCCGCTCGGCGCGCCGGCGAATGGCCAGGGGGCGGAAGCCCGCACCATCCGGCGGCCCGCCTCGTAGTCGAGGTCGCGCCCGTGGGTGAGCACGCCCACGATCGCCCCGCCCCTCCCGTACCACGCCGTGAAGCCACCGGCGTCGGCGTCGACGGCCACCTCGTCCCAGCCGTCGCCCCACGCCGCCTGCTTGATGGTGCGGTGCCCGATCGACGACCAGAAGCCCGGCACCTCGTCCCACGACGCGTCGTCGCCCGCCAGGCGCCGGCCGGCGACCGCGCCCTGGCGCAGGGCGTCGCCCCAGTGCTCCACCCTCAGGCGCCGGCCGGCCGCGGCGTTCACGGCGAGGGCCGGATCGCCCGCGCACCAGACGCCGTCCACCGCGGTCCGCATCGCACCGTCCACCGGAACTGCGCCGTCCTCCAGCCGCACCCCCGCGTCGCGCGCCAGGCCGGTGCGTGGCCGGGCGCCGACGGCCATCACGACACGGTGGCAGCGCACCTCGCCGTCGTCGAGCGTCAGGCGCAGCCCGCCGCGATCCTCCTCCACGGCCTCCACCCTCCGCTCCGTCCGCAGCTCCACCCCGGCCTCGCGCAGCCACGACGCGATACGGCCGCCGATCTCCGCCCCGAGGCGGCCGGCCTGTGGCACCGCATCGGGTGTCACGACGGTGACCGACGCGCCGCGCAACGCGAGCGAGACCGCCGCCTCGCATCCGACGAAGCCGGCCCCGACCACCGCCACCCGCGCGCCCGGGCGCGCCGCCATCGCCACCTCCGCGCTGTCGCGCGCCGTGCGGATGACGTGGACCCCCCGCACCGACGCGCCCGGAAGCGGTGGTCGCAGGGGTTCGGAGCCGGTGCAGAGGACGCACTCGGCGAAGGCGATCTCCTCGCCGGCGTCGGTGATGAGCGTGCGGGAGGCCGGGTGCAGCGAGGCGGCCGAGGTGCCGAGCCGCACATCGATGTCGTGCGCGATGTACCAGTCGGCCCGGCGCATCAGCAGCTCGTCGCGCGTCGTGCGCCCGCGCAGGTACTCCTTCGTGAGGGGCGGGCGCCGGTAGGGCGGAAGGGGCTCGGCGCACAGGATGGTCACCGCCGCCCGGCCCCCCGCCGCCCGGTACTCGGACGCCACCGAGAAGCCGGCGGGCCCGCCGCCGACGATCACGATCGGCGCTCCCGCCATCAGCCGTCCGAGCGCAGCTCGGGCAGCACGTGCTGCCCGTAGAGGCGGATCATGTCCTCGGGGACGCGCCCCGACGCGTTCACGACCACCACCGCCGTCGCGCCGAGCTCGCCGATCAGGCGGAGCTTGCGCACATGGGCGTCGGGATCCGCCGAGACGAGGTTCGAGGTGGTGAAGGTGCGGTCCGAGACGTCGCCGCCGTGCTCCTCGATGTCGGCGGGCTCGTGGATGTCGTCGGTGTAGAGCTCGTCCGCCAGGCTCGGCTTCCACTCGCGGCTCGCCTCGAGCGCGGCGTCGTCGCTCTCGTCGACCGACGCGAGGCTCTGGAGGATGACCTCGCCCGGCTCGCGCCCGGCCTCCTCGGCTCCGCGCCGGTAGGCGGCGATCACCGACGGCGCCGTCGTCGGGCTGGCCAGCGTCCAGACGCCGTCGGCGAGGCGGCCGGCCACCTCCGCGATCTGCTCGTGGAACGCCGACATGAAGACGGGGGGCCGCCGCTCGGGCGTCAGGTAGAGCCGGGCGCCGCGGGTGCGGAAGTACTCGCCCTCGAAGGTGACCGTCTCCCCGTCGAGCAGGCGCGTGATGATCGTCAGCGCCTCTTCCGTGCGTGCCAGCTGCTCGCCGGTGCCGGGCCAGTCCATTCCGGCCGGCACCTCGTTCATCGCCTCGCTGGAGCCGACGCCGAGGAAGGCGCGCCCGGGGAAGAGGGTCTCGAGCGTGGCGATCTGCTGGGCCACGACGACCGGGTTGTAGCGGTGGACGATTCCGGTGACCCCGGTACCGATGGCGATGCTGCTCGTGGCCTGACCGGCGGCGCCGAGCCACACCCACGCGTTCGCGCAGTGTGCCGGCGCGGTCTCGGTGCGCCACCACGGCGTGAGGTGGTCGCTGCACGCGAGCCCGTCGAAGCCCATCTCCTCGGCGAGGACCGCCTGCTGCACCAGCTCGGCGGGGCCGAAGCGCTCGTGCGATGCGCCGAGCACGTAGGCGACGTCCTCGGGCTGGTTGCGCCGCGCCCACATGACGCCGCGGATCGACTCGATGATTCCCATGTCAGCTCTCCCGTGTGGTGATCGTGTGCGCGGTGGCGCGCCCCTGCCCCTCGATCGCGCGGTCGATGCTCCAGGCGGCCGTGATCGCCCCGACGTGCGACAGGCCCTGCGGGAAGTTGCCGAGCAGCGCCCCACCGTCCGGATCGACCTCCTCCGACATCAGGCCGAGGTCGTTGGCGCAGCCGTGCGCCCTCTCGTAGACCTCGATCGCGCGCTCGATGCGTCCCGCCCGGGCGAGGCAGTCGGCGAGCCAGAACGAGCAGAGCAGGAAGGCCCCGTCCTCGGCCCCGGTCCAGCGCCGCAGCAGGCCGTGGTGGCCCAGCTCCCGCTCGATCGCGTCGATCGTCGCGGCCATCCGCTCGTCGCCGGCATCGATGAAGCCGACGATCGGCATCAGCAGGACGCTGGCGTCGAGGTGGTCGGAGCCGAAGGCCCCCGAGTAGGCGCCGGCCTCCTCGCTCCACCCGTGCTCGAGGATCGCCCGGCGGGCCGCCTCGCGCTCGGCCTCCCAGCGCGCGACGCGCTCCTCACCGGGCTCGAGGCGGTCGCCGAGCGCGATGGCGCGGTCGAGCGCGACCCAGGACATGAGCTTGCTGCTCAGGTAGTGGCGCGTGCCCTCGCGCCCCTCCCAGATGCCCGAGTCGGCGTCGCGCCAGCGGTCGGCGGTCAGATCGGCGAGCGTGCGGAGGAAGCGGACCGTCGCCGGCTCGAACACGCCGATCTGGTCGCGAAGAAGGTGCGCCGAGGCGAGCACCTCGCCGTGGACGTCGAGCTGGGTCTGGCGCCAGGCGTCGTTGCCGACCCGCACCGGCGCGCTGGAGTCGTAGCCGCGCAGGTGGTCGAGCTCGTGCTCGGAGAGATCGCGCTCGCCCTCGACGCCGAACACGATCTGCACGCCCCCCGCGTGCTCCGAGCCCACGCCCGCCCGGGCCATCCAGCGGAAGTTGCGCTCGGCCTCGTCCGGGCAGGCGGCGACCCAGAGGGCGTGCAGGGTCATGCTCGCGTCGCGGAGCCAGGCGAACCGGTAATCCCAGTTGTCGCCGCCGCCGTCGATCTCGGGCAGCGAGGTCGTCGGCGCCGCGACGATCGCGCCCGTCGGCTGGTACGTGAGCGCCTGCAGCACCAGCGCGCTCCGGCGTACCCGGGCGGCCCATCGGCCGGTGTAGGTCCCGTGCATCCCGCTCCACGACCGCCACCCGGCGAGCGTCTCCGCCAGGGCCTCGCGCGGGTGGGGCACCTCGACGTCGCCCGGGTCCGCGCCTCCGGCCACGTGGCGCGCGGCGAAAGCCGCCCGCCCGCCGGCGCCCAGCACGAAGGACCCCCGCACCGAGGCGCCGTCGATCGCCAGGGGGACGTCGGCCCGCAGCAGGACGTGGTCGGCGCCGCCCACGCTGCGGAAGACTCCCCCGGCGGTCTCGGTCACCTCCGGCACCACCAGGCCGTACTCGGGCCGCGGCACCCACTCCGTGCGCATCCGGATGGCGCCCTCGACGCCCTCCAGCACGCGCACCAGCGTGTGGGGCGAGCCGAGCCCGATCTCGTGGCCCCGCGCCCCCGGCATCAGCGCGAGGGCGTCGGTGAGGCTGACGCGGCCCCCGCGACCGGTGAAGACGGTCCGCACCACCATCGTGTCCTCGACGTAGCCCCTCTGCACCGTGGCCGGCTCGTCGGGGCGGATCTCCCAGTGGCCGGCCTCGGGGTCGAGCAGTCGCCCGAACGCACTCGGCGAATCGAAGCGGGGCGCGCACCACCAGTCGACGGACCCCCCGCGCGACACGAGGGCGGCGCCGTGGCAGTCGCCGAGGAGGGCGTAGTCGGAGATCTGCGGCGCGGTCACGGCCCATCGATTGCCCTTCCGCCCCCTCGCCTACACCCGACCGGTCGGGGTTCCCGCCCGGCCGGGGGCGGGTACACAGGGCCCCTGCCACCCACCGGTGGCAGCGACAACGACACGGGAGGAACCCATGGGCCGCCTCGACGACATGGTCGCCGTCATCACCGGTTCGGACTCCGGCATCGGGCAGGCGACGGCGATCGCCTTCGCCGGAGAGGGGGCCGACGTGGTCGTCAACTACCTCGACGACGCGGACGGCGCGGCCATGACGCGGGAGAAGGTCGAGGCCGCCGGGCGGCGGGCGATCGTCGTGCAGGCCGACGTGAGCCGCAAGGACGACGCCGAGCGGCTCTTCGCCGAGGCCATCGACGCGTTCGGCCACGTCGACATCCTCATGAACAACGCGAGCGTGGACGCCTCGGGCACCTACGTCGCCGACCTCGACATCGACGACTTCGACGCGGCGCTGCGCACCAACCTGTACGGCCCCGTGATGTGCTCGGGCCACTTCATCCGCCACCGCCGCAGCGCCGGGGCCACGGGCGCCGGCCGGATCATCAACGTCACCTCCGTCCACGAGGAGATCCCGCGCGCCGGCGCGGCCGACTACGACTGCTCCAAGGGTGCTCTGCGCAACCTCACCCGCACGCTCGCGCTCGAGCTGGCGGAGGAGGGCATCACGGTCAACAACATCGCCCCCGGGATGGTGCTGACGCCCTTCAACCAGCAGGCCGTGGACGATCCGGAGGTGAGCGAGCAGCAGACCGCCGGCATCCCGATGAAGAGGGCCGCCGAGCCGAGCGAGATCGCCGGCCTCGCCGTCTTCCTCGCCTCGCGCGACGCCGACTACGTCACGGGCTCGAGCTATGTGATGGACGGCGGGCTGATGCAGTTCCAGGGCCAGGGCGCGTAGGTCGGGGCCGGTGCCGAGCCTGCGCCACAGCTCCGACCGTGAGCCCGGATACACGCGCCGGCGACAGGGCAGGGGATGGCGCTATCTGGACGACGAGGGCCGCGGAGTGGCCCACCCGCGGCTGAAGGAGCGCTTCGCGGCCCTCGCCATCCCTCCTGCCTGGACCGACGTCTGGATCTGCCGCTCCTCGCGCGGCCATCTGCAGGCCACCGGCACCGACGACGCCGGCCGGCGCCAGTACCTCTACCACCCGGCCTGGCACGAGCAGCGCCAGCGCGACAAGTACGAGCGGATCCTGCGCTTCGCAGAGGGCCTGCCGGACCTGCGCCGCGTCTCCGCCGCCCAGCTGCGCCGGAAGCGCCTCGACCGCGACAAGGCGCTCGCCGCCGCGGTCCAGCTGCTCGACCGCACGCAGATCCGGGTCGGCAGCGAGCAGTACGCCGCGACCCACCGGACCTACGGGCTCGCCACCCTCCGCTCGAAGCACATCGAGGTCGAGGGCGACACCCTGATCCTCGACTTCGTGGGGAAGGGCAGCGTGGACCACCACGCCGAGGTCACCGACGCCCGCCTGGCGCGTGCCATCGCCGAGATGGACGCCCTTCCCGGCTACGAGGTGTTCTCGTACCGCGACGAGGACGGCGAGGTGGTGGACATCCGCTCCTCCGACGTGAACGAGTACATCAAGGAGCACATGGGCGAGGACTTCTCGGCGAAGGACTTCCGCACCTGGGCCGGCACCGTCGCCGCCGCGGTCGCCCTCGACGAGGTGGGCCCGGTCGAGGGCGTGCGCGAGCGGCAGCGCGCGGTCACCCGCGTCTGCCGGCTCGCGGCGGAGCTGCTCGGAAACACCCCGGCGGTGTGCCGCGCGAGCTACATCGACCCCCGCGTCATCGACCACTTCCTCGACGGCCGCACGATCTCCTCACTGGTCGACGAGCTGGAGGCGCGGATGGAGGAGGGGCACAGCTCGGAGGAGCTGGCCGTCCTCGCCCTGCTGCGGCGGGGCCTCGAGGACCGGGCCGGCGCGAACAACGGACGACGGGGACGATCATGAGCGGGACACGAGACGATCTGCCGGAGCACGTCTCCGGGGCCTCGGAGGAGGCGCAGGCGGCCTGGATCGCCGCCTACGACGCGTCGATCTACCAGGACGGCGACGAGGAGCGCGCCCGGCGCGCCGCCGACGAGGCGATGGGCGCGACCGGCGGGGGACCGGCCGAAACCTGAGCCGGTCGCCGCGGGACAGCGGCGCGCGGACCCCGTTACGCACGCGGGGGGCCGGGTAACCACCGCGAGACGTCATCACCCCGGCGAAAGGACGCGCTCATGAAGGCCATCGTCTATCGAGGCCCCTACTCGGTGTCGGTCGAGGAGGTTCCCGATCCGCGGATCGAGACGCCTCTCGACGCCGTCGTGCGTATCACGACCACGAACATCTGCGGCTCCGACCTGCACATGTACGAGGGCAGGACGGGCGTCGAGGAGGGCACGGTCCTCGGGCACGAGAACATGGGCATCGTCGAGGCGGTCGGCACCGGCGTGGAGCGGATCACGGTCGGCGACCGTGTGTCGGTCCCGTTCAACATCGCCTGCGGCACCTGCCGCAACTGCGAGAGCGGCTGGTGGTCGTTCTGCCTGCGCACCAACCCCAACGAGGGCGTCGACGGCGCGGCCTACGGCTACGCGATGATGGGTCCCTACGCCGGCGGCCAGGCCGAGTACCTGCGCGTGCCCTACGCGGACGTGAACCTGCTCGAGCTGCCGCCCGGCGACGAGCACGAGCTCGACTTCACGATGCTCTCGGACATCTTCCCGACGGGCTACCACGGCACCGAGCTGGCCGGCGTCGGTCCCGGCGACACCGTCGCCGTGTTCGGAGCCGGCCCGGTGGGGCTGATGGCCGCGCACAGCGCCTTCATCCGCGGCGCCCGGCGCGTCTTCTGCGTCGACAAGGAGCCCGACCGCCTGAAGCTCGCCGAGTCCATCGGCGCCGAGGCGGTCGACATCTCCGACGGGGACGTCGTCGAGCGGATCATCGACGCCACCGACGGCGCCGGGGTCGACAAGGGCGTGGAGGCCGTCGGCTACCAGGCCCACGACCATCACGGCACCGAGCACCCGGAGCTCGTCCTGGACAACCTGGTCCAGGTGGTGCGCACGGCCGGCGCCATCGGCGTGGTCGGCGTCTACGTCCCCGAGGACCCGGGCGCCGCCGACGAGGGCGCCAAGCAGGGGCGCATCGGCTGGGACTACGGCACGTTCTTCATGAAGGGCCAGCGCATGGGCACCGGCCAGGCGCCGGTCAAGCGCTACAACCGCGCGCTGCGCGACCTGATCATCGCCGGCCGTGCCAAGCCCTCGTTCATCGTCTCCCACGAGCTGGGGCTCGACGAGGCGGTCGACGCGTACGACAAGTTCGACAAGCGCTGCGACGGCTACACCAAGGTGCTCCTGCACCCCTCCGCGTAGCCGACACCGCAGACGACCAGGGAGGTAGCACATGGCCACCACCGCCGGCATCCTCGACGCGCAGTCGGGCGCGGAGCGTGAGCAGCTCGTCGAGCTGCTCACCACCGCGTACTGGATGGAGATCGAGACGGTGATGAACTACATCGCCAACTCGACCAACCCGGACGGCGTCCGGGCGCAGGAGATCATCGAGTCGCTCCGCGGGGACATCCTCGAGGAGCTCGGCCACGCCCAGCAGCTGGCCGCCCGGATCAAGGAGCTCTACGGCGTCGTGCCCGCCTCGGAGGGCTTCTCGGCGTCCCAGAGCGAGCTGCAGCCCCCGGAGCACCAGACGGACATCGTCCACGTGATCCGTGGGGTGATCGCGGCCGAGAGCGCCGCCATCAGCCACTACGAGCGCATCATCGAGGCCAGCGAGGAGAGCGACCCGGTGACCCAGGACATGGTGATCGCGCTCCTGCGCGACGAGCAGCGGCACCGTCGCCTGTTCGAGGGCTTCCTGCGCGAGTACGA
>LNFM01002568.1_pt1 | contig 37821 bp, 36 predicted proteins | sample 596031 | NCBI WGS metagenome assembly LNFM01 (sample SAMN04254537, study PRJNA301005) | activated carbon metagenome | isolation source: dual media filters at the Ann Arbor, Michigan drinking water treatment plant | place: USA: Ann Arbor | reverse complement strand
ACTGGAAGAAGAACCTGGACGACGCCACCATCGCCAAGTTCCAGCGTGAACTGGGCGCCATGGGCTACAAGTTCCAGTTCATCACGCTGGCCGGTTTCCACAGCCTGAACTACAGCATGTTCGAGCTGGCCTACGGCTACGCCCGCAACAACATGAGCGCCTTCGTCGACTTGCAGGAGAAGGAATTCGCTGCTGCCGAACGCGGCTTCACCGCCGTCAAGCACCAGCGCGAAGTGGGCACCGGTTACTTCGATGCGGTGACCACCACCATCGAACGCGAGGCCTCGACCGCGGCACTGAAGGGCAGCACCGAAGACGAACAGTTCTTCGAAGCCAAACACGGCTGAAGCCGGGTTTCTGTCGACGGCCACTGGGCGCGGTCGGCAGGCCCGTTGCCCACGACAAAGCCCGGCACGAGCCGGGCTTTGTCATTTGGAAGCGCCGATGGACGTCGGCGCCCGTGCGTCAGCCGTTGTGCCCCGCGCCCCGTTGCCGCCACTGCACCAGGGCGGCCAGAAGTGCGGCAGACACCAGCAGCACGATCACGAAGGCCGGCGAGGCCAGTTGCTGCACCGCGGCCCACCAGTCCGCCGCGGCCCAGGCCGGCAAGGACTGCAACAGCGCCATCGGGTCTTCGTTGGCGTTCACGGTCAAGCCCTGGCCGCTGGCGCCCACCAGTGCCACCGCGGCCTCGGTGAACACCCGCCCCAAAGCCTGCAGCAGCCAGGGCTGGCCGAAAACCTGCGCCAGCACCGAGCCGCCCACGCCCAGCGCCACGGCCAGGACCGGCAGGCCCCAGCGCTTGAAGAGTGCGTTGCTCAGCATGGCCAGCAGCAGCACCGGCAGCAGCCAGAGCGTGGCCATCGGCAGGCCGGCGATCACACGTGCCACCACCGACAAACCGGCGCCCAGCAACTGACCCCATGGCAGGGCCAACCAGCCCGACAGGCTTTCGAAGCGGGTCACCAGCAACAGGGACACCGCGAAGCTGCTGAGCAGACCCACCAGCAGGGCGGCAGCCGGCACCAGCAGCAGGTGCACGACCATGGGCACCACCAGGCTGGCGGTGTGGCCGGTGGGCATCGACATCCAGAACTCGATCGATCGGTCGGCGTGGTCGCGGCGCGGCGTGGCCACGGCAATGAAGACCGAGGTGATCCAGAAGATCAGGAACAGCACCGCCGTGGTCATGATCATCGAGATCAGGGCGACCATCAGCGCCAGGTCGGGGCCGGCCCGCGACGTGACGTCGCTGTCGAACTCGACCTGCCCGAAGGTGAGCGGCAGCACCGCCAGCGCCAGCGGCACGAGCACCAGCAGGGCCCAGGCAAAGCGGTGTTGCAGCCACTCGCGTTGCATCAGGGGAAGAAGTTTGTTCATGGCAAGGCTCCGGGTCTGGCCAGCGGGTGGCCGACAAGCAGGTCGGTGGACATCAGAAGTGGGTGCGGTCGAGTTCGGGCTTGCGTGTCAGCGCCACAAACAGGTCCACCAGGCTCGGCCGCATGCGCTTGCCCAGCGCCTGCACGTGGGCGGGCGGTTCGCCGTCGAAGAGCGAAGCGCTGCCGCCCTGCACGCGGTACTTCAGCAGCGGGTGCGCGGCGGCCATCTCGTCGGCCACCGACGCATCGTGGCTGAGCGCCACGAAGCGGCGGTCCATGTCTTCCAGGCTGATGCTGAGCACCAGCTTGCCTTCGTTGAGCATCAGCACGTCGGACAGCAGCGACTCGATCTCTTCGACCTGGTGGGTGCTGATCAGCACGCTGCGTTCACCGTCGCACCACTCGTCGATCAGCATCTCGTAGAAGGCCTTGCGCGACAGCACGTCCAGGCCCAGCGTGGGCTCGTCCAGGATCATCAGCTTCGCGTCGATGGCCGCCACCAGCGCCAGGTGCGCCTGCACGACCATGCCCTTGCTCAGCGCCTTGACCTTGTCCGACAGCTTCACGCTCGTGCGCTTCAACAGCGCACGCGCCCGGTCGGCAGAAAACTTCGGGTGCAGCCCGCTCATCAGCGTGATCAGGTCTTCGACCCGTGCCCAGCGCGGCAGGATGGCCACGTCGGGGATGTAGCAGGCCGACTGCAGCAGCTCGACCCGCTGCTTCAGCGGGTTCAGCCCCAACACTGTCAGTTCGCCCTGCGGCTGGGCCAGGCCGACCATGGCCTTCATCAGCGTGGTCTTGCCGGCGCCGTTGTGTCCCAGCAGGCCGACGACACGGCCCTTGGGGATGGTGAAACTGACGTCGTCCACGGCGCGCTTGGCGCCGTAGCTCACGCTCAGGTGGCTCGCTTCGACGAGCGCGCTGTGTGTGGTGTCGGGGTTCATGCCCGTTCCTCCCAGTTGAGTTGTTCTGCGCCAATGCCCAGGCGGCGCAAGCGCTCGCGCAGGCGCGGCCATTCGGTCTGCAGGAAGCGTTCGCGCTCGGCGGCCTTCAGGCGTTCACGGGCACCGGTCGTCACGTACAGGCCCAGGCCACGGCGGTTTTCCAGCAGGCCTTCGTCGCCCAGCGCCTGCAGAGCGCGGTTGACGGTGAGCGGGTTGAGCAGGTAGCGGCCGGCCAGCGCCCGCACCGACGGCATGGCTTCGCCCTCGGTGGGGTCGCCGTCCAGCAGCTGCGCCGCCAGGATGTCCGCCAGCTGCTGGTAGATGGGTTGTTTCTGATCCCAGGTCTGCATGGTGCGCCTGCTGGTGTGTTGCTGATGTAGCACACCATAACGGCTCCGCCCCGGCAGGTCATTGGGCTTGCGACAGGCTGCGGCAAGGCCCGACAGCCTGCAGACGGGTCCTGAAAACCGAAAGCCCCGCCAGGGCGGGGCTCGGAAGGCAGGGGCGGCGACGGCCGCGCTTCAGGCTTGCCGTTCGCGGCGCCGAACCCACAGGCCGATGGCGGCCAGGCCAAGGCCCATCAGCGCATAGGTCTGCACTTCGGGGACCGGCGTCACGGTGGTGAAGTAGTCACCCAGGCCGGTGTTCGAAAACGCCGTGCTGACCACGGTGTAAGCCGTGCCGGCCAGCAATGTGTAGTCGAAGCCCGACACGGTCAGGCTGCCAGCCAGGTCGTCGTTCAGCGCCACCAGGTTGCTCAGCGGCGCTGCCGGGTTGAAACTGCCGGCATACAGCGCCAGGAAGGTATCGAAAGTGCCCGGCGTGGGGATGGATTCCATCCTGAAGGTGTAGGGCCCCGGGGTGGCGCCTGAGAAGCTGAAGGTGTCGTAGTGCACCGCAGTGCCGACACCGGACAAAAGGGTCAGCGTCAAGGGCCGGTTGAACACGGCGTCGCTGTCCGTCAAGGAGCCGCCCGAGCTGAAGGTGTCGGCTTGCGCCGATCCGGCGGCCAGAACCACCACGGCGGCCAGCGCCACTGCATGCAACTTCATCAAGAACCTCCCGGTATGTGCACTGCTTGCCGGTCACGCTTGCATCAAGCATGCCTGCCACGTTCAGGCGTGCAGCTTAATTGGCCGCCACGCGGCATCGCCCCCCCGGTTCGCGGGGTGCGTTGGCGCGGTGCCGCATCACATCGAGTCTCTCAGCATCTGCCGGTAGTCGGCGGCGGTGGCCAGCACCGGGTTGGTCTTGTGGCAGTGGTCGGCCAGCGCGCCTTCGATGGTGCGGTCGAACAGATCTTCGCCCACGCCCATGGCCGCCAGGCCACTGGGCAGCCCAAGCCGTGCGTTCATGTCGCGGATGGCTTCGGCCACCTGCGTGCCGCGCTCATCGCAGCCGGCCAGACCCATGGCCTGCGCCATGCGCTGAAGGCGCCGGTCCTGCTGCATCGAAGGAGCCGAGGCGTTGAAGCGCACCACCGCGGGCAGGAACATCGCGTTCAGCGTGCCGTGGTGCAGGCGCGGGTTCACGCCGCCCAGGCTGTGCGACAGCGAGTGCACGCAGCCCAGGCCTTTCTGGAAGGCCATCGCGCCTTGCATGCTGGCGCTCATCATGTTCCAGCGCGCCGTGCGGTCCTGGCCGTCGCGGGTGGCGCGTTCGATGTGGGCCCAGCCCCGTGCCAGACCGTCCAGCGCGATGCCGTCGGCAGGCGGGTTGATGGCCGGCGCCATGAAGGTTTCCATGCAGTGGGCGATGGCGTCCATGCCGGTGGCGGCGGTCAGTATCGCGGGCAGGCCCAAGGTCAGGTCGGGGTCCAGCAGGGCCGCCTTGGGCACCAGGTGCCAGCTGTGGAAACCCAGCTTGCGGCCGTCGTCGACGATCAGGATGGCGCCGCGCGCCACTTCGCTGCCGGTGCCGGCGGTGGTGGGCACGGCGATGATCGGCGCCACACGGTCGGTGATGCGCGGGCTGCCCCCTTCGATGGTGGCGAAGGTCTTCAGCGCACCTTCGTGTGTGGCGGCAATCGCCACGCCCTTGGCCAGGTCGATGCTGCTGCCGCCGCCCACGGCCACCAGGCCGTCGCAGCCTTCGCTGCGGTACACCGCCACAGCCGCGCGCACGGCGGCTTCGTTGGGGTTGGGCGGGGTGGCGTCAAAAACCGCGTGGGGCACACCCTGCAGCGCGTCCAGGGCCAGTTGCAGCACACCGGCGGCACGCACGCCGGCGTCGGTCACCACCAACGGCCGGCGCATGCCGGTGCGCTGGCACTCTTCGGGCAGCAGGCGCACGGCGCCGGGGTCGATGTCGATCTGCGTGATGTACTGGATGCGTGCCATGGGCGCTTGTCTCGCTTTGCGGGGTTCTGATGAGGCGGTGCGGGAGAGGGAAAGTATGCTCTCGCCGCTTGGCCACCCGCTTTAAGACGCTGCTTGAGTTCGCACCTTCTCACCCCCCAGATGGCCGGCCTGCTGGACCGCATCGGCCGTGCCCGGCGTACGCCCTTGCACGCGCTGAGCCCGGCGCAGGCCCGCGCGGCCTACGAGGCTGCTGCCGAGGTGCTGGACCTGCCCCGCGCGCCGCTGACTCGGGTGCAAGACCTGGTGTTGCCGGGCGGGGACGGCTCGCTGCGCCCGGCACGCCTGTACGCATCTTCCCAGCAACCGTTGCCCGCGCTGCTGTACCTGCATGGCGGCGGCTTTGTCATCGGCAGCCTGGAAACCCACGACAGCCTGTGCCGGCAACTGGCTCAGCGCAGCGGCTGCGCGGTGCTGGCGCTGGACTACCGCCTGGCACCCGAACATCCCTTCCCCGCGGCAGTCGAAGACACCTGGGCAGCGTTGCAGACGCTGATCCACCACCCGAAGCCTTACGGCATTCAACGGCTGCTGGCCGTGAGCGGCGACAGCGCCGGTGGCACGTTGGCCGCCGTGGCTGCGCTGCACGCACGCGACAAAGGCTGGCCCTTGGCGCTGCAACTGCTGATCACGCCAGGCACCACGGCCCACGCCGACACCGCATCGCACAAGCTCTTCGGCAACGGCTTCCTGCTGGACGCGGCCACCGTGGCCTGGATGTTCGACCACACGCTGCCCTGGCACCACCGCAGCGACTGGCGCTTTGCGCCGCTGAACGCCGACGTGGACGGTGTCGCGCCGGCCTGCATCATCCTGGCCGAGTGCGATCCGCTGGTCGACGAAGGCCTGGCCTACGGCGACAAGCTGCGCGCCGCCGGTGTCACCGTGCACCTGGAACTGGTGCGCGGCGTGACACACGATTTCATCAAGATGGGCCGCGCGCTGAAAGAGGCGCCGCTGGCCCTGGACGCGGCTGCTGCCGCACTGAAGAGGGCCTGTGAACCATGAAAAGAAGTGACTTCCGTTTTCTGGAACCGCTGCGGGTGCGCTGGGCCGAGGTGGACATGCAGAAGATCGTCTTCAACGGCCACTACCTGATGTACGTGGACACCGCCGTGGCCGGCTACTGGCGCGCGCTGGCGATGCCGTACCACGAGACGATGGAGCAGTTGCAGGGTGACCTGTACGTGCGCAAGGTGACGCTGGAGTACCTGGGTTCGGCGCGTTACGACGAACAACTGGTGGTCGGCATCCGCTGCGGCCGCATCGGCAACTCTTCGCTGCTGTTCCACACCGGCATCTTCCGCGGTGAACAACTGCTGGTGCACGGCGAACTGGTCTATGTGTTTGCCGACCCGGCCACGCAGACCAGCAAGCCGGTGCCGCCGGCGCTGCGCGAGTTGTTCAAGGCCTACGAAGCCGGCGAAGCTGTGGCCGAGGTGCGGCTGGGCAACTGGGCGGAACTGGGCGCGGCAGCCCAGGCCTTGCGACACCAGGTGTTTGCGGCCGAACAGGGCATTGCGGCCGACCTGATGTCGGACGCGGCCGATGCCGACGCCGTGCATGCCATGGCCTTCAACCGCTTCGGTCTGCCCTTGGCCAGCGGCCGTTTGTTGCAGGCATCGCCGGGCGTGGCCAAGATCGGCCGCATGGCAACAGCCGCCACCGTGCGCGGCGCCGGCCTGGGCGCCAGCGTGTTGCACGCGCTGATGGACCAGGCCCGCGCACGCGGCGACCACGAAGTGATGCTGCACGCGCAGACCAGTGCCAACGGCTTCTATCTGCGCGCCGGTTTCACACCGCACGGCGAGGTCTTCCACGAAGCCGGTGTGCCGCACCAGGAGATGCGGCGCGCACTGTGAAGGGCCCTCAGTCGCCGGCCGGCTCGAAAACCTCGACGTGGCGCGGGCCCTGGCACCAGGGCGCGGCCGCCTGCGTGCCCTGCACGACGATGGCCTGGTGCAGCGTGGCGTCGATGCCGCCTGGCGCCGCGTAGGTTTCCATCAGCGTGGCCAGGGCCGTGTCTTCATCGACACGCTGAAACAGGCGCGCCTGCAGCTGGGGCTGACGGGCGCGAAGTTCACGCTGGAAGCGGGCCACGGCTTCCACCGCGGCCGGCAGGTGCTGCGCTTCGACGCGCCAGTAAATGAACAGCTCGCGGCTCACGCCTGTTCGGCGGGAATGGCGTAGGGCAGGGCGCCCAGCCGCAGCAGCGGCCCGTCGGCTGCGCCGGCGTGCAGGGCGCCACCTTCCAGCGCCGACAGCTTCAGTTCCACCAAGGCCACCGGTCCGCTGCCTGGCAACTTGCCTGCCAGCACCACCAGGCCCGCAGGCTGGCCCGGGTCGGCTTCATGGAACACCTCCTGACCGGGCTGCAGCACCTCGTCGCTGTGCAGCACCTGCGCACGGCGCTTCAGCGTGCCCCGGTACTGGCTGCGCGCGACGATTTCCTGACCCGGGTAGCAGCCCTTCTGGAAATTGACGCCACCCACCAGTTCGAGGTTGATCATCTGTGGCACAAACTGCTCGGCGGTGGCCGCCATCACGCGCGCCACGCCGCTGCTGGCTTCCAGGCCGCGCCAGGTGTCGATGTCCAGCGCGGCAGCGCCTTCGGGTTCGGCGCCGGCCCACAGCCAGCGAACCGCGGATTCGCTGCCGTCCGGCAGCCGCACCCGGTGCGCCGAGCCGGCCTGTTGGCAGTCCCAGACCGCGGCACTCACATCCAAGGGGCCGACCACACCCCACAGCGGCACCTCGGCGCTGGCGTCGCTGAGCTTGCACTTGGCCCGCAAGACGAACATCTGCAGCCGCTTCAGCACGGTGGGCAGCAGGTCTGCGCTGCAGGCCAGCAGCACGTCACCGTTGTCGCGGCCCCAGACCACGAAGGTGGCCATCAGCCGGCCCTTGGCCGAGCAAAAACCAGCCAGCCGGGCGCGGCCGACTTCCAGGTGTTCGATGTCCTGCGTCAGCTGTCCGTGCAGGAACTTGCGTGCTTCATCGCCCGTGGCACGGATCACACCCCAGTCGTGCAGGCGGACGGCTTGGGCACCGCTTATCGCGGCGGTCGTTGGATCGACGGGGAGGGCGTTCATGCCCTCATTATCATGAGCGGCCTATGGCGCGCCGAACATTGGGGTCTCGACTGCTGCTGGCCCTGCTGGGGCTCTTTGTCGTGCTGGTCTTGCTGACCGCAGCAGCGGCTGCGGCCGCGTGGTCGTGGCTCGACCGCCCCTTGCCGCTGAGCGGCAGCTCGGCCGAACTGTCCATCGAAGCCGGCGCGACACCGCGCGAAGTGGCGCAGGCCTGGGTCGATGCCGGGGTGCAGACCGAGCCCCGCTTCCTGTACGAATGGTTCCGCTGGTCGGGCCAGGCGCGGCGCATCCGCGCCGGCAGCTACGAAATCGACGCCGGCACCACACCCCGTGGCCTGCTGGCCAAGCTGGTGCAAGGCGACGAAACGATGGAGCGCGTGCGTTTCATCGAAGGCTGGACCGTGCGCCAGTTGCGCGCCGCCTTGGCGCAGGCGCCACACCTGAAACAGCAGACCGCCGGCATGAGCGACGCCCAGCTGATGGCCGCGCTGGGCGCACCCGAGCAGCCCGCCGAAGGCCGCTTTTTCCCCGACACCTACGTCTACAGCCGGGGCGTCAGCGACCTGACCGTGCTGCGCCGTGCGCACAAGGCACTGCACGAACGGCTGGACGAGGTGTGGGCCGAAAAGCCGCCCGATTCGCCGCTGAAGTCGCCCGACGACGTGTTGAAGCTGGCCAGCATCGTCGAAAAAGAAACCGGCCTGGCGGCAGACCGCGGGCTGGTGGCCGGTGTATTCGTCAACCGCCTGCGCATCGGCATGCCGCTGCAGACCGACCCGACGGTGATCTACGGGCTGGGCGACAAGTTCGACGGCAACCTGCGCAAACGCGACCTGCTGACCGACACACCCTTCAACACCTACACCCGAGGCGGCTTGCCGCCGACACCCATCGCGCTGCCCGGCATGGCTTCGCTGCGCGCCGTGGTGCGGCCGCAGCCGACCAAGGCGCTGTACTTCGTGGCGCGTGGCGACGGCAGCAGCGTCTTCAGCGACAACCTGGCCGACCATAATCGCGCGGTGAACAAATACCAGCGCGGCGGCTCATGAACGCCCAGCCCGTACCGGGCCGTTTCATCAGCTTCGAAGGCATCGACGGCGCTGGCAAAAGCACCCACATCGAAGCGCTGGCGCAGTGGATCCGCGAACGTGGCCACGAGGTGCTGCTGACCCGCGAGCCCGGTGGCACACCGCTGGCCGAACAGCTGCGCGAACTGGTGCTGCACCAGCCCATGGACCCGCTGACCGAAGCCTTGCTGGTGTTTGCCGCGCGCCGCGACCATCTGAAGCAGCAGATCCTGCCGGCCCTGGCACGGGGTGTCACGGTGCTGTGCGACCGTTTCACCGACGCCACCTTTGCCTACCAGGGTGGCGGCCGGGGCTTCGACCTGGACATGCTGGCGCAACTGGAAAGCTGGGTCCAGCAGGGTCGCCAACCCGACCTGACGGTGTGGTTCGACCTGCCGGCAGCCACCGCCGCGCAGCGCCGCGGCGCGGCACGTGTGCCCGACCGCTTCGAAGCCCAGGACGAAGCCTTTTTCGACCGCGCCATCGCCGGCTACGAGAGGCGCCGCCAGCAGATGCCGCAGCGTTTCGTGCGCATCGACGCACGCGGCGAGCGCAGCAGCGTCTGGCAGCAGATCGAAGCCGCCCTGCGAAGCCGGCCATGGTGGTAGGCCCGGACGGCAGCCTGCCGCTGCCCTGGCTGAAAGCGCCGCTGGCCACGGTGCTGGCCAGCCACCGCGGCCATGCGCTGCTGGTGCACGGCAACGACGGCGTGGGCATGCTGCCCTTTGCGCTGACACTGGCCCAGGCTTGGTTGTGTGAATCGAACGCCAGTGCCCGACCTTGCGGCCAGTGCCCCAGCTGCCACCTGGTCCAGGCCCACCTGCACCCCGACCTGCAGGTGCTGATGCCCGAGGTGCTTCGCCGCCAGCACGAGTGGCTGCGTGTCGACGACAAGCCCGAGGGCGAAGACAAACGCAAACCCAGCAAGCAGATCCGCATTCCGGAAGTGCGCAGCGTCATCGACTGGGTCTTCAAGACCAGCGCCCGGGGCCGTGGCAAGGTGGTGGTCTTGCACCCGGCCGAAGCGCTCAACCCGCAAGCCGCCAACGCGCTGCTGAAGACCTTGGAAGAACCCCCGCCCGGCACCCGCATCGTGCTGACCACGGCCGACCCGGCCCTGCTGCTGCCCACGGTGCGCAGCCGCTGCCAGCACCTGCGGTTGGCCGCACCGCCGGCGGCCGACGCCCAGGCCTGGCTGGCGGGGCAGGGCGTGTTGCAAGCCGACGTGCTGCTGGCCGCCAGCAGCGGCCGGCCGCTGGAAGCCTGGACACTGGCCCAAGGCGGCGTGCAGGCCGAACAGTGGCGTGCGCTGCCGGCGGCCGTGTCCCGCGGCCAGGCCGGCGCGCTTCAGGGCTGGCCGCTGCCGCGAGTGCTGGACGCCTTGCACAAGCTCTGTCACGACGCCATGGCCTTGGCCAGCGGCGCGGTGCCCCGCTACTTTCCGGCGGGCAGCGTGCCGGCGGGCGCGTCACTCGCGGCGCTGTCGGCCTGGTCCCGCGAACTGGGCCGCGTGACGCGCCACGACGATCACCCTTGGAACGAAGGCCTGATGCTCGACGCGCTGCTGGCCGCCGCTTCACGCGCGCTGCGTGCAACTGCGGCAGATGGCACAAGCCAGGCCGCCGAGCGGGTGTCTGGCGGGCGCATAGCCGGGCCGCGATAGCACAAGGGTTCGATACACTGCCCCCATGAACGACCGAGTTCCCACCCGCACCGGCGGCCTAGGCCCCCCTGTCGTGCCTGGCCAGTCCAGCACGGGCGGGTCGGCCCGCCCCAGCGTCATCCAGCTGGTGTTCCGGGAAAAGGGCGCGCTGTACGCCGCGTACATGCCTCTGCTCACCGACGGTGGCCTGTTCGTGCCGACCACGCGCGAATACAAGCTGGGCGAGGACATCTACCTGCTGCTGTCGCTGCCCGAAGACCCGCAGCGTTTCCCGGTGGCCGGCAAGGTGGCCTGGATCACGCCGCCCAACACCTCGGGCGGGCGCACCCAGGGTGTGGGCGTGCGATTCCCCAACGACGACAAGTCGCGGCAGCTGAAGATCAAGATCGAAGAGATCCTGGGCACCAGCATCTCGTCGTCCAAGCCGACGCAGACGCTTTGACCGTGGCTGGCCCGGCACCCTGGCCGGCTGTCTGCACCGCGCGCCATGTACGTTGATTCCCACTGCCACCTGAGCTTCCCTGGGCTGCACGATCGTCTGCCCGAGATCCGGCGTGAGATGCAGGCGGCAGGTGTCGACCGCGCGCTGTGCATCTGCACCACGCTGGAAGAGTTCGACACGGTTCATGCACTGGCGCTGGACCACGACAACTTCTGGGCCACCGTGGGTGTGCACCCCGACAACGAAGGCGTGCAGGAGCCGACGCTGGACGACCTGCTTCAGCGTGCCGCGCTGCCGCGGGTCGTGGCCATCGGCGAAACCGGCCTGGACTACTACCGCCTGAACGGTCGCAGCGTGGCCGACATGGCCTGGCAGCGCGAACGCTTCCGGGTGCACATCCGCGCCGCGCGGGCCACCGGCCTGCCGCTGGTGGTGCACACACGCAGCGCCAGCGAAGACACGCTCGCGGTGCTGGCCGACGAAGGGCAGGGCCAGGTGCGCGGTGTTTTCCACTGCTTCACCGAAACCGTCGCGGTGGCGCGGGCGGCGCTGGAACTGGGTTTCCACATCTCCTTTTCCGGCATCCTGACCTTCCGCAACGCTGCAGAACTGCGTGAAGTGGCGCGCCTGGTGCCGCTGGACCGTTGCCTGGTCGAGACCGACAGCCCCTACCTGGCGCCCATGCCGCACCGGGGCAAGGTCAACCAACCGGCTTGGGTGAGCCATGTCGCGGCTGCGTTGGCCGATCTGAAACAACTGCCGGTGGAAACCGTCGCACGGGCCACCAGCCGCAACTTCGAACAACTGTTTGCGCGCACCGTCGACGCAAAACCCGGGGTCGAACGAGCATGAAGAATTGCTTTAAATATGTAATCTATCTAATTGCTTTTATTGGATTTTCGACTGTTCAAGCCGATCCAGCAGTGGACTTCTTTCGCGCCGTCAACGTGGACAACGAACGGGCCGTGAAGGCCTTGCTGGACAAGGGTTTCGACCCCAACACGGCCAACCCGCAAGGCCAGGTCGGCCTCTTCCTGGCCATGCGCGACGAATCACCCAAGGTCGCCGCAGTGCTGCTGGCGCACCCGGCCGTGCGGGTGGATGCCACCTCACCGGCCGACGAAACGCCGCTGATGATGGCCTGCCTGCGCGGCAACATCGAGTGGGCCAGGCGCTTGCTGGACAGCGGCGCCGCGCTCAACCGCACCGGATGGACCCCACTGCACTACGCCGCCAGCGGGTCGCAAACGGCCCTTGTCAACTTGTTGCTTGATCGCGGAGCGGCCATCGACGCCAGTTCACCGAACCGCAGCACGCCGCTGATGATGGCGGCGCGGTACGGGGCATCGGAAAGCGCGGAACTGCTGCTGGCGCGTGGCGCCGACACCAAGGCCCGCAACGAGCGCGACCTGACAGCCGCCGACTTCGCCCGCGCAGCGGGGCGCGAGGCCCTGGCGGCACGCATCGAGGCGGCTGCCAGGTAGACAAACCACAGGGCGGCCGCCGGGCTTCGTGTCAGAAGTCATCCGACACGCCAATTGGCGGCGCCCTGACATTCTTTGTCCTGAGGCCACGCTTAGAGTTGCCGATAGGGTTGGCATCTCAGCCCCAGGAGTCAAAGCCATGTCGCAACAAGCACCTGCGCACAATCCGTTCATGCTGATGCTCAACCCCGAGATCGTGCTCGCCGCGATCGAGAAGTCCGAGCGCCTGGGCCAACTCAACAGGCATCTGTGCCGACCGCTCGACCGGCCTGCGCCCGCGGGCGCAAAGGCAACGGGCATTGAAGTCGAAGACGACAGCGACGACGTGACGCTGGACAGCGACAAGGGCTGAGGCCCGTCAGGCAGCGTGCAGTCCTCGGGCTGTGCGCCTGCCGGTGTCGAGCGTGCGGAAGTGGCGCCACGAAAGTGAGCGAGCAACGGGGACCGCCAGGTCCAATATCCGTTGAACGGCACATCCGAAGCTGATGAGGTTCTGATGAGGTTCTGATTTCTGTGTCTGCGTGGCTCAATGTAGATAGTGCACGATGTATATTATGTCAATTAACGCTAGTGATCGACATCAATCGGGATACAGCGAAGCCGCTGCTCGCAAGCGTTCCTTCACCGCAGCCACCAAACCCGCCGGCGACACCACCCGCACCTGCTCACCCTGCCGCAACACGTCCATCACCAGTTCGGTGGCATCCACATACGGCAGCCGCATTTCGTAGCTGCCGTCGTCGAGCCAACGGCCGGACTGTTCGGCATGCCATTCTTCGCGGCTGGCCCACTGTGCAGCCTGGGGGTTGAAGACCAGCACGGCCCATTGGCGCCGACCGCCGGCGTAGATGCCGTAACCCGCGTCCATCTCGGCCTGCACCCGTTTCATGGCCAGTTCCTTGGCCTTGGAGCTCTGCACCGTGGCTTCTTCGATGGCGTCCAGCGCAAAGCGCCGCAGCGCTTCCACCCGGTGACACCAGGCGTCCAGGTACCAGGTGTTGCGGTAGTGAACCAGACGCTGCGGTGACACGACCCGTTCTGACACCTCGCCGCGGCCGCGCGTCAGGTAACGCAGGTGCAGCCGTTGGCGCTGCAGCAAAGCGGTGGTCACGCGCTCGAAAAACTTGCTGGGCACCGGCCGGCGCAAGGCGGTGACGACGCGGATCCGCTGCACCAACCGGTCCGCGGCCTCGACCCCCTCGCCACTGCCCAGCAGCTGGTGGATGCGTTCCAGCAGCGGCTGCAGGTGGCGGCTCAGCAGGCCGTCGTTGTCCACGCTGGCCAGCAGCTGCTGTGCGGTCAGCAGCGAGTGCAGCTCGGACTCGTTGAACCACAGGCCCGGCAGTTCCTGTCGGCCGCCGGCGCCCACGTCGGGGCCGAAGACGTAGGCGTTCAGGTCGCGGTCGTATTGGATGGGCGCGCCCATGCGGCTGCGCAGGTATTCCAGGTCGCGCTTCAACGTGGCCGGCGACACCTCCAGCTCTTCCAGCAGCGTCTTGAAGCTGACGTGGCCGCGCGAGCGGATCAGGGCCTCGATGCGGTACAGGCGGGCGGTGTTGTTGGCCACGGCTTCCGGCACGCGGTCAGGACAGCCCGACCACCTGCCCTTGTTCGTCCAGGTCGATGCGTTCGGACGATGGAACCTTGGGCAGGCCCGGCATGGTCATGATGTCGCCGCAGACCATGACCACAAATTCGGCGCCGGCCGCCAGCCGCACCTCGCGCACGTTCACGGTGTGGCCGCTGGGCGCGCCACGCACTTTGGCGTCGGTGGAAAAGCTGTACTGCGTCTTGGCCACACACACCGGGTAGTGGCCATAACCTTCGTCCTGCAGCTGCTGGATGCGCAGGCGCACGTCGGCCGGTGCGCTGATGTCGGCGGCGCCGTAGATGGCCTGCGCCACGGCGAGCATCTTGTCCCACAGCGAAAGCGAGTCTTCGTAGACAAAACGGAAACGGCTGGGCTGGTCGGCCAGCCGCACCACTTCGCGGGCCAGGTCGGTGGCACCGCGGCCACCTTCTGCCCAGTGGCGCGCTGTCACCACCGGCACACCCTGGGCGCCGATCCTGTCGCGCAGCAGCGCGTGTTCGGCTTCGGTGTCGGCGCCGAAGTGGTTGAGACCCACGACACAAGGCAAGCCGTACTGCTGTGTCACGTTGTGCACGTGGCGCTGCAGGTTGGCCAGGCCGGCTTCCAGCGCGGGCAGGTTCTCGCGGTTCAGGTCGGGCAGTTCCACGCCGCCGTGGTACTTCAAGGCACGCACGGTGGCCACCACCACGGCCGCGGCCGGGCGCAGGCCCGAGATGCGGCACTTGATGTCGACGAACTTCTCGGCGCCCAGGTCGGCACCAAAACCCGCTTCGGTGACCACGCAGTCGGCCAGCTTCAGCGCGGTGCGCGTGGCCAGCACCGAGTTGCAGCCGTGGGCGATGTTGGCAAAGGGCCCGCCGTGCAGGATGGCCGGGTTGTTTTCCAGGGTCTGCACCAGGTTCGGTGCCAGCGCATCCTTCAGCAGCACGGTCATCGCACCGTGCACCTTCAGGTCGGCGGCGCGCACCGGCTGGCGGCTGCGGGTCTGCGCCACCACGATGCGGCCCAGGCGGGCTTTCAGGTCGGCCAGCGACGACGCCAAGCAAAGGATGGCCATCACTTCCGAGGCCACCACGATGTCGAAGCCGTCCTGCCGCGGATAGCCGTTGCCGGGCCCGCCCAGGCCCACGGTGATGTCGCGCAGCGCGCGGTCGTTCATGTCCATCACCCGCTTCCAGGTGATGCGGCGCACGTCGATGTCGAGTGTGTTGCCGTGGTGCACGTGGTTGTCGATGGCGGCGGCCAGCAGGTTGTTGGCCAGTGCGATGGCGCTGAAGTCGCCGGTGAAGTGCAGGTTGATGTCCTCCATCGGCACCACCTGCGCAAAACCGCCGCCGGCCGCCCCACCTTTCATGCCGAACACCGGGCCCAGCGAGGGTTCGCGCAGCGCGATCACGGTTTTCTTGCCGATCAGGTTCAGCGCGTCGCCCAGACCCACCGTGGTGGTGGTCTTGCCTTCACCGGCCGGTGTGGGGCTGATCGCGGTGACCAGGATCAGCTTGCCCTCGGACCTGTCTTTCAGGCTTTCGATGAACGGCAGCGCGATCTTGGCCTTGTGGTGGCCGTAGGGCACCAGGTGTTCGTCGCTGATGCCCAGGCGGTCGCGCGCCAGGTCGGTGATGCGCAGCATCTGCGCTTGTTGCGCGATCTGGATGTCGCTCTGGGCCACTGCTTGCTCCGGAAGACCTGTTCGAAGCCGCGCATTGTGTGGGCAGGCCGGGGCAGCCAAGCGCCCCTGCCCCCCTGGGACTTGCCCCGGCTTGCGCGCCGCCCTGCCCTGCGCTGTCAGCGTGTCAGCGAGGGCCCGGCACCGCCACCCAGCACGCGGTACAGCAGCACCGCGTTCTGCTGCTGCGCCAGCTGCAGCTGCACCACGGCCTGGCGTGCGGCCAAGGCCGACCGTTCGGCGTCCAGGCGGTCCAGCGCGCTGGCGGTGCCGCCGCGGAACAGCAGTTCGGCCAGTTCCAGCCGGCGTGTTTCGGCATCGGCCTGGGCCTGTTGCGCCGCCAGCTGTTCACCCAGCGTGGCGCGGCCGGCCAGGGCGTCGGCCACTTCGCGGAAGGCCGACTGGATGGTCTTTTCGTACTGCGCCACGGCCAGCTCGCGCCCGGCCCGCGCCGCGTCCAGGTTGGCCTGGTTGCGGCCGGCGTCGAAGAGGGGCTGCAGCAGCTGACCCGTGAAGCTGTAGACGGTGTTGTCGAAGAGGCTGGACAAGGAGCTGCTGGCAAAACCGCCGCTGCCCGTCAGCGTGATGCGCGGGAAGAAGGCCGCACGCGCCGCGCCGATGTTGGCGTTGGCGGCGATCAGTTGCTGTTCGGCCTGGCGGATGTCGGGGCGCTGCAGCAACACGTCGGACGGCAGGCCCACCGGCATCGCCGGCAGGGCCGATTCGGCCAAGGGCGCGGCTGCGGGCAGGTCCGCCGGCAAGCCCTGCCCCAGCAACAGCACCAGCGCGTTCTGGTCCAGTGCACGCTGGCGGCGCAGGGCGGCCACATTGGCGCGCGCAGCCGCCAGCAGCGAATCGGCCGTGCGCAGTTCGGGTTCGGCGGACACACCGCCGTCGAAACGCACCCGCACCAGCTTCAAGGCGTCTTCGCGCGAAGCCAGTGTGCGTTCGGTGATGCGCAGCAGTTCGTCGTCGGCGCGCAAGGCCAGTTCGGTGTTGGCCACGGCCGCGATCAGGGCCACCTGCGCGGTACGCCGGCCTTCGTCGCTGGCCAGGTAACGGGCCGCCGCGGCTTCGCTCAGGCTCTTCACGCGGCCGAACAGGTCGAGCTCGAAGCTGCTGACCGTCAGACCTGCGCTGTAGCTGCGCACATTGCCACCGCCGGTGGGCGTGCTGGTCGCTGCCAGCCCGGCACCCACCGTGGGCAGCAGGTCGGCGCGTGCCACGCCCAGTTGCGCCCTCACCTGCTCGACGTTGAGCGTGGCGATGCGCAGGTCGCGGTTGTTTTTCAGCGCCGTGTCCACCAGCACCCGCAGGCGGGCGTCGGTGATGAACTCGGCCCAGGGCACGTCGGCCGCGGGTGCGCCGACACCGGGCGCAGCGGCTGCGTCCGGGAAGGCTGCTGCCACCGGTGCAGCGGGGCGTTCGTAGGTCGGGATGAAAGAACAGGCCGACAGCAAGGCCGCCACCATCACGGGGCTCAGCCTGAACATGGAGAAGCAGGTCATCTCAGCGGTCCTCCACTGGCACGTGCAGGTTGTCGGCGGGTGTTTCGTGCGCGTCGCGCAGCCGCTGCCTTTCGCTGGGTTTGAAAAAACGCCGCACCACCACGAAAAACAGCGGCACGAACAGCACCGACAGCACCACCGCCGTCAACATGCCGCCCACCACGCCGGTGCCGATGGCACGCTGGCTGGCCGAGCCTGCACCAGTGGCCAGGAAGAGGGGCATCACGCCCAGGATGAAGGCCAGCGAGGTCATCACGATGGGTCGGAAACGGATGTGGGCCGCTTCCAGCGCCGCGTCGATGGCACTCTTGCCCTGCGCCTGCAGGTCCTTCGCAAACTCGATGATGAGGATGGCATTCTTGGCCGACAAACCGATGATCGTGATCAGGCCCACCTGGAAATACACGTCGTTGGCATAACCCCGGAACAACGTGGCCAGCACGACACCCAGCACACCCAGCGGCACCACCAGGATCACGGCAAACGGGATGCTCCAGCTTTCGTACAGCGCGGCCAGGCACAGGAAAACCGCCAGGATGGCAAAGCCGTACAGCACCAGCGCCTGGTTGCCGGCGATCTTTTCTTCGCGGCTGATGCCGGTCCATTCGAAGCCGAAACCCGGTGGCAGCTTGGCCGCCAGCTGCTCCATCTCGGCCATCGCATCACCCGTGCTGTAGCCCGGTGCCGCACCACCGCCGATGCGCATGGCCGGGTAACCGTTGTAGCGCACCGTCTGCATCGCACCCGTCACCCAGCGTGTGCTAGCGAATGCCGACAGCGGCACCGGCTGGCCCTTGTTGTTGCTGGCGTTCAGCTTCAAAAGGTCCTCGGGCTGCATGCGCGCGGGTGCATCGGCTTGCACCACCACACGCTGCAGGCGCCCGGCGCTGGGGAAGTCGTTGACGTAGGACGAACCCAGCGCCGTGCCGATGCTGGCGCTGATGCTGCCGAAGTCCACGCCCAGTGCCGCAGCCTTGTCGCGGTCGATGTCGATCTGCAGCTGCGGCGCGTCTTCCAGGCCGTCAGGCCGCACTTGCGCCAGGATCTTGCTTTGGGAGGCCATCCCCAGCAGCTGGTTGCGTGCGGCCACCAAGGCGTCGTGGCCGGCGCCGCTGCGGTCCTGCAGGCGGAAATTGAAGCCCGAGGCCTGGCCCAGTTCGGGAATGGGCGGTGGGCTCAGCGGAAAGATGAAGGCGTCACGGATGCCCATCAGCGCGCCAAACGCGCGGCCCGCCAGTGCCTGTGCGCTGTTTTCCGGGTTCGGGCGCTGGTCCCAGTCTTTCAGCGTCACGAAAGCCAGCGCGGCGTTCTGGCCCTGGCCGCTGAAGCTGAAGCCCAGCACGCCGACCATGCTCTCCACCTCGGGCTGCTTCAGGATGAAGCTCTCCACTTGTTCCATCACGGCGCGGGTGCGTTCCTGCGTGGCGCCGGGTGGCAGCTGCACGTTGACGATCATGTTGCCCTGGTCTTCGGCCGGCAGGAAGGAACTGGGCAGGCGCAAGTAGACCCAGGCCACGACACCGATGATGGCGGCGTAGATCACCAGGTAACGCAGCGCCTTGCGCAACATGCGCGAGACCAGGCTTTCGTAGCCCTTGGCGGTGCGCTTGAAGCCGCGGTTGAACCAGCCGAAAAAGCCCTTGCGTTCCAGGTGATGGCCGGCCTGCACCGGCTTCAGCAGCGTGGCACACAGAGCCGGGGTCAGGCTCAGCGCCATCAGCGCAGAAAAGCCGATGGACGCCACCATCACCGCAGAAAACTGGCGGTAGATGTTGCCCACGCTACCGGCAAAAAACGCCAGCGGCACGAACACCGAAATCAACACCACGGTGACACCGACGATGGCGCCCGAGATCTGGCCCATGGCCTTGCGGGTGGCCTGCAATGGCGGCAGGCCTTCTTCGCTCATGATGCGCTCGACGTTTTCGACGACGACGATGGCGTCGTCGACCACGATGCCGATGACCAGCACCATGCCGAACATCGTCAGCACGTTGATCGAAAAGCCCAGCGCCAGCAACACGCCGAAGGTGCCCAGCAGCGCCACCGGCACCACGATGGTGGGAATGATGGTGTAGCGGAAGTTCTGCAGGAAGACGTACATCACCAGGAACACCAGCGCCACCGCTTCGAGCAGCGTGATGACCACCTGCGTGATCGAGATCTTCACGAAGCGCGAGCTGTCGTAGGGAATGGCGTAGCTCATGCCCTCGGGGAAGTAGCGCTGCAGCTCGTCCATCTTGTCGCGCACCGCGGCCGCCGTGGCCAGCGCATTGCCGGTGGGCGACAGCTGCACGCCGATGCCGGTGGAAGGTTTGCCATTCAAGCGCGCCGAAGTGGCGTAGGACTGCGCACCCAGCTCGATGCGTGCCACGTCCTTCAGCCGCACGGTGGACCCGTCGGTGTTGGCACGCAGCACCACGTTGCCAAACTGCTGCACGGTGCCCAGCTGGCCGCTGACCACCACGGTGGCCGCAATGCCCTGCCCGGCCACATTGGGCAGCTCGCCGATGCTGCCGGCCGGCACCTGCGCGTTTTGCGCGCGCACGGCAGCCAGCACATCGGCGCTGCTCAGGTTCAGACCCAACAACTTGGCCGGGTCGAGCCAGATGCGCATGGCACGTTCGGTGCCAAACAGCTGCGCCTGACCGACACCGGCCACGCGCTGCAGTTCAGGCAGCACGTTGCGCGCGGCGTAGTCACCCAGCGCGATGGGGTCGTAGGCCGGGTTGGTGGACGACAGGATGGTGAAGAGCAGGAAGTTCGAACGCGCCTTGTCCACGCGCACACCCTGCTGCTGCACGGCGGTGGGCAGGCGCGGTGTGGCACGGCCCAGTCGGTTCTGCACTTCCACCTGCGCCAGGTCGGCGTTGGTGCCGGGCTCGAAGCTGAGCGTGATGGTGCCGCTGCCATTGGCCTGCGCCACGCTTTCGACGTAGATCAGGCCCGGCGCACCGTTCATCTCTTGCTCGACGACGGCCAGCACGCTGTCTTCCAGCACCTGCGCCGAAGCACCGGGGTAGACGGCGGTGATGACGATGGACGGCGGCGCCACTGGCGGGTATTGCGACACCGGCAGCTGCGTGATGGACACACCACCCAGCACCAGGATGAACAGTGCGATCACCCACGCAAAGATGGGGCGGTCGATGAAAAAGCGGGCCATGTCAGCAGGCCCTGCTTACTTGCCAGCCGGCGCGGACGCCGCGGCCGATGCCGCAGCGGCGGGGGCGGAAGCCGGCGCGGAGCCTGGCGCCTGCCACGGAACCGGTGTCACCGGCGCGCCGGGCACGAACATCTTCTGGAAGCCGTCGACGATGACCCGGTCACCGGCCTTCAGGCCATCGGTCACCACCCACTGGCCGGCCTGGCCGGAGCGGATCTTCACGGGCCGCGGACCGGGCTTGTTGCCTTCGCCCACCACCAGCACGCTGTCACCTTGCTGCGTGCGCGTGACCGCCTGTTGCGGGACCAGGAAGCCCGCCGGCAATTCGGCCTGCGCCAGCCGCACCCGCACGTACTGACCGGGCAGCAGCAGGCCGTCGGGGTTGGGCACCTCGGCGCGCAAGGTCACTTGCCCGGTCGTGGCGTCCACGCTCAGGTCGCTGAACAGCAGCTTGCCGGCTTGCGGCATGGCGCTGCCGTCTTCAAGCAACACATTGACCGCCACGGCGTCGCCGCCCAGGCTGCGCAGTTGCTTGCTGGCCAAGGCACGGCGCAAGGCCAGCACTTCACCGCTGGACTGCGTGAAATTCACATAGACGGTGGAGGTCTGCTGGATCAAGGCCAGTTGCGTGGCTTCGGCCGCACTGACCAGCGCCCCTTCGGTGACCAATGCGCGGCCGATACGGCCCGAGATCGGTGCCGTGACCTGCGCGTATCCCAGGTTGATGCGTGCGCTCTGCACCGCAGCGCGGCCGGCAGCCACGTCGGCCTGCGCGCTGCGCTGGGCGGCCGCCGCGTTGGCGTAGTCCTGCTGGCTGATCGCACGTGCCTCGGCCAGCGGCTTGTAGCGCTCGGCCGTGGCCGTGGCCTGGGCCAGGCCCGCTTCGGCACGGGCGAGTTGCGCAGCCGCGCTGTCCAGCGCCGCCTGGTAAGGCGCCGGATCGATCAGGAACAGCGGCTGGCCGGCGCGCACGACGCTGCCTTCGGTGAACTGGCGCTTCATCACCACGCCGTTGACACGCGCCCTGACCTGCGCGGTGCGCTGCGGCTCCACCCGACCGGGCAGTTCGGTTTGCAGGGCCACCGCCTGCGGCGCCATCGTCAGCACGCCCACGCTGGGCGGCGGCGGCTGCCCACCGCCCCCTGCGGCGGCCGGTGCCGCTTCCTTGCCGCTGCAGGCGGCCAGCAGAACCAGCACAGCGGCGGCGAGCCAGGCCCTGGGGGCCTGGTCTGCGGAAAGGGCCAGGCGAAAGGGCTTCGGAGTTGGCATCGTGGGCATTCAGAAAAGTCGAGTTGGGTACCGGATTCAACCGGCTGGCGCGGCAGTATACATACAGTCTAGAATGTATGTTGCAGTGCGCAAGGGCCTGAGGCCACGACAAAAGCCCGGGCGCCGCGCAACCGTTGGAGCAACCAGGAGCCGCCATGGCCCGCAAGACCAAGGAAGAAGCCCTCGTCACCCGCTGCCGCATCCTTGATGCAGCGGAAGTCCTGTTTCAACGCCATGGTGTCTCGGGCACGTCGCTGCACGCCATTGCCCAGGCAGCCGGGGTCACACGCGGTGCGGTCTACTGGCACTTCGCGGACAAGGCCGCTCTTTTCAACGCCATGATGGAACGGGTTTGCCTGCCCATCGAAAAAACCGCCACGCTGCTGTTCGACAACGAAAGCGGCGACCCCCTGGACAGCCTGCGCCGGCTGATGTGCGCCGTGTTCGACCGTGTCGTCAGCGACGCCCAGGTGCGCCGCGTCTTCGAAGTTGCCACGCAGAAAGTGGAGTACGTCGATGAACTGCTGGCGGTGCGCGAACGCCACCTGCAGATGCGCACCGAACACGTCGACCAGCTCGACGGCCTCTTGCGCCGCGCCCAGGCCAGCGGCGCACTGCCCGCAAAGCCCGTTGCGCGCCAGACAGCCTTTGCCTTGCACGCGCTGCTGGACGGGCTGATCCAGAACTGGATCCTCGACCCTGCCGCCTTCGATCTGCTGCAGGTGGGTGAACATGCGGTGGACACGCACCTGGCCGGGCTGAAGGCCTGATCAGCGCTGCCGGCTGAGCCACGCCGGCCGCCTTCACTCAGCCTGGGGATGACAAACGCCGGCCCGAGCAGAAGAATCCCTGCCTGACGAGGAAATCGCAGACCCGCGCAAGACGCGGGCGTCCTTTGAGGGGATCACCGTGAAGAGAACCCGAACGGGCGGCACCTTGCCGCGGTGGCTGGTGTGCACCGGCCTGGTGGCACAAGCTTTCATGCACTCGCCTGCCTGGGGCCAGGGAACGGCCCCGCCGCCGCCCACCGGTCGTGTCGAACAGGACAGCCGGCCGCCACCCCAAGCCATGCCCCGCGACCGCATCCGCATCGATGCGCCGCGTTTTGCAGAACAGGCGCCGCCAGGTGCCCAAGACGTGAGCTTCACGCTCGGCGCCGTGCTCGTCACCGGCTACAGCCGGCTGCCGACGGAGGGACTGCAGGTGCTGTGGTCAGACCAGGTGGGCCAGCGCATCACGCTGGCACAGGCCTTTGGCATCGCGGCCTCTGTTTCTGCCTACTACCGCAGCGCCGGCTACCTCTTGTCGCAGGCCATCGTGCCGGCACAGGACCTGCCCACCGACCGGCCCGCCACGCTGCGCATTCAGGTGCTCGAAGGTCACCTGGACCAGGTGCGGGTGACAGGCCTCGACGAAGCTTCGGCGCAACGGTGGCTGGCGCCGGCCCTGGCCGAGAGGCCGCTGACGCTGGCCACGCTGGAGCGCAACCTGCTGCTGCTGGCCGAGCAACCCGGCGTGCGCAGCCAGGCCAACCTGAGCGCCGGCACCACACCGCAGTCCACGCGCCTGGAACTGCTGGCCACACAACAGCGCTTTGCCGGGTCCTTGAGCGTGCACAACCGAACGGCGCCAAGCCAGGGCGACGCGCGCCTCGAAGCCCACATCGAAGGCCGCGGTGTGCTGGGCCACTTCGACCGCCATGCGCTGCGCTGGATGGGCTCGGGCGATGAGCGGCTGTCGCTGCTGTCCTACAGCGGTGATGCCCCGCTGGGCGCTCAGGGCACGCGACTGCAGTGGTCGGCCTCGGCCACGCGCTCCAAGCCCGAAACCGCCGTGAGCAATTTCGACAACGAAAGCAGCACGGGCTCTTTGGGCATCAGCCATGCGGTGCAGCGCAGCCGCCGGGCCAACCTGACGGTGCGCGCCGCTTTCAATGCCTATGACAACGCGGCCGAGACCACGTCGATCCGGGTGTCCGAAGACCGCATCCGCGCGCTGCGCCTGGGCCTGACCGGTGACTTGGCCGACAGCTTCGGTGGCATCACGCTGCTGGACGTCGAGTTCTCCCGCGGCCTGGCTGCGCTGGGTGCTTCGGATCGCCACGACCCGCTGTTGCTGGGTGCCAACCCGGCCTTCAGCAAGGCCACGCTCTACCTGGCCCGGCTGCAGTCCATCGGCGGCGGCTTTTCGCTGTTGCTGGCGCACACCCAGCAGACCTCGCGCGACAAGTTGCCCACGGCGGAACAACTGGGCCTGGGCGGCGACGTGTTCCTGCGCGCCTACGACCCTTCCGAAGCCATCGGCGAAAAGGGCCACGCCAGCAAGCTGGAACTGCGCTGGGACAGCGGCGCACTGGGCAGCCGCTGGCCGCTGGCGCTGACCCTCTACGGCTACTGGGACACCGGTCAGGTGCGGCGTCAGCAGGTGGCCGCGCCGACCTCCCGGACCCAGCTCGAAGCCGCCGGCATTGGCCTGCGCTTCAGCGCGGTCCGCGGTCTGCGCGGGTACATCGAATGGGCGCAGCCCATCGACACGCCCGTGGCCAGCCAGGGCGATGACAAGGCGCGTGTTTTTGCCGGCATCGGCATCGACTTCTGAACCTACCGCAGGACACCCCATGCAACACGTCCACCATCGCCATCAGCCCCTGTCTTGTGTGGCACGCGCACTGTCGCAGCTGTTCCGGCCCGTGGCCGGCGGCGCGCTGGCTTCGCTGCTGTGCCTGCCGCTGGCCCAGGCCGCGCCGCAGGGCGGCCGTGTCAGCGCGGGGCAGGCGCAGATCCAGCAGCAAGGTGCCGTCACCACCATCACGCAGGGCACGACCCGTGCAGCCATCGACTGGCGGTCCTTCAACGTCGGTGTGCAGGAAACCGTGAACTTCGTGCAGCCCAGCGCCGCTTCAGTGACGCTGAACCGGGTGCTGGGCGCCGACCCCTCGGCCATCTTCGGTCGCATCCAGGCCACTGGGCAGGTGGTGCTGCTCAACCCCAACGGCATCCTCTTCGGCCGCACCGCGCAGGTGGACGTGGGCGGACTGGTGGCCAGCACCGCCAGCCTGGCCGACGCCGACTTCATGGCCGGCCGCATGGCACTCAGCGGCCGCGGACGGCCCGGTGCGCGGGTGGTGAACGAAGGCCGCATCACCGTGGCCGATGGCGGCTTGGTGGCCTTGCTGGGGCCGCAGGTGGCCAACAGCGGTGTCATCGAAGCGCGGCTGGGCCGCGTGGCACTGGCCGCGGGTGACGCCTTCGTGCTGGACCTGGCCGGTGACCGCCTGATCCACATCGTGATCGACCCGCAGGCCCTGGCCGACCTGCCAGACGCCCTTGGCCAGCCCCTGTCGGCCCATGTCGACCAACAGGGGCGCATCACCGCCGACGGGGGCCGGGTCTTGCTGAGCACGGCCACCGTGCAGAAGGTGCTGGACAACGTCATCAACCTCAGCGGCACGGTGCGCGCCACTTCGTTTGCAAGCTCACCGGGCCTGATCTCGCTTCGCGGCGACGGCAGCACGCGCCTGACGCTCAGCGGCTCCGCCGACGTGGCCGGCGCAGCCGGTGCGGCCGGCGGCCACCTCGAACTGACGGCACGGGATGTCAGCCTGGCCGGCGAAGCCCGACTCAGCGCCAAGGGCGACACGGGCGGCGGCACCGTGCACGTGGGTGGTGGCTGGCAAGGCAGCGGCCCGCTGATGCAGGCCCAACGCGTGGACATGCACGAAGGCGCCAGCATCGATGTCAGCGCCTCGGGTGCACACGGCCAGGGTGGGCAGGCGGTGCTGTGGTCCCTTGGAGACACACGTTTTGCAGGCAGCATCCAAGCCCGTGGTGGCCAGCAGTCGGGCGCCGGTGGCCAGGTCGAGGTCTCGGGCCGTCAACGCCTGGGTTTTGCCGGCCGCGTCGATGCTGGCGCAAGCCATGGGCCCGGCGGCCACCTGCTGCTGGACCCCGACAACCTGATCATCGACGGCAGCAGCGGTTCAGACGAACTGCCCGGCAGCGGCAGCGGCGACTACACCGTCAAAGCTTCGGCCCTGAACCTGCAACTGGTGGCCGGCACCTCGGTGACACTGACCGCCAGCAACGACATCACGCTGAAGGCCGGCGCGGTGGTGGACGGCCGCCTCAGCAGCGGTGGCACCGCTGGCGGTGGACTCACCTTCACCGCCGGCCGCGACGTGCTGCTGCAAGGGCTGGTGCTGCTGAACGACGGCCACTTCCAAGCCACGGCCGGCCGCCTGGTGCAACAGTCTGCCGGCAGCGCGGTGGCCACCGGCAGTGGCAACATCACGTTGAGCGGCGCCGCTGGTGTCCAGGCCAGCAACCTGCTGAGCACAGGCGCGGTGCAACTCGGCAGCACGTCGGGCGCGGTGACGGTGGCCAACGCCATCTCCGGCGCGGGCGGCGCGACAGCCAGGCTCGATGTGACCGCGGCCACGGCCGTCACCCTGGCCGCAGACGTGCTGAGCCGCGGCACCATTGCCATCAGCGCCGGCAGCGGCAGCATCACCACCAATGCCGCGACGCTGGACGCCGGAGGCGACATCACGCTCAGCGGTGCCGGTCTGAGCCTGGGCGCCCTGCGATCAGCGGCCACCGTGCGGCTGACCAGCACCGCCAGCGACCAGGACACGCAGCTGGCCGGCGCGGTGGCCGGCATGCGGCTCGAGAGCAGCAGCGCGCGCCACCTGAACCTGGGCGCAGACATCGACTTGCGCGCCGGCAGCGGCGGCTTCGAGGCCGCCGCTGCCGGCAACTTCACGCAGGCAGCCGACACCACCGTCAGCACCGGCGCAGGACCGATCAGCATCAGCGCCGCGACCGGCATCGATGCCCGCTCGCTCCTGAGCACGGGCGCCGTCGTGCTGAACAGCCTGGGCAGCGGCGGCCAGGTCACCGTGCGCAACGGACTGGGCCGCAGCGACAGCGAACGCACCGGCTCGCTGGCCATCGACGCCACCACCACGGTGACCTTGGGCGGCGGCGCGCTCGTGGCCGGCACGAGCACGCTGACGGCCCGCGGCGGCACGCTGGACACCGGCAGCGCGCCGCTGGACAGCCAAGGGGCGATCACCCTGGCCGGTGTGGGCGTGACGCTGGGCCCGGTGAAGGGGGGAGGTTCGCTCGGCGTCATCAGCACGGGCGCAGCCGACATCCAGGTCGACGGCAACGTCGAAGCCGGCAACCTCAGCCTGAGCAGCGCACGCGACGTGCGGTTCAACGCCGACGCCGACCTGCGCACGCTGGCCGGTGCTTTCACGGTCAGCGCACCTGGCCGCTTCACGCAGTCGGCGGCATCGACCGTCGCCACCGGCAGCGGCGCCATCGACATCGCGGCCGACGCGGGCATCGACGCCAGCACCATGCTGTCGCTGGGCGACGTCAGTCTGAAGGCGGCAGGCGCTGGCGGAACCGTGCGTGTGCGCCAGGCCCTGGGCAACGACACAGCGCGACTGGGTTCCCTGATGGTCGACGGCGAAGGCAGTGTGTTGCTGGACAGCGGCGCGCTCGTGACCGGCAGCACGACGCTGGTCTCGCGCACGGGCCAGGTGAACATCACGGGTGCCACGCTGGACAGTCGCGGCGGCGTGGCCATCAGCGCCGCCACCGGCATCGACACTGCGGCCATCGTTTCCCTGGGCGCGGTTTCTCTCACGGGCACGGGCACCAGCACACCCATCACGCTGAGCGGCGCGGTGGCGGGCGAAGCGGTGGACTCGAGCAGCGCGCAGATCAGCGCCAGCACGGCCAAGGCGACCGGCCTGAACGTGATCACGGCCGGCACCGTCAGCCTGAACGGCGCCGCGCTGGGCAGTGGCGGCCTGTCGGTGAACGGCGCAGGCAGCGGTTCCGCCGGTGCCATCAACTTGAGCAATGCCGTCTACAGCAGCGGCGCCGTGAGCCTGAACTCCGCGGCCGCGGTGCAGGTGGCGGCTGCCGGGGGTGTGGACATCGCCACCGCTGCGAATCTGACGATCAATGCCGTGGGTGACATTACCGCGCTCGGGCCGCTGAAGGCTGCTGGCGGAACGATCAGCATCGACTCGTCCGGTGGCCGTGTCGAACTGCACCAGGTGGCGACCAACACCCCGACCAGTGCTTCGGGAACCTTGTGGGTCGATGCCGCAAGCGATGTGGTGCTGGCTCAGCCGCTGGGTGGCAGCAACACCGGCTACGCGCTGTTCGCGGACAAGTACCAGCCCAGCCTGAAACCGAACGTCGGGCGCGTGGTGGTAACCGCCGGTCGCGACATCGAGACCAACGGCCTCAACCTGGACGGACGCGAAGACGCGACGCCCAACCCGGACAGTCAAAGCTACGTCTTCTACCGTGGCGGCACCACCTACGCCGGGCTCGCCCTGGTGGCCGGCAACCGCATCGTCAGCAACGGCCTCATTGCCGTCAACAAGGGCGACGTGGTGTTCAATGTCAGCCAGGTGAGTGGAACCAACGGCATCTACCTGGGCCAGTCGGTCTATGCACGGGGCCATGACACGGCTGCGGGAAAGACCGCTTACAGCATCTTCATCGACCCCGGCTCCGACGCCTTGTTCGGCCGGTACAACCAACTGGTGCTCTTCGACAACACCGCTGAACAGGCGGACTTCACCAACACCCTGACTGGCGTGGTCAGCAGCGTGGCCAAGATCATCATTGCCAACAACGTGGCCAACTATGTCAGGGCCGATGGATCCCCGGACCCCCGCCTGGTGCAAGCCAGCAACCTGGTCGTCACGTCGACGGAAACCCTGCGCGCGCACCCCATGGTCGGCGTCAGTTGGGACTCGTCCCTCGGCGGTTCCAGGGGGCCGGTGGGCATCGACACCCGCGGACCCCTGAGGTTGGCGAACATGCCCACGGCTCATGTGCCCATGAACCAGGGTTCGAATTGCATCGGTGGCGCGGGTGGGGCCGACTGCACCGGCGGTTCCGTCGGCAGCGGCATTTCACTCAAGATGCAGTTCCACGTCGACCCCGGGTACTTGACCGCTCAACCCTTCTCGCCAGGTGAAACGCTGCGCAGCGCCGTGGTCAACCCGGTGCGCTATTCGGACATCTTCAGCAGCGCTTGTGTGGCGTTGAGCTCCTGCACCTACGAGCAGTTGGGCATCCGCGACGTGGACGGCCGGCTGCTGGACGGCACGTCGTTCGACCGGAGGTTCAGGATCGGACTCGAACAACTGGGGGGCTTCGACCCCGGTGCCCCGCTCAACGACCCCGGCAACCGCACCGTCGGCTACGCGGGGTACTCACCCGACGGCTTCGTTCTGTTCAGGTACGCCGTGCGCCATGGTGGCTTGACCGCGAACGCGGACACCATCACCACCGTCGTGCGTGAAACCGGCCTGAACGTGGGCACCGTCGGCTTCGAGGTGCGCAACCGCCTCACACAAGTGGCCAGCGACGACAACGGCAGTCTGGTCCGGCTGCTGTTCTATCCGGTGACCCAGAGCTCGCAGAGTGACGCGTTCTTCAACAACGTGGGCGGTCTGCAGGGCAGCAACGGCACGCCCACGGGGACGAGTCCCGGCATGGGCGGCGTTGGCAACAGTTCCGCTGGCGTGCAGGACTTTGCCCCGATCGGCAGCTTCAACAATGGCACGGCCCCGTTGAACCCTGGCAATTTCGGAACGCCGGGTACGGCGGGGTCGGGCGTTGGCAACCCGGCGGTGCCAGGTGCCCCTGGTTCGGGGACGGGCAACGGCTTCACTGTGCCGCCCGCGCCAACGCCGCTGCCACCGCCGCCACCGCCGCCACCTCCCCCACCTCCTGCGCCTGAACCTCCTCCGCCTCCGCCTCCGCCGCCTCCGCCGCCTCCTCCGCCGGCGCCACCGCCTGCCCCAGCCCCCGAGCCGGCTCCTCCGCCTGTGCCCGTGCCGCCGCCTGCGCCGGAACCACCTCCTGCTCCTGCGCCAACGCCCACACCAGCTCCGGCGCCTGCACCGTCTCCGGCCCCTGGACCCGTGCCCTCTCCTGCACCCGCGCCAGGCGCAGACGTCACGCCGGGCACCGACACCGCCAGCGTGGTCCGGCCTGCCGTCGCGCCCGGGGACTCGGGTTCAGGCGTGGAAGACGACGAAGCGGGCGTGACCATTGGCACCGCACCAGCAGCCGAAGCCGACCTGGGCAGGTCCGCGCCGCTGGCTGGCGCCGCCACCCCGGTGTTCCGCAAGCGCTACCGCATCGCCAAGGCCACCGACACGTCCGTCTGCGCCAAGGAAGACGTGCAACCCGCTGCCAAGGCCAAGCAGGGCAACCCGCGCGACTGCCCGCCCGCGGCCAGGTAAGTGGGCTTGCGCCGTGTGGGGTGGCAACTGGCGCGGGCCACGTGGGTGGCCTGCGTGGGCTTGGGCGCGCCGCTCGCGGCGCTGGCCAGTCTGCCTTCCGAACTCGCACAGCCGCGCGTGGCCTACGCCATGCACAGTGCGCGCATCAACCAGATGCGGGCCACACCCGACCTGCAGCGCCTGGTCACCGTGGGCCAGGACAAGACCTTGCGCGTCTGGCGACTGACAGACCTGCAGGCGCTGCGCACCATCCACGTACCCAGCGATGCGGGCGAAGAAGGCGCCCTGCGAGCGGTGGCCATCACCCCCGACGGCCGGCAGGCGCTGGTGGGTGGCTGGACAGGCGTCACCTGGTCGGGCCAGGGCCAGCTTTACCGCATCGACCTGGCCACCGGCCGGCTGCTGCAGACGGTGCGGGGCCTGCCGTCGATTATCGAGTCGCTGGCCGTTTCGCCCGATGGCCAGCGGCTGGCCGTGGGCCTGGGTGGCAGCGCCGGCCTTCGCGTGCTGGACGTGCGCACGGGCGCTGTGCTGAGCGCCGACACCGCCTATGCCGGTGCGGTGAACTTCGTTGACTTCGCGCCCGACGGCACGCTGGCCACCACCTCGGGCGACGGCTGCCTGCGCCTGTATGGCCCAGACGGCCAGATCAACTTTCGCGCCGCCCATCCGCCGCCTGCGGCAACCGACGCGCGGGCCTGTCCCGGCGCGGCGATGGGTGGCGTGCGTTTTTCGCCCGACGGGCGGCAGCTGGCTTTTGGCTTCCAGGACCGCAACGAGTTGCTGGTCATGGACGTGGCGCAGCGCAGCCTGCTGCGTGTGCTGAAGGTGGAAGACCCGGCGCAACGTTCCCTGTGTTGCCCGAACTGGGCTGCCGACGGTCAGCAGCTCTACATGCATGGTGCCCACGCCGGCAGCGGCCCCACGCCCATGCACCGGTTGACACTGGCCGACGGTGTGCAGCAGCGCATGGACGTCGGTCAGCAGCGCTTCACCAACGTGCTGCCGCTGCCCGGAGGCGATCTGCTCTTTTCCACCACCACGCCTTCGCTGGCACGTGTCAGCCCGCAAGGGCGCCTGCTGGCCCAGGCGCTGCCACCCAACGGTGACTTCCGTTTCGACTGGCGAAGTTTCCGCCTGTCTGCCGACGGCAGGCAGCTGGCGCTGCCGATGCGCGCTGACGGCAGCGAAACCCGCCACTTCGACCTGATGGCCACACCCGACCGGGCGTTCCGCGCGGCCACGTCGGCGGCCGCCGATGCAGGCCTGCGACCGCCACTGCGCGACGCGGCGCTGGCGGTCAGCGCGGTGCTCGATGAATTCGGCTACCGCCACCCGGTGCAGGTGGGTGGCCAGCCCGTGCGATTGAAGCCCTTCCAGTCGGTGCGCAGCTGGGCCACGGCCCCCGCAAAAGACGCGGTGGCGATGGGCACGCAGTGGTCGGTGCTGGTGACCGATGCCCGCGGCCGTGTCCTGTGGGAACAGGACCTGCCTGCCCCGGCCTACCAGGTCAGCATCACGCCAAACGGCCGCTGGGTGGTGGCCGCGGTCGGCGACGGCACGTTGCGCTGGTACGACCGCGAAGGCCGCGAGCGGCTGGGGCTGTTCCTGCACACCGGCGGTGTCGACTGGGTGGCCTGGCGTCACGACGGCTACTACACGTCGTCACCCGGCGGCGATGTCTACATCGGCTGGCTGGTGAACCGCGGCGACGAAGCCACGCCCGACTTCCACCGCGCGGTGCACTTCGAGCGCCGCCTGTACCGGCCCGACCTGGTCCAGGCCGCCCTGAGCGAAACCACGCGACGCAACGTCGACACCACCGACCTGGCCGGCACCCTGCGGGCCTTGGCCGCGCCTCGTGTGACCATCGAGTCGCTGGCGCCCGCGCCGCAGCCTGGCTGGCTGGACCTTCGACTGAGCGTGCAGGCCACGGGACGCGCGGTGCGCGAGATCGGTGTCTACGTCGACGGCCTGCCGGTGCTGACCACGGCGCAACGCCAGGTCAGCGCCGAAGCGGGGCTGGTGCGCGAGTTGCGCATACCGGTGGCCGGCGGCCCGGCCCAGGTGCGTGTCGAAGCCGAAACCGACGAGTCCATCGGCACCGACGAGTCCCTGCCGGTGCAGCCGCCGCCGGCGACGCAAACCCGTCGCGGTCGCCTGTGGGTGGTGGCCGCCGGTGTGCACCGCTTTGACCACGTGCCCGACATGACACCCTTGCCCTTCGCCACCAACGACGCGCGCGAACTGGCCGCGGCGCTGGCTGGCCAGGCCGGCCGTGCCTTCACCGAGGTGCGCACGGTGGTGATCAGCGAAGCCGCGTCCGCCAAGCCGACCAAGGCCAACATCGTTGATCAGCTGCAGGCCCTGCAGCAGGTGCAGCCCGAAGACACGACACTGGTCTTCCTGGCCTCGCACGGCACCACCGACGCCGCCGAGTACTACTTCATGACCAAGGACAGCCGGCTGGACGACGCGGTGCGTGTGCACGAGGCGCAGCAGGCACGGGCCCGGCTGGCACCCGGTGCGGCACCCTCGCTGCTGACCGGCACTGAATTGACAGGCGCACTGCGACGCCTGCCGGGGCGCCGCATCCTGATCCTGGACACCTGTGAATCCAGTGCGGCCGACGGCAGGTCCAACCCCCACACGCTGCTCAAGCGCAGTGCATCGGCCCAGCTGGCGGTGATGTCGGCCGCCAGTGGTGTGGAGTCGTCCTACGACTCGGTGGAGTCCGAACATGGCGTGTTCACGCATGCGCTGCTGGGTGTGTTGCGCACGGCCCGTCAGCCGGTGTCGCTGCGGGAACTGTTCGACAGGGCATTGCCTGCGGTGGACGCCGGCATTCACAAGATCCGGTTGCTCGAAAAAGACCCCGTCGCTCGGGACGCGATCCGGCAGACACCCATGCTGTCTTCCTTGCCGGCACTGGACGCCACGCTGCTTCATCAACCGTGATCCCCGCGCGGCGTCAGAATGTGGCCCATGCACGCGCTGCTGGACGAACTGCGGGCCCTGGAAGTCGAACTGCACCACCCCGGTGTACGGTGCAACCCCGCGCGCCTGGAGGCCTTGCTGCACCCAGGCTTCCACGAGGTCGGGCGCTCCGGGGCGCGTTACGACCGCGCCACCCTCTTGCGCTACCTGGGTTCGCTGCAGCAGCCTGCGCAGGTCGAATCCGGCAACTTCGCGGTGCACGCGCTTGCGGACAACTGCGCCCTGCTCACCTACACCTCGGCACACCGCGAAGCGGACGGCACCTTGTTGCACCGTGCGCTGCGCTCATCGGTCTGGCTGAAGGCCCCGGCCGGTTGGCAGCTCTTCTATCACCAGGGCACGCCGGCGCCAGCCGAGCCGTGACGCGCAGCCACCACTGCAGATCACGATGAAAACCCAGTACTACACCGCCGCCAGCCTGGACGGATTCATCGCCACCGAAGACGATTCGCTGGACTGGTTGTTCCCGCTGGGTGATGTCAACGAGACCAGCTACCCGGCCTTTTTCAGCGAAGTGGGTGCACTGGCCATGGGGTCCGCCACCTATGACTGGATGCTGCGCCATGTGGTGAAGCCGGGCACGGGCACTGGCGCGCCCTGGCCCTACACGCAGCCCACCTGGGTGTTTTCCAGCCGAACCGTCGCGCCCATCGAAGGCGCCGATGTGCGCCCTGCGCGTGGCGACGTCAGGCCGGTGCATGCCGAGATGACCCGGGCCGCTGGTGGAAAGAACCTGTGGATCGTCGGCGGCGGTGACCTGGTCGGCCAGTTCCTCGACGCCGGGCTGATGGACGAGATCATCGTCCAGGTGGGCTCGGTGACACTGGGCGCCGGCAAGCCACTTTTGCCGCGTCGACTGGTGGGCGACCGCGCGCTGCGGCTGCAGTCGGTGCAGCGATTCGGGCCCGGCTTTGCCGAGCTGCGCTACGAGGTGCCGCGGCGCAGCGCGTCCTGACGCCACGGCACCAGAATCACCGCCCTGTTCACCAACCGGACACACCATGTCGCTGCACCACATCGAAATCTATGTCAGCAACCTGGAACGTTCGGTCGCCTTCTGGACGCCGTTCATGGCCCGGCTGGGTTACGAAGCCGACCGCTGGTCGGGAGGCATGAACTACATCAAGCCCGGCGAGGGCTATCTGTGTTTCTTGCCTGCACCCGCCGAGCACCTGGAGGCGGGATACCACCGCAAGCGGGTGGGCCTGAACCACCTGGCCTTCAAGGCCGAGTCGCGAGCCCAGGTGGACGACATGGCGGCCTGGGTGCGCGCAGCCGGCCACACGGCCTTGTACGAAGCCGAGTACCCGTACGCCGGCGGTCCGGGCTACTACGCCATGTACTGCGAAGATCCGGACCGCATCAAGGTCGAAGTGGTTGCGCCTGCGCAGACTTGAGTGCGCGCCCGCCGTCGGGTTTGCCATCCGTAACAGCAGCAGGCGCTACCGGGACTATGCTTGGCCGAAATCTGTTTCAGGAGAGACCGATGAAGCTCACCCAGCAACTCCGCATCAGCTTGTTGGCTGCCGGCCTGGTCTGCGTCGCCTTGCAGGCCGCAGCCGCTGACACCCCGTCCGAGGCCGCTTCCGCTGCAGCTTCATTCGTGACGCGGGTCGAGCGCGCCGTCGAACGGGGCGCAGATGCGGCGGCCCGGGGCATCGAACGGGGTGCCCGGGCGGCCGAGCGGGGTGTCAAGGTCGGCATCCATGCCGCCGCTCGTGGTGTCGAGACAGGCGCCAAGGCCGTGGCCCGCGCGGCCGATGCCGTGGCCGACAAGGTGCAGTCCGACGACACCGCGAAGCGCTGAGCCTCACTTGCTTCAACAGGCCAGCCCGCCACACCTGCTGAGCCCAACAACCATGAAGCTGCCCCAGCTGTTGCGGGTGAAGCTGTCGCCGCTGGTGGAGATGGCGCGTGGCGAGCCGCTGGTGGAGCCGTTTCTCGATCTCGTCAGTCACAGCGAGGAAAGCCTGGTGCTGCAATCCAGCCATGGCGAATTCTGCTTCGACAGGTCGCAGCAACGGGTGCGCAAGGACGGCGTGGATCTTTGTGCCTTCGGCGACATCGAGTCGGTGGATATCGCTGCCTTCCCGGGTGGCCGTGGCGAACGAAGCTGGTCTATCGTGCTGTTCTGCGGGTTCGTCAACCGCATCACGCTGGCCAGAACCTACGATGATGGGCAGGCTTCGGTTCTTGCCGCCAAAGTCGCCCAGGTGCTGGGCTGCAAGGTCCTGTCGCTCACCACCCGGAAGTAGCTGCGTGTCGGCCCCGACGCGCCGTCAGGTCCGGGCCCACCGCAACCCCTCGAACACAACCACCATGTCTGATCTGCTCGCCGCCGCCCGCCACGCATACAGCAACCAGGCAGAAATCGAAAGCAGCGTCGTCTGCGGCTGCTTCAGCTGCATGCAGACCTTTGCACCCACCGAAATCGTGGCCTGGTCGGGCCTGGACCTGAGCAACTTCGACAACCCCGACGCCGCCAGCGCCGGCACCGCGCTGTGCCCGAGGTGCGGCAGCGAAGCGGTGATCGGCGACAAGTCGGGCTACCGCATCGACCCGGACTTCCTGGCGCGCATGAACGAAGCCTGGTTCCAGCGCACCATCATCCGCAAACCCGCGCCGAAGGCCTGACCGCTTTCAGCACCGCTGCCATCACGGCCCCACTGCCATGTGCCGCAACATCAAGACGCTGTTCAACTTCGAACCGCCGGCCACCGAGTTGGAGATTCGCGACGCTTCGCTGCAGTTCGTGCGCAAGCTCAGCGGCTTTGCGGTGCCCTCCAAAGTCAACGAAGCGGCCTTCAATGCGGCGGTAGAAGAAGTGGCCCAGGCAGCCCGGCGCCTGATCGCGGGCCTGGTGACCCATGCCGAGCCCAAGAACCGGGACGTGGAAGCCGCCAGGGCCCGTGCCCGTTCGGCCGAGCGTTTTGGCGCACCGGCGCCGCAGGAACCCGGGCCACGGAACTGACCTCACCGAACCAGGAGACCTGGAACATGCCTGTTGCCCCAGCCACCATCGGTGCCGATGCGGTGGTGCAGTTCCTGCACCACTTCGAAGAGCTGGCATTGCACGAAGACTTCGAACTCCTGCGCCCGATGATCGACGAACAGGCCGTCTTCCGTTTCAACGACGGTGACTTCGTGGGCCTGCCGGCCATCCAGGCGGTGTTCGAAAAAACCTGGCGCGGCGACCCGACGGTGAAAAAGACCCGCTTCTACCTGAGCGACATCGTGGTGCTCACCACCGACCAGCGCAGTGCGTCGGCCACCTACACCTACAACTGGGAAGGTGCTCAGGGAGGCAACAGCTTCAAGATCCAGGGTCGCGGCACGCGGGTGCTGGTGTGTGAAGAAGGCCGCTTCAGGATCGTGCACGAACACCTGAGCCGATTCCCGATCCCGCCCAAGCCAGTTCAAGCGGTTCAGAATGCCCAGCCCCGTGCACCTGGAGCCTGAAGATGAGTCCAACCCCACTGCGCATCGTGCTGAGCTTCACGCCGGAAGACGCCGCCTGGCTGCGCCGCGGGCAGCACAGCGTGCCCAAGTACTGGGAAGGCCATGCCACCGCGCCGCTGGCGGGTGACGTGATCCGCCTGGGCGGGCGCCAGTTCCTGATTCAGGGGCGGGCCTGGGAACACGACGGCGAAGGCCCCCTGCTGCGGGTGTTCGTGGGTGCGGCACATGCCCACAGCGACACCATCTTCGGTTGACCAGCCCAATGCCTCCATCGACACGGCCGCTTCGCCATGGGCATTGAACTGAACAAGGAAGACCGGCTGCAGGCCATCGCGTCCATCGAGCGCTACTTCCGCGAAAACATGGAAGAGAAGATCGGCAATGTCGCAGCCGGCGGCCTGCTGGGTTTCATCCTCGAAGAAATCGGCCCCAGCATCTACAACCGCGGGGTGGCCGACGCCCAGGAAAGGCTTCAGGCACGTGTTGCCGAACTCGACTTCGAGGTGCACGAAGAAGAGTTTGGCTACTGGCGCAAGTACGACAAGCGCGACAAGCCCAAGAAGACCAAGCCGCAGGAGCCTTGATGCACATCTGGCGCGCGCGGCTTGCCGCCACCTTGTTGGGCTTCAGCGTGTTGAGCGCCTCTGCCGCCGCGGCCATTGCCCTGGCCGACCCTGCATCTGACGCACCCGAGACGCGGTCGGCCCAGCCAGCATCGGCGGACCAGCCGGCGTCGTACGCCCAGGCCATCGCCACCTGGCGCAGCCCGGCCGAGGTCAATGCCTGGATCGGCGCCCGCTTCGAGTACGACCTGGACCGCGCCATGCGCTTGTCCGAAAACCAGCGTGCCCGAGGGCCCGCCGTGCAGATCCACCCGGCCCCCGCTTTTTTCGAACGCCCTGCCGGCGTGTGTGTCGACCTGGCGCGCTTTGCGGTGGAAACCTTGCGCGTGGTGTCGCCGGCGGCCAAGGCCAGCTACCTGATGATCGAGTTCGACCCACGGCTGATCGCCGGCAACACCCTGCGCCGCCACTGGCTGGTGGTGTTCGAAGACGCAGGCCAGCTGTATTTTTTCGCCGACTCCAAACGCCCTGGTCACGTGGCGGGGCCTTACGCCAGCCTGCAGGCTTTTGTCGACGACTACGCCGAGTACCGCCAGCGAAAGATCGTGACCTTCCGCCGCGTGGACACCTACCAGCGCCAGATGAAGAAGCTCGCACCCAAGTCCGACCGTGAACCGTCTGGCTTGCCCGCAGCGGGTGGTGCGGCCACAGGCGCGACTGAATGACCACCCGCAAAAAGCCCGGCAGAAACGGCAAGGGGCCCCGAAGGGCCCCTTGTTCATGCTGTATCGCACTTGGCGGAGTCGAAGGGATTCGAACCCTTGATGCAGGTTTTGCCCACATACTCCCTTAGCAGGGGAGCACCTTCGGCCACTCGGTCACGACTC
>LNFM01002566.1_pt1 | contig 37821 bp, 36 predicted proteins | sample 596031 | NCBI WGS metagenome assembly LNFM01 (sample SAMN04254537, study PRJNA301005) | activated carbon metagenome | isolation source: dual media filters at the Ann Arbor, Michigan drinking water treatment plant | place: USA: Ann Arbor | reverse complement strand
TCTCCTTGACCAGCATCGAGACGCGGATGTCGGTGCCGGGCATGACCTGCTGGCCGACCTCGCGGAAGCCGAAGCTGCCGTGGAAGAGCAGGGCCGGGTCGTTGCCCGACTGCAGGAAGACCTCGCAGCACAGCTGCGGCCAGCGCGGCTCGGCGAAGCTCTGCACGTCGGCGTAGAACGCCCGCCCGCGGCCGCCGCCGCGGCGGGGCCGGGCGATGACGATGCGGTCCACGTAGAGGAAGCGCGGGTGGCGCTCCTTGAACCAGCGGAAGTTGGGGCTGTCGTGCGGTGCGTCCTGGGACAGGGCGACCAGGAAACCGGTGATCAGGCCGTCCTGCTCGGCGACCCGGAAGTATTCGGCGTGCTCCCAGAAGAAACGCGCCTTGGCGGCGTCCATCGGCAGGATGGACGGCCCGGCCGCGTTGTTCAGGGCAAGTACGGAATCCAGCTCGTGCTCGCGCACGTCGCGGATGGTGATCGGCATTGTCTTTCGGACTCCGATGGCGTGAGGGCCGCGGGCAGGGAAACCCGTCGGGCGATCGGGGCGGGATTATCGCACGGGCGCCGTCCCCCGGGGCGGGGCCGGGAAAACGTCGCGGGCATGACTTCCGGGGTGGCACGCCGGGACCATGCCCGGCCTATGATGCCCGCATGCTCAACCGCCTCTCCCACACCCAGCTGCTGCGGTACGCCGGCCTGTTCACCTGGGCGGTGCTGGGCATTCCCCTGTTCGTGTTCACCTGGTACCTGGGTCCGGTGGACGGCGACCTGTCGCTGGGCCGGGCACCGCGCGCCGCGGTGGCGGTGGCCGCCTACCTGGCCTTCGGCCTCATCTACTGGCTGATCACCCGCAGGCTCGGCCTCCGGCAGCAGCGCCTGCCCGACCTTGTCCTGCTGGCCGCGCTCACCTGTTCGGCGATCCTCGTCAGCGCCGAGACCGGCACCGGCATGGGCGCCATCCTGATGATGATCATCGCCGGCGTCATTCCCTGGATGGTGCCGGTGCGGGTCGGCGTGGTCTGGCTGACGGTGCAGCACGTGGCGCTGGTGCCGGTGTTCTTCCGTTTCGAGGGTTTCACGGTCGGCATCGCCGTGCTGCAGGCGATGACCTACGTCGGCTATTCGAGCTTCGCGATGGTGATCGGACTGATCGCCAGGCAGCAGGCCGAGGCGCGCGAGGAGCAGCGTCGCCTCAACTCCGAGCTGCGGGCCACCCGCGCCCTGCTGGCCGAGAGTTCGCGAATGAGCGAGCGCGTGCGCATCTCGCGCGAGCTGCACGACCTGTTGGGCCACCACCTCACCGCGCTGAGCCTGAACCTGGAAGTCGCCGGCCACCTCACCGAGGGCCGCGCCCAGGAGCATGTGCGCCAGAGCCACACCCTGGCCAAGCTGCTGCTCACCGACGTCCGCGAGGCGGTCAGCGAGATGCGCGACGAGGGCGCCATCGACCTCAGCGGCGCCATCCGCACCCTGGTCGAGGGCGTGCCGGCGCTGGACATCCGCCTGGACCTGCCCGATCCGCTGACCATCGAGGATCCCGAGCGCGCGCACGTGCTGCTGCGCTGCACGCAGGAGATCATCACCAATGCCGTGCGCCACGCCGGCGCGTCCACCCTGTGGCTGACCATCGCCCGCGACGCCGGCGAGGCCCGCATCCAGGCCCGCGACGACGGCCGCGGGGTCGAGGGCGACGCCGTGCCGGGCAACGGCCTGCGCGGCATGCGCGAACGCCTGGCCGCCCACGGCGGCCGGGTCGATATCATCACCGGGCGCGGGCAGGGTTTCGCGCTCGACATCCGATTGCCCCTGGAGAACGCCGCATGATCCGTGTCTGCCTGGTCGACGACCAGACCCTGGTGCGCCAGGGCGTCAAATCCCTGCTCGAGCTCGCCGATGGCATCGAGGTGGTCGCCGAGGCCGGCGACGGCCGCCAGGCGGTCGAGCTGATCCCGCAAATCAAGCCCGACGTGGTCCTGATGGACATGCGCATGCCGGTGATGTCGGGCCTGGAGGCCCTGCAGGCGCTGACGGCCAAGGGCCAGCTGCCGCCGACCATCATCCTGACCACCTTCGACGACGACCAGCTGGTGCTGGCCGGCATCCGCGCCGGCGCCCGCGGCTACCTGCTCAAGGATGTGTCGCTGGACCAGCTGGTGAACGCCATCCAGACCGTCGCCGAGGGCGGCTCGCTGGTGCAGCCGGCCGTCACCCAGCGCCTGCTGTCGGGCCTGGAGGGCCTGCAGAACGAATTCGTGAGCCTGGAGCAGCCTGATCCGCTGACCGACCGCGAGACCGAGATCCTGCGCCTGATGGCCGGCGGCTTCTCCAACAAGGAGATCGCCAACTCGCTCGGCGTCGCTGAAGGCACCGTGAAGAACCACGTCTCCAACATCCTGTCCAAGCTGGGCGTGCGCGACCGCACCCGGGCCGTGCTCAAGGCCTTCGAACTGAAGCTCGTCTAGGTCCAAGACCCGCGCCACTGCGCGGTTTCCGGCGATTTCCCGCCGCCCCCTGCCGGGCGGCGGGCTGACCTGTTATCCTCCCCGGTTCCTGCGATTGGGCATGTGGACCAGTCGAGGGCCGTTCCTGGAGAGCTTCCGAATGACCCGAGTTATTGAGTGGATTATTTCCCTGCTGATCGTCCTCGCCCTGTTCGTGGTGATCGGCCTGTTCCTGCCCGCCTCGCGCACCGTGTCGCACTCGGTCGAGACCAATCGCCCGATGTCCACCGTGAACGACATCCTCAGCAGCTTCACCCGGTTCAAGGACTGGAACGCGCTGATCAACCACGACCCGCGCATGCAGCTCACCACCTCGGGCCCCGAGTCCGGCGTCGGCGCCGCGCTTGCGTTCAGCTCCAGCCAGCACTCCATCGGCTCGGGCAAGTGGGAAATCAAGGAAATCGTGCCGGGCGAGAAGATCGTCTACGCGCTCGATACCCCGGGCCGCGGCAAGAACAAGACCATGACCTTCCGCTTCGAGCGGACCGGCCAGCGCAACCAGAACATCGAGATCACCCAGCGCTACTCGGTTGACTACGGCTACGACCTGCTGGGTCGCTACGCCGGCACCCTGTACGTGAACAGCGAAATCGGCGCCGACATCAAGCGCGGCCTGACCAAGCTGAGCAACCTGCTGGCCACGATCCCGCGCTTCGACTACAGCCAGCACGAGCCGGGCTTCGAGATCGCCGAGCTGCCCGCGCAGAACGTCCTGCTGGTCACCACCGCCGCCAAGCGCGCCAACGACGATATCGCCCTGGCGATGACGAACCAGCGCAAGTGGATCGACCAGGTGATGGAGAAGAACGAGCTCGAGGCCGCCGGCCCGATGCGGATCGTCACCAATGAGTTCGGCTCCGACACCTACGCCTTCGACGTGGTGCTGCCGATCCGCCGCAAGGGCACCGGCCCGGCCGAGCCCGCCGACGCCGCCGAGGGCGAGGAACGCGAGGCCGCCGAAGCGGTCGCCGAAGTCGCGCCCGCCCCGGTCGTTGACCCGAACGCGCCGCTGGAGACCTTCGAGGTCGACGTCGAGGGCCCGGTCGTTTACGCCCAGCTGCCGGCCATGCGCGTCGCCAAGTCCAGCTACGTCGGTCCGTCGCCGGGCCTGGCCCGCATCCGCGACCTGGTCCGTGCCTGGGCCCTGGTCCGCGGCCACGAGCCGACCGATCGCCCGTTCGAGGAGTACCTCGGCGAGATCAAGGACATGCTGGCCGAGGACGCGGAGTTCAACGTCTACTGGCCGGTGCAGGTGCCGGGCGCCGATTCCCCGGCCCCGCGCGTGATCGCGCCGCTGCCCGAGGACGAGGCCGACGAGCCCGCCCCGGCCGCCGACGAGGCCGAGGCCGAAGCGGCCGCCTAAGCAACACCGCAGGGCGGGCCTAGTGCCCGCCCTGTCGTTTCCGGGGCCGCCCGGCCGGGTGCCCACCGAAACCGAATCCAGCGAGACTAGCTCCCGATGATCGAGGCACACGCCCTGCACAAGCGCTACGGCCGCCTGCTGGCCGTGGACGGCATCAGTTTCAAGGTCGAGCCCGGCGAAGTGCTCGGCTTCCTCGGCCCGAACGGCGCCGGCAAGTCCACCACGATGAAGATGATCGCCGGCTTCCTGGCGCCCACCGCCGGCACCGCGAAGGTCTGCGGCCACGACGTGCAGGCCGCGCCGATGGCCGCGCGCCGTGCGCTGGGCTACCTGCCCGAGGGCGCGCCGGGCTACGGCGAGATGTCGCCCTCGGGTTTCTTGGGCTTCGTCGCCGACGTCCGCGGGCTGTCCGGCGCGCACCGGCGCGAGAGGATGCAGTCGGTGCTCGGGCGGCTCGCGCTCGAAGGCGTGCTGCACCAGCCCATCGACACCCTTTCCAAGGGCTTCAAGCGCCGCGTCGGCCTGGCCGCCGCGATCCTGCACGACCCGCCCGCGCTGATCCTCGACGAACCCACCGACGGCCTGGACCCGAACCAGAAGCACGAGGTGCGAAGCCTGATCCGCGAGCTCGCGCGTGAGCGCACCGTGCTGCTGTCCACCCACATCCTCGAGGAAGTCGAGGCGGTGTGCAGCCGGGCCATGATCGTCGCCCGCGGCAAGGTGCTGGCGGACGCCACGCCGGCCGAGCTGCTGGCGCGCTCGCGCTACCAGGGCGCAGTGTCGCTGCTGGCTGGCGACAGCATCGCCGCCCGCGCCGCGCTAGACGGCATGCCGGGCGTCAGCGGCTTCCACCAGGATGCCGCCGATGGCCGCCTGTACGTGTTCCCGCAGGGCCGGCCGGTGGCCGCCGACGCGGTGGCCGAACGCCTGCGCCAGCGCGGCGTGGTGTTCAGCAGCCTGCAGCCCGAACGCGGCCGGCTCGACGAGGTCTTCCGCCGCATCACCACCGAGGGGGCGAAGCCATGAGTGCGGTGCTGTCGGTGTTCCGGCGCGAGTTCGCCAGCTATTTCGCGACGCCGCTGGCGGCGGTGTTCCTGGTCATCTTCCTGGCGCTGGCCGGGGCGTTCACCTTCTACCTCGGCGGCTTCTACGAAGCGGGGCAGGCCGACCTGCAGCCGTTCTTCCGCTTCCACCCGTGGCTTTACCTGCTGCTGGCGCCTGCGGTGGCGATGCGGCTGTGGGCCGAGGAGCGCAAGTCGGGCACGCTCGAGCTGCTGCTCACCCTGCCGCTGACGCTGTGGCAGGCGGTGCTGGGCAAGTTCCTCGCGGCCTGGGCCTTCCTGGGCCTGGCGCTGGCGCTCACCTTCCCGATGTGGGTCACGGTGGCCTGGCTGGGTGATCCCGACCATGGCGTGATCTTCGCGGGCTACCTGGGCAGCTGGCTGATGGCCGGCGCCTTCCTGGCCATCGGCAGCGCGCTGTCGGCGGCGACCCGCAGCCAGGTGGTGGCCTTCATCCTCACCGTGGTGGTGTGCCTGCTGCTGCTGTTGGCCGGGTTCCCGATGGCGCTCGACCTGGTCCGCGGCTGGGCGCCGCAGCCCTGGGTGGACGCCTTCGCCGGCCTGAGTTTCCTGACCCATTTCCAGGCGATCAGCCGCGGCGTGCTCGACCTGCGCGACGTGGTGTTCTTCCTGCTGTGCATCGCCGCCTGGCTTACCGCCACGGTGCTGGTGATCGACCTGAAGAAAGCCGACTGACCGCCATGAAGATCCTGTCCCGACGTTCCGCTCCCCTGGTCGCGCTGGCGCTGCTGGCGCTGGGTTTCGTCGCCCTGGTGGCGCTCAACTCCGTGGCGCTGCGCGGCGCCCGGCTCGATCTCACCGACAAGGGGCTGTACACGCTCTCCGACGGCACCCGCAACCTGCTGGGCCGGATCGAGGAGCCGGTGCGGCTGAAGCTGTACTACTCCGAGCACGCCACCCGCGAACTGCAGCAGTTCCGCGTTTTCGCCACCCGCGTGCGCGAACTGCTGGAGGAAGTGGCCGCCCGCAGCGGCGGCCAGGTCACGCTGGAAGTGATCGACCCCGAGCCGTTCTCCGAGGCCGAGGACGAGGCCACCGCCTACGGCCTGCAGTCGATCCCGCTCGGAACCAGCGGCGACAAGCTGTTCTTCGGCCTGGTGGGCGTCAACAGCACCGACGGCGAGACGGTGATGCCCTTCATCCAGCCGGACAAGGAAGCATTCCTCGAATACGACGTCGCCAAGCTGATTTCCACCCTCAGCGTCGATGCCCAGCCGGTGGTGGGGCTGATCAGCGGCCTGCCGACCGGCCCGACCATGGATCCCACCGGTCGCGGTCGTCCGGGCTGGGTGGTGGACCGCCAGGTCAGCGAGCTGTTCGAGCTGCGCCGCCTGCAGGGAAGCCCCACCGACATCGCCGGAGACGTCGACCTGCTGATGGTGGTGCATCCGAAGGAGCTGTCCGAGGAGACGCTGTACGCGATCGACCAGTTCGTGATGCGCGGCGGCCGCCTGCTGGTGTTCGTGGACCCGGATTCCGAGGCCGATGAGTCCGCCATCGATCCGCTCGACCCGCTGTCGGTGGCGATACCGCGCAGCTCCGACCTGCCGCGGCTGTTCCAGGCCTGGGGCATCCAGTACGACCCGACGCGCCTGGTGCTGGACGAGAAGCACGCGCTGCAGGTGCAGCCGGATCCGAACGGTTTGCCGGTGCGGCACCTGGCGGTGCTGGGCCTGGGTCGGGAAGCTTTGAACCAGGACGACGTGGTGACCGGCGAGCTGCAGACGCTGAACGTGTCCAGCGCGGGTGCGCTGGGCCTGACCCGCGATTCCACCCTGGCGATGGAGCCGCTGGCCCAGAGTTCCAGCGCCTCGGCGCTGGGTGATGTTGCGGCGGTGCGCGACGCGGTCGCCGATCCCGACCGGCTGCGCGAGGGTTTCCGCCCGGGCGGCCAGCCGCACGTGATCGCCGCCCGCTTCACCGGTCCGCTGCGCAGCGCGTTCCCGGACCGCTCCGGCGACAAGCACCGGCCCGAAAGCAAGGCGCCGGTGAACCTGGTCGTGGTCGCCGACACCGACGTGCTGGCCGACCGCATGTGGGTACAGGTGAACGACTTCCTGGGCCAGCCGGTCTACAACGCCTTCGCCAGCAACGGCGACTTCGTCTACAACGCGGTGGACAACCTGGTCGGCAACGCCGACCTGATCGCGGTTCGCACGCGCGCCTCGGCCACCCGGCCGTTCGAGCGCGTGGCGGCCCTGCGCCGCAGCGCCGAGGCGCGCTACCGAAGCAGCGAGCAGCGTCTGCAGCAGCAGCTTGACGCGCTCGAGCAGCAGCTGGCCGCGCTGCAGCAGCCCGGTGCCGATGGCCAGGCGCAGCCGCTGACCCCGCAGCAGCAGGCCGAGATCCTGCGCTTCCAGGACGAGAAGCTGCGCATGCGCCGCGAACTGCGGGACGTGCAGCACCGGCTCAACGCCGACATCGAGGCGCTCGGCGATCGTCTCAAGTTGATCAACATCCTCGGCATGCCGGCGCTGGTGATGCTGGTGGCGCTGGGCGTGGCCTGGCGCCGCTGGTCGCGCCGGCGCACGGCGGGGGCCTGAGCCATGCGCGCGCGGCAGCTGGTGCTGGCGGCGGTGGTGGTGGCGGGTCTGGCCGGCGCCGCCTGGTGGCTGCTTGATCGCCAGGCCACGGGCGAGCGCCCGGAGGCTGGCCGGCTGCTGCCGGGCTTCGACCAGCGCATCGAAGCGATAGACACCATCGAGGTGCGGGTCGCCGGCGCGACGCCGCGGGTCCGTATCGAGAAGCGCGACGGCCAGTGGGTGATGCCGGACCGCGACGGCTGGCCGGCGAACCAGCGCGAAGTCAGCCGCGCCCTGTTCCGGCTTGCCGAGGCCCGGCGCATCGAGCCCAAGACCCGCAACCCCGCGCTGCACGCGCGCCTCGGCGTCGAGGACATCACCGCGCCGGAGGCCAAGGGCGCCGAGTTGCGCCTCGCCGGCGGCGGCGACCCGGTAACCCTGGTGGTCGGCAACAACCATCCCTCGCTCGGCGGCAGCTACGTGCGCTTGGGCGACGAACCGCAGGCCTGGCTGCTCGACGAGGACATCGGCCCGGCGCGCGAGCCGACCGACTGGCTCGACCGCCGGCTGCTCGACATCCCGATGGCGCGCATCGAGGAAGTGCGCGTCGCGCCGGCCGGCGCGCGCGCCTTCCGCCTCTCGCGCGTGGACGACCGCTTCAGCCTGGACGGCCGCCCGCCCACCGCGATGACCGACCCGGACGCCGGCAACGGCACCGCCGGTTTCACCGACCAGTTGCCCTTCGACGACCTGGCCACCGACACCGGCACCGAGGCGACCCAGGTCGTCGACTTCATCGGCGTGGATGGCGTGGCCGTGCGCATCGCCGCCTGGCGCGACGAGCGCGGCACCTGGGCGCGGCTGTCGGCCACGCTCGACGAAGCGCAGGCGCTGGCGTGGTTCGAGCAGGCCGACGCGGCCGCGGCGGAACAGGCCGCCAATGATGCCGACTCCGCGGATGCCGGCGCCGGCGACGAGGGTGCCACCGACGGGGCAGGTGCCGATGCGGCCGCCAGCGACGCCGCAAGCGAAGCCAGTGCTGGCGACGCGCGTGGCGACGTGACGAAGTCGCCCGCCGAGCGCGTTGCCGCGCTTCGCGCCAAGGTCGACGGCTGGCAGGCCAGCTTCGAAGGCCGCCAGTTCCTGCTGCCGCCCTACAAGGCCGCGCCGCTGATGCGCAGCCGCAACGACTACCTGGCCGGCACCCGGTGACCGCGCTGGCCCGCGGCCTCGCCGCGCTCGGCGCCATCGCCTGCGCCGCGTCCGTGGGCCTGGGCGCCTACGCCAGCCACGGCCTCGCGGAGGCCGACGCCCGGCGAGCCGGGTTGGCCGCGCTGTTCCTGTTCGGCCACGGCCTCGCGCTGCTGGTGCTGGCCACGCCCACGGCCACGCGCCTGCGCCTGGGCGCGCTCGCGGCGCTGGCGTGCGGCGTGCTGGTTTTTTCAGGCAGCCTGCTCGGCGCGGTGTTCGCCGGCACGGCGACGGCGCTGGCACCGGCCGGCGGGGTGCTGATGATGCTGGCCTGGCTTACGCTGGGCGTCGACGCCTTTCGCCAACGAGCCTAGCCATGGCCCGCCACCCGCGTGGATTCGACCTCGATGACGCCGCCGCGCACCTGCGCCGTCGCGATCGCAAGCTGGGCCGCTGGATCGACCGCATCGGCCCGCTGGATGTCGCCGCGCGCTGGCGCAAGCCCTTCGACACCACCGACGCGCTCGCCCGCGCCATCCTCTACCAGCAGCTCTCCGGCAAGGCCGCCGCCACCATCGTCGGCCGGGTCGAAGTGGCCATCGGCGCGAACAAGCTGCATGCCGATACCCTGGGCCGCATCGACGACCCCACGCTGCGCGCCTGCGGCGTCTCGGGCAACAAGACCCTGGCGCTGCGCGACCTGGCCGCCCGCGATGCCCGCGGCGAAATACCGACGTCGCGCGAGATGGCGGGCATGGATGACGCCGCGATCATCGAACGGCTCACCGCGGTGCGCGGCATCGGCCGCTGGACGGTCGAAATGATGCTGATGTTCAGCCTCGGCCGCCCCGACGTGCTGCCCGTCGACGATCTCGGCGTCCGCAAGGGGGCGCAATTGCTCGACAAGCTCGACGAGATGCCCAAGCCCAAGGTCTTGGCCGAACGCGGCGAACGCTGGGGCCCATACCGGACGCTCGCCGGCCTCTACCTCTGGCGCATCGTCGACGCCGCTACCCCTGCCAAGCCCGCCATCAAACGCTCCCAGGACTGACCTCGGCGTGCGCCCCGCGCACGCCGTGCCAGCGCCAGTGCCAGGGTTCGTAGACGATGCCGTGCGGGTTGCCGCGCGGGTAGCTCATGCGGAAGCCGAAATCGCCCGCCCGGCGGTGCAGCCACGCGAAGGCCGGCGTGGCTTCGAAGGACTCCTCCGCGGGCGGCTGCCCGGGGGTGCCGATGTCGATGGCGCAGCCGCCGTGGTGCTCGCTGAAGCCCGGCGCTGCGTTGACCGCCAGGACCTGCGGCAGCGTCAGCCCGCGCGCAAGCTTCCGCTCGAAGATGCCGAGCTGGTAGGCGTGGCTGCGGTAGCCCGAGATGGCTTCGAGCGTGATGTCGTCGGCAAGGGCCGCGGCGCGCATCCTGCGCCATGCGCGCGCGGCCGGGTCGAGCAGCCAGAGCGGGCGGCGGTAGCGGTCGTGGCCCGCGAATTCCAGGCGCGCCGGTTCGGGCACCAGCGGCAGCCCGACCGCCTCGCCGTAGCTTTGGTCCAGGCCCAGCACGTGCAGGTGCGCCAGCAGGCCGTCGAGCGGCAGTTCGAAGGGCTGGCCTGCGCGCTCGTGCGGCGCCGCCAGCGCCGCGAGGATGTCGGCCAGGCCGGGTTCGCTGGCCAACCGTGGCACCAGCGCGGTGAATCGCCCGTTGCCGGTCACCGCCAGGAAGCGTCCGTCGCGCTTGCGGCGCAGCAACCAGGGCGCCTGCGCCAGCGCACGGGCGTCGGCGTTGGCGCGCACGCGTTCGCGCATCAGCCGCGCGGGCAGTGCTTCGATCAGGTCGCTGTTGACGAGGTGCCAGTCGAGGGCGTGCATGCGGCCAGCTTAACGGGCCGGCGCGGGGGCGTCACGCCGCGGCGCGCCGCAGGATGTCGAGCACCGCCTGCGGGTGCGTGAGGCTGAGCATCCACACCCGGCCGTCGGCGTGCGGCAGGCACAGCACGCGGGCCGGATCGGTGAGCAGGCAGAAAGCCTTGCGCTTGTCGCGCAGGCGGAAGTGCCCGGCCTGCAGGCCCGGCACGGCGAACCCATTGGTTTTCAGCGTCGGCTTGAGTTCGGTGTGCTCGCGCAGGTCGACCACCCGGGCCGCGGCGAGGTCGAACTCCGACAGCGCGGACTGGCGCGTGTAGAAGGTCGCCTTCACCCGCAGATGCTTGCCGTCGAAGGCGGCCTCGCGCCGCCACATCGGCAGCACGATGGTCAGCGAGACGGCCGCCGCCGCGGCCTGGACCACCAGCATCAGGGCCGGCGAGATCTTCTCGGCGCTGACCTGCAGCATCACGCCCACCGCGATCGCGATCGGCAGCAGGCCGCCCACCAGCACGGCGAACACGATCGGGGGCTTGCCGAGCGGGGGAAGGGCGAGGCGTCGGAACATGGGGTGGTCTCCGGCAGGCGTCTATCGGGGAGGGGCGGGGCGTCAGGCCGTCGCCGGCGGCTCGTCGTCGCCGGGCGGTTTCAGGCGCCCGGACTTGCGCAGCGCATCGCGCAGCAGGTATTCGATCTGGGCGTTGACCGAGCGCAGTTCGTCGTCGGCCCAGCGCTGGAGGGCGTCCAGCACTTCGACGTTCATGCGCAGCGGGTAGGCCTTCTTCTCAGCCACCGTCTATCCCCGCAACAGAAGCATCACCACGCCCAGCGCGGCCACCGCGCCGGCCACCGCCAGCACGCGGAAGCCGACGCTGCGGCGCAGCCGGTCGGGGTCGGCGGCGCCCTCGAGCTGCCGCGGACGCCAGAGCCCGGTCACCAGCACCAGCCCCAGGCCCAGGCCCGGCAGGGCCGTGAGCAGCAGGGCCACGCCGACGAAGTGCCAGTTGCCCATGCCGTCCATCAGTAGATCGACCCGGCGTTGACCACGGGCTGGGTGCCGCGCTCGCTGCACAGCACCACCAGCAGGTTGCTGACCATGGTGGCGCGGCGCTCGGCGTCGAGGTCGACCACCTTGCGCGCGGCCAGCTGCTCGAGCGCCATTTCCACCATGCTCACCGCGCCTTCGACGATGCGGGTGCGGGCGGCGATGATGGCGCCGGCCTGCTGGCGCTGCAGCATGGCCTGGGCGATCTCGGGTGCGTAGGCCAGGTGGCTGATGCGTGCCTCGCCGACGGTGACGCCGGCCTGGGCCAGGCGCTCCTGGATTTCCTCGGTGAGGTGCTTGGCGATCTCGGCTGCGTGGCTGCGCAGGGCGATGGTGCCGTCTTCGTGCTGGTCGTAGGGATAGCTGGTGGCCATGGCGCGCAGCGCGGCCTCGGACTGGATGTGCACGAAGCTCTCGTAGTCGTCGACGTTGTAGACGGCTTCCGCCGAGTCGACCACCTGCCAGACGATCACGGCGCCGATCTCGATCGGGCTGCCGTCGAGGTCGTTGACCTTGAGCTTGCCCGACTCGAAGTTGCGCACGCGCAGCGAGACCTTCTTGGCCGCGAAGAACGGGTTGTTCCAGCGCAGGCCCTGGTCCTTGCAGGTGCCGACGTACTTGCCGAACAGGCTCAGCACCGCGGCCTGGTTCGGCTCGACCATGTAGAAGCCGAACAACAGGAAGAACTCGACGACGCCCAGCGCCACGCCGGCGGCGATGAACAGGCCGTCCTGATCGCGCAGGCCGAGGATGAACAGCGCCGCCGTACCCGCCATGGCCACCAGCAGGCCAAGCAGGAAGGGGATGCCGGGGACGGAACTGACGTTCTGCTCTTTCATGGGGACTCTCCCGTGGACTGCGGCAAAGATATCAAAACAATATCTAAATGCAATAGGCCGGATGCAGGGCTCCCTGACGGGACAGAAGCCCCGCCGTATCAATCACTTGGCCTTGGGCTCGATCCGGAAGCGGATGACGGGGGAGGGCAGCTGCTCACTGGCGACGGTCAGGCTGCGGCCGTCCACGGAGAAGGCGATGGCCTCGGCCTGGGGCATCCAGGGCAGGGTGAGGTGGGGCAGCTTGCCGGCCAGGCCGGGGCCCCAGTCCCCGTCGGGGCCGCGCACCACGAAGTGGATGGCGCGGTAGTTGAGCACCGCCAGTACCCGGCCGTTGGGGCTCAGGTCCGCCGCGGTGATCTGGGCGCGGTAGCGGCCGTAGATGGGGCTGCGGCTGAGGTCGCTGGCGTCGGGCTGCTCGATGCCCGGCAGGGTGCCGATCAGTTCCGCCACCTGCTCCTCGTCGCCGGCGCCCAGGCGCACGCGGAACAGCTCGGCCGGCACGCGCTTCTTGGAGATCAGCAGCACCTCGCGGCGCACCGCATCGACCGCCACCGCCTCGCAGTCGCGGGGGCCATCGGGCCAACGGAAGCGCTGGGTCCAGGCCAGCGTGGCGGGCCGGGACAGGTCTTCGGGCTCCTCGAACACATGCAGGCTCAGCGCGCGCCGGATGCCGCCGTTGTCGCCGGTGTCGGCCACCAACAGGTAATCGCGGCCGTCGAGCTGGAAGGACGCCATGTCCTCCCAGTCCAGGTTCGGTGCACCGGGCGTGGCGACGCTGGCCTGGAGCCGGCCGCGCTCGTCGACCAGGTGCAGCTCCGCGGTGTTGCCGCTGTCGTTGTGCGCCCAGTAGAACCCGGGATGCCGGCGCGCCGCGGCCAGGCCACTGATTTCGTCGATGGCGGCCTCGGTGACCAGCCCCATCGCCTCGGGCTCGCTCCAGCGAGCGCCCAGCGCAATCGCCGGGACCAGCAACAGCAGGGCGGTGGCGGAGGTGCGCGCGAAGGACATGCAGGACCCGGAAGGTGAGCGCGAAGCATGCCAGAAACGCCCTGTGGGAGGGACTTCAGTCCCGGTGCCCTTGGCCGGAGAGCCTCGGGACTGAAGTCCCTCCCGCGGATACAATTGCGGCCTCCCCGCCAAAAAGCCCCGCAACGATGACCGATCCGCGCGCCGTCACCCTAGGAACCCCTTTGTCGGCAAGCGCCCGGCGCGTGCTGCTGCTCGGCTCGGGCGAGCTGGGCAAGGAAGTGGCGATCGAGCTGCAGCGCCTGGGTGTCGAGGTGATCGCCGCCGACCGCTACGCCGACGCGCCGGCCATGCAGGTCGCGCACCGCAGCCACACGCTGAACATGCTCGACCCGGCCGCGTTGCGCGACCTGATCGCGCACGAGAAGCCCGACCTGGTGGTGCCCGAGATCGAGGCCATCCACACGCCCACCCTGGTGGAGCTCGAGGCCGACAAGGGCCTGCACGTGGTGCCTACCGCGCGCGCGGCGCGCCTGACCATGGACCGCGAGGGCATCCGCCGGCTGGCGGCCGAGACGCTGGGGCTGCCGACGTCCCCGTACCGGTTCGTGGATACGCGCGAGGACTACCATGCCGCCGTGGCCGCCATCGGTCTGCCTTGCGTGGTGAAGCCGGTGATGTCCTCGTCCGGCAAGGGCCAGAGCACCGTGCGCAGCGCGGCCGACATCGACGCCGCCTGGGACTACGCCCAGTCGGGCGGCCGCGCCGGCCAGGGCCGCTGCATCGTCGAGGGCTTCATCCGCTTCGACTACGAGATCACGCTGCTGACCGTGCGCCATCGCGACGGCACCTGCTTCTGCGATCCCATCGGCCACCTGCAGGTGGATGGGGACTACCGCGAGAGCTGGATGCCGCAGCCGATGTCGGCGGCCGCGCTGCGCGAGTCGCAGCGCATCGCGCAGGCCGTCACCGACAACCTCGGCGGCTGGGGCCTGTTCGGCGTCGAGCTGTTCGTGCAGGGCGACCGGGTCTGGTTCAGCGAAGTCTCGCCGCGTCCGCACGACACCGGCCTGGTCACGCTCATCTCGCAGGAGCTGAGCGAGTTCGCGCTGCATGCGCGCGCCATCCTGGGCCTGCCGATCCCCACTATTCGGACGCTCGGGCCGTCGGCCTCGTGCGCGGTGCTGGCTACCGGCCACGGCGTGCCGGAATTCTCGAACGTGGATGCCGCGCTGGCCGAGCCCGACACCTCGCTGCGGCTGTTCGGCAAGCCGCGGGTCGAAGGCCACCGCCGCGTGGCGGTGACGCTGGCGCGCGACGAGAACGTGGAGTCGGCCCGGGCCAAGGCGCGTCGCGCGGCCGCGGCGCTGGACGTCACCCTGCGCTGAACGGGCGCCCGGCCGCTGGCGGCCGGACGCGCCCGATGGGCTTCAGTGGCCGCGTACGCCGCGGCGATGCAGCAGCGGCATGCCGTGGGTTTGCGACGGGGCGTCGCCGTGGCCGCCCTTGGGCAGTCGCAGGCGGGCCTTGGCGGAGATGGCGTGCTCCGGGCCCGCGTGCGGCGGCGTGACGGGGTGTGCCGGCATGGCAGAAGGCGGCGGCACCAGGGCGATGGCGGGCGTCTTCGTCGCGGCCGCCGTCCCGGCGACGGGCTTCCTGGGCGCGGGCTTCCTCGCCACGGACTTCTTCACCGCGGCCTTCTTCACTACCGCTCTCTTCGCCACGGCTTTCTTGGCCACGGCTTTCTTCGCCACGGCCTTCTTGACTGCGACCTTCTTCGCCACCGCCTTCTTCGCAGTGGTCTTCTTCGCAGCAGTTTTCTTCGCAGCGGCTCGCTTGGCGGGCGCCTTCTTGACTAGCGCCTTCTTCACGGCGGGCTTCTTCGCGACGGCCTTCTTCGCGACAACCTTCTTCGCGGTGGATTTCTTCGCGGTGGCCTTACTTGCGGTGGCCTTTTTCGCAGTGGCCTTCTTCGCAGTGGTTTTCTTCACCGCGGCCTTCTTCGTGGCGGCCTTCTTCTTCGGTGCCTTCGCGCGGGAGATCTTCATGGCATTGCGTCCTCTCGTTCGGCGGGCGGGACTCCATCCTAGCCCTCGCCGCTGACGCTTGCTTGAACACGTGGTTGGCGCGGTGCAGCAACCCGCCGGCCGGTCAGCGGGGAGGCGCTTCCAGGTCCACCCACACCAGGCGGTGGTCGGTGGCGCGCAGCCAGGCGAAGCCGCGCTCGCCCTCGCGCGGCCAGAACACGCCGCTGGCTTTCACCGGCAGGCCCACCGAGGGCAACACGTAGTCCACCCGGTAGTTTCCATTGCGCGGTCCGAACGAGGCGGTGTCGTGAGCCGGCGACGACTTCTGGCCGACGTTGCCGCCGCCGACCTTCTGCGCCGATTCCACCGCGCCTTCGCTGCGCGGCGTGGCGTACCGCAGCACGCGAGGATGCTCCAGCAGCTGCTGGATGGTGCCGGGCAGGCTGCCGCCGTCGGCCGGGTCGGCGTTGTAGTCGCCCACGATCACGAAGCGCTCGCCCTCGGGCAGGCCGCCGCAGCGGCCGGCGTCGTCACACAGCCAGGGCTTGTCGCCCGGCGTCAGGTACTCGGCCCACAGCCGGATCTCGTCGTGGTTTCGCGCCGCGTTCCGGCGCTCTGGCCCATCGAACACCGGCGGCGTCGGATGCGCCGCCAGCAGGTGGATGCGCCCGAGCGGCGTGTCGACCGGCAGGTCCCAGTGGGATTTCGAACTCAGCCGCAGCTGCCGCCAGACCTCGGGCGGGTAGAAGGCCTTGCCGGTGTCCGGGAACTTCGGCGCCCGCGCGTCCGGCATCTCGCTCCAGCGCAGCAGCCGGAAGCTGCGTGCCGCCGCCGCGTCGATCGGATGCATGGACAGCACCAGCATCCCGTACTGCCCCGGGTGCAGGCCGTAGCCCCAGGCGTCGTTGCCGTGGAAGCGGCCCTCGCCGCCGACCCGGCCATCGCCGTCGAGGTCGAGGCCACTCGGCACGCCGGTGTTCACTTCGGCCAGGTAGCGGTGCGGGTAGTGGATCGGCTCGCCGCCGTCCTGCGCGACCGCCAGGTAGCGCGACTGGAACAGGTCGGCCGCGCGGCCGGCCGCGTCGTAGTCGAACTCGTTGAGCAGCACCACGTCCGGGCGCAGGGCCTGCAACGTCGCCGCGATCAGGCGCGCATCCTCGTCGCCCTGGTCCAGGCGCTCGATCAGTCCGCCGTGGGCCTCGTCGTAGAGGGACGTGTTGAAGGTGGCGACGCGCAGCGTCATGGCAGGCTCCGCGGTGGCGGCGGCCGGCGCGTGGCCGCGGCAGCCGGCAAGCAGGGCCAGCGACAGCAGCCCAAGGAAGGTCAGGGGTCTCATGCGCGGCGATTGTGCCCGAAGCGCGGCCGCCCGGGCAGGCGGATCATTCCGGCATCGGCTTCCATTCAGCGCCGTCCAGGAACTCCAGCGGCCGGTAGCCGCGCTTGTAGGCCATCTTCGGGTGGCCATCGAGCCAGAACCCGAGGTAGAGGTGCTCGCGCCCCTCGTCCCGCGCCCGCTGCACCTGGCGCAGGATGGCGTAGGTGCCCAGGCTGCGCGCGGCCTCCTCGGGCGCATAGAACGTGTACACGGCAGACAGGGCATCGGCCACGACGTCGGTCACGGCCACGGCCAGCAGCTGGCCCTCGCGCCGGATCTCCATGAACTCGGTCGGGCTCCAGCCGCAGGCCAGGAAGCTGTCGAAGTTGCCGGGCGCCGGATCGTCCATGCCGCCGCCGACATGGCGGGTGTCGAGGTAGCGCTTGTACAGCGCGAAGTTCTCGGCCGTGCGCTTGGCCGGGACGCTGCGCACTTCGAGGTCGGCGTTGCGGGCGAGGCAGCGCTTCTGGGCGCGGTTGGGTTCGAACCGGCGGACGGGGATGCGCACGGAAATGCAGGCGCGGCACCCCACGCAATGCGGCCGGTACACGTGCCCGCCCGAGCGCCGGAACCCCATGGCCAGGGCACGCCCGAACAGGGTCGGCAGGTACGGGTCGGTCGGGTCGATGATCAGGTCGCGCGAGAGCCGCTCGGGCCAATACCCGCAGGCATGCTCGACGGTCTGGAACAACCGGATGTGATGCTGGCTACCCATGCGCCCAGTCTATCCTCGCCGGCGCGCAAGTCGCACGCCGGAGACCCAGGCCCTTCCGACATACCCTGGGGATCGTGCGGAGGCTGGCGGCGTTGCCACTGCGGGATCTGGCGCCCGCGGGATCTGGCGCCGGTGCCACCGCGGAATCGAAGGTCACTTCCTCCTCCGTGAAGCCTTTATGTCGGAGGAAGTGACCTTCGATTCCGCGGCGTCACCGGTGCGGACCGTCTTGGGTGCCCAACGGAAGGCCCGTGGCGGCCCGCTCCGATGCTTGCGCGTGTGCGATCCGGACCAAGGCACGGCATTTTTCTCGCTGACCTCGCTTGGCTAAACAGCGCAAGGCAAGTGGCTGTTGACGGCCTATCGCGCGCGTCCCTTCGGACGCGAGATGAGGGTTCGAGGCCAGCGTGGAAGGGGGCCAGATTGGAAGACCTATCCGCCCGGCGGCGGTTGGGGTGCAAGTCGTGGAGCCTGGGCCCGTTCTTTTCCGATGGGCGCCAAGGCGACCCGTTGCTCGCGTGCTGCCCCAAGCCCGCGGCCTTCCTCGAAGAACATCGTGCACCCGTGCGGTGGCGACGGAGTGGTCGGAGAAGCATGGACCGACAAGAATCGCCAAGACCCCACACCCGCCGCCGGGCGGATAGGTCTTCCAATCTGGCCACCTTCCGGGCTCGCGCCGGCGCCATGACCTCAGCGAATCAGGCCGACGCGCTGGCCCACGCGGGTGGGGGTCTCGGTGGCGAAGGCGTCGAGCGTGACGGCGTCGCGGGGGAAGAGCAGGATCACCGTGGAGCCATAGTTGAAGCGTGCCATCTCGGCGAAACGGTCGAGCGTGATGCCCTTGCCGCGCCAGTCCCGGCGGATCGGCTTGTGCGCGTAGGGCGGGATTTCCTCCCCGTTCCAGACCGACTCGACGCCCGAGACCAGCAGCGCCCCCACCATCACCGAGCACATCGGCCCGAAGTCGGTGTCGAAGTGGCAGACCAGCCGCTCGTTGCGCGCGAACAGCCGCGGTATGGCCTGCACGCCCCAGGGCGCGACCGTGAACAGCCGGCCCGGCACGTGCAGCGTCTCGACCAGCGTGCCTTTCCAAGGCATGTGCACGCGGTGGTAGTCGCGCGGCGACAGGTAGATGTTGGCGAACCAGCCGTCGGCGTAGGGCGCGGCCATCGCCTCGTCGCCCAGCAGTTCGGCCGCGGTGAAGGCCTGGCCCTTGGCCTGGAAGATGCGGCCGGCCTCGATGCGCCCGGCCTGGCTGATCTTGCCGTCGGCGGGCATCAGCAGCGCGCGCGGGTCGGCGTCGGCGCTGCGCGCGCCGGGCTTGAGTTCGCGGGTGAAGAAGGCGTTGAAGTGCGGGTAGTTCGTGGCCACCGGGTCGGCGGCCTCGGCCATGTCCACGTTGAACTTGCGGACCACGAGCTGGATCAGCCAGTCCTTGAACCAGCCCGCGCGCGTACGCGCCACGGCGTAGGCAACGCGGGAAAGCAGCCGGTGCGGCAGCACGTACTGCAGCAGGACCTTGGGGCTCACGGCGCCACCTCCGACAGCAGGGCCAGGTCGGCGGCGATGTCGGCCGGCACGAAGGGCGGGCGGATCAGGCCGGCCTGGCGGCCCTGCGCATCAATCACGACCAGGGCCGAGGAGTGGTCCATGGTGTAGTCACCGGCGGCGGTCTCCACCTTCATGTAGACCAGGCCCAGGCTGCCGGCGAAGGCCTGCAGCGCGCCCTGGCCGCCGGTGGCGGCGAGGGTGGCCGGGTGGAAGTAGGCCGCGTACTCGCCGGTCTTGGCCGGCGTGTCGCGCTCGGGGTCCACCGACACGAAAAGCACCTGCGGCCGCCGCGCCTCGGGCAGTTCGGCCCAGGCCTTCTGCGACTGCGCCAGCTCCGACAGCGTGGTCGGGCAGACGTCGGGGCAGTGGGTGAAGCCGAGGAAGACCACGGTCCAGCGGCCCTGCAGCTCGCTCGGCTCGAGCGGGCTGCCGTCCGACTGGTCGAGCGTGAACGCCGGCAGCGGACGTGGGCTGGAGAACAGCCGCACCGCCTTGAGACGCTCCGGATCCACCGCGGGGCCGGCGGGCGCGCTGGCGGCGGGCGTGGCGGGGGCGGGCGCCAGCGCGACCTGGGCGGCCCAGAGGCCGAGGCCGGCGGCAAGCGCGGCGACGAGGATGAGCAGGGTGGTGCGGTTGAACACGGCGTGTCCCAGGGGTCGGCAAGGCGGCAATTATAGCGGGCGCGCGGCTATACTCGCGGCATTGCAAGGGCTTACGGCACATGTCGATCGAACTCGTCACCATCGTGGACTTCATCCGCTACGGCGCCAGCCGCTTCGCCGCGGCCGGCCTGACCTTCGGGCACGGCCATGACAACGCCCTGGACGAGGCCACCCAGCTGGTGCTGCACGCCCTTCACCTGCCGCCCGACCTGGGCCCGGCCTACGGCCAGGCCAGGCTGGTGGCGGAGGAGCGCACGGCGGTGCTGGCCCTGTTCGAGCGCCGGATCAACGAGCGCATCCCGGCCTGCTACCTCACCGGCGAGGCCTGGTTCGCCGGCCTGAGCTTCAAGACCGATGCGCGCGCCCTGGTGCCGCGCTCGCCGATCGCCGAGCTGATCGAGGCTGGCTTCGAGCCCTGGCTGGGCGGCCGTGAAGTGAACCGCGTGCTCGACATGTGCACCGGCTCGGGCTGCATCGCCATCGCCACCGCGCACTACAACCCGCACTGGGCGGTGGACGGCGTCGACCTCAGCGACGACGCACTGGCGCTGGCGCTGGAGAACAAGGTGCGGCTGCACGCCGACAACGTGCGCCTGATCCAGTCCGACCTGTTCCGGAACCTCGACGGCGAGGTCTACGACCTGATCGTCACCAACCCGCCCTACGTCACCCACGCCGAGACCGACGCGCTGCCGCCGGAGTACGCACACGAGCCCGAGCTGGGCCTGCGCGCGGGCGACGACGGCCTCGACCTGGCGCTGGAGATCCTCCGCGATGCGCCGCGCCATCTCTCGGAGAACGGCCTGCTGATCTGCGAGGTCGGCGAAAGCGAACGCGCGCTGGTCGAACTGCTGCCCGAACTTCCGCTGGCCTGGGTCGAGTTCAAGGTCGGGCAGATGGGCATCTTCGTCGCCGAGCGCGAGGACCTGGTCGCGCACCACGCGCGCATCAAGGCCCTGGCCGACGCCCGCCGGGCCTGACCGCCGCATGAGCGACAACAGTTTCGGCCGGCTGCTGCGCGTCACCACCTTTGGCGAAAGCCACGGCCCGGCCATCGGCTGCGTGATCGACGGCTGCCCGCCGGGCATCGCGATTGCGCCGGAAGACTTCCGCGCCGACCTCGACCGCCGCGCCACCGGCAAGTCCCGGCACACCTCGCAGCGGCACGAGGCCGACGAGGTCGAGATCCTCAGCGGCGTCTACGAGGGCATCACCACCGGCACCCCGATCGGCCTGCTGGTTCGCAACACCGACGCGCGCAGCAAGGACTACTCGAAGATCGCCGAGCAGTTCCGCCCCGGCCACGCCGACTACACCTACCTGCACAAGTACGGCCGGCGCGACCCGCGCGGCGGCGGCCGCAGTTCGGCCCGCGAAACGACGATGCGCGTGGCCGCCGCGGTGATCGCCAAGAAGTGGCTGCGCGACCGCCACGGCATCACCGTGCAGGCGCACGTTTCGCAGATTGCCGACATCCGCCCGCGCGGCTTCGACGTCGCGGCGATCGAGGGCAACCCGTTCTTCTGGCCGGACGCCTCGCAGGTGGCCGAGATCGAGGCCTTCATGGACGCGCTGCGCAAGTCCGGCGATTCGGTCGGCGCGCGCGTGGACGTTGTCGCCCGCAACGTGCCGCCCGGCTGGGGCGAGCCGATCTACGGCAAGCTCGACGCCGAGATCGCCGCGGCCATGATGTCCATCAACGCGGTGAAGGGCGTCGAGATCGGCGCCGGCTTCGCGGCCGTGGCGCAGAGGGGCACCGAGCACCGCGACCTGATGTCGCCGGCCGGATTCGCCAGCAACCACGCGGGCGGCATCCTGGGCGGCATCAGCAGCGGCCAGGACATCACCTGCTCGGTGGCCTTCAAGCCCACCTCCAGCCTGCGCCTGCCCGGCGCCACGGTGGACACCGCCGGCCAGCCGGTCGAGGTCATCACCACCGGCCGCCACGACCCCTGCGTCGGCCTGCGCGCCCCGCCGATCTGCGAAGCCATGCTGGCCCTGGTCCTGATGGACCAGGCCCTGCGCCACCGCGCCCAATGCGGCGACGTGGGCGTTGTCTTGCCTGTGGTTCCGGGCGGTGGTGCGTGAGTAGGGTTCGAACGCGGATCAATGCGGAAACATCGGACAAGAGCGGATCCAGGAAATGGCTCGACGCTCGAAAACTGCTGCCTCGGCCGCAGTCTGGTCGCTGAGCCCTTTGGCTCGCGGCCCGCACTCGCCGAGGCCCCTCCGATTCGTTTTATCCGCTCCTATCCGATTTTTCCGCCTTGATCCGCGTTCAATTCGCGAACCCTTGGAAGCACAAGAACCATGAGCAAGACCTTTAACGTAGCGATCGTCGGGGCCACCGGTGCGGTGGGCGAGGCGATGCTTTCGATCCTGGCCGAGCGGCAGTTCCCGATCGGCACCCTGCACCTGCTGGCCAGCGAGCGCTCGGCCGGCGAGAAGATCAAGTACGGCGCGCGCGAGATCGTCGTGCAGGACCTCGCCACCTTCGATCCGGCCGGCGTGCACATCGCGCTGTTCTCGGCCGGCGGCTCGGTGTCGAAGGCATTCGCACCGAAGTTCGCCGCCGCCGGCGCGGTCGTCATCGACAACAGCTCGGCGTTCCGCCAGGACGACGACGTGCCGCTGGTGGTGGCCGAGGTGAACCCGGAGGCGATCGCCAGGCGCCCGCGCGGCATCATCGCCAACCCCAACTGCTCGACCATGCAGATGCTGGTGGCGCTGGCGCCGATCCACCGCGCCGTCGGCATCGAGCGCATCAACGTCGCCACCTACCAGTCGGTGTCGGGCGCCGGCCGCAGCGCGATGGAGGAGCTCGGTCGCCAGACCGCCGCCATGCTCGGCTTCCAGACCCATGAGCCGAAGAAGTTCCCGGTGCAGATCGCCTTCAACCTGATCCCGCACATCGACGAGTTCATGGACAACGGCTACACCCGCGAGGAAATGAAGATGGTCTGGGAGACCCGGAAAATCCTGGGCGACGACGCCATCCAGGTGAACCCGACCGCGGTGCGCGTGCCGGTGTTCTACGGCCACTCCGAAGCGGTGCACCTCGAGACCCGCGTGAAGCTGTCGGCCGCCGACGCCCGCGCCCTGCTGGAAGCCGCCCCGGGCGTCGAGGTGGTGGACGAGCGCGAGCCCGGTGGCTACCCGACGCCGGTGACCCACGCGGCCGGCAGCGATCCGGTTTACGTGGGCCGGATCCGCGAGGATTTGTCGCACCCGCGCGGCCTCGACCTGTGGATCGTCGCCGACAACATCCGCAAGGGCGCCGCCCTGAACGCGGTGCAGGTCGCGGAACTCGTGGTCAAAGCAGCCGGCTGACCGGTATATTCGGGCGGTACTGCCGTCGGGGCCGCTGCAGGGGAGTGGTCGCGCCAGCCTTCTTCGGGGAGATCCAAGCGTGAAAAAACGGCATCTGCAGCTTCCGCTGGCACTGGCACTGGCGCTGGGCGCCTCCGGCGCGCACGCGCTGGGGCTGGGCCCGATCCAGGTCAAGTCGGGGCTCAACGAGCCCCTGGTGGCTGAGATTCCCATCCTGTCGGCCGCGCCCGGCGAGCTCGACGAGCTCGAGGTGCGGCTGGCTTCGCCCGAGGCCTTCGCCCGCGTCGGCCTCGACCGCCCCGTCGGCCTCACCGCCAACCTGCAAATGAGCGTTGGCCGCAACGCCTCCGGCCAGCCGGTCATCCTCGTCACCACCGCCTCGCGCTTCAACGAACCCTTCCTGACCTTCCTGATCGAGGCCAACTGGGGCCGCGGCAGCGTGGTGCGCGAATACAGCGCCCTGGTCGATCCGCCCTACATCGCCCCGGCCGTCATCCGCCCGCTGGAGGCGCCGGTCGCCGCTGCGCCCGCGCCCTACGTCGCGCCGCCGCCGGCGCCGCTGCCCGCACCGGTCGAAACCACCCCGGTGCCCGATCCCGAGCCGGTGCTCACCGTCACTGACATTCCGCCCGAGGCGCCCGCGCCGGCACCAGAACCGCTGCCGCCCGAGCCGACGCCAAGCCCGGAGCCCGTGCTGCCCGAGCCGGAGCCCGAGGTCGCGGCGCAGCCTACCGTGCCTGAACCAGCGCCCGAGCCGGCGCCCGAGCCGGCGCCTGTCCCGGCGCCCGAGTCTGTCGCTGCCATGCCGGAACCGGCCCCGGTGGCCCCGCCACCTCCGGCGCCCGCGCCGGCCCCCGCGCCCGCCCCCGCCGCCGACAGCTACGGCCCGGTCAGCGAAGGCCAGACCCTGTGGAGCATCGCCAACGCGGCGCGCCAGGATCGCGCGGTCACCATCAACCAGATGATGCTGGCGCTGCAGCGGGCCAATCCCGAAGCCTTCATCAACGACAACATCAACCAGCTCAAGCGCGGCGCCGTGCTCCGCATCCCGGCGCGCGAAGAGGCGCTGGTGCTCGGGGCCGAGGAAGCCGCCGCGCTGGTGCGCGAGCAAGCGAGCGCCTGGCAGGCGCGACGCCAGCCCGTGCCGCAGCCAGCCGAATCGGTGGCCGAGGCGCCGTCGCGCCCGGCGCCGCGTCCCGGCGCCAGCGCGCCTGCCGACGGCCGCCTCGAGATCGTGCCGCCCTCGGGCGGCGAACAGGCCGCCCGCGGCGTGCAGTCGGGCGCCAGCGGCGCCGGCACAGGCGCCGAGCTGCGGGCCGAGCTGACCCAGGCCCGCGAAGACCTGGCTGCCCGCCAGTCGGAAGTGGCCGAACTGCGCTCCCAGCTCACCGAACTCGACGAACAGCAGGCCGACAGCGAGCGCCTGGTGGAACTGCAGGACAGCCAGCTCCAGGCCCTGCAGGCGCGGCTGGGCCAGCCCGAGCCGGCGGCCCCGGCGCCTGAACCCGGGCCAGCGCCCGCGCCGGCCGCCGACACCGCGGCCGCCGACACCGCGGTCGCCGAAGCCCCGGCACCCGTGCCCGTGCCCTGGTACATGAATCCGCTGGTGCTCGCCGGTGCCGGCCTGGTGCTGCTTGGCGGCCTGGTGCTCGCCCTGCGCGGCCGCCGCAGCAAGGCGCCGCTGCCGGCGCCGTCGCGCCGGATCTCCGAGGACGACGCCGTGCGCGCCAGCCTGCCCGGTGCCGTGCGCCCGGCGCCCGCCGGGGAAGCCGATGCCGACGAGGCCGCCGCCGACGACCGGGTCGATGAGAACCTGCTGCGCCTGCAGAACGCCCTGCGCGAGCGACCCACCGACCTCGAGGCCCACATCGGCCTGTTGCGCTACCACTACGCCCGCGGCGAAGCCGCCGAGTACGAGCGTGCGGCCCAGGCCATGCGCATCCAGGTGCGCAGCACGCTCGACCCGCGCTGGCGCGAGGCGGTGGTGATGGGCGCGTCGCTGGTGCCGGGCAATGCCCTGTTCAGCCAGGCGGGCTGGAACACGCCGCGCTTCAGCGACACCGGCGTGATGCCCGCCACGGCCAAGCCCGCCGTGGAGCCACCCGCGCCCGCGCCTGCAGCCGACATCGACCTGGACGACCTCGATGCACTCCCGCCGGCCTCGGCCGCGTCGGTCGCGCCGGTCGACCAGGACGAAGACTGGGAGCGCATCACCAGTGGTGGCGCCGGGGTCCGCCCCACCGCGCCCGAACCAGCGCCTGCGCAGGCGCCCGCGTCGGGCTTCAGCGACGAGGCCGGCCAGGACCACGCCTCCGACTTCGACGCCGCACCCGCGGCCGGCGATGGCGACGACGATGGCAGCGCCACCAAGATCGAGCTGGCCAAGGCTTACCTCGACATCGGCGACGTCGAGGGCGCCAAGGGCATGCTCGAGGAAGTGCTGGCCGAGGCCGGCCCGGCCGGTCGCGCCGAGGCGACCCGCCTGCTCAAGGACATTGGCTAACTGCGCTACGCACTGGGCATCGAATACGACGGGAGCCGCTTCCAGGGATGGCAGCGGCTGTCGCACGGTGCCTCGGTCCAGGCCGAGGTCGAGAAGGCGCTGTCCTTCGTCGCCAACCATCCCCTCGACGTGGTCTGCGCCGGTCGCACCGACAGCGGCGTGCACGCACGCTGCCAGGTCGTGCACCTGGATTCCGATTCCGGCCGCACGCCGTTCGCGTTCCGACAGGGCGCCAACAGCCGGCTGCCCGGCAGCATCGCGGTGCTGTGGTGCCAGGAGATGCCGCAGGACTTCCACGCCCGCTACTCGGCGCGCGCCCGGCGCTACCGCTACACCCTCCTAAACCGCGGCATGCGCCCGGCGATGCAGCGCGAGTACCTCACCTGGGAGCGCCAGCCGCTCGACGCCGGGGCGATGCATCGTGCGGCGCAGGCGCTGGTCGGCGAGCACGACTTCAGCGCCTTCCGCACCGTGCACTGCCAGGCCCCGCACCCGAACCGCAACGTGCACGCCATCCGCGTCTGGCGCGAGGACGAGCGCGTGATCGTCGAGGTGCAGGCCAACGCCTTCCTGCACCACATGGTGCGCAACTTCGTCGGCAGCCTGTTGTTGGTCGGTCGCGGCGAGCAGCCCGAGGCCTGGATCGGCGAGCTGCTGGCCGGCCGCGACCGCACCGTCGCCGGCCCCACCGCGCCCTCGAGCGGCCTGGTCTTCCTCGGCCCCCGCTACCCCGCCGAGTGGGGCCTCCCCCCCGAAGTCACCCTCTGACCCCGACCCGATCCTCGTAGGAGGGACTGAAGTCCCTCCTACGAGGTGGGGGGCGTACACGGCGTGAGCACGCGGCGGGCTTACAATGCGGGCATGAGGACGCGCATCAAGTTTTGCGGCATGACCCGGCCCGGCGACGTGCGGCTGGCGGTCGAGTTGGGCGTGGACGCGCTGGGCTTCGTGTTCGCGGCCAACAGCCCGCGCCGGCTCGGGCTCGAACAGCTCGAGGGCCTGCGCCAGGCGGTGCCGCCGCTGGTGGATGCGGTGGCGCTGTTCATGGACAACCCCGGCAGCGAAGTCGCCGCCGCCATCAAGATCCTGCGACCGACCCTGCTGCAGTTCCATGGGGGCGAAGATGATGCCTTCTGCCGGGGGTTCGGCCTGCCTTTCATCAAGACCGTGCCGATGGGGCAGGGCGCCGACGATGCGGTGATGGCGCGGAAACGCTACCCTTCCGCCAGTGCCTTCCTGCTCGACGGCCACGGCCCCGGCCAGCCCGGCGGCCGCGGCGAGCGCTTCGACTGGACCACCATCCCGCCCCTCGGCAAGCCGGTATTCCTGGCCGGCGGCCTGTCGGCCACGAACGTGGCCCAGGCCATCCGCACTGCGCGGCCCTATGCCGTGGATGTGTCGAGCGGGATCGAGAGCGCGCCGGGCACCAAGGACGGCGACAAGATGCAGCAATTCGTAGACGAGGTTCGACGTGCAGACCGCAGCAGCCATGAATGACATCCCCCGGGCCGAAGACATCGCCGATTTCGGCGCCTGGCCCGACGCGGCCGGGCACTTCGGCCGCTACGGCGGCGTGTTCGTCTCCGAGACCCTGATCGGGCCGCTGCGCGAGCTCGAGGCCGCCTACGAGAAATACCGCAAGGACCCCGAGTTCCTGGCCGAGCTGCGCCACGACTACCGCCACTACGTCGGCCGCCCCAGCCCGATCTACGAAGCCGTGCGGCTCAGCGCCCACGTCGGCGGCGCGCGCATCCTGCTCAAGCGCGAGGACCTGAACCACACCGGCGCGCACAAGATCAACAACACCATCGGCCAGGGCATGCTGGCCAAGCGCATGGGCAAGACCCGCATCATCGCCGAGACCGGCGCCGGACAGCACGGCGTGGCCTCGGCCACGGTGGCGGCGCGCCTGGGCCTGGAGTGCGTGGTGTACATGGGCGCCACCGACGTCGAGCGCCAGGCGCCGAACGTGTTCCGAATGAAGCTGCTGGGCGCCACCGTGGTGCCGGTGACCTCGGGCAGCAAGACGCTCAAGGACGCGCTCAACGAAGCCATGCGCGACTGGGTCACCAACGTGCACGACACCTTCTACATCATCGGCACCGTCGCCGGCCCGCACCCGTATCCGAAGCTCGTGCGCGACTTCAACGCGGTGGTGGGCAAGGAATCGCGGGCGCAGATGCTGGAGGAATACGGCCGGCTGCCCGACGCCGTCACCGCCTGCGTCGGCGGCGGAAGCAATGCCATCGGCATGTTCCATGCGTTCCTCAACGACAAGGGCGTGGCCCTGGTCGGCGCCGAGGCCGCGGGCGACGGCGTCGAGACCGGCCGCCATTCGGCCTCGCTGGTCGCCGGCCGCCCGGGCGTGCTGCACGGCAACCGCACCTACGTGATCTGCGACGACGACGGCCAGATCACCGAGACCCACTCGATCTCGGCCGGCCTCGACTACCCTGGCGTGGGCCCCGAGCACGCCTTCCTCAAGGACAGCGGCCGCGCCACGTATGCCGGCGTCACCGACGACGAGGCGATGGAAGCCTTCCACCTGCTGGCGCGCACCGAGGGCATCCTCGCGGCACTCGAGTCCAGCCACGCCGTCGCCCAGGCGATGAAGCTCGCCCGCGACCTGCCCAAGGACGCGCTGGTGCTTTGCAACCTGTCGGGCCGTGGCGACAAGGACATCTTCACCATCGCTAAGCGGGAAGGGATCGAGCTCTAGCGCAGGGGAGCAGGAGTTAGTGATTAGGAGTTAGGAGTTAGTGGAAGCACGAGCTCGCGCCGACCCGCTCCCCCTAGCTCCTAACTCCTAATCACTAACTCCTGTTTTCAACTCCACCCCTCACTCCCCGGACCCCACCCCCATGCCCCGCATCACCACCAAGTTCGCCCAGCTAAACGCCGCTAACCGCAAGGCGCTCGTTCCTTTCGTTACCGCTGGCGATCCCTCGCTGGAGGCCACGGTGCCGGTGATGCACGCACTGGTCGCGGCCGGGGCCGACGTGATCGAGCTGGGGGTGCCGTTCTCGGACCCGATGGCCGACGGGCCGGTGATCCAGCGGAGTTCGGAGCGCGCCATCGAGCGTGGCGCGGGCTTGCGCTACATCCTCGCCGCGGTGGCCGAGTTCCGCGGCCGCGATGCCGACACGCCGGTGGTGCTGATGGGTTACCTGAACCCGGTCGAGATGTGGGGTGCCGAGCGCTTCGCCAGGGCCGCCGCCGACGCGGGCGTGGACGGAGTGCTGCTGGTCGACCTGCCGCCGGAAGAGGCCGGCCCGACCCGCGCCGCGTTCAATGCCGCGGGCCTCGACCTGATCTCGCTGGCCGCGCCGACCACCTCGCCCGATCGCCTGGCGCGGCTGGCGACCGAGTCGCAGGGTTACCTGTACTACGTGTCCTTCGCCGGCGTCACCGGCGGCGGGCAGCTCGACACCGCGGCCGTGCTGGCCAAGGCCGGCGACCTGCGCCGGCAGGCGAACGTGCCGGTGCTGGTCGGGTTCGGCATCCGCGACGCGGCTTCTGCCGCGGCCCTGGCGCCCGCGGCCGACGGCATCGTGGTCGGCAGCGCCCTGGTCGACGCCCTGGCCGGCGCCGCCTCGCCCGAGGACGCCGCGGGCCGCGCCGGTGCCTTCCTGGCCCCGCTGCGCGCGGCCCTGGACGCCCACGCCTGAGCGCGGGCGGGCGGGGGCCTTCCGGCCGGGGCCATTCGGGCTAAACTTCCCGACCCGAACAAGACCGGTGGCTGAATGAGCTGGCTGACCAAACTGATGCCGTCCCGCATCCGCACCGAGGGCGCCGGCAAGCGTGGCGTCCCCGAGGGCCTGTGGGAGAAGTGCGACCGCTGCGGCGCGGCCCTGTATGGCCCCGAGCTGGAAAAGAACCTGCGGGTCTGCCCCAAGTGCAGCCACCACATGGCCATCGGTGCCCGCGAGCGCCTGGTGGCGTTCCTGGACGACGACAGCGGCGAGGAGATCGGCGCTGCGCTCGGCCCGGTGGACGCGCTGCACTTCAAGGACCAGAAGAAGTACGCCGACCGCATCAAGGCCGCGCAGAAGGCCACGGGCGAGCGCGACGCGCTGGTCGCGGTGCAGGGCAAGCTCAAGGGCCACGACATCTGCGTGGCCGCGTTCGAGTTCAAGTACATGGGCGGCTCGATGGGCTCGGTGGTCGGCGAGAAGTTCACCCTCGCCGCCGAGCGCGCGCTGGCCGTTGGCTGCCCGCTGGTGTGCTTCTCGGCCACCGGCGGCGCGCGCATGCAGGAAGGCCTGTTCTCGCTGATGCAGATGGCCAAGACCTCGGCCGCGCTGGGCCGCCTGCGCGCCGCGGGCCTGCCGTTCGTGTCGGTGCTCACGCACCCGACCACCGGCGGCGTCTCGGCCTCGCTGGGCATGCTGGGCGACATCAACGTCGGCGAGCCGCAGGCCCTGATCGGCTTCGCCGGCCCGCGCGTGATCGAGCAGACCGTGCGCGAGACCCTGCCCGAGGGCTTCCAGCGCTCCGAGTTCCTGGTCGAGCACGGCGCGGTGGACCTGATCATCGACCGCCGCCAGATGCGTGAAAAGCTTTCCGCCCTGCTGGCGCTGATGATGCGCCAGCCGATGCCGGCGTCCGACGCGGCGGCCAGCGCCAACGGCGCGGCCTGACCCGGATGGCGGACCGCAAGTACTTCGGCACCGACGGCATCCGCGGTCGGGTCGGCGAGTGGCCGGTCTCGGCCGATTTCATGCTGCGCCTGGGCGCGGCCGCCGGCCGGGTGCTGGTGGGCGAGGGCCGGGACAGCGCGACCGTGGTCATCGGCAAGGACACCCGCATCTCCGGCTACATGTTCGAAGCGGCGCTGGAGGCCGGCCTGGTGGCCGCGGGCGCCGACGTGCGCATGCTGGGCCCGATGCCGACCCCGGCCGTCGCCTACCTCACGCGCTCGCTGCGCGCCGATGCCGGCATCGTCATCAGCGCCTCGCACAATCCGCACCACGACAACGGCATCAAGTTCTTCTCGGCCCAGGGCGAGAAGCTCGGCGATGCGCTCGAGGCGGCGATCGAGGCCGAGCTGGACAAGCCCTTCGCCACGGTGGAGTCCGGGCGGCTGGGCAAGGCCTCGCGCGTCACCGACGCAATGGCGCGCTACGCCGAATTCTGCAAGTCCACCGTGCCCGACGACTTCGTCCTGTCGGGCATGCGCGTGGTGCTCGACTGTGCCCACGGCGCCACTTACCAGGTCGCCCCGCGCGTGTTCTCCGAACTCGGCGCGGTGGTGGAGTGCATCGGCAACGCGCCCGACGGCCTGAACATCAACGACGGCGTCGGCTCGACCCACCCGGGCGCGCTGATGGCGCGGGTGCGCGAATCCGGCGCCGACCTCGGCATCGCCTTCGACGGCGACGGCGACCGCGTGCTGATGGTGGACGGGCAGGGCCAGCTGGTGGACGGCGACGGCCTGATCTGGCTGCTGGCGCGCGACTGGCACGCCAGCGGCCGCTTGCGCGGCCCGGTGGTCGGCACGCTGATGACCAATTACGCCATGGAGCTTTCGCTGGGCGAGCAGGGCATCGGCTTCCTGCGCGCCAAGGTCGGCGACCGCTTCGTGCACCAGGCGCTCGTCGAGCGCGAGGGCGTGCTGGGTGGCGAGGCCTCGGGCCACATCCTGTGCCTTGATCGTGCCAGCACCGGCGACGCCATCGTCAGCGCGCTGCAGGTGATCGAAGTGCTGCGCCGCCGCGGCAAGTCGCTGCAGCAGGCCCTGGCCGGCTACCAGCCGCTGCCGCAGCAGACGGTCAACGTCCGGGTCGCCCCGGGCGTGAAGCCGCTCGACAGCGCCGCCGTGCAGGCCGCCCGCGCCGAGGCCGAGGCGGCCCTGGCCGGCCGCGGACGCCTGGTGCTGCGCCCGTCCGGCACCGAGCCGGTGGTGCGCGTCACCGTCGAGGCCGACGACGACGGCCTGATGCGGCAGGTGCTCGACCGCCTGGCCGAGGTCGTGCGCGCCGCCACTTGAGCCGCGTCAAGGCCCGGCTCACGCCGCCGGGCCTAGAATCCATCCCACGCCACTTTCCGGAATCCCGCCCGTGACCGCCAGCATCCCCACCCTCGACATCCAGCGCTTCGACACCGACCGCGACGCCTTCGTCGCCGAGCTCGGCGCCGCCTACCGCGAGTGGGGCTTCGCGGGCATCCGCAACCACGGCATCCCGCAGGCGCAGATCGACCGCGCCTACGACGTGTTCCAGCGCTTCTTCGCGCTGCCCGAGGACACCAAGAAGCAGTACCACGTGCCCGGCGGCGGCGGTGCCCGCGGCTACACGCCGTTCGGCATCGAGACCGCGAAGGGCGCCAAGCACTTCGACCTCAAGGAGTTCTGGCACGTGGGCCGCGAGATCCCGCGCGACTCGAAATACGCCGACGTGATGCCGCCGAACCTGTGGCCGGCGGAGATCCCCGAGTTCAAGGAAGTGGCCTACGGCCTGTACACGGCGCTCGACCGGCTCGGCTCGCGCGTGCTGTCGGCGCTGGCCCTGCACATCAACCTGCCGGCGGATTTCTTCGCCGACAAGACCCAGTTCGGAAACTCGATCCTGCGCCCGATCCACTACCCGCCGATCACCGCCGACGACATCCCGAACGTGCGCGCCGGCGCCCACGAGGACATCAACTTCATCACCCTGTTGGTCGGCGCCAGCGCCGCGGGCCTGGAAGTGAAGTCGCGCAAGGGCGAATGGGTGCCGTTCACCGCCGACGCCGACACCATCGTGGTCAACATCGGCGACATGCTGCAGCGCCTGAGCAACCACGTGTACCCGTCCACCACCCATCGCGTGGTCAACCCGCCGGGCGAGGCCGCGCGCAAGCCGCGCTACTCGACGCCTTACTTCCTGCACCCGAACCCGGACTTCCTGATCAAGACCCTGCCGGGCTGCGTCGACGCCAACAACCCCGACCGCTACCCGACCCCGATCACCGCGCACGAATACCTGCTCGAGCGCCTGCGCGAGATCAAGCTGGTCTGATGGGTTCCGGCCGGGGAGCCAGTGAAGAGGAAGGGAAAAGGAAATAGTGAATAGGAGATAGGAGATAGTGAAAAGCAGCGGAATGCCGACCGCTCTTCACTACCTCCTATCTCCTATTCACTTTTTCCTGCTCACCGCTTCCAGCCGCCTATCCGCGGGCTACCACAGCGGGTCAGTCCGCATCCCGGAAGTCCTTGGAGCGCGATGCGATCAGCGCGCTGGCAAGCCGGTCGGGGAGGTATTTCGAGAGGGCGGCCAGCAGCTTGTTGGTGCGGCCGGTGACGATGCGGGGGCGGCCGGCCTCGACGGCGTCGACGGCCAGCTTCGCCACCTGCGCGCTGGTGAGCCAGATGCCTTTCGGAAGCTGGCTGACCTTGTCGCGCATGCCGTTGACGTCATGGAATTCGGTGTAGGTCATGCCCGGGCAGACGGCCGTGACGTGCACGCCGTGCTTCTTCATCTCCAGGTCCAGCGACTCCGAGAAGCGCACCAGCCACAGCTTGGTCGCGCCATAGAGCGTGTGTCCGGCGGTGGCCGGCACCAGGCCGGCCAGCGAGGCCACGTTGAGGATGCGGCCGTGGCCCGCGGCTTCCATGGCCGGCAGGTAGCGATGGGTGAGCTCGGCCACCGAGGTCATCAGCACCTGCAGGAAATCAGCGTGGGTATTCCAGTCGGCCGACAGGTAGCGGCCGGGGACGCCATAGCCGGCGTTGTTGACCAGGGTCGAGATGAACAGGCCGCGTGACTGGGTGTCCGCGAACAGCCGGGCCGGGGTGGCGGGGTCGGCCAGGTCGGCGGCGATGACCACGCAGTCCACCCTGGCCGACAGCTCGGCCGCCAGCGCCTGCAGGCGTTCGGCGCGGCGCGCGACCAGGACCAGGGGCACGCCGCGCGCGGCGTACTCGCGGGCGATGGCGGCGCCGATGCCGCTCGAGGCGCCGGTGACCAGGGCGTGGCCGCGAACCGGGGACTGGATCATGTTTTCGGAACTCCGGGGCAGGCGTTGGGCCTGGTTTCGCGCCATTATCACCAAGTCTGGCCGGTAATCGCGGGCATTCGGCGCGGTTTGCCAGGACTAAGGGGGTCCCATGACGATCAGGCAGCACCTGCCCGCGGCGCTTTGCGCAGCGGCACTTTGCATCGCCGCCAGTCCGGCCGCGCGCGCCGCCGAGCTCGTGCTGACCCTGGGTGATGGCAGCGCGCCGGTCGCCGAAGCCGTCGCCAGCCTGCACGCCGACGCCCGCGAAGCCGCCGGGGCCACGGCCGTCATGGACCAGCGCGACTCCACTTTCGTGCCAGGCGTACTGCCGGTGCAGGTCGGCACCGCGGTCAGCTTCCCGAACTCCGACCAGGTGCAGCACCAGGTCTATTCCTTCTCGACGCCCAAGCCCTTCGAGCTGCCGCTGTACGCGGGCACGCCGCGGGCGCCGATCCTGTTCGACCAGCCCGGCGTGGTGGTGGTGGGCTGCAACATCCACGACTGGATGATCGGCTACATCGTGGTGCTCGACACCCCGCACTTCGGCAAGTCCGGCGCCGACGGCGAGGTGCGGGTCACGGCACCGCCGGGACGCTACACGCTGCGGATCTGGCACGCGCGCCTGGCCGCCCCCGTGGAGCAGCCCGTTGAACTGGGCGCCGGCCGTTCCACCCTGGCAGTGACGCTGGCGCTGGGCCCGCCGCCGCCGGACCGCCGCGGCAGCGACCGCGTGCGCGCCCTGCAGGATCGCCTGCGCAGCCTTCGGCGCGACGACTGATGCGCTGGCGCCTGCAATCGCGGATCGTCGCGCTGCTGATCCTGGTGGTGCTGGCCGCGCAGCTGGCCACCTTCGCGGTGGTGCACGTGGCCACCGGCCGCAGCGTCAGCACCCAGCTCGAAGGGGAGCTCGCGGTTGCCGAGCGCGTCTGGCAACGCTTCTTTGACGCCCGCAGCCGCCAGCTGCTGGAAACGACCCTGGTGTTGGCCGACGATTTCGGCTTCAAGGCCGCCGCGGCCAGCGGCGACGCGGCCACGATGGCGTCGGCGCTCCGCAACCAGGCCGCCCGCATCGGCGCCGATGCCGCCGTGCTGCTGGGTCCCGATGGCGACTGGCGGGCCGGCCTCGAAGGCGCCGACCCGGCCGCGCAGTCGCGGGCGCTGGCGCCGCTGCTGGCGCAGGCCCGCGAAGAAGGTTTCGCGCTGTCGGTGGTGGATGTCGGAAACGGCCTGCAGGTCATGGCCCTGCTGCCTGTGCTGGCGCCCGACCAGATTGGCTGGGTCGCGATCGGCTCGAACTTCGGCGACGACTACGCCGGCGATTTCCGCGGCCTGACCGGCATCCACGCCAGCTTCGCCCGGGAAGAGGGTGGGGCGCTGGTGGTCCACGCGTCCAGCCTGGAACCCACCGCGCGCACCGCGCTCGCCGCCGTGGCGCCCGCCGCGCTGGCGCCGGACCGCCGCATCCGCCCGATGGACCTGGCCGGCGACCGCTATTTCGCCCTTTCCGAGCCGGTGCCGGGCTCGGACTCGGTGCGCGTGGTGCTTCAGGGTTCGCTGGACGAAGCGATGGCGCCCTACGCGACCCTGCAGGACCGCATCCTGCTGCTGTCCGGCCTGTCGGCGTTGATCGCACTGGCCGTCGCCGTCGTGCTGGGCCGCGGCATCAGCCGGCCGGTGGTGCGGCTGGCCGAGGCGGCGCAGCGCATCCAGGCCGGCGACTACAGCCAGCCGATCGAGGCCCGCGGCAGGGACGAGATTTCCGGGCTGGCCAGCGCCCTCGGCCACATGCAGCAGGGCATTGCCGCGCGCGAGGAGCGCATCCTCCACCAGGCCAACCACGACGCCCTGACCGGCCTGCCCAACCGCGCCCGCGCCCGCGACCACCTCGAGCAGGCGCTGGCCATGCCGCGCCCCGACGGCCACGCCTGCGCGGTGCTGATGCTCGACCTGGACCGCTTCAAGGAAATCAACGACACCCTCGGCCACGGCTTCGGCGACCAGGTGCTGCAGGAGGTGGGCAAGCGCCTGCGCCTGGCGGTGCGGCCCGACGACCTGGTGGCGCGCCTGGGCGGCGACGAGTTCATGGTGATCATGCGCGAGGTCGAGCGCGGGCACGCCCCGCGCCGCGCCCGCGCGCTGCTGTCGCAGCTGCGCGAGCCGCTGGACCTGCCCAGCACCCGCATCAACCTCGACTGCAGCATTGGCCTGGTGCTGTCGCCCGACCACGGCGACGACGCCCAGACCCTGCTGCGCCGGGCCGACATTGCGCTCTACGACGCGAAGGAATCGCGCAGCGGCGTGGCCGTCTACCAGCCCGGCCGCGACGAGGTGCACCTGCGCCAGCTGGCGCTGATGGGCGACCTGCGGCAGTCGGTCGCGCGCAGCGAGCTGAGCCTGAAGTTCCAGCCCAAGGTGGACCTGGCCAGCCGCCAGGTGCGGCACGTCGAGGCGCTGCTGCGCTGGCAGCACCCGAGCCTGGGCCAGGTGCCGCCGGACGAGTTCATCCCGCTGGCCGAGCGCTCGGGCTTCGTGCACGAACTCACCCGCTTCGTGCTCGAGGAGGCGCTGCGCCAGAACGCCGCCTGGCGCGCCGACGGCCTGGACCTGGGCGTGGCGGTCAACCTCTCGGCCATGGACCTGATGGACGCCGACCTGCCGGACTTCATCCACGACTGCCAGCGCCGGCACCGGGTGCCGCCGGCGAAGATCATCCTCGAGGTCACCGAGGGCGCGCTGATGCGCGACGTGGACTACGCCGTGCGCATGCTGCACCGGCTGCGCGCGGGCGGCATCCGGCTGTCGATCGACGACTTCGGCACCGGTTATTCCTCGCTGGCCCAGCTCAAGCGCATGCCGGTGGACGAGCTCAAGATCGACAAGAGCTTCGTGATGCAGATGACCGAGGGCAGCGACGACGCCGTGATCGTGCGTTCCACCATCGAGCTGGGCCACAACATGGGCCTGTCGGTGATCGCCGAGGGCGTGGAGAGCGACTCGAGCCTGGCCCTGCTGAAGCAGTACCGCTGCGACATGGTGCAGGGCTACCTGTTCAGCGCGCCGTTGGCGGGTGCCGAACTGTACGCCTGGTGCCAGCGCTTCGCCGGGGCCGAGGCTTGAGCCCGGGGCAGGGCTGTGGTCTGGTAGGCGCATGAACCGTCTCGCCTTGTTCCTCCCGGTGCTGCTGCTGGCGGCCTGCGCCACGACGCCGCGGACGTCGCTGTATGAACAGTTCGGCGGCCAGGCCGGCGTCGAGGCCCTGGTCGAGGAGCTGCTGGTACGCCTCCTCGAGGATGAACGCATCAACGCCGGCTTCGTCGAGGCCGACCTGGTGAACCTCAACGACCGCCTGGTCGAGCAGCTCTGCGTCGAGCTCGGCGGCCCCTGCACCTACACCGGCCGAAGCATGGCCGAGGCGCACGCCGGACTGGGCGTCACCGAGGCGGACTTCAACGCCCTGGTCGAGGACCTGCAGGCGGCGATGGACGCCCGCGGCATCCCGTTCCGCGCCCAGAACCAACTGCTGCGGCGGCTGGCGCCGATGCACCGGGACATCGTCAGCCCCTAGCCGGGCGCGGTATCCTTGCGGTCTATCCCGACGCAGGATGCCCCGATGCGCCAGAGAATCGTTGCCGGCAACTGGAAGCTCCACGGCGACCGCGCCTTCGCCCGCGGCCTGATGGACGCCCTGGTCGCGGCCACGCGCCCGGCAGGCGTGGACGTGGTGGTGATGCCGCCCGTGCCCTACCTGGGCGAGCTGGCCGACCGCTACGCGGCCTCCGGCCTGGTCTTCGGCGCGCAGGACCTGGACGTGCACGACCAGGGCGCCTACACCGGCGAGACCGCCGGCCGCATGATCCGGGACGTCGGCGGCCGCTACGTGCTGGTCGGCCACTCCGAGCGCCGGCAGTACCACGAGGAAGACAGCGAGCGCGTGGCCGAGAAGTTCCAGGCCGCCCGCCAGGCCGGCCTGGTGCCGGTGCTGTGCGTGGGCGAGACCCTGGGCCAGCGCGAGGCCGGGCACACTGAATGGGCCCTGCAGCGCCAGCTGCAGCCGGTGCTGGACCTGGTCGGCATAGCGGGCTTCGAGGGCGCCGTGCTGGCCTACGAGCCGGTCTGGGCGATCGGCACCGGCCGGACCGCCAGCCCGGAGCAGGCCCAGGAGGTCCATGCCTTCCTCCGTGGCGAACTGCGTGCACTCGATGCTAGAATCGCCGGCTCGCTCCCGCTGCTGTACGGCGGCAGCGTCAAACCCGCCAACGCCGCCGAGCTGTTTTCCCAGCCCGACGTCGATGGTGGCCTGATCGGGGGCGCGTCCC
>LNFM01003155.1_pt1 | contig 37840 bp, 32 predicted proteins | sample 596031 | NCBI WGS metagenome assembly LNFM01 (sample SAMN04254537, study PRJNA301005) | activated carbon metagenome | isolation source: dual media filters at the Ann Arbor, Michigan drinking water treatment plant | place: USA: Ann Arbor | reverse complement strand
GGCGGGTGCCCAAACGCATACCACCGTTGCGCTCACTGCACTAGAATCGTGCTCGAGCCCCTGCTTCGACGCCAAGGAGACACCTCATGAGCCACCAGACATCTTCACAGCGCAGCGCGCTGTTCGCCATTGCGATTGGCCTTGCCATCACCCCGCTCAGCCAGGCCGACGAAACCTGCAACTCCCCTTACATGAAGCGTCTGACCACCCAGGAAGACTTCATGTACATCTGGACGCTCGGCGTCAGCGGCGTCGGCGACGAGCAGGACAAACTCGTGACCGTCGACACCAACCCGGCGTCGAAGTCCTACGGCAAAGTCATCCACTCGCTGTCAGTCGGTGGTCGCAACGAAGCGCACCATTCCGGCTACAGCGATGACCGGCGAACCCTGTGGGCCGGCGGCCTCGACACCAGCAATATCTTCGTCTTCGACGTCGCCAGCGATCCGGCGAAGCCGACGCTGAAGACCACGATCACCGATTTCGTCGCGAAAACAGGCGGCATCGTCGGCCCACACTCGTTCTACGCGCTGCCGGGCCGCATGCTGATCACGGGCCTGTCGAACAACCAGGACCACGGCGGCCGTACCGGCATGGCCGAATACACCAACGACGGCGAGTACATCACGACGCACTGGATGCCGACCGACGACAATCTGCAGGGTGCGACCAAGACCGGCCAGTTCGCCGATGGCTACGGCTACGACATCCGGGCGCTGCCGCGCCTGAACGTGATGGTCAGTTCCTCGTTCACCGGCTGGAACAACTACATGATGGATCTCGGCAAGATGATGGCCGACGGCGAGGCGATGAAGCGCTTCGGCAACACGGTCACGCTGTGGGATCTGCACACGCGCAAGCCGCTGAAGGTGTTCGATGTGCCCGGCGCGCCGCTCGAAGTGCGTTGCGCGTGGGGTGAGACGCACGACTACTGCTTCACGACCACCGCACTGACCTCGAAGATCTGGCTGATCCACCGCGACGGCAACGGCGAGTGGCAGGCGAAGGAAGTCGCCGACATCGGCGACCCGGCGAAAATCCCGTTGCCGGTCGACATTTCGATCGCGGCCGACGACAGCCGGCTGTGGGTGAACACCTGGAACGACGGCATGACGCGCCTGTACGACATCACCGATCCGCACGCGCCGAAGGAAATCTACAGCAAGCACATCGGCGAGCAGGTCAACATGGTGTCGCAGAGCTGGGATGGCAAGCGCGTGTATTTCACGTCGTCGCTGCTCGGGAACTGGGACAAGAAGCAGGGTCCGGCAGGCGATCTGCAGTACTTCAAGGCCTACCACTGGGACGGCAAGGAGTTGAAGGAAGCCTTCGCGGTCGACTTCGTCGCCGAGAAGCTCGGCCTCGCGCACCAGATGACCCTGAATGCGCGTTCGATGTACGCGGGCCGCCAGTCACCCGTCCCGCCGCAGGCCGGCGCGGCCGGTGGTGGCGATACGCTGGCGGCCAGTCTCGGCCGCTGAACCGTTGCAAGCCCGGCCTGAAGGCGGCCGCCGACACGTCGGCGGCCGCCTGCTTTCCGTCTGCCTGTTGCTCGCCGCGGCCCTCGCCGGCCCGGCGCGGGCCCACGAAGCCCATCACGCTTCTCCCGCCGCCGCGGCGGCGCCTGGCTATCTCGCCCTGCCGTATGCGCCACCGCAGCCCGGCACCTATGCCCTGCCACCGATCCGCGCGGCGGCCGACGGCAGCTTCACCGACGACGGTGGCCAGTCACGCAGCCTGCACGCGCTGTACGCGGACCGCATCACGGTCCTGTCCTTCATCTACACCCACTGCGACGATGCCAATGGCTGCCCGCTCGCGAGTTTCGTGTTAAGCCAGGCCGCCGCGGATATCGCGAAGGATCCGGCGCTGGCAGCCACCGTGCGCTTCGTGAGTCTCAGTTTTGATCCGGCGCGCGACACGCCTGCGGCGCTCGCGCGCCACGCAAAGCCGTTTCGCAAGCCTGGCGTCGACTGGATATTTGGCACCGCGACCGACACGGACGCACTCGACGCGCTGCTCGGCGCCTACGGCCAGGATGTCGAACGCGATGGCGCCGGCGGCAGCTTCTCGCACGTGCTGCGCGTGTATCTGATCGACGGGCAGGCGCGCATCCGCAATGAATACACCACGAGCTTTCTGCACGCGTCGATGCTCGCGGCGGACATCCGCACGCTGGCCATGGCGGCCGCGCCGGCGGCTGTGCCCGTCGCGGCCGGCACGCCCGGCGCGGTGCCGGGCCCCGGCGACGACAAGACCGGCTATGACGAGGCCACCTATGTCACACGCTCACGCGCCCTGACCGCGCGCGCCGCCGCGCCGGCCGCGCTGCGTCTTGCGCTCGAGCAGCCACCACCCGGTCTGCCGCGCAACGCGCTGAACGGCCCGCTGCCCAGCGCCGCGCAGATCGCCCTGGGACGCCGGCTGTTTTTCGACCGCCGGCTGTCGCACAACGGCACGGTGGCCTGTGCGAGCTGTCACGTCCCCGATCAGGGCTTCACCAACAACGAACTGATGACGCCGATCGGCATCGAGGGCCGCACGGTGAAGCGCAACGCGCCGTCACTGTTCAATGTCGGCCTGCTGCCGACACTGTTTCACGACGCGCGCGAGTCGAGGCTCGAACAGCAGGTGTGGGCGCCGCTGCTGGCTGCCAATGAGATGGGCAACCCGTCGATCGGTTACGTCCTCGACAAGATTGCGGCACTGCCCGAGTACATCCCGCTGTTCGCTGCCGCGTTTCCCGCGGCCCCCACGCCAACCATGGAGACGCTGGGCATCGCGCTCGCCGCCTACGAACGCGCACTGCTGTCCGGCGACAGCGCCTTCGACCGCTGGCGTGAGGGTCGGGACGACGGCGCGATGTCCGCAGCGGCGCAGCGCGGCTTCAGTCTGTTCACCGGCAAGGCCGGTTGCAGTGGCTGTCATCTGGTCGGCGACACCGAGGCGATGTTCACCGATCACGAACTGCACAACACCGGCATCGGCTTCCAGCGTTCGATGGCAACGCCGAAGCCGCTCGAGGTGACGGTCGCGCCCGGCGCCCGGCTGCGCGTCGAGCCGTCGACGATCGCAGCCTCCAGCGAAACGCCGCCGAACGATCTCGGCCGCTACGAAGTCACGCTCGATCCGGCCGACCGTTGGCGCTATCGCACGCCGGGACTGCGCAACGTCGCGCTGACGGCGCCCTACATGCACGACGGTTCGTTGCCGACACTGGACGCGGTGATCGCCCATTACAACGGCGGCGGTCATCCCAACGAGGGCCAGGATCCCCGCGTCCGACCCCTGCAGCTGGGTGCCTCGGAGCGCGCGGATCTCCGCGCGTTCCTCGAAAGCCTGACGGGCAGCAACGTTGCAACGCTCGTCCGCGACGCCTATGCCGCCCCGATTGGCGATCACCGCAACGACTGAGCCGCCGCCCGGCGCACCGGGGTGTCGCCTGTCAGACAGACGCGCATCCTGTGCGCACCGACGATTCCTGCGACGCAAGTCCGCGCAGGCACGTCAGCCTGCCTGCACGCTGGTCGTATCGAATCGCAAACGGCCGGGCATGAATCATCTGTACAACATCCAGACGCGTTACGACGTGGTGCACGTCGAACTCGGCCCCGTGTTCATGGTGGTGCTGCACTACCTGCTGAACCTGTGGACCGATCTGCGTGCTGTCTGTCGCGAACAGGCCTGCGCGCGCGTGCTGGTCGAGGGCCGCAATCCGCTGCGCGACATGCGCACGACCGAGGCAAAGGTACGTGGCGACTTCCTGTGCGGCCTGGAACAGCGCGACGTGCGCGTGACGTTCTGTCTCTACAACTATCCGCTCGATGGCCTGCTGGACGAGTTCGAGTCCGCGGCAAGCGCCGGACAGTGCAGACTGACCCGTTTCGAACGCGTCGAAGACGCGGTGAGCTGGGTCGGGTTGCAGTGACCCCGCAACCGATGGGCGCGCCGGCCATCCCCCGATTCCGGGCGCGGTAACGCACAGACCGCTCTGCGATGAGGCGCTACCGTGTGGCTGCTTCTCAAAGCAATTGTCCATCTGGATAACACACCCGCGGCCGCACCCCTGACATCCCCATGTATTGCGCCGCGGGTTTTTCTTGAGTAGCCGGTGGCGAGCCCAATCGCAGACCTTGCACAGGGTGTCGGCACAACCAGGGCACACGCCAACGCGAGCCCGTGCACCACCCCGCTGCGCCCCCAGACGCACCGATGTGTCCGGCGGGATGACACACCCCCCAACGGGGTGCCAGGCAGGTATCGAGGCCAATCCATTGCATGCATCCGACGCTTACCGGCTGGCCATCGGACATCTCCGACAGGCCGCCCGATCGCTGCCCGCCGGCGCCCCTGCGTCGTGTACCGGCAACTTCAGGCTGCGCTACCTGCAGTTCGCGGCAGATCTCGAATCGCTGGCAGAGGTCGGCGATGCGATTCTCGCCGAGGCCGAGAACGCACGGCCGCTTTAGCCGCTGCTGCGCCGGGCCGCCGGGGCAGGATCACCGCGTCACTGCTTGATTGGGAGCTGTCAGCCGCCTTTGAGCGGCGGCACGTAAATCACGACATCGCCGTCGGCCAGTACCGTGGTGTCGAGCACTTCGGGCTTCACATGCGTCCCGTTGCGCATGGCCATGAATTCGGTCTCGGCGCGAAAGCCGAGCTCGTCGGCCAATCCGCCGACGGTCAGGCCGTCGGCGAGTTCCAGATCCTTGTCGTCGAACTTTTCGATATCACTGCGCAGGAACTCGCGCAGCCAGCCCATCAGCCTCACGTTCACTTTCATCCAACCAGGCCCCGCCCGGTTGCCGCGTGGCTGCCTCAGAGGCCGAGCCGCTTCAGCGTGTCCGCCGTCGGCACGCCGTCGCTACCCCAGCCGCGCTGCTCGTAGTATTCCGGCAGCATCGTCTTCAGCCCGCTGACGAGGCCCTTCGCCACTCCGCTCGGCGCCGGTTCCTCGAGGATGCGCTTGGGCAGCGTGTCGTCCTTCGACGAGAGCCCGGCGGCGAGATTGAACTGGCGTTCGAGGTTCCAGATCCGTTCGCCCGTCTCGAGCAGGCGCGGCAGCGTCCACTCACCTTCACAGGCACCGTCGATCTGATCGGCGTAGTGCTCGGGCGTCGCGCCCGAATGCAGCGTGAACAGGCACAGGCCCGTGGCGTCAATCGCCGAAATCAGATCCTGCGACGTGCGCACCACTTCGGCCTTGCCTTCGGTCGCCGTGCTCGTGAAGTCCGCGCCATAGGGATTGGCGCGCAGATGGCAGGCGCCGCGGTTGCTGGTCGCGTAGCCCAGGCCCATGCCCTGCATCGCACGACCGTCGTAGGCCGCGAATTCCTGGCCCTTCACCGCCATCGACAGTTCCGGCCGGCCGTATTTCTCGGCGAGACGCTTCGAGCCGAGGCCCAGATCGCGACCGAAGCCTTCACCTTTGCCGGCGAGTTCGGCCATCAGGCACAGCGCTTCGGCGTTGCCAAACGACAGATCGACACCGCCCGTGTGTTCCTTGGTGATCGCACCGACGTCGTACAGTTCCATCGCGCAGGCGAGCGTGCCGCCGAAGGAGATTGGATCCATGCCGTACTCGTTGCACAGGAAGCCGGCGTAGGTCGCCGCGTCCATGTCATCGACACCGACCGCGGAACCGAGCGCATAGGCAGTTTCGTATTCGAGACCGCCGGACGCCTTCTGGTACTGCGGCTTGTCCTTGACCGAGAAGTGCTGCGGGTCGACGTGCGAAATGCGGCCGCAGCCGATCGTGCAGGCGAAACAGGCGGCGTTCTGGATCAGGTTCGTATGACCGTGCTCATTCGGCGCCTTCATCGATTTCGCGTTGAGCTTCGCCGAGCCTTCGAACTGCACTTCGCGGTTGTTGCGCGTTGGCAGTGCGCCGAAGGTGCCGGTGACGTCCATCATCGCGATGGTGCCGTCGCTGGTCATGCCCTTGCGGCCCTTGTTCTTCGCGAGCGCGTCGGTCGCGACTTTCACCGCCGACATGAACTTCGCCGGATCGTGCGGGCGCACGCCCTTCGTGCCGCGCACCGCGATCGCCTTCAGGTTCTTCGAGCCCATCACCGTCCCGACGCCCGAGCGACCGGCCGCGCGATGCAGATCGTTGACGATGCAGGCGTAGCGGCAACCGTACTCGCCGGCCTGCCCGATCGAGGCAATGCGAATCAGCGGATCTTCGTGCGCTTCCTTGATTGCGGGCTCGATCTCCCACACCGACCGCCCCCACAGATGGGAGGCATCGAGCAGTTGCGCGCGATCGTCTTCGATGTAGAGGTACACGGGATGTGGCGAGCGGCCTTCGAGGATCACGAGATCGTAGCCCGCCATCTTCAGTTCGCCGCCGAACTGGCCGCCGGAATTCGATGCCGCGATGGCACCGGTCAGCGCGCCCTTGGTGACGGCCGTCCAGCGCCCGCCGGTGGACGCGATCGTGCCGGTCAGAGGGCCGGTGGCGATGACGAGTTTGTTCTCGGGGGCGAGCGGGTCGACCTTCGGGTCGATCTCCGCCATCAGGTACTTGGTGGCCAGGCCGCGGGAGCCGAGGAACTGCTGGGCCCAGTCCATGTTGAGGGGTTCGTGGACACAGGTGCCTGCCGTCAGGTTCACCCGCAGGATTTTGCGCTGCCAGCCCATGTCATCCTCCGCCATTGGAAATCGTGTTCACATTTTACCGAGGTTCGGGCGGCGCGTCGCCGTCTGTCGCGCAACAGCCCCACGCTTGCAGGGGCCAGGCGCCCTATCCACAATCCGCCGATGGATAAAGCCACGACCCACGCCGAGTTCGTGCGCACCGCGCGCCGGATTTCCCGCCGCTTCGCGAGCGCCGTCGACCGCGTCGGGCCCCTGGGCCAGCCGGCGCGGCGCACGGAACCGCTCGCAACCTACCTGGCCCGGGTGGTCGTCGGCCAGCAGCTGTCGACGACAGCGGCCCGCACCATCTGGGGCAGGCTCGAGCGCCAGGCGACCGATGCGGCGCTGACCCTGCCCGCGTTTGCGGCACAGACCGACGTCGACCTGCTGCGCGCCTGCGGGCTGTCGGGCAACAAGGCGCGCGCGCTGCAAGCGCTCGCGGCGGCCGACGCGGCGGGCGAGCTTGCAGCGGGCCGCCTGAAAGTGCTCTCATCCGCGGCGCGCCTCGACGCGCTGCTCGCCTTGCACGGCGTCGGCACGTGGACCGCGCAGATGGCCGCGCTGTTCTATTTCAGGGAGCCCGACATCTGGCCGGTCGGTGACGTGTCGGTGCGCAAGACGTTCGGGCGTTTCGTCGCCGAACAGACGCGTTTCGACTTCGACGCGGCCGCCGCGCTGTTCGCGCCGCGTCGCTCATGGCTCGCGCGCTACCTGTGGCAGATCGCCGACGCGACGCCCTGAAGCTTCCCGGCAACCCCGTCAGACCAGGTCGAGGATTCACACGATGCAGGCGGCGATCTACGAACGAACGGGCCCGGCGCGCGAGGTGCTGGCCGTGGTCGAGCTGCCGGACCCGACGCCGGCCGCGGGCGAAGTCAGGATCAGGCTCGTGACCTCCGGGGTGAACCCCAGTGACGTCAAGACGCGCACCGGCCTGCGCAGCGCGGCGCTGCCCTACCCGCGCATCATTCCGCACAGCGACGGCGCCGGCGTCATCGACGCGGTCGGTGCGGGCGTCCCCGCAAGCCGCATCGGCGAGCGGGTATGGACGTGGAATGCCGCCTGGGGCCGCGCGCACGGCACCGCGGCAGGTTTCGTCACGCTGCCCTCGGCGCAGGCGGTGCCGTTGCCGTCGTCAATCTCGTTCGCAGCCGGCGCCTGTCTCGGCATCCCGGCGCTGACGGCGTGGTTCGCCGTGGCGATGGACGGCGGTGTCGCAGGCCGGGACGTGCTCGTCACCGGCGGCGCCGGCGCGGTCGGCCACTACGCGGTGCAGTTCGCGAAGGCCGTCGGCGCGCGCGTCATCGCGACCGTCAGCAGCCCGGCGAAAGCGGCGCTGGCGCGCGCGGCGGGCGCGGATACGGTGATCAATTACCGCGAGGAAGACGTCGTCGCCCGGGTGCTCGCGGCCACCGACGGCCGCGGCGTCGATCGCGTGATCGAAGTCGATCTCGCCGCCAACATCGCGGCCGCCATCGGCGCCGTGAAGCCCGACGGCGACATCGTCCCCTACGGGTCCGGGGCGTGGGAGATCCCCGTGCCGTTCATCGGCTCGGTGCTGAAGAACATCCGCTACCGCTTCTTCATCGTCTACAACCTGTCACCTGCCGATCGCGCCGCCGCGCTGTGCGGCCTCACGCGCGCGCTCGAAGCCGGGACCCTGCAGCATCACCTCGGCCCGACCTTCGCGCTGCGCGACATCGCCGCCGCACACGAGGCGGTCGAGGCCGGCGCGACAGGCAACGTCATCGTCACGCTCGACTGAACGCCGGAGCCCGCCCATGCTGAGTGATCGCATCGAAGCCAAGTGGATAGACGCTTTCGCGAACGTGTTCGCCCTGTGCAAGGTGGCGCCCGGCGATCCCGTCGCGGTGCTGTCCGAAACGCAGTCGCGCGACCTCAATGTGCAGCTCGCGCTGCTCGCGCTGCATCGCCTGCAGGCCGTGCCCTGCCAGGTGGTCGTGCCGACGCCGCGCCAGACCGCACCGGTGCCGGTACGATCGACCGGCGCCTCGCAGGCCCTGCACGGACAGGCCGTCGCGGTGGCGGCGCTGAAAGCCTCGACGCTCGTCGTCGACCTCACGCTCGAAGGTCTGCTGCACGCCCCGGAGCTGCCGGCAATCCTCAGTGCTGGCGCGCGCGTGCTGATGATCTCGAACGAACATCCGGAAGCGCTCGAACGCCTGCTGCCCGATCCCGCGCACGAGGCGCAGGTGAAGGCTGCAATCAGACGCTGCAAGGCGGCGCAGCGCATGCAGGTGACCTCCCGCGCCGGCACCGATCTCGACATCGTGCTCGAAGGCGCGCGCAATGCCGGCGTCTGGGGCTGGTGCGATCGCCCCGGCACGGTCGCGCACTGGCCGGGCGGCATCGTCGTCAACTTCCCGCGGGCCGGCTCGGTCAACGGACGCCTCGTGCTCGACGCCGGTGACATCAATCTCACGTTCAAACGGTACCTCGAGCGCCCGGTCGAGCTGGTGATCGAAGAGGATTACATCACCGACATCCGCGGCGACGGCACCGACGCCGAGCTGATGCGGCGCTATTTCGCCGCGTGGGGCGACCGCAACGCGTATGCGACGAGCCATGTCGGCTGGGGACTCAATCCCGGCGCGCGCTACGAGTCGCTCGCGATGTACGACCAGCGCGACACCAATGGCACCGAGATCCGCGCCTATGCCGGCAATTTTCTCTATTCGACCGGCGCGAACGAATTCGCCGGGCGCTTTACCGAAGGCCATTTCGATCTGCCGGTGCGCGGCTGCACGATCGCGCTCGACGGCGACGCCGTGGTGCGTGATGGCGTGCTCGTGACAGGCTGAACGCGCCCGGCAGCGGCGCCCCTTCAAACCGATGACTGCGGACACCCCGATGAAGCCCGACGCGCCCCTCTTCGAGCCCGATGAATTCGGTCTGACTGAACACGAGCGCGCGCTGACGACCCGCGCGCGCGAACTCGCACAGTCGACCTTTACCGCGCGCGCCGCCACATTCGATCGCGAGGCGCGCTTCCCGACCGAGAACTACGCCGATCTGCATCGCGCGGGCCTGCTCGCGATCTGTGTGCCACGCGAACACGGCGGTGAAGGGGCGAGCTTTCGCGCCTACATGCTGAGCGCGGCGGAAATCGGCCGCTACTGCGGCGCGACCGCATTGACCTGGAACATGCACGTCTGCTCGACGCTGTGGACGGGCCCGCTGACCGACGACCTCGGCCTCGATCCCGACACGCGGGCACAGCACGACGTGCGCCGCCGCCTCCACTACGAACGCATCGTGCAGCGCGGCGCGGTGTATTCGCAGTCGTTCTCCGAAGGCAATGCCGCGGCATCAGGCAGCGCCGCCTTCTCGACGACCGCGCGCAAAGTCGACGGCGGCTGGATCGTCAACGGCACGAAGATCTTTGCGTCGTTGTCCGGCAATGCGCACTACTACGGCATCCTGTGCACCGAGATGACGGACGCGCACACGGTGTCGCGTCGCCAGACCGCCTACCTCGCGGTGCCCGCCGACGCCGACGGCGTGCAGGTCACTGGCAGCTGGGATCCGCTCGGCATGCGCGGCACGGTTTCGCGCAATCTCGAGTTCAGGGACGTCTTCGTGCCCGAGCACGAGGCGCTGATGCCGGCCGGTCACTACTACCAGGCCGTCACACGCTGGCCGCACATGTTCATGACCCTGACGCCGACCTACATCGGCATCGCGCAGGCCGCGTACGACTTCACCGTACGCTACCTCCGCGGTGAATGGCCCGGCGCCCCGCTCGCGCGGCGCAGCGCGGCGGTCAAACAGTTGAACGTCGCCGACATGCGCATCCGGCTCGAGCAGACGAAGGCCCTGTGGTTCCGTGCGATCACCGATGCGCGGGTTGATCCGAGCCGCGACCAGGTGCAGCGCGCCTATTGCGCGCAGTTCAGCGCAATGGAGAATGCCAACGAACTGTGTCAGCTCGCCATCCGCACCTGCGGCGGGCAGTCGATGCTGAAGTCGCTGCCGCTCGAGCGGCTCTATCGCGACAGTCGCTGCGGCTCGCTGATGCTGCCGTGGAGCGCGGACCTGTGTCTGGAGCGTCTCGGCCGCGACACCCTTTATCTCCCGGGAGAATCCGACTCGTGATACCCATCGGCCGCTGGCTCGACGCGCATGCGAAAGGCCAGGCCGCGGCGCTCCGCTTCGATCATCGAACGATTTCCTATCACACGCTCGCGGCCCAGGCCGCGCGGTTCGCGAGCCTGCTCGGCAGCTTGCCGGACGCCGGGGCAGGCGCACGCGTCGCCTACCTGGGCCACAACTCGCCCGAACAGATCGCGCTGCTCTTCGCCTGCGCGCGTGCAGGCTGCGCACTGGTCCCGCTGAACTGGCGGCTGACCGCCGGCGAACTCGCAGAAGTCGTCGCCGATGCGGCGCCGTCGCTGCTGATCGTCGAAGGCGGCTGCCTGGACCTGCTGAGTGCACCGCTGCTCGCCGCTTGCGGCGGGCGCGTGTACGCCGTGCGCGCGCCCGGCGCGCCCTGGCCGGATCTGCACGCTGCCGTCGCGGACCTGGCGCCGGGCGAGGATTGCGTTGGCACGGCAGAGACGCCGCTGTTGCTGGTCTACACCTCGGGAACGACCGGCAAATCAAAAGGCAGCGTGCTGAGCCAGCGCGCAGTGGCGGCCAATGCCCGCAACTCGCAACTGATGCACGGACTGCATGCCCGGGACATCGTGCTGACCACGCTGCCGATGTTCCATGTCGGCGGCCTCAACATCCAGACCCTGCCGGCGCTCGCCTGCGGCGCGACGGTGGTGTTGCATGCGCGTTTCGATGCCGCCCTCACGCTGGCCGCGATCGCAGCCGAACGACCCACGCTCAGCGTGCAGGTGCCGGCGACGATGCAGGCGCTGCTCGCCCAGCCGGCGTGGGCGACGACCGATCTGTCGAGCCTGCGCGCGGTGGCGACGGGCTCCACCGATGTGCCCGTCGAACTGATCGAAGCGTTCCACGCGCGACGGGTGCCGGTGATCCAGGTCTACGGGGCCACGGAGACGGCGCCGATCGCGATCTTCCAGCGGATCGCCGATGCGTATCACAGCGTCGGCTCGATCGGACGCCCAGGGCCTGATACCGACATCCGGCTGGTCGACCCGGCGGGCCGCGACGTCGGGCCCGGATCGTCGGGGGAAATCCTGATCCGCGGGCCGCAGGTGTCGAGCGGCTACTGGCGGGATCCGGCCGCCACCGCCACGGCTTTTCGCGACGGCTGGTTCCACAGCGGCGACATCGCCGCACGCGACGACCAGGGTCGCTACTGGTTCCGCGATCGCATCAAGAACGTGATCATCTCCGGTGGCGAGAACGTCTATCCCGCCGAGATCGAGCGCATCGCGCGACGCGCGCCGGGCATCGTCGACTGTGCTGTCGTGGGTCGGCCGGATGCGCAATGGGGCCAGGTACCGGTGCTGTTCGCCGTCACGGCCGATGCCGGCCTCGATCGCGCCGAACTCCAGAGCGTGTTCGTCAACGGCCTCGCCCGTTACAAGCATCCGAAGCTCGTGATCGAAATCGACGCGCTGCCACGCACCGCGCTCGGCAAGGTTGACGTTGGCGCCTTGCGCGCCGCCGCGCTGGACGGCTGAGCACGCAGCGGCAGACCGGACGCCGCGGGCGCTCGCGGCGGTTTCGACGAGCCTGTTAGACTTCAGCACGCGCAGGGCTCCCCGGCCGTGCACGACATCCAATCTCTGGAGGATCTCGATGAAGCGTTCCCTGTGCGGCGTCCTCGCACTCTGTGTCCCGCTTGCCGGCGTCGCCGAAGAAGCCGTGGCGCCGGATCCGGAGAATACCGTCTGGCCCAGTTACAACGGCAACGTCAACGGCCAGCGCTTTGCGGATCTCCGTCAGATCAACACCGGCAACGTCGCACAGCTCGGCGAGATATGCCGCCTGAAGGTCGAGGATGCTGGTTCGTTTCATACCGGCATCCTGCAGATCGACGGCACGCTTTACTTCACGACCGCCACCGACACGCTGGCCGTCGACGCGACGAACTGCGCGCTGCGCTGGCGTCATCACTACGAGACGCAGGAGCACGGCGGGACGGCGCTGCAGGTCAACCGCGGCGTCGCCTACGCGAACAACAAGCTGTTTCGCGGCACCGTCGATGGCCGTCTGCTGGCCATCGACGCCACGAGCGGCAAGACCGTCTGGCAGTACCAGATCGGCGACCCGCTGCAGGGCGAGTTCTTCGCCGCCGCCCCCCAGGTGTTCCAGGGACTCGTGATCATCGGCGCCGCCGGCGGCGACTGGGGCATCCGCGGCCGCGTGATGGCCTTCGACGTCGAGACCGGCCGCGAAGCCTGGCGCTTCTACACGATTCCGCAGGGTGACGATCCGGGCGCGGAGTCGTGGAAGAACGCGCCGAGCGCGCGCTACGGCGGCGGCGGCACCTGGACCACCTACACGCTGGACATGGCGGCCGGCGAAGTCTTCATTCCGGTCGGCAATCCGGCGCCGGACTTTCTGCCCGAACATCGCCCGGGCGAGAACCTGTATTCGAACAGCCTCGTCGTGCTCGATGCCGCGACCGGCAAGCTGAAGTGGTATCACCAGTTGCTGTCGAACGACGGCCTCGATCTCGACCTCGGCGCGGCGCCCGCGCTCTACTTCAACGGCAAGGGCGAGCGCATGGTCGCCTTCGGCGGCAAGGATGGCTATCTCTACGGCGTGAACCGCGAAACGAAAGAACGCGTGTTCAAAACCCCGGTGACCACGATCACCGAACCGAAGCAGGTGCCGGGCACGAACGCCTGGGAACTGTGCCCCGGCATTCTCGGTGGCGTCGAGTGGAACGGGCCGGCTTTCGATCGCGCCAACAACCATGTCATCGTCGGTGCCGTCGACTGGTGCGCGCAGATGACACGCGACGAGGAGTTCCAGTTCAAGCCCGGCACTTTCAATTTCGGCGGCAGCTACAAGCAGCTCGACCAGAGTCGCGGCTGGATCGTCGCAGTCGATGCGGACACGGGTGTCGAGCGCTGGAAGTACGAAACGCCGGCGCCACAGATCTCGGGCATTACGCCGACGGCGGGCGGCCTGGTGTTCGCCGGTGACACCGCTGGCAACTTCGTCGCGCTCGACAGCAAGACCGGCAGCAAACTCTATGGTGTCGACACCGGTGGCGCTCATGCGGGCGGCGTCATCACCTACATGCGCGACAACCGGCAGTATGTCGCCTTTGCATCCGGCAACGTGTCGCGCCTGACTTTCGGCGTCGTCGGCAGCCCGACGCTGCTGATCTACGGACTCGGCGGCAAGGCGCCGGCGCCTGTCGCCGCGGCCGCCGCCGGCAGCCCGACGCATGCGCCCGATCTCGCGGCCGGTGCCGGCCTCTACGGCAAGGTCTGTGCGAGCTGCCACGGCGCGCAGGCCGAAGGGGGTGTCGGCCCGACCTTGAAAGGCCTCGCCCAGCGTCTCGATTTCGATGCCACCGTGCACTGGATCGAGAACCCGTCCGCCGTGAAACCGGGCACGGCGATGCCCAGGCTCTTTCCGTCGCCGCTCGACGCGCAGATGGTGCGCGATGTCGCGGCTTACGTGCAGACGCTGAAGTAAGCCGCAGTCAGATGACCAGTCCGGCACCCGATCCCGCATGTCAGGCCCCGGCCTTCGCCGCGGTCGCCCTGCCCTTCGAAGCCGATGCGGGCGGCTGGCTCGCGCGCATCGTCGAGCGCCTGCTGGCAGCGGGCTATGCGATTGGCGGCGTGAACACCGCCGACCTCGACGACGGTCCCTGGGAATGTCGCAAGCCGATGTACCTGCGCGATCTGCTGAGCGGCGAGCGCATCAAGATTTCGCAGGATCTCGGCCCTGCCGCTGAAGGCTGCGCGCTCGACACGGGCCAGCTCGCGCTCGCGGGGCAGGCGATCTACCGCGCGATCGAAGCGGGCGTTGCGCTGATCGTCGTCAACAAGTTCGGCGCCCAGGAAGCCGCCGGCAACGGCCTGCGCGACGAACTGCTCGCGGCCGCCGAAGCCGGCGTGCCGGTGCTGACCACGGTGAAGCCGGAGATGGTGCCGGCGTGGCAGGAATTCGTCGGCGAACTCGGCACCCTGCTCCCGCCCGACGTAGCCGCGGTTGAGTCCTGGTGCCGGGAGATCTGTGACGTACGCGGCGGGGAGCGGGCTTGACGTTTTTTGGCCACCGAGAACACCGAGAACACAGAGGAAGACGGGCTGGAAATTCGACTGTGAAAGGCGTGGTCGCCAACTGAGTAGCCATTTATCGGAGTGCGGGAAATTGCGCTACCGTCCGGGAAGTGCGCCACTCCATTTTCATTATTTCTTCCTCGGTGTTCTCGGTGTTCTCGGTGGCCAATTCCCCCGCACTCATTCAGTCCCGACGACGATCTCGATCAGGTTCGGCCGGCACGAGGCGATGCCTTCCCTCACCGCGTCGTGGATCTCGGACACGCCTGCGAGGCGTCGCGCCGGCACGCCCATTGATCGCGCGAGGCTCGGAAAATCGATCGGCGGTGTCGTGATGTCCATGCCGATGAACTGCCCGGTGCGGACCGACAGGTAGTGCGGCTGCGAGCGCATGAAGTTCTTCAGGATGTTGTACTCGCGGTTGTTGATGACGATGAAGGTCACCGGCAGATCTTCGTGTGCCGCCGTCCACAGCGCCTGCGGCGAATACATCGCCGCGCCATCGCCGACGAGCGACACCACCGGCTGACGCCCGAGTCCGAGCGAGAAGCCGACGGCGGCGGGCATGCCCCAGCCGAGCGCACCGCCGCGCAGGAACGAGTACTGGCGGGTGGAGCTGTTGTTGAGGAAGGCGCGCAGATGGCGCGCGGTCGCGATCGCCTCGTCGACGATCGGCGTACCGCCGATGCTGGTCGCGAGCGCGCGGGCGGCGACGATCGGGTGGAGGTCGGGGAGATCGGCAAGCTGGCTCGCCCGCTCGTCGAGGGCTTGCCGGCTCGCCGCGAACTCGAGCCTGGCAGCGTTGCCGGCGGCCATGTAAGCGTCTTCCCGCGGCGAGATGCGCTTGCCGATCTGCTCGTTCAGCGCGCGCAGCGAGCGCTCGATGTCGCCGACCACCGACAGCTTCGACGGAAACGTGCGGCCCAGATCGCGACCGTCGACCGACAGCTGGAAGAGCTCGCAGCCTTCGGGCAGCGCGGACGCATCCGAATACAGGATCGTGATGAACGATTTGCCACCGAGCGCGAACACACAGTCGAAACCGCGCATCGCCTCGGCGATGTCGACCGCGCGCGTCGGCAGGTTGCCGCGCCACAGGTAGTGGCTGGTCGGATACGGAATGTGCGCCGGCCACGACGAGCCGAACACGGGCGCAGCGAGCAGTTCGGCGAGGCGCACGACTTCCTTGTACGCGTCGTTGTAGGAAATTTCGTCACCGGCGACGATGGCGACCTTGCCCGGCGCGACCGCGGTCAGTTCCTTCGCGAGTTCGGCGAGCGACCCCGCGACGGGGCGGCGGTCGACGTGCGAGGTGCGCTGCACGTGCACGGCGCTGCTCGCCTCCATCACGTCCATCGGCAGCGACAGGAATACCGGGCCGCGTGGCGGCGCCATGCAGTCCTGGAAGGCGCGATGCATGAGGATGGCGATCTGGTCAGGCGAGGTGATCTCGAGCGCCCACTTGCACGCGGGGCGCGCAATCGACACCAGATCGCCCTGCAGCAGCGGATCGGTGATCGCATGGCGCGAGTCCTGCTGGCCGGCCGTCACGATCAGCGGCGTGCCGGACGTGAAGGCGTTCAGCAGGTTGCCCATGCCATGGCCCAGACCGCCGGCGGTGTGCAGATTGACGAAGCCGGGCTTGCCCGAGGCCTGGGCGTAGCCGTCGGCCATTGCCACCACGCTCGCTTCCTGCAGGCCGAGCACGTAGTGCAGCCGTGTGCGATCGGTCAGCGCATCAATCAGCGGCAGTTCGGTCGTGCCGGGATTGCCGAACACGTATTCGCAGTCTTCGCTCTCGAGCACGTCGAGCAGGATGTTGGCACCGGTGCGCATGATCATCTGGGGGCTTCCTATTCGGGGCGGCGGACGCCGCGCGTTCAGTTCGACGGCAGTCTCAACACCAGCTTGGCAATGATGTTGCGCTGGATCTCGTTGCTGCCGCCATAGATCGTCGTGGGCCGCGAGTGGTAGTACGGGAACAGCGCATCGAGCGTACCGTCGCACGTCTCGACCCCCTCGATCTGGGCGGCGGCTTCGCCGCCGAGGTCGAGCACGAACTCGCTGAGCCGCTGGAAGGTTTCGCTGGCGAAGATCTTCAACAGCGAGACATCGGCGCCGGGCTCCTCGCCCCGCTTGATCTGCTCGGCGAAGGTCTTGTAGAGCGCCTCCAGCGCGGCGATATCGAGCGCGAAACGCGTGTAGCGCTCGACGGTCACCGGATCCTGTGCCAATCCGCGCGCCACGGCGAGTTCGGCCACGCGCGACAGCGTGTGGTGGCAGCTCTTCGGGCTGCCGATGAAAAAGCGCTCGAAGCTGAGCAGGGTCTTGGCGATGGTCCAACCGTCGTTCAGCCGGCCGACCAGGTTCGTGCAGGGCACACGGACGTTGTCGAAGAAGACCTCGCAGAATTCCTGGTCGCCGGCGATGTTGCGGATGGGCCGGACGGTGATGCCGGGCGTGGTGAAATCAATCAGCACGAAGCTGATCCCGGCCTGCGGTTTCGCGTCCCGGTCCGTGCGCACGAGACAGAACATCTGGTTGGACTCCTGCGCCATCGTGGTCCAGATCTTCTGGCCATTGATCACGAAGTCATCGCCATCACGCACGGCGGTGGTCCTGAGCGACGCGAGATCGGATCCCGCGTTCGGCTCGGAGTAACCCTGACACCAGAGGTGCTCGCCGGACAAGGCCTTCGGCAGGTAATGCGCGCGCTGTTCAGGCGTCCCGTGCTGCATCAGCAGCGGACCGACCATGATGATGCCCTGGTCAGGCGTGCGCACGACACCAAGCCGCTCGCGCTCCTCGATGAAGATCAGCAGTTTGGCGGGCCCGAGCCCCATGCCACCGTGTTCGACCGGCCAGGCGGGCGCGGCGAAGCCGCGGCGGTAGAGTTTCGCGTACCACTCCCTGCACTGTGCCCACCGCGCACGATACCGCAGGTTTTTCAGATCGTCCGGATAGTTCGCCGTGTGCCACTGCCGCACGACCTGGCGAAAGGTGTCGTTGTCGAGCGCGTTCCAGTCGCCGTCCGGCGGATTGAAGTCGGCCAGCGCGCGCTCGACGTCGTCGGTGTGCCTGCGCGGCGGGGCGATGGCACCCTGGTTTTGCACGCAATACGCGAGGTGTTCCTGCGGGCGCCCGTAGCGCGCGGTGACGACCAGCGCGCGATTCACGCACGGGGCGACATCGCACTCGTCGGTGTACCCGATTGCGCCGTGCAACTGGATCGCTTCGCGCGCGATGCCGAGCAGCGCCTCACCGCTGCGCTGACGTGCGCGGCTCGCCTGCAGTCGGGCCGCGTCGGGTACAAGCCCGCCGTCGACGGCGGCGATGCACTCCGCCACCACCGCGTCGGCAAGCCGCAGCGCGCCGTACGCATCGACGAGCCGATGCTGCAGCGACTGGAAGCTGCCGATGGCCTGGCCGAACTGGCGCCGCGTGCCGACGTAGGCGACGGTCATCTCGAACAGCGTGGTGGCCAACCCGACCTGATAGGCGCTCGATGTGAGTTCGGCGGCCAACCGGGCCGCCTGCAGCGCCGCGCGTGCGTCGTCGCCGCGCGCCAGCACACGCGCCGCACAGTCAGCAAAGTCGAGGCGCGCATTGCAGCTGCCATCGGCGAGCGGCCGCGCAGTGCATCCGAGCCCGCGCGCGCCCGTCTCTACGAGACAGATCGCGGGCTTGCCGTCGAGCGTCGCCGGCACGAGCCAGGCGTCGGCCGCCGCTCCCAAGGGCACGGCTTCGAGCATGCCGGCCAGCGACACACCGTCGGGTGCGGCAGTCGCGTGGACGGCAGCGAAAGCCTGCGCCGTCACTCTCCCGCCGAGCGCGACGACGATCACCTGCCGACCCGCCAGCAGTGCGTCGACCGTGTCTGCTGGCGCGTCGACGCGCGCGAGCACGGTGGCAGCGGCAACGGCCGTTTCGACAAACGGCTCGGGGGCAGCGACCGCGCCCAGCGCGCGGGCCAGCACGGCCGCCCCCTGTGCGCCGAGTTCAAGCCCGCCCAGCCGGTGCGGCAGTGCGACGCCGAGCCAGCCGAGGTCTGCCATCGTGCGCCAGGCCTCCCGGTCGAGCAGCGTGCCGGCGTCGCGCAGCCCGCGCAGGCGAGTGCGACTCAGTGCGCGCGCACAGAAGTCGTCGGCGCTCTCGCGCAACAGGGCGATGACGTCGTGTCGGTCGTCGGCGATGGGGCTGGTGGCGATGTTCATGGTGCCTCGTTTCGGACCACCACCTCGGCGGTCGTGCAATGGAAATGTTCGATGTCGCCGCGACGTGTCCGGCGCACGGTGCAGCAGTCTGGTGTCACGTCGACAGCATGGTCATGCGGGGTTGTCATGTCCCGATCACGCGCCGAAGGCTCGTCTCATAGCGGAAGCCCTGCGCAGGATGCACGCTGCGCGAGACCTCGAGCAGTCCGCCGCGTTCGTCAACGAAGCGGCGCTCGACGCACATCACCGGTGCGCCCTCGTCGACGCCGAGATCGGTGGCTTCGCGCGCGCTGGCGCTCGCCACTGACAGCGTCTGGCGGATCTGGGCGAAGGTGCAGCCGAACCTGCGTTCGATGGCGACGAACAGCGGTTCGTCAGTGGCTTCGATATCGTTGATGGCGTCACCGAACGCGTCGGGGACCCAGATCTGCGACGAGGCGACGACCGGTCCGGCCGTGTCCTGACGGCGCGTGGTATGGACTTCCCACCACGAATACCCCGGTGCGCAGCCGAGCCAGTCTGCAAGCGCCTCGTCGACGACGAGGCGGCGCCGCGCAACGACCTGACGTGGTGTCGTCGCCGCGTACTGCAGGACATCTTCGATCGAATTGCAGGCGTGGCGATAACGGGGATTGACGGCAGTGGCCTGCACCACGGTACCGCGCCCGCGCTGGCCGATGACGAGACCCTTCTCGTACAGCGCGCGCAGCGCCGCGCGCACGGTGTGCCGCGACACACCGAACTGGCGCGTCAGTTCCGGTTCGGAATCGAGCAGGTCTCCCGGCTTGTAGATGCCGGCGCGGATACGGTCGACGAGTGCATCGGCCACGGCGCTGTATTTCGGCACGCTGGGGGTCATGGGGGCAGGCTCTGCAGCTGACTCAAAGATGGCCGCACCTTAGCATCTTGTCCGGACAAGTTAAACATTTCCCCACCAGATAGCAGACAGGTTTGCGGAAATATGGTGATGTCATGCGTCTATGCCTACAATTTGTCCGTACAGCTTGTCGGGAGCTTTCGGGTTACGTGCCGGCCTCGCCCTACGGCCAGTGACCCTGATCCCGGTCAAGCCCGCCGCCCCTGACGCGCGCGATAGTCCGGCGGCCGGGGCGCTTGGGCGGCAATAACGTGCGCGGACCACGCCACGACAGGCGAGCGTCTCATCAGGCCGCGCCGGTCGGCTCGGCGAATTCAACCAGGCGGGAACCTGACGGCAACAGAGCCCGGGACCCGAATCAGGAGCATAACGGGATGGAACAATTCGATGTCGTCGTGATCGGCGCCGGTATCTCGGGACTCTACGCCCTGCACAAACTGCGACAGGCGGGCTTGAAGACGCGCGTCGTCGATGCAGCGTCCGATGTCGGCGGCACCTGGTACTGGAACCGCTACCCAGGCGCCCGCTTCGATTCGGAAAGCTACAGCTACCAGTATTCGTTTTCACGAGAGCTGATCGACGAGTGGAACTGGAGCGAGCATTTCGCCGGCCAGCCGGAAATCGAACGCTATCTGCAGCACGTCACGGACAAGTTCGATCTGCGACGTGACATCGAATTCAATGCACGCGTCGAATCGGTGATATTCGACGAGCGCAGCCGGCTGTGGAACGTCACCACGAGCAATGGGTTGACACTGCGCGCGACGTACGTGATTGCCGCCACGGGCTTTCTCTCCGCGCACCAGTATCCCGACATCCCCGGCATCGGTGACTTTGCCGGTGTCTCCACGCACACTGCCCGCTGGCCGCGGGAAGGCATCGATCTGCGGGGCAAACGCGTCGGCGTGATCGGCACCGGCGCCACGGCGGTGCAGGTGATCCAGACGATCGCCCCCCAGGTTGGTCATCTGTCGGTATTCCAGCGTTCGCCGAACTGGTGCACGGCCTTGCGCAACCGGCCCATCGACGCCGAGACCCAGCAGGCGCTGAAGCGCGATGCCGAAGCCATCTTCGCCCGCTGCAATGAGACCTACGCCGGCTTCATCCACAAGCTCGACGAGCGCAACGGCAGCACTATCGACAAGGCCGATCGCCTGCAGCACTACCAGACTCTGCACGACCGCGGCGGCTTCGCGCTCTGGCTCGCGAACTACATGGACGTGTTCACGAACCGCGAGATTGCGCAGGAAGTCAGCGACTTCCTCGCCGCGAAGATCCGTGAACGCGTGCGGGATCCGGAAACGGCGGAAAAGCTGATCCCCAGGGATCACCTCTTTGGTACCAAGCGCCCTCCTGGCGAAACCAACTATTACGAAGCATTCAACCATCCGCACGTCGAACTGATCGATCTGCGCGAAACACCGATCTCGCGCATCTTGCCGGCCGGAATCGAGACCGGCGACAGGCTGCACGAACTCGACGTGATCATCTATGCCACCGGTTTTCGCGCCGTCACCGGTGAACTGATGCGCATGCACATCGTCGGCGAGGGCGGGCTCACACTGGCGGAAAAATGGCACGACGGTCCGAAGACCAATCTCGGCGTGCAGTTCGCGGGCTTCCCGAACTTCTTCTCTGTGCTCGGCCCGCACAACCCGGCCGCGTTCTGCAACATTACGCGCTGCGCGGAGAACAACGTCGAATGGATCGTCGACTGCCTGCGCTACCTCCGCGAACACGGGCACACGTCAATGGAAGCCTGCCCGGCCGCAGAAGAAGTGTGGACCCAACGTTGCTACGACTCGGCGAAGGGACTGCTGTTCTCGGAAGTGACGGATTCGTGGTTCTTCGGCTACCACAATCCGGGCGGGGACCAGGGTCGCTATCTCATCTTCACCGAGGGCGTCCCCGCCTATCGCCGCATCTTCGCCGAAACCGCCGCAAGCGGTTATCCGGGCTTCGTGTTCCGCTGAGCGGCGGTGGCCAACGAGATGCGCTGAAGACCCCGGGTTAGGCGCTGTGGGCGACACGGTGCCGCGCTCGCGGTCGTCCACCGCCCGGAAACGCCCGACCCCGGATTGCGCATCGCCGCATCCGGATCACACCGCGCCTTGCGGCGCGTAGGCGCGCAGGAACATCTCGACGGTGTCCTGCGCGATCGTCTTCAGTCGCCGCGCACCCGGCGTCTCTCCGACGTTCAGCAGCACGCGCAGATGGTCGCCTCCTTTCAACATCGACAGGAACTGATCGGCCGCGGTCTGCGGATGCGGCACACGCAGACTGCCCTCGGCATCGAAGCGCTTCAGCAGTTGCGCCAGTGAATCGATCGTCGGCGCGGGCCCCGAGTCCCAGAAGGTCTGGTTCATCGTGGCATCGTGGCTGGCCGCGTTCATGAGCACCCGATGCAGCGCCACGACATCCGGGTGAAACATCAGGCCGAGAAAACCTCCCGCAATCCGCAGCAGCGCCTCGCGCGGCCCGAGTGCGGCGAGTTCGGTGAACTCGCGCGCTTCGAAATGCTCCCCGCACTTCCCGGCGATCAGCGCGCGGAACAGCCCTTCCTTGCCCTCGAAGTGGCTGTAGACGGTGAGCTTGGACACGCCTGCCCGCGCCGCGATGGCGTCCACGGTCGTGCGCTCGAAACCCTGTTCGAGGAACAGGCGCGCGGCGGCATCGAGAATCGCCTGACGTTTCTCGAGATCCTTCGGGCGCCCTGCCGCCGGCTTTTCCACTGCTTTGCTCATCTCGCCTGATTCTGTACTTGACAGTTCAATAACACGCTATTAGCGTACTGTACCGTTCAGTACACTATTTAGCCAGCCGCCCCAGGCGGACCGACCCGGAGACGGATTCGATGCACTTCATCGCGCTGCGCATGCTGACCGGCGACCGGGCCAAATACCTGGGCCTGATCTTCACGATCGCCTTCGCGTCGTTCCTGCTGGCGAACCAGGTGTCGATCTTCGCCGGCATCATCAAGCGTACCGCAAGTCAGATCGTCGACGTAGTGGACGCCGACCTCTGGATCATGGATCCGGCGACCGAATACATCGACGAGGTCAAGCCGCTGAAGGAGACCGACCTGCTGCGCGTGCGCGGCGTCGCGGACGTGGCCTGGGCCGTGCGCCTGTTCAAGAGCCTGCCACGCATCACGGCGCCGGACGGTCGCTTCCGTCAGGCCATCCTGCTCGGCCTCGACGACGCGACCCTGATCGGCGCCCCTCACGGCAAGTTGCGTCTCGGTCGGCTCGAGGACCTGCGCGACCCGGACGCCATCCTCATCGACTACGCCGGCTATCGCTACTTCTGGCCCGATGGCGAACTCGAACTGGGCCGCACGATGGAGATGAACGACCGGCGCGTGAAAATCGTCGGTATCGTCGACGCCTCCGCGCCGTTCGCCACCTTTCCCGTCGTGTTCTCGCGCTATTCCCAGGCCGTGCTGTTCGTCGGCCGCGAACGCAACCAGATGTCCTTCGTGCTGGCGAAGGCGGCACCCGGTGTCGCACCCGCGGCACTTGCCGAACGCATCTCGCAGGCGACCGGGCTGACCGCGCTGACCGGGGACGCGTGGGCCTGGCGCACGATGAAGTACTACCTGAAGAACACCGGTATTCCGGTCAACTTCGGCATCACGATCGGCATCGCGCTGATCGTCGGCATCGTCGTCATGGGCCAGACCTTCTACCTGTTCACGATCGAGAACCTGAAGCAGTTCGGCGCGTTGAAAGCGATCGGCGTCGCTGACCGGACGCTGGTCGGCATGATCCTGCTGCAGGCGCTGACGGTCGGCGTGATCGGTTATTCGATCGGCATGGGGATCTGCGCCGCGTTCTTCGAAATCACCAAGCACAACCTCCCGACACGCGGGCTCGTCGTGTTGCCCGAAGCCTTCATCGGCGTGGCCGTGGTGGTGCTCGCGATCGTGATCGTCGCGAGCCTGTTGAGTATCCGCCGCGTGCTCGTGCTCGAACCCGCCGTCGTCTTCAGGGGATGAACACCATGAACCTTGCCGTCAGTGCCCGCGCGCTCACCAAAACGTTCCAGAACGGCGGCGTACACGCGCTGCGCGGCGTCGACCTCGACATCCGCTACGGCGAGATGACGCTGCTCGTCGGTCCCAGCGGCTGCGGCAAGACGACCTTGCTGTGCGTGATTGCGGGCCTGCTCGACAAGACCGACGGCGAGGTGACGATGCTCGGCCAGCGCATCGCCGACCAGTCCGCGCGCGACCGCGTGGCGTTTCGACGCCGGCACGTCGGCTTCGTATTCCAGCAGTTCAACCTGCTGCCGGCCCTGACCGCCGCCGAAAACGTCGCCGTCCCCTTGATAGCCGCCGGCCACAAACGCGAGCCGGCCGTGAAGCAGGGAGTGGAACTGCTCGCGCGCCTCGGCATGGCCGAGCGCGCCACTGCGTTGCCGCGGGAGCTGTCCGGCGGTCAGCAGCAGCGCGTGGCCCTTGCGCGCGCGGTGATCCATCAGCCCAGCCTCATCATCTGCGACGAACCGACGTCGGCACTCGATGCCGTCACCGGGCAGCAGGTGATGCAGCTGCTGACAGAGGTGTCGCTGCGCGAGGATCGCGCGGTGGTCGTCGTCACGCACGACAGCCGCATCTTCGATTTCGCCGACACGATTGCCCACATGGAAGACGGCCGCGTCGAGCGCGTTGTCCCGCACGGCGCGCCCGCCCGGCGCGTCGCCACCCCAACCTGAGTCCCCGGAGAACTTCCCATGTCATCGCCAGCCCGTTTCAGGAAGCCGCCGCTGCTGCCCGTGATCGCCGCACTCGCGCTCTCGACGGCGTCGTATTTCGTGTGGTCTTCGCAGCCGCGACGCCTCAGCGCCGAACCGCTCGGCACACCGCCCGCCACGCAGTATTCGCAGACCGTGGCCGCCGTCGGGCTCGTGGAGCCCGCCAGTGAGAACATCGCCATCTCGACGCCGCTGCCGGGCCTCGTGACCGCCGTGCACGTCGCGGCAGGGGATGTGGTGGCGGCGGGCGCGCCACTGTTCACTCTCGACGACCGCGCGGCACGCGCGATGCTCGCCGTGCGCACTCAGCAGGTCAGCGCCGCGCGCGCCGCGCTGACGCGTCTCGAACACTCGCCCCGCCCGGAAGACCTGCCGCCGCTGCGCGCGCAGGTAAAGGCGGCCGCGCAGGCCCTGGCGGACGCGCAGGTCCAGCAGGATCTCATCGAGGAAGTCGACGACCCGCGCGCGATCAGCCGCGAAGATCTGCTGCGCCGGCGGATCGCCACCGACGCCGCGGCCGCGCAACTCGAGGCCGCGCGCGCGGAGCTGGCGCGCGTCGAGGCCGGCGCCTGGTCGGCCGATCTCGCCGTCGCCCGCGCGGCACTCGAGCTCGCCGAGCAGGAACGGCTGGCGGCGGCCGTCGATCTCGAGCGACTCAGCGTCAGGGCCCCGCGCGCGGGCACGGTGCTGAAAGTCAACGCAAGGCCGGGCGAGTACGCGCAGATTGGCGCGCTCGCCGCCCCCTTGATCGTGTTCGGGGACACCGGTGACCTGCACGTGCGTGCGGATATCGACGAACAGGAAGCGCATCGGGTGAGTGCCGGCGGCGCGGCCATCGCGTCACCGCGCGGGGCCGCCGACACGCGCGTGCCACTCGAGTTCGTGCGCATCGAACCGCTGGTCGTCCCCAAACGCCAATTGACCGGCGATGTCGCCGAACGCGTGGACACCCGCGTACTGCAGGTGATCTACCGCGTGCAGCCCGGCGCTGTGCCGCTGTACGTGGGCCAGCAGGTCGATGTGTTCATCGACCGCACGCAGATGCGTGCGGTCGCGCTGGGTCAGCCGTGATGCGCGGCATCCTGCTGCTCGCGGCCGGCATCGTGACTGGCTGTTCAATGACACCGCCCCAGCCGGCGCCCAAGCTCGATACGCCGGCAGCCTGGTCAGGCACGGCGCCAGCGCGCGACGACGCGACGTCACTGGCCGGCTGGTGGCAGCGCTTCGACGATCCCGCGCTCACGGACCTGGTGACGCGCGCGCTCGCCGACAATCGTGATCTCGCGCTCGCCACGGCCCGGCTGCGGGAAGCGCGCGCGGCCACGGGCATCGCGGACAGCAGACTGGGCCCCACGCTCGATGCGCGTGGCAGCGGCGGCCTGCGGCGCGACGATCTGCAGGCCGAACGACTGCGCTTTCCGCAGGGCGAGCAGTCCTTTCATCAACTGGGGCTCGATGCGAGCTGGGAAATCGATGTGTTCGGCGCGGCGCGCGCGGCGGCGCAGGCTGCAGCCGCCGACGCCGGGGCGGCCGGTTATGCGCTGGCCGACGTGCAGGTATCGCTTGCTGCGGAAGTCGCGCGCGAATACTTCGCGCTCCGCGGCGCGCAGGCACGGCTCGACGTCGCGACGCGGAACATCACGCTGCAGGAGGACGCGCTCGCCCTGCTCGACAGCCGCATCCGTGCCGGCCTCGCACCCGCGATCGACGCCACGAAGGCGCGCACCGAACTCGCGCTGTTGCGCGGCAGCCGCCCACCGCTCGAAGCCGCTGTCGCCGCCAGCGGCTATCGGCTGGCCGTACTGACCGGTGTGGCGCCCGCAGCACTGCCGGCCGCGCTTGCCACGCCGCGTCTGCTCCCCGACAGCACGGCGGCACTGCCGCTCGGCCTGCCGTCCGATCTGCTGACCCGACGCCCGGATCTGAAACGCGCGCAGGCCGAAGTGCTCGCCGCGAACGAACGCATCGGCGTCGCACGCGCGGACCTGCTGCCGAAGTTCTACCTCAGTGGCCTGCTCGCGCGCGCCGAAGAAGACAACGGCGGCGTGAGCTTCGGCCCCGGCCTGCTGTACTCGATCGGGCCGACGGTGACGCTGCCGATTTTCAATGCGGGCCGTCTGCGTGCAAAAGTCGCCGTCGAGGACGCGCGGCTCGCGCAGGCACTGGCGCGCTACGAGCAGGCAATGCTGATCGCCGTGCAGGACGTCGAGACCGCACTCGTGAATCTCGACCGCGAGCGGCAGCGCGGGGTCGACATGGCCGCAGCAGTCGACAGTGCCACACTCGCGCGCTCACTCGCGCGCACACGTTACGTACGCGGCCTGACTGATTATTTTGCGGTGATCGACGCCCAGCGCGCGCTGCAGGCGAGCGAAGATGCGCTGGCGGTGAGTCGCACGCTGGCGATTCAACACCTGGTCGCGCTGTACAAGGCGCTGGGCGGCGGTTGGGATGACAGCATGGCGCTGGCCGTCACGCCGTAGCGCGGCTGCCGGCCGCGGGCTCAGCCGGGCAGGCGCAGGCCCGGCGGTGGCCAGGCGGCAGTCGCGGCCCACGCCAACGCGCACAGATTGAGCACGACCGTCATCCAGAAGACGATCCGGAACGACCGCTTCTTCGACTTGTGACGAAACAATGGCTGCGCGATCAGGGCGCCGGGCCAGCCCCCCAGGAGGCTCAGACCATGGAGCGTGCTTTCCGGTGTGCGCCAGCGGCCCTTCATCGCGGCCGACTTGTCGAAGGCGTAGATCAGGAAGGTGATCCCGCTGACGACGCCGTACACAAATGCCAGGCCGCCGGGCAGAGCGCCGCGCACAACCAGCGCCCCCAGTGCGACGCAGAAGACCCCGATCCCGAGTGCGCTCGCGATGCCGATCGAGGTCCCCGACTCCGCCGCGGGACGCGCCGCCCTGTCGCGGCCCGTCCTCGCCAACGACACACCTTCAATGCTGACATCCGCCGCTCGCAAGCGGCCCGTGCCGTCGTTCGCGGGCTGATACAACACGGTGTCGCCGATCCTGGGCACGCGCGCGATTCGACCGCAATCGCGCACGTGCACGAAGACGTCCCTGCCACCGCCGTCCGGACGGATGAAGCCGAAGCCCTTGTCGTCCATCCACCGGACCAAGGTGCCGCGCTCACGGTTCATGGTGCGCTATCCGTCCGTTCGCCCGCGAATCCCGACCCGTGTGCGTACCACCGGTTCAACCGCGGACGGCCTCACCGTCGACCCGTCGCTGCGTATCGGCGCGTCAGCCGGCGCTGCAGTTCGACTGCGCGTCCTCACCGGTCCGCCACTGCTGCCAGTCGTCGTAGAAATCCTGCACGGTGATTGCGCGCTTCAGGTTCAGGTTGCGATCGAGAATCTCGTAGATGACATCGGTCTTCGTCGACATCGAGAAATAGACGATGCATGCCTGTTCTGCCGCGCCTTCGATGTGCACTTCACCGCCTGCGCCCATCGAAAAGCTGCCGGCCGGCTTGACGCTGTGCAGGTCACCGTCCGGGGTCGGTTCATAGAGATGGAGATCGCCCTCGAGCACCAGCGTCTTCACGGCAGCCTGGTGGCGATGATAGAGACAGCGTCCGTGCGGCTCGAACTTCACCAGCATTTCGGCGGTACCGGCCGGCACGTCGACATCGAGGATGCGGTAGAGACAGCCTTCGGTCACGAAGGGCTTCCAGTCGGCGCGACTGGTGTCGAAGCGGAACGCACTGCCCTGCTCGTTGGTGCCCAGACGAATCATGCTCATCTTCGATAGCTCCCGGTGTCTGGTGCAAGATTAGCGGCTGCACGCCGCAGCGTCGACCCACCGCCGCGCGAGTTCCCCGATGACGCGGACGGACTTGTTTTCGTTCACGACTGGCTGCGCGAAGACAGGTGCCTGCTAGCGTTCGTCGACGCCGGCGTCCCGGCAGGCCGCGATCGACTCGGGTGCGGCCTTTCGCCCCCGCGTGATGAACATCTCGAACGACTCACGCGAGCGCCGCTGTTCGCGCCAGAGTTCGTGAAGGCGACCGACGGCGCAGCGCGAGTCGTCCGGCGTCAGATTGAAATCACACCGGCCGTCACCGCGGATCGCTGCCCGCTTCAAGGCTGCCTCGCGGTGGCCGCCGACGACCACCTGCCAACTGCCGGTGCACACGGGCAGCCGAGACGAGCACGCCTGCTCGCACAGCGCCCGCATCGCCACCACCGCGTCGCCGGTGCGCGTACCGCGGCGCTGCCACGGAGTGCCCATGACGCGGCACCCCTCCACGAGCCAGCCGATCCTGGCGCCGAAGACGCAACGCCCGCCGCGGACGACATCTAACGATGCCGTCAGCGACTGAGGTGCCCCGACTCGACGGCACCCGCCGTGGTGCGCGACGTCGTGCGCGGAACGACCGTTCAGGGCGTCGCCTTCCAGCGAAAATCACAGTGCGAAGCGCCGCCCGCGATGGTCTGCGTGCGTTCCATGCGCACGTCCGTCGACATTGCCTCCATCATCGGTGGATCCACTTCACAGGTGATCATCGCGCCGAACTCCGGCTCGCCGAGCGCGCGGAAGTAGTCGGCGTAACGACAGCCGCGCACGTTCAGCGAGAACTCCTTTGCATCATCCACCAGAGGTTCGACATCGAGCGCGTTCCCGGCCGAGAACATCGGCATCAGCGCGCGTACCTTGTCGAGACCCTGGGCGGGCACGGCCTGTGCGACGCTAGCACCGAGCGCCGTTCCATACTCCTTCACCGCCGCGCGCAGCAGCGCCGCGGCCCGCTCATTGCCGAGTTCCTCGCGCAGCCGTTTGTACAGCGGTAGCAGGATTTCGCTCTGGATCTTCACGCGTTCGAGGTAGGGAAGCTGTTGCATGGCAGTATCCTTGCTTCGTGCCTGTCAACTCGACAGGGTGCGGTGTGCGCCCCATGACTCAGCGGGCATCGACGCGCGGCGGCGGGGCGAAGGCCGTCGACGTCAGGACAGGACCGAGTGCTGCATCGCCCACAGCGCGGCCGCCGCACGCGTCGACACGCCGATCTTGGTGTAGACGTGCTGGATATGGTGGTCGGCCGTCTTCGGCGAGATGGCGAGTCGTTCGGCAATCTGACGCGTCGTGAAGCCCTTTGCGGCGAGCGTCAGTACTTCGACCTCGCGTGCCGACAGACCGCCGGGCTGTCCGGTGCGACGCGCCGGTCGCACGCGTGCCTCATCGTGACCGGCGGCGGCCAGCACCGCCGTGGTTGCGCGTGCGTCCAGCACACCGAGCGTGACGAGCCGGCGCAGTTCGTTGGCGGCATCGGCCGCGCCGAAGGCCGGGCGATCGGCGCGCTCTGCGACGAGCCCCGAGTAGATGTCGGTGGCCGCGAGGATTGATGCGGCAAGCTGGCTCGCTTCAACACGCACACGACGATGATAGCCGCTGCCATCGCCCTTCTCGTGATGACTCGCGGCGATCGGGTTCAGGACCGCGAGCGCCGGCGATCGACGCAGCATCTGCTCGGTCAGCAGCGGATGCAGTTCGACCCGGTCGAATTCCGTGCGCGTCAACGGGCCGCGCTTGTCCCGGATCGAGTTCGGCACGGCCGTCGTGCCGAAGTCGTGCAGCAGCGCGGCACGGTGCAGCGCGACGAGCTCGGCGTCGGGCAATCCCAACAGGCGGCCCGCTGCCGTGCCGAGCATCGCGCACTGGCGACTGTGCCCGGCCATGAACGGCGACTTCAAATCGATGAAGTCCGCGGCGACCGCGAGGGCGGCGTCGAGACTCTCATCCCGCAGCAGGCGATGCGGCCGGGGTTCGAGTTCGAGCACCGCATCCCAGGGCTCGACATTCGCCAGCCGCTCGAACCAGCGACTGCCCCGCGCGACGAAGAGATCGGCGAGCGCCGGATCGTAGGTGCGATCGCGCCGCTCGCGGGCCGCCTCAATCGCCTTGGCGGGCGAGAACAGACGCCCGATCGCTTCCATGTCGTGCGTCAGATGGACGATGCGCATCGGCAGGGGAATCGTGTCGCCCTGCGCGCCGTTCGGGAAGCCGTGGCCGTTCCAGCGTTCGAAGGTAAAACGCAGTGAGTCGCGCACGTCGCTGCCGACCTCGAGCCGTGTCGCGAGCATGTCGCCGACTTCGCAGCCGGACGAAAAATTCAACACCACCCAATCGTGCACCCCGGCCTGCAGCGCATGGATGACCTGCTCGCGCTCCTCCGGTGGATGGGCGGCGGTGGCGAACGCGATAACGTCGCGCATGACTTCGGCGGGATTGGCCGCATCGTGCACCAGGGTCTGCGCGCGGATCGCGATTTCATCGCCGAACACCGTCGCGACTTCGTGGGCATGTCCGGTACAGCCGAGATAGCGCAGCAGCGCCACCCAGTAGGCGGTGTCGCGCACGTCCTGCCCGCAGCCGGACTCCTCACACAGCCAGACGGCGAGCAGGCAGGACCGCAGCTGCGATTCGAGCGGTTGACCGAAGGCATTGTCCTGGGCGAGGGCCAAGGTTGCCACGAGTTCGCCGAGACGGAGCGGTGGACCGGAAATGGGGAGTCCTCCCGATGTGGCGACCTGGGGCCGCGCGCTAGGCTGAATCCTACACCCTTCAATGACCGCAGCGACAAGGACCACGCCATGAACATCCATCCCCTGTGCACCCGGGGCGCAACCGAACTGGCCGCGCTGATACGCAGCCGCGAGGTGAGCGCGCGTGAAGTCGTCGACGCCCATCTCGCCCGCATCGCCGACGTGAATCCGACCCTCAACGCGATCACGGTCACGCTGGCCGTCACCGCACGCGATGCGGCGACGGCCGTGGACCGGGCCATCGCCGCCGGCCAGCCGGTGGGACCACTGGCGGGCGTGCCGTTCAGCGTGAAGGAGAACATCGACCTTGCGGGTACCGCAACGACCTGGGGCGTCGCCGCCTTCGCCGAGCAGGTGGCCGACACCGACGCGCCGATGGTCGCGCGGCTGCGCGAAGCCGGCGCGATTCCGTTCGCGCGCACCAACCTGCCGGATTGGGCGTTCCGCTGGGACGTCGAAAGCAGTCATGCGGGGCGCACGCTGAATCCCTGGAACGCGTCGCGCACGCCGGGCGGAACATCCGGCGGCGAAGCAGCAGCGCTCGCAAGCGGCATGTCGCCACTCGGTCTCGGCAACGATCTAGGCGGCTCGCTGCGCGTGCCGGCGCAGATGTGCGGCATCGCGACGATTCGACCTTCACGCGGACGCGTGGCCAACGGTGCCGTGACCCAGCCATGGCCGGAGCCAATCGCGTTTCAGATGACCAACTGCCAGGGCCCGATGGCGCGTCGCGTCGCCGACCTGCGGCTGGCGCTGCAGATCATCAGCGCGCCCGATGCGCGCGATCCGCGCTGGGTCCCGGCACCGCTGCAACTGCCGCGCGCGCAAGCTGCGCTGCGCGTGGCCGTCGTGCGCAACCCGGCGGGCCTCGGTATCGATCCACAGGTGCGCGCCGGCATCGAGCGCGCTGCGGACTGGCTCGCAAAAGCGGGTTACGACGTCGTCGACGCCGAACCACCGGCGATCGAGGCTGTCGCGCAGACCTGGTTCGATGCCATCTGGGCCGATGTCGGCGCGCTGTGGCCAGGCATGGCACCGCTGACGGGGGCGGGAGAATGCGGCTTCGTCAACGCCTGTCTCGAGGCAGGCGTCTTCAAACCTGTCGACCAGGCGGCGCAGCGCAAGGCGTGGGCAGAGATCTATCAGCACGCGTCAGCATGGAACCGGTTCTTCGAGCAATACCCCATCGTGCTCTCTCCCGTCTGCTGTGAACGCCCCTGGCAGATCAATGCAGATCACACACGTGTCGCCGAGATCGCCACGGCGATGCGCATGGTGGTCGCGGTCAATATTCTCGGTCTGCCCGCTTGCGCGGTGCCGGTTGGCTGCGACGAAGGCTTGCCTCAGGGCGTGCAGTTGATCGGGGCGCGCTTCACCGAGGAGCGGTTGCTCGACGCGGCGCAGGCCATCGAAGACCGGGCGCCGGTGCTCACACCGGTCCGGTGCTGAGTGCGCGTGGGCGCAGGGTCGGCCACCGGTGAAACGGATCTGCCCGGTCTTTCTGTCCTGGACCCGGCGCCCCCGCGCGTCGCGCAGCTGATGCAGACGTGACGACTGCCGCCTGAATGGAAACGGTGGATGGCCCGGCAGCCCAAGGGGCTGCCGGGCCTGCGCATTACATGATGAAGAAGCAGAGCTTGTTGCCGTCCGCATCGCGGCTGTAGGCGCCGTAGAAGGTGCCCATGCGAATGCCCGGCGCCCCTTCGTCCGGCCCACCGAGTTCGCGCGCCTTGTTGAACATCGCGTCGACATTCGCCTGCGTGCCGGCATGCAGCGCGACCATCACGCCGTTGCCGACCGTGGCCGGCTTGCCGTCGTAAGGCTTCATCACGAGCAGCATCGGGGCGCCGGGGCCGGTGCCCCAGCCGATGAAGCGATCCGTCTCCATCACGCGCTTGGCGCCGAGCACGCCGAGCAGTGCGTCGTAAAACCGGCCGGCCTTCTCGAGGTCATTGGTACCGACGGTGACATATCCAATCATGTTGATCTCCTCTTCCTGTTGTCGTGGTGGAGCGACGTCTGTCGCCCTCTCTTTTTCGGGGCCGTGCGGCCATGGACGCACGGCGTTCGAATGCTGTCGCGTGACCCATGGCGCGCAGGTCGGGGCAAGCTTGCCGGATGCCCATGACGACTATCCTGCCAAGGACCGCATGAATTCGGCGCTCGCCGCGAGCGTCGCCTGTGGCTGCTCGAACTGCGGCGCGTGACGGCAGTCGGGCAACAGCAGCGTCGTGCACGGCCCGCGCACACCGCGCGCGATTGCCGCGAGTTGCGCCGGCGTGCCGTACTGGTCGCCCTCACCCTGGATCTGCAGCAGCGGCACGCGGAGTCCGGGCAGCACGTGTTCGATGTTCCAGCGCGCGAAATCCGGATGCAGCCACGAATCGCACCAGCCATGGAATGCACAGTCGACGTTCGTACCGTGGTACTTCGCGAGCTTCGCGCGCAGATCGCCGTCGCGGAATGCCACCCGCGCCTCTTCGATGCTGCGCAGCCCGACCTCTTCGGTGAACACGTGGGGCGCCATCACGATCACGCCGCGCACGCGCGGATCGGCCACGGCGCCGGCGTTGACGAGGGCTATCGAGGCCCCATCGCTGTGACCGAACAGCACGCAGTCACCGATGCCGGCGGCGTCGAGCAGCGACGATACGCCGTGCAGGCCCTCACGTTCCATGTAATCGAGCGGCCATGGCAGGGCGCGTGCGCAGGAACCACCGTAGCCGGCGCGCGAATACGCCAGGATCGGACAGCCGGTGGCCGCCGCGAGGCGCTGCGGGAAATCCCGCCACAGCGCCACGCAACCGAGTCCTTCATGCAGCAACACCAGCGTCGGCAACCCCGAATCGCCCTCGATTCGCAGGCACTCGAGCGCGCTGCCGCGGACGTCCAGCAGTGACCGGGTTGGAAGCGTCATGCGGGAACGCGGTGGTGCGCGGTCCGACGCGCGGCACGTGGCCGCGCGCCGAAACGGTGCCTCAGGCGGCGAGCAGACCCTCGCGGGTCACGTAGTCGAGCGTGTCGGCGAGCGCGAGCGAGAACTTGTCGAAGATCTCGTCGATCTGCGCTTCGTCGATGATCAGCGGCGGGCAGAAGGCGATGCCGTCGCCGACATTGCGCGGGATCAGCCCGTGCGCATGGCAGCGCTCGAAGCAGTACACACCGATCGAACCCGGCGGATTGAAGCCGGCCTTCGTCTGCTTGTTCGACACGAACTCGATCGCGCCGATCATGCCGATACCGCGCACTTCACCGACCAGCGGGTGATCGGCGAACGAGCGCAGGCGGGCCTGGAACTTCGGCGCGAGGCGCGCGGCGCGTTCGAAGATGCCGTCGCGGTGATAGATGTCGAGGCACTTCAGCGCGACCGCCGCGCACACGGGGTGACCCGTGTACGTGTAGCCGTGCCCGATCGTGCCGAGCTTGCGGCCTGCTTCGGCAATCGGACCGTACATCTTCTCCGGCAGGATCACGGCCGACAGCGGCTGGTACGAGGAGGTCAGCGCCTTGGCGAGCGTCATCGTGTCCGGCTTCAGGTTGAAGGTGTTCGTCGCAAACGGATTGCCGGTGCGGCCGAAACCGGTGACGACTTCGTCGGCAATGAACAGCACGTCGTATTTCGCGAGCACGGCCTGGACTTTTTCGAAATAAGTGCGCGGTGGCACGAGCACGCCGCCGGCCGCCATCACGGGCTCGGCGATGAAGGCCGCGACCGTCTCCGGGCCTTCCTTCAGGATCAGCTGTTCGAGGTTGTGCGCGAGGCGCGTCGCGAAATCTTCTTCGCTTTCGCCCTTCTCGGCGAAACGGTAGTGATGCGGGCAGTCGGTGTGGATGAAGCGCCCGCCTTCGAGCGGCAGGTCCCACTGGGTGTGCATCGGCGCGAGGCCGGTCAGGCTGCCGGCGGCGATCGTGATGCCGTGATAGCCCTTCACGCGACCGATGATTTTCTTCTTCTTCGGCCGGCCCATCGCGTTGTTGTAGAACCAGATGAGCTTGATCTGGGTATCGTTCGCGTCCGACCCCGAGCAGCCAAAGAACACCTTCGAGGCGTTCTCGATCGGCACGAGCGTCTTCAGGCGCTCCGCGAGCAGCATCGCCGTCTCGTGGCTCTTGCCGTTGAACATGTGGGTGAACGACATCTTGAGGATCTGGTCGTGCGCGACCTGGGCGAGTTCCTCGTTGCCGTAGCCGAGCGCAGTCGACCACAGCCCGGCGAGTCCTTCGATGTACTGCTTGCCGGTGTTGTCCCAGACGTAGACGCCTTTGCCGCGCTCGATCATCAGCGCGCCCCGATCTTCGATGACGCCCGGATTGACCATCGGATGAAGGATGGCCGCGGCGTCGCGCGCCGCAATGCTGCCAGCTTGTAAGCTCACGACTGTTCTCCTTGCCCTGTTTGAAGACGCATCGCGCCGCGCGTGACGAACTTGCCGGCGGCGGATGCGTACTGGCATTCTAGCCGTCAATTCCCGCCTCGGCCATGGCCGTTGCCGGCCACCTCCGGTCCGCTCCCGCCCACGACGAGTGCGCTGCGCCATGAAGCCAAATCCGCTTGCCTACCTGCAGATCGTCGGTGGCGCGCTGCTGCTGTCGACGGGCTCCGCCGCCATCAAGGCCACCAGTTTCAGCGCGTTCGAACTCGCCGGCGTGCGCGCGGTGGTGATCGTGCTGTTCATGGCACTGGTCGTGCGCCCGCGCCGCGCGGTGTTCGATCGCAGCCTGCTGCCGGCCGCGCTCGCGCACGGCGTGACGACCATCCTGTTCATGCTCGGCAACAAGCTGACCACCGCCGCGACCGCCATCTTCCTGCAGTACACGGCGCCGCTGTACCTGCTGCTGCTCGGGCCGTGGCTGCTGAAGGAACCGGTCGCCCGACGCGACTTCGCCTACGTCGCGGTGCTGCTGGTGGGCATGGTGCTGTTGCTGCTGAACCCGCCGGCCCGCGCGGCCACGGCGCCGAATCCTCTGCTCGGCGGCATCATCGCGGCCTGCTGCGGCGTCACCTGGGCGTTCACGACGCTGACGATGCGCGGCCTCGCACGCGACCCCGTCGCCGGCTTCGAACGCACGATGGCCTCGATCATCGTTGCCAACGTGGTGCTCGCCTGCGTGCTGCTGCCGCTGTTTCCGCCGCCGGTCACTGCCGGCTGGCAGGACTACGGCATTGCCGCCTACATGGGGATCCTGCAACTCGGCACGGCGTTCATTCTGATCTCGCTGGGCCTGCGGCGGGTCACGGCGCTCGAAGGGGCGCTGCTGCTGCTGATCGAACCGGTGTTGAACCCGCTGTGGGTGTGGCTGGCGCACCGGGAATCGATCGGCCTCGCGAGCCTGGCCGGCGGCCTGCTGATCCTCGCCACCACCGGCGTGCGCGCGCTCCATAATGCGCGCCGCGCCGCCGTGAGCACCTGACCGGCGGGTGAAATACATCGCGGGGCCGTCGTCTGCACGGCGCTTGCGAGGCGCGGACCGGCGTTGACCGGAGGTCGATGGGGGGTGGAGGCGCGTGCCCCTCAGTCGTTGGTTCGCGGCAGGCGCGCAGCCGCAGCCCTGCCTGCTAGGCCGGCCGGGGCTTGACGTTGCGGCGCTGCATCTGGAGCTGACGACGCGCGTCCTGCAGCAGACGCGGTTCGAGTTCGGCTTCGACCAGCGGCAGCTTGTACTTCGCTTTCGGGAATTCCTGCTCGGCCGCCAGCGACAGCCACAGCCACGCGCGCACCAGGTCGCGCTCGACGCCGACTCCCTTCGCAAAGCACATCGCAAGCCCGTACTGGGCGCGCACATGGCCCTGGCAGGCGGCCTTGTCGAGCCAGGTGATCGCCTCGCCCGGCACCACGCCCGGCGCCTGTCCGAACAGTCCGCGCCGGCCGATCTCATACTGCGCCGGCGCGTAGCCGAGCTGGGCCGCATGACGCATCCACGCGGCGGCGCGCGGCTTGTTGACGGGGACACCGCAGTCACCGGTTTCGTACGCGAGGGCAATGCGATACACCGCTTTCGGGTGCGACTGATCGGCGGCCTTGCGAAACCAGCCGAGTGCCTGCACCGCCAGCATGCCGCCCTGCTTCTGGTAGTAGCGCCCGAGCGCGTACTGCGCTGGCGCAAACCCGCGATCGGCGGCCTGCGTGAGCCACAGTTCGGCGGCCGCGAGATCCCGCAGCCGTGGCGGACCGCTGGCGTAGAGCAGGCCGAGGTTGAACTCCGCTTTCGCGTAACCGTGTGCGGCCGCGCGACCGCACCAGTAAATGGCCTGTTCGTAGTCGCGCTCGAGGCCTTCGCCGTTGGCGTACGCGAGCGCGAGATTCAGTTGCGCCTTCGGATAATTCTGTTCGGCAGACGCATGCCAATGTCGCGCAGCAGCGGCGAGGTCACGCGCAACGCCCTGACCCTGCGCATACAGTTCACCGAGATTGAACTGCGCCACCGGATTGCCGTTGACGGCCGCGGCGTAATACCAGCTGAAGGCGCGTTCGAGATCGACCCGCGTGCCGTTCCCGGTGTGGTAGCACCAGCCGGCCAGTGCCTGCGCATCCGGATGATTCTGCTCCGCGGCGGCGAGAAACCATTTCAGCGCCTCGCCCGCGTCCTGCGGGCAGCCATGACCTTCGAGCAGACA
>LNFM01002565.1_pt1 | contig 37845 bp, 32 predicted proteins | sample 596031 | NCBI WGS metagenome assembly LNFM01 (sample SAMN04254537, study PRJNA301005) | activated carbon metagenome | isolation source: dual media filters at the Ann Arbor, Michigan drinking water treatment plant | place: USA: Ann Arbor | reverse complement strand
GCTACGTCATTGAGCGGATGTGCCTGAACGCGGGTGCGGTCGATCCTGCCAACTGTCTGCAGCCGCCAGTAACAGGCAACAGCAGCAAGGCGTCCGGACAAACGGTCTTCGTCGAAAACAGGGTTTATTACCGGGTCACGGTTCGGATCAGCGGGCCGCGTAATACATCGAGCACGGTACAGGTCATCCTGGCCGTATGAACCTACAGCGCCCCCAGCCTTGCTGATTTAATCTGTGGAGTCACGATAATGAATACTCAAATATCCAGTAAAAACAAAGCTTCCCGATTCACGGCATGGTTGCTCGTTTGCACCATGAGTCTGGCACCGGTCATGCAAGCGCATGCTGCGGCCACAGCCTTATCGGATAAGCCGCTGTGCGGCATCTCCACGGCGGTAGCGGTGAGCAATGCCGGACTGTCCAGTACTGACAATTTTGTATTTGTTTCAGGCTTTGATGCGGAAGACTGGACTGGCGAGCTGCAGAAGTTCTCCATTGATGTCAACACCGGCAAGGTAAACACAACCGCATTGTGGTCCCCCAGCGCGCAGGCAAGATTGGATGTTATGACGCCAGATGCGCGAAGAGTCGCCACTTATTCCGGAAGCACGGGGAAGCCTTTTCAATGGACTAACCTGACCGCAGCCCAGAAAGCCAAGCTGCACACGCCGACCCTTCCCCCAGGGCCCGCGGATGGCGCTTCGGTGCTGCAGTACCTGCGCGGAGAGCGCGGCCAGGAAGGCACCGTTTATCGCCAGCGCGCTCACCTTTTGGGAGACATCGTCAACGCGGAGCCGGTGTTCGTGGGTAAACCCATGGCCAGCTACGCCGACACCGGTTACGCCGCTTTCAAGGCGGCCAACGCGGCGCGCGCCAGCATGGTTTACCAAGGCGGCAATGATGGGATGTTGCACGCGTTCAACGCCAAGACCGGCGCGGAAGAGTGGGCCTACGTGCCGGATCTGGTGATGGGTGACCTGAACAACCTGAGCCGCAAGATCGGCTTCACGCACAAGTTCTATGTAGATGGCACGCCGACGATGGGGGATGTGGACTTTGGCAATGCTTCTTCCGCCACCCCCAACGCCAGTCCGGACTGGCACACCCTCCTGGTGGGCGGCTTACGCAAGGGCGGGAAGGGTTACTATGCCCTGGATATTACCGCCCCCGGCGCCGCGAATGAGGCCAGCGTCGCTGACAAGGTGCTGTGGGAATTCCCCAACGCCGCCACCCCTGCTGCGGTCATACCGCATATCGGCTACAGCTACGGCAAGCCGGTGATTGTCAAGACCGAAAAACACGGCTGGGTGGTGCTGGTGACCTCCGGCTACAACAATGGGACAGATACGGGCGGGGACGGCAAGGGCTATCTGTTTGTGCTGGATGTGAAAACCGGCGCCTTGATCAAAGAGATTCAAACCACCGCCGGCACCGCCACCACTCCCAGCGGGCTGGCCCAGATCAGCGCTTACGTCGAAGAGGGGAATACCAATAACACGACCGATTACGTCTACGGGGGCGACCTGTTGGGCAACGTCTGGCGCTTCAACCTGACGGGCACGGCGGCACAATGGAAGATCGCAAAGCTCGCCACGCTGGTCGACGCCAAGGGTAAGGCACAGCCCGTCACCACCGCCCCGGAACTCGGCAAGATCGGCGACCATCGCATGGTGTATGTGGGCACAGGGCAATATCTTGCCGCGAGCGATGCGACGAACACCGAGTCGCAAAGCATGTATGGCCTGAAGGACGATCTTGCCGTCGAGATCTCGCTCCTGCGCGCCAGCCTGGTACAGCAAACCTTCACCAGCACGGGTGACAAGCGCACGATCACCAACAACGCAGTGGACTTGGCAACCAAGAGGGGCTGGTTTTTCGACTACCCGAGCGCGGGGGAACGTTCCTACACCGTCCCCGCCCTGGTGCACGGGGCGCTGGTGTTCACCTCCAATGTTCCACCCCAGCCCGAGAAAGCGGACGACATTGATGACGACGATGGCGACGGGGTATTTCAGGACGAGGATGAATGCGACGATGACGAGGGGTCCAGCTTCCTTTACATCGTCGATTACAGAACCGGCTCGGCCATGCCCGACACCATTCCTGTGGCGTTCAAACTGGCTGATGGCGATGGCGATGACGGCGCCGCAGCAAGCCGTCCGGTGTTGATCAAACTTCCGAATGGCAAGGTGGTGGGGCTGACCACTGGAGCCGAAGAAGACGAGGATAACGACGATCTTGCCGAAAAAATCACCTCGACAACGGTCAATGGGTTATCCAACCCCGGCAGCAAACGGGTAAGCTGGCGGGAGATCATCAAGCAGTGACCAGAGAATACTGTCGGCCTGCGCAAATTCCGCGATTTCTCATGCCCAGGGATTCTCGGTGACCGGCCGAGCATAGCCTCTATGGGGACAGGTATCGAAAGAAAACTGAAACAAGACATGCCCGACAAAACGCACAGTACTTATGATGAGGTCCCCTACGAGAGCCATCCCTTCCCCGAATCCCACCCCGACCGGCTCGCCACGATGGCCCTCCTGTTCGGCATGCAACCCGCGCCCGTCCAGCAGTGCCGAGTTTTGGAACTGGGCTGCGCCGCGGGCGGCAATCTCATCCCGATAGCGGCGCAGTTCCCCAAGAGCGAATTTATTGGGATTGATCTCGCCGCGCGCCAGATTGCCGATGGGAAGGCGCAGATTGCCGCGCTCGGGCTGCGTAACATCCGGCTGCTTCACCAGAGCATTCTCGATTTTGATGTCAGGGCCGGTGAGTTCGATTACATCATCTGCCATGGCGTCTACTCCTGGGTGCCCGACAAGGTGCAGGATAAGGTCCTGGAGATCTGCGAGCGCCAACTCGAACCACAGGGCGTGGCCTATATCAGCTACAACACGTATCCCGGCTGGCATTTCCGGGGCATGATCCGCGACATGATGATTTACCACACGCGCGAGCTGACCGATCCCGTCACGCGCGTGGGACAGGCGCGCGCCCTGTTGGACTTTCTGAGTCAAGTCGTGCCGACGGAAAACAATGCCTACGGCATCATGCTCCAGAACGAGCTGGACCTGCTGCGCGGCTGCCGGGATTCGTACTTATTCCACGAGCACCTGGAAGACGCCAACCACCCGACTTATTTCCACCAGTTCATGGAACGAGCGGCCCGACACGGTCTCCAATACCTGGGCGAAACCAGCTTGAGCGCGATGTTGACCAGCAATTTTCCGAAGGAGATCGCCGATACGCTCAGACGCATCTCGAACGATATCATCCGCACCGAACAGTACATGGATTTCGTGCGCAACCGCACCTTCCGGCAGACTTTGCTCTGCCGCCGCGGCATCCCACTCGAGCGCAATCTGACGCCAGATCGGATCCTGCCGTTTCACTTCGCCTCGCCGGCCAAGCCGCTGGCGGCGGGCGAGGGACGGTCCGAAGCGTTCCAAACTACGGGCGGCGCCACCTTCACCCCCGCGCAGCCTCTCGTCAAGGCCGCTTTCCACTATCTGACCGAGATCTGGCCACGCGCCGTTTCTTTCGACGAGCTGTACGCCGCGGCGCGCGCGCGGACGGGTGCCGAGAACGCCGCGGCGGCACGCAAAACCCTGGCCGCCGACGTCCTCACGAGCTATACGGCCAACATCGTGGAACTGCGCACTCACCCTGCTAATTTCGTCACGGCCATCGGCACCCAACCGAAGGCGAGCCTGCTTGCGCGGGAGCAGGCCAGGCTGGGCCGGACCGTGACCAACCAGCGGCACGAACCCATACTCCTGGATGACCTGAATTGGCGCCTGTTGCCGCTGCTCGACGGCGCGCGCGACCGCAGCAACCTCATCGAGGAGTTGGTGCGTATGGCGGTCGACGGCGTCCTGCTGGTTCAACAAGAAGACACGCGGCTGACGGACGGCGAGGCGCTGCGGACTGTCCTCGCTCTCGCCCTTGATCGCGCGCTCACCTACCTGGCGCGCTCCGCCCTGCTCGTCGCCTGACGCGAAACCTATCGAGGTTCTTCCCGCTCCACCAGCCGATCAAGGAGGCGGCTTAGATTCGTGAGCGAGGCGAGGTGGGCGTAGATCCAGGCAAGCTCCCCGGCGCGAAACACAGACAGGGCAGCGGCGTCGGGCTGACCCAGGAGTTTTTGCTCGTCCACGATCAGGAGACCATCCAGTGCGAAGTGCCGGCCGTCGAAGAGTTCGATCTTCGCTGTGAGCGCCATGAAGAGATCGAAATCTTGGAGGCGTTGCACGAACCGCTCGGTACGCGTCCAGTGCACCTGGTAGTCTTCAAAAAAGTGCAGGATATTTTGCAGCGCGGCGGTCGGCTCGCCATGGTCGTCAAAGAGGGCCTCCCCATCCGCGGCGTTGCAGCCGCTATAAGCCAGATCGATGCAGACTGGCCGTTCGCGTTCTTGGCCACCTGCTCCGAGCGCGAAGGGGTAGCGCCGGACAAACGCAGGGATGTAACGCGCCCCCCAGCCGCCGGCAGCTTCGACAAAAAGGTTCTCGCCCTCGCGCAGGCCGAGCAGCGCAGCCGGCACGATCGGGCCTTCATGCGTGCGTGTGAAAACAATCGTGTACTCCTTGGCCGCCTCGATGAATTCCAGGCCGGCGAGCGGGACGGAATTGGTCTTGGCCGCAAACTGGTAATCGTTCAACACCGGCGCGAGCCTTAAGGCACGATGGACGTGGGTATCAAGCGGCACGGGATCTTGATAAAAGAGCAGGGAGTCCATTGCAAGCTTTTTCATAGATGGGAAGTTAACTGCCCCGTGCGCTCGGCGGCCGCTCTGCGACCAACCCCAGCCTTCGAGGTAACGTTACTTTTCTGTCGGCAGCGGCGACCAGTTCACCGACACACCCGCCGGCAGATAAGTGCCACCGTTGAGTGTTTTCCATAGTGGCGATAGTGCGAGCGGCGCCGCTGGCACGAAGGCCATTTCTTCGGTCACCGAGTCCGTCGGGTAGTAGCGCGACATGTTAAACGTGATCGGCCTGGGCACCATCACATTGTCCAGGTAAGAGAGCTGGCTCTGGGTGCCAAAGCGCCCGGCGTTCACGGCGTCCATGAGCCCTCCGCCCACCACCTTGCCGTTCAGCAGCAAGAGCCCCGGCGCCACGTTGAGCGGATAAATCACATTGCCCGCCACCGTCCCGTTGATGTTGCCGGAGACAAGGCCGACCTGTCCGCCCGCATAGAGGCTCAGCTTGCCTTTGCTATTGACCTCAATGCCATTGGTATTGGTGCCCACCGTGCCCTTGGTTGCCTTGAGCATGGCCGCACCCTGCGCGGTCACGTTGATCGTGGTCGCGGGCTTATCATTAATATCCAGAATCGACTGATCGGCAGTCAAGCTGACGTTGTTGCCGGCCACCTTGTCGAGGTAGAGCGTGCCCGCCGCACTGGTCACCGTCACATCGCCGTTAGTGTTGATGCCATCAATGCCATCGAGCGCTGTGATGGTGAGATTATTGGCGTCGGTGTAGCTGAAGGTCATCGGGTTGTCGATGTTGGTCGCCGCCAGGTTGGCGACGTTGTTGGTCGCGCTGGTGAGCGTGACCGTGGCGGCTGCGCCCTTGGCGGCGCGCACCACCAGGTCGGTGGCGGTGAGCTTGCCGGCCGGCTGCTCGATGCCGTCGGCCGAATAGAGCTTGATCAGCGCACCGCTGACATCGGCGCCCAGGCTGATCTTGGCGTCGGTCGCTTCCGCCGCCTCGGCGGTGCTCAGGCTGACGGTGCCGGTGCCGGCGTTGACGGCGCCCGCCGTCGAGATAAGACCGTTCTTCGAGGTCACCGTGATGTTCTGATTCACGGTGCTCATTGGCCCCAATTTGGCATACGTCGTGGCGGCGCCGTCCGTGCCCGCCGTGATCGTAATCGTGCCGGTGCCGCTGGTCTTGACCGTAACAGCGGAACCTGTCAGATTAATGCCGCCGGCTTCGCCCGCCGCGTTGCGCGTCTCGAGTGTCAGGTTGCGGTTGACCTTGAGCGCAAGATCGCCGCCCGCGAAGGTTCCGGAGACGAAGATGGTCTTGGCGGCGGTTAGATAGATATTGGCATCGGTGGCTTCGATCTTGTCTTCCGAAATCTTCGTGGCTGCACCAGCGCCCCCGGCTTCGGTCACTCCCATGTGGCCAATGGCTGAGGTGATGGCACCGGTACAATCGGCGGCAGTGCCGAGATCGAGATTCAGGCAAGGATCACCCGGTTGCGCGCCGCCGCCGACGATCTCGATGCTGGCGGGGTCGAGCAGCAGGGTGCCGAGCATGCCTTTGGGCGCCGTCAGATCGACATTGCCTACGTATTCGAGGTACTCGTAGCCGGAAATTTCCGCGTTCGCGCCGTCACCGCCGGCCGTGCCGCCTTTACCTAGCAGGGTGCCCCTGAAATAGGTATTCTTGTCCGACCAGATCACCACATTTCCGCCGCTGGCGTTACCGACGCCGGAGGTATCGATCAAGCCGGTGTCCGCGACGACCGTGCGGTCCGTCGATGACAACAGTACGCGTCCGCCTTGGGCGCCGTCGGCGCCTTGCGCCAGGATGCGGCCTGAATGCCCCACGCGTTGACCGGCAAGCGTGACCTGTCCTTGCGCCGCGCCGGCCTCGGCCGCGCTCGCGTCCAGCGTGCCGCTGTTGCGTACGCCGCCCGCTGCGTTTGTGACCTTGCCCAGGTTTTCCTGCCAGCCCAGCACGCCATTATTGTTGACCGGATCGCTCGCCTCCAACCGGATGACGCCGCCGCGGTTAACCAGGCTACGCGCCTCGATCACGCCTTCGTTGTTTACAACCGTGCCGATCAGATCGCCCGCAGCGCGCGCACTCAGGATCACCTGGCCGCCGTCGGCCTGGATCATCCCCTTGTTGGCGACATTTGCCGCCACCACCGCGCCGTCTACGGTAAAGCGTAGCAGTCCGTCGCCGGCGAAGTCGAGTGTGACCTGCTTGCCCGCCCCGAGCGCGACCGTCCCCAGCCGCGCTGCCAGCACGCCCTCGTTGCGCACCTCGTTGCCGGCGGCGAGCACGATGTAACCGCCGTCAACCGCGCGGATCGTGCCCTGGTTGACCACGCTGCCGCCGCCATCGCCATTGCCACCCGCGAACACATAGCGGCCTCTCATGAAGTCGGCGTCGGCGATGTCCAGCGTGGACGCGACCAGCCCGGCGACGTTGACGACGGCCCCCTGGCCGAAGACGACACCGTGCGGGTTGATCAGGAAAATCTGGCCGTTGGCGGTGAGCTGGCCCAGGATGACCGAGGGATCGGCGCCGCTGACGCGGTTAAGCGCGACGGAGGCGCTGGAGGGCTGCGTGAAATTCACGCTTTCCTTGGCGCCAATGCCGAAGCCCTGCCAATTGACGATCAGCTTGTCGCTTCCTTGCGTAACTCGCACCGTCTGCGCATCAGGCGTGCTGATCGTGCCGCTGCCCTGCACCACCACCCCGCCCGCCGGGCCGGCCCAGGCATTGGCGATCGTGCCCGCGACGAGCGCGCCACAAAGCGCCGAAATGATCGGGTTTTTCTTGAACCGTATCTGCGGCGCGCTCACAGCGCGTTGACGTGATTTGATGCGTTGGTTTGTAGCCATGACTTTTCCCCTTAAAACGGACAGTATTCAAGTTAAGACGCGAATAGAGTTACTACCCAGCGAGGGTTGCTTCTCTGGATGGGTTTCCCAGGCCTTAAACCTAAAACCATTTGACCGCCTGCACCCAGAAGCGGTCCGAAGATTTCGCTTCCAAGGGGTGTGCGTAGGACATCTTGATCATGAAGTTGTTACTGATGCCAAGGTTAAGGCCGACGCCGGCGCCCCGCAGTTGGCGACTGCGATCCTGGCCCGGCAAGGGATCCCGTACGGACGCCTTGCCTGCCTCCACGAAAAGGCTCCACTGCACCAGATCGCCCCATTGCCTGCCACCAATGCTTTCGTGCACTGGCCCACGCGGATTCCAGCGCAACTCGACACTCGCGACATAGCCGTTGTCGCCGCGCGCTTCGCCTTGGGCATAAGCTCGCACGCCGCTCGGGCCGCCGGCACTGAATTGCTCGGCACCCACCAGCGCGGTCGAACTGATTTGACCCGCGAGGCGCACGCCTAAACCAAACTCATGCGTGAGGCGCTGTGCGTGCGAGATATCCATCGCCAATTTTGAGAAACTGTCGTTGAGGTTGACGCGGCTTGGCCCGGGGGTAGCGTTGTTTTCGAGGGAACCAGTGGATACGGTGAGGCCGTAGTTGGTCAAGCCCTGCTCAGAGCGGTTATCGCCAGATAGGGAAAACGAGGCGACGCGCAATTTGTCGCGGCTCGTCAAGGTACCCAGGAACGACTCCTCGATGCTTTTCAGATCGAGGCCGAACTGGCCGTACACATTAAATCCACGTGAGCGGACAAAAGGGTGTATCACCGACAGGCTGACGATCCGGGCTTGTCCCTGGATCTCTAGGGGACTGAGGTCTTCCCCGAGCTCGTAGCGAAGCTGCGAGTAGGCCAGCCCGAGCTTGGCTCCGTCGCCGCCAATCGGTGCTGTATAACCAAGGCGGCCGAACCACATTGGCTTGCCCGATGACACCGCACGCAGGCTGATCTGATCGCCAATGGCGAAGGGATTGTTAATGTTTAAAGTGAGCCCGCCATGATAAGCGCCGGCGTAGCGCGAACCGAAGTTGTCCGCGTCAACACTGCCGCTGACTCGGGGCCCGTCAACTACCTGCAGGTCGAGATCCGTGGTGCCGGTCGCTTCGCCAGGCCGCAGCGTCGCATTCACGTCAATGCCCGCGAGGTCGTCTAGCAACAACAAGCCGCGCTCCAGCTCGCGTTCGTGAACCACGTCGCCAGGCTTGACGCGCTTCAGAACCGCCGTCGCACCGTCCCGAAGCCGGGCTTGATTATCGATGTGGATCTTGCCGTATCTTCCCTCGACAACAGCGATTTCCACCTCGCCTCGCTCTATTTTCTGCGCAGGGAGGTAGGCGCGCGCCACCAAGTACCCTTGCTTGCGATAGTATACGGAAATGCGGTCGGCGATCTGCTGCAGCTCGGCGAAATCGAATTCCCGATCAAGGTGCTGCGCGACTTGGGCGCGCAATTCCGGGGTGGAGAAGATGGTGTTGCCCGTGAAGCTCAGGCTCGTCACCTTTACTTTCGCACCCTGCGGCAATTGCAGGGGCGGTCGTGCCGGCTGTTCGATTTCGAGGCGTGGCTGACGTTCCTTAGCTGGCGGGGGAGGTTTGACGCTTTCCAGAACAGCGCCCCCTCCCTGCGAAACTTGGGCGTGCGCGCCAGGGGGCACGACCACGGCTAACAACACGGCGGCGAACAACGCTTTTTTCTTCAGCTTTGCATTGAGCGTCGTTGACATCTCTTGTTTTAGGTATTTTGGCATTTTTTCTCCAGGAGATGTGGCTCCGCTTGTTTGAACAGCATTTCCCGATTTATAAATAGAAGACTCTGTGCGGATTGCCAAAGGTGCAGAGTTTTCCACGGCGGCGGTCGACCGGCGTATGCGTGCGGCGGGTGTTCCCTCTCGACAGGCCAGTCTTTGGCCTGACCTGTCGAGGCCAGTTAAACAGGACACACGCCATTAGCCAGATTGAGAATTAGCGGCCCATTGAGCCCGCGCCCGCACCGGGTCCCGAAACGCCGGAGCCGGACCCAAACGTTGCCCCCGCGGCGCCAGCACCCATGCCAGCACCCATGCCAGCACCAGCACCAGCACCCATGCCAGCGCCAGCGCCAGCACCCATGCCAGCACCCATGCCGGCGCCAGCACTCATGGCGTTGCCACTGCCGAAACCGGTGACACGTTTTTCGGCGGAATCGCTGGTACCTGTGCCGGCGCCACTGCGGCTGGCATCGCTGCCGGTACCCGTGCCTGTGCCCGTTTTGGCAGTATTGCTGGTACCCGTGCCGCTGCCACTGCGATCGGCTTGGCTGCCACTGCCAGTCCCTGTTCCAGTGTTAGCGGTATTGCTGGTGCCCGTGCCGGTGCCACTGCGGCTGGCATCGCTGTCGGTACCCGTGCCTGTGCCCGTTTGTGCGGTATTGCTGGTACCCGTGCCGGTGCCGCTGCGATCGGCTTGGCTGCCGCTGCCTACGCCGCTGCCGGAAATAGCCGAGTTAACAGCCGTAAAAGCTTGTTCAGCGGGTACGCCTTGGGTCACTTGGCTTTGAAAAGCGTTCAACGCGTTGACAGTCCGCTCTGCAGAGTAGTTCGCATTGATAGCATTGTCCGCGGTTCTAACAACAAAACTGGACGGAATCCCCTGTTGCAATTGCTCGCGCATCTCAGCGCCTACACTGCGGAGATCGGCCGGCTCATAGTCGCGTTTGATTGCATTGGTCACCACGGACAATGCATTGTCCACGGGCATGCCAGCTTCGATCAGATTATTAAGAACTTGCTTGGCGACGCTCCGGCTTTCCTGTGCTGGGATTCGGTCCAATTGCGCCTGGGCTTCCTGCTGAGTCGCCGCCAGCACCGAACCGCTGAACAAAGTAGCCAGTAGAGCGCTCAACAGCAATGACGTATGCTTGGTATTCATCTTGAAACTCCTGTGATAATTCACGTGTTAAAAAACCGATGGATGGAATCTTTCAACAGCAGCCCTTCTTGCTGGCCCTGTGCTTTGTTAGACGCAAGATTTTGAATAAGGTTACTTGTGATGCTTGCGAGTTGGACGCGAGCGCGCATGGATTGAAGCCACGCGTACCCTAAACATCCCAGACTGACGCCGCTAAACTCGCGCGGTATCTTTTCAAATTACCGACTTATAAATACCGCCCACTTCCCTCGTTCACCCCCACCTTCAGCGATGAGCCCTATTTCCAACCAAGACTTTCTGTTGAGCCTGGTGTTATCGCTGCTGCTGACCACAGCCACACCGTATGCGCACGCCGAGGCTGCGGGCACGCACGACGCCACGTTCAGCCTCCACGCACCGCACGCGAAATCAGTGGAGATCATCGGCAATTTCAACCTCTGGCAAACCGGGACGGTGGCGCTAGCCGGTCCGGACGAAAAAGGTATGTGGCGGGCCAAAGTGCCTCTCCCAGCCAACCTGACCCGGATCGAATATGTTTACTGGGTTGACGGTGCATCGAGGCGGGTAGATCCCGCGCAGCCCGTTGTCCAGGATGAGTTCTCCGGGAAAAACAACGTCCTCGTCTTGCCCTGATTCCACCCGCTTGCTGGGATGAGTAACTTTTTTGACACAGTTCTCGTCGTAAGAGCCAAGGAAAACAATCACAAATGACTATGCGAGATCTGCCGGACAAGGCGCTGATCGATGCCTGCCTGGCGGGGAGGTCAGAAGTATATGAAGTCCTGGTTCGGCGCCATCAGCAAAAGGTGTTTAACGTGCTTTATCGATTTTTCGGCAATTACGAGGCAAGCCAGGATGTCAGCCAGGAAGCGTTTCTCACGGCCTACCAGAAGCTTGACATGTTCGGTGGCCGAAGCGCGTTTTCCACCTGGCTGTGCCAAATCGCGCTTAACAAGGCGCGCGATCTGCTGCGCAGCAACGGCGCCGACACGCTGTGCGACGATCTGGAAGACCACGTCAATACTTTGGTCGCCACGGACGCTACGCGGCCAGATCATCAGATGCAGCAAGGACAGTTGAATGATCAGATCCAGGCGATCCTCAACCGCATGCCTTCGCACTACAGGGAAGTTTTGATATTGAAGCATCTGGAAGAGCACAGCATCCAGGAAATTGCCTCGATGCTCGACGATACGGAGGAGAACGTCAAGGTCAGGACGTTCCGCGCTCGCCAGATGTTCAAGCAACTGTATGGAGCATTGGCATGAGCACACCGCAATTAGATGCTTGGCAGTGTTACGTGGATCACGAAATGAGCCCATCCGAGGAGGCCACTCTGCTGGCGCGATTGAGCGTGTCCGAGAGATCGGAGCTGCTCGCTGCCCGCCTGGCGCTGGATGCGCTGGGACGCACACCCCGCATGCCGGCTCCCGCCGATTTGGCCCGCAACGTGATGGCCGAAGAGCACAGTAGCCAGGACATCGTCTCGATGCCTGACGAAACGGAAGAGAGCATCACGTCGAGGATGATCCGCGATCGCCAGATGTTCGAGAAACTGTATGGAAAATTATCATGAACACACCGCAATCAGACCTGGTTTTGCAGCATTACCTGGATCAGGATATGAACCCATCCGAAGAAGCTGCCTTGCTGGCTCGACTGAGCGATTCCGAAAGGTCGGAGTTGGTCGACACCCGCAAGGCACTGGATGCGCTGGGACGCATGCCGCGCATGCCTGCGCCCGCCAATCTGGCGCGTAACGTGATGGCGGCGCTCAAGCCCAAAAGGCAAAGCACCTTCGCACGCCTGCGTCTATGGCTCGAGCGGCGTCCCATGCTCGGGTGGGAATTCGGGGGGGCGGCACTGGCAGCCTCAGTGCTATTTGTCGCGCTTGCCCCGCTCTCCCTGACGCCCTCAGTCGGCGGGTTGGCGCAAGCGCCTTCTCTTCTGACCCCGGCTTCGCACGCGCCCGGCTCCGGCGGCAACGGGCTGAAGTTCAGCCTGTATTCACCCCAAGCCCATAGCGTGGTGTTGATCGGCGATTTCAACGGCTGGGGCAGTACGGCTGAAGTCAAGCTGGCTCCTTCCGGCAACGGCACGTGGAGCGTGACCGTTCCCCTGCCTGCGGGACGTTACCAGTACGCATTCCTGATCGACGGCCAGCGCTGGGTAACCGATCCGCGCGCCGAACAGCGCGTGAACGACGATTTCGGCAGGCAAAGCGCGGTTGCAATCGTCATCTAGGAAGACACGTCACCATGAACAACACCCGTATTCCCATTCTGTTGCTCGGCCTCTTGCTGGCAGCGACGGCGCGCGCCGAGCTTCCCGCATCGCTGGGGCAAGCCGCGGCCGAGGTTGCCGCCGTGCCGGCCCAGCGCCAGGCGCTGGCCACCGATCTGGAAGGTGCTTTGAAGTTAGGCGTAAACGAACCAGACTTGCAGGCGGTGCTGCGCCAGGCCGCCCGGCAGAAATACACCGCCGCCCACGCTGCGGCATTTGTCCAGCAACTCGCCACGGTGCGCCGGGACGGCCTGCCGGTTGCGTTGATGCGCGACAAGATACTGGAAGGCATGGCCAAGAAAGTGCCAGCTGGAACCATTCTGGTGGTGGCGTCTCAATGGCAGGGCGCGCTGAAGGACGCCAGCTCGAGCGTACAGGCCATGGAAGAGCGCGGCCTCAAGTATGACAAGGCCGGAGAGCGCGAGGCTTTACTCAACCTGGGCGCCAGCCTGCGGCAGCGTTACGGTGCGAAGGAAGCATTTCCCAATCTGGCGGAATCTGCCACGAAAGGCGGTCGGGTGACATCCAGCGCTGAGAGCCTGATTGCTGCCGGCAATCTTGCCGAGCTGATGCTCTTGCACAGCGCCGCACCGGCGCAAGCGCTTGAATTGCCTCGAGCCAGTCTGCGCGCAGGTTACACCCCCGTGCAGATCCAAGCCTTGCAGCGCAGCGTGTTGGACCAGCTACGCCAAGGCGTGGCACTTGCCGATCTCATCGCAAGCATGCGCCGCCAGTTCGGCCCCGAAGCGGGGGACTCCCCCGCCAAGCTGCCGTTTTCTACCCCGGGCCTGCCTCCCGGAGGGGCTTGGCCGAGCGGTGCGCCAGGGGGCGGCTTTCCCGGCGGTGCTGGGCCAGGCGGTGCGCCAGGAGGCGGCTTCCCCGGCAGTGGTGCGCCAGGTGGTGTGCCAGGAGGCGGCTTTCCCGGCAGTGGCGGGCCAGGCGGTATGCCAGGAGGCGGCTTTCCTCAGGGGAGGAGTGGCTAAAAAGCATCACATTTGACAAATCAAATACCGCAGCCAGAGAAAAACTCTATCTATCAGAAAAGTTTTGTATTATTTAAGATGCCAACTCATCGAAAGAACCGCCATATGCCATTTAATTCTTACACCCTTCCCTCTGTGCTCAGCCTTGCAGTTTTTGCTGGTGGACTGGCCGCTCTGAGCACCCCGGTTCAAGCCGAAGTCACCTTTAATGCAGGCGCCAAGGCCTCCCATGAAACCAACGTCAACGGTTCACCAACCAAGGCAAATCGGCTGAGCGACAACTACTTCACGTTGAACGCTTCCGCGGTGTATTACACGCCACTCGATGCTGCGCAAACCAGCTACTTTATTGGTCAGATCGGCGCATCCTCTTCAACCTACAACAAGTTCAGCGGGCTTGACAACTCAGCACTGGTGGCAAGCGCTGGTATTTGGAAGCAGTTGACCCCCACCTGGTCGGGCCAAGTCACGGGGCGCGGCTTCAGCCGAGACACCAAACAAAACGAGCGTGATTCCAACGGCTTGGGCGCAACCTTTGAAATCAAGAATCAATTGAGCCAGTCTATGTGGCTCAAGGGTATCGCTGACTACGAGGATAGCAAAGCCAAACTGAGTTCCTTCAGCTACACTGGCGCTACCTATGGCGTGCATTTGGGGTACCTTCCGCGACAAGACACATTTGTTAACCTCGGCTTCAGCCATGCCACGCGCGACTTCAAAACCACTTCGTCTTTCAAGACTACTTCACAAACGTTGTTCGCTGACGTAACGCAGCGGATCGCGAAAAACTGGTACCTGAACGGTGGCTACGCCTATCAAGACAATAGCTCCAATATTGCCGGCACAGGTTATACCAACCATATCGTGTCGGTTGGCCTGAACTACAGCTATTGATCGACCAAGCAAGTAACTAAAAACCTGCATATCACGTCTCAGAATGGCAGCAGGAGTTATCCTTCATGTAATCGAGGCTTAGCCTCAAAAAGGAGAATGAAATGAATATGAAACTCGCAGTATCGACAGCAGCGTGCATCGTGTTTTTCGCCAGCGCAGTTGCCGCACAGACACCGTCTGGCCGCGACAAGGTGATCGGTTTCGGCAGTGGTACCGGCATGGGTACCGGCGGCGGCGCGGGCAGCGCCAGCAGCGTGGCTGGAGGCTTTAGCGCGCAAGCCAGCGGCAGCGGCTCTGGCAGCGGATCTTTTGGCGGCGGTTTCACTCGACAGCAAGCTTCCGGTTCTGGTCCGCTTTCTTCAAACCCTTCGACGGCCACAAGCAGCGGACCGACGTTAACCAGTCCTTCGTCGTCCAACGCCAGCTCCTCAACGGGACGTTAATCCATCCGTACTGGCGGACCTCAACAACCGTCTGGCAGCCCATCATCTTGGGTGCGGTCAGACGGATGTGCACCGGCACAGACGCCGTTAGTGGAGTGCGTTTGTATCGGCAAAGGGACTATAAGTGAATCACTCATGAGGTCCACATTCGGCGGCAAACAGTGCTAGACGTAGCATTCCGGCTTCAGCGCCCGCTCGCTCGCCCCCTGCGGAAGCTTTCCTTGTTCGACTCAAACTGTGGCGGTCTTCGACAAGGTACTGGCGTACAGACAGATCGCCGCAGCTGCCGCCACATTGAGCGACTCCTCGCCTCCCGGCTGGTCAATGCGCACCTTGAGGCTAGCCCGCGCCATCAGCTCGTCGCCGACGCCCTGCCCTTCGTGCCCCATGGCCCAGGCACAGGGCATAGACAGCGCCTGTTCATGCAGAAAGCTGCCCTCGTGCGAGCTGGTCACGATGATCGGCACCGCCAGGGCATCCAGCGCGTCCGGCGCGAGGCCTTCGAGCAATTGCAGGCCAAAATGCGCACCCATGCCGGCACGCAGCACCTTGGGAGACCACAGGGCCGCCGTGCCCTTGAGTGCCAGCACCTGGGTGAAGCCAAACGCCGCAGCGCTGCGCAGCATGGAGCCGACATTGCCGGCGTCCTGCACCCGGTCGAGGATCAGAGTCGCTGCACCCGGCAGCAGGGCAGCGGGTGCCGGCAGATCCATCACAAACCCCATGCGGGACGGGGATTCGAGTGCACTGATCTCGGACATCAGCGCATCAGGAATCACTATGGTTTTGATAGCTGCCCGCGCCCATTCGGCGGGGACTAGAGGCCAAAATGACTCACAAAATATGGAAATGGCGGGCTTCAGCCCGCGCGCCAGGGCGGCGCGGCACAAATGGTCGCCCTCCAGCCAGACCCGGCCCTGCTTGCGGTAAGCCGTGCTGTCCTGCGACAGCCTGCGCAAATCCTTGATCAGCGCGTTGTCGCGCGAGCTGACAACAACCGGCGCCGCTGCTGGCCCAGCGCTCAACGCAAGACCTCGGCCACCGGGCTGAACGAGCGCCGGTGTTGCGGGCAGGCGCCGTGCTCGCGCAGGGCCGCCAGGTGTTCAGCGGTGCAATAACCCTTGTGGCCGGCGAAACCGTACTGCGGGTACTCGAGGTGAAACTGCTCGCACCAGCGGTCACGATAAACCTTGGCCAGAATCGACGCGGCCGAAATCGAAGGCACCAAGGCATCCCCGCGAACAATGGCTTCGGCCAGCACGCTCAGCGTTGGCAGGCGGTTGCCGTCCACCAGCACTTTCACGGGCCTCAGGCGCAAGCCTTCGACCGCGCGTTTCATCGCCAGCATCGTCGCCTGCAGGATGTTGAGCGTGTCGATTTCTTCGGCGGTGGCCAGCGCAATCGAGAAGCACAGGGCCTTGGCGCGAATTTCGTCGTAAAGCTTTTCGCGGCGCACGGCCGTCAGCACCTTGGAATCGGCCAGGCCCTTGATCGGTTGCAAATCGTCCAGGATGACCGCCGCGGCCACCACCGGCCCCGCGAGCGGCCCGCGACCTGCCTCGTCCACACCGGCCCACAGGCCGGGTGTGTCCCATGACAAGGCAACCTGTTCAGCCTTCAAGAATTTTCTGGATTGCATCGGTCGCTATTTTCGCGGTATCACGCTGCAATTCCTCATGCAGCTTTGTAAATCGTTGTTCGAGCGCGCGGATTTTTTCGGGTGCGGCGATTTTCGCATCGAGCCACTGCAAAACGCCAGCGGCCATCGCTTGCGGCGTGGCTGCGTCCTGCAGCAGTTCGGGCACCACGAAATCACGGCACAGGATGTTGGGCAGGCCGACCCAGGGCTGCAGCTTCTTGCGCCGCATGATCTGCCAGGACAGCCAGTTCATGTTGTAGGCGATCACCATGGGGCGTTTGTACAGGGCCGCTTCCAGCGTGGCCGTGCCGCTGGCGATCAGGGTCACGTCACAGGCGGCCAGCACGCTGTGCGACTGGCCGGAGACAATCTGCACGTGCGCCTGCATGTCCGCGGCCCGCGCCGCCTGCTCGACAGCGCCACGCAGCGCGGGGACCGCAGGCACTATGATTTTGATAGCTGGATGCGCCTGCCGGACAAGGGCTGCAGCCTCAAAGAATCGGTCAGCCAGGTAGGCGACCTCAGACTGGCGGCTGCCCGGCAGCAGCGCCAGCACCAGATCATCCACGTGCAGGCCAAGTTGCTGCCGCGCCGCGGCCTGGTCGGGCAACATGGGAATCACATTGGCCAGCGGGTGGCCCACGTAGGTGGCCGCGATGCCGTGTTGTGCCAGCAGCGCCGGCTCGAACGGAAATATGCAGAGCACGTGGTCCACGCTGCGGCGGATCTTGTCGACCCGGTCGGCACGCCAGGCCCACACGGCAGGACTCACGAAATGCACCGTCCGGATGCCGGCAGCCTTGAGGTCGGCCTCCAGATCCAGGTTGAAATCGGGCGCGTCCACGCCGATGAACACGTCAGGATGGTCGGCCAGCAGTTTCTGCCGGAGCTGCGCGCGGATGCCGACAATCTCGCGGTAATGGCGCAGCACCTCGACATAACCCCGCACCGCCAGCTTTTCGCTGGGCCACCAGGCCTCGAAGCCACGCCGCGTCATTTGCGCGCCGCCTATGCCGCCGGCACGCAGAGCGGGCCAGCGATCACGAAAACCATCGAGCAGCAGCCCGGCCAGCAGGTCGCCGGAGGTTTCCCCGGCCACCATGGCGAACGACGGGGTGCTGGAGAGGCCAGCCACTGCACGGGCCGGCAGAGAGCTTGGCGTATCGGGCATGAACGCCTAGCGCACGATGCCGCGCTGCGGCGAAGTGCCTTCCAGAAAACCCAGCATCATCTGCACATCGGGCTCAGCCTCGGGATGCTGGGCTGTCAGCGTGGCGATGCGCGCCCTCGCCTGCTCCAGCGTCAAGTCTTCGCGGTACAGCGCCTTGTGCATGCCCTTGACGGCGGCAATACGCTCAGCGGAAAACCCGCGGCGGCGCAGACCCTCGAAGTTCATGGAGCGGGCAGCGGCGGGCTGGCCCTGGCTCATGACAAAAGGCGGCAGGTCGGCAAACAGCAGCGAACACATGGCGGTCATGCTGTGGGCCCCGAGCCGCACAAACTGGTGCACCACGGTGAAGCCGCCCAGAATAACCCAATCGCCGACATGCACGTGGCCGGCAAGCTGCGAATTGTTGGCGAAGATGGTGTGGTTGCCGACGTCACAGTCATGCGCGAGATGCACATAGGCCATGATCCAGTTGTCGTTGCCGACACGCGTGACGCCGCTGTCGCCGGGTGAGCCGATGTTGAAGGTGCAGAACTCGCGCACGGTGTTGCGGTCGCCGATGACCAGTTCGCAAGGCTCGCCGGCATATTTCTTGTCCTGCGGGATCGCGCCCAGCGAGTTGAACTGGAAGATGCGGTTGTCGCGGCCAATGGTGGTGTGGCCCTCGATCACGCAATGCGCGCCGATCGTCGTGCCGGCAGCTATGCGGACATGCGGGCCGATCACGGTGTAGGGGCCGACGCTGACACTGCTGTCGAGCTGTGCCGCGGGGTCAACCAGCGCGGTGGAATGAATGCCTGTCACGGAAGCGCTTTCGGTGGCAGGAATCAGGCGATGGTGCGCATCGTGCACATCAGTTCGGCCTCACAGGCCATGTTGTCGCCCACGCGGGCCACACTCTTGAACTTGAACACCCCGGCCTTCAGCCGCTCCAGGGTCACGTCCAGGATCAGCTGGTCGCCGGGCTCCACCGGCCGCTTGAAGCGTGCGCCGTCAATACCGGCAAAGTAATACACCGTCTTCTCGTCGGGCGTGATGCCCTGCATGTCAAATGCCAGCAGGGCTGCGGCCTGTGCCATGGCCTCGAGCATCAGCACGCCGGGCATCACCGGCCGGTGCGGAAAATGGCCGGTAAAAAACGGCTCGTTCATGGTGACGTTTTTCAGGGCCTTGATGCGTTTGCCTTTCTCGAGCTCGAGGACCCGGTCCACCAGCAGGAAGGGGTAACGGTGTGGCAGTTGCTTGAGGATTTGGTGGATGTCCATCATGATTTTTCTGGGTTCTTTCGAGAAGCGGTATCGGGGGCCTGCTCCAGCAGCTTGAGGCGTTCACGCAATCCGTGAAGCTGTTTGAGCGTGGCGGCGTTTTTTTCCCAGCTCGCATTGTCGTCGATGGGAAACAGGCCCGTGTAATGCCCCGGTTTGCGGATGGAGCGCGTGACCACCGACGCCGCCGACACATGCACGTGGTCGGCCAGGCTCAGGTGCCCCAGCACCACCGCGCCACCACCTATGGTGCAGTGGGCGCCTATGCTGGCGCTGCCCGCCACGCCGACGCAGCCGGCCAGCGCGGAGTGCCGGCCGATATGGACGTTGTGGCCAATCTGGATCAGGTTGTCGAGCTTGACACCATCCTCGATCACGGTGTCCTGCAGAGCGCCGCGGTCTATGCAGGTGTTGGCGCCGATTTCGACGTCGTTGCCGATACGCACCGCGCCAAGCTGCTCGATTTTCACCCAGGCGCCGTCATGGGGTGCAAAGCCAAAGCCGTCCGCGCCGATGACCGCGCCGGGATGGACAAGACAGCGCTCGCCGATAGAGCAGCCCTCGGCCACCGTGACCCGCGCTGCCAGCCGCGTTTGCGCGCCAAGACGAACGTCAGCACCGATCACGCCATGCGCACCGACCTGCACACCGGCCTCCAGCACGGCACGGGCGCCGATACAGGCGAACGCTCCGACGGAAACGCCTTGCGCCAGCTGCGCCGACGGGTCGATGAACGCACTGGGATGAATCCCGCCTGCCTCGGCAGCTTGGTGGCGCTTTCTCCAGAGCTGGGTGATGCGGGCGAAGTAGAGGTAGGGATCCCCGACCACAATACAGGCACCGCGCAGGGTCGCCGCCTGCTCGGCCTGGGGGCCGACCACCACGCAGGCGGCTGCCGACCTGCCCAGCTGGGACTGGTATTTGACGTGGCTGAGAAAGCTGAGCTCGGCGGGACCGGCCGACTCGAGGGGTGCGAGACGCTGGATCAGGACATCCGGGCTGCCCACCAGCCTGGCGTCAAACTCACCGGCCAGCGATGCGACGATGTCCCCGAGTCTGAGCGTCACACCGGACCTGTGATCAACGCTTATTTGGCGGCGTTGAGCGCCCTGATGACCTTGTCGGTGATGTCATGCTTGGGATTGGCGTACACCGCTTCCTGCAGCACCAGGTCGTATTTTTCAGTCTCGGCAACCGTTTTGACCACCTTGTTGGCACGTTCGATCACCTGCTGCAGCTCTTCGTTTTTGCGTGCATTGAGGTCTTCCTGGAATTCGCGGCGCTTGCGCTGGAAGTCCCGGTCCTGCTCTACCAGCTGCTTCTGACGCGTCGCACGCTGGCTCTCGGACAGGGTCGGCGCTTCGCGCTCGAACTTGTCCGCCGCTGTTTTCAGCTGGGTACCCAGATCGCCGAGCTCCTTTTCACGCCTGCCGAACTCTTGCTCAAGCTTGGCCTGCGCCGCCTTGGCGCTGTTGGCCTCGCGGAAGATGCGGTCAATGTTGACGATGCCGATCTTGAACTCCTGCGCACCCGCAACGCAGGTGACCAGTGCCATTGCGGCAGCAAGAAATAACTTGGATGGGAAATGCTTCATTAGAACGATGTACCAATCTGGAATTGCAATCTCTGGATTCTATCTGTTGGGGTCTTGCGCAGCGGATTGGCAATCGCCAGTCGGAGCGGACCGAGCGGGGAAATCCAGCTTATACCGACACCCACAGAGGTGCGCAAATCTCCCAGGCTGTACTTCTGATTTTCACCAAACACATTGCCGGCGTCCACAAAACCGAACAGGCGCAAGGTCCTGTCGTTGCCGGCGCCCGGGAAAGGCGCGAGGATTTCGGCGTTCAGCGTGATCTTTTTCGGTCCGCCTATGGAATTTCCCTGAGCATCGCGAGGGCCCAGAGTGCCCGGCTCGAAGCCGCGCACCGAACCCAGGCCACCCGAGTAGGATTTCTTGAACACCGGGAACGGCTGGCCATTCAAGCCCTTGCCCCAGCCCAATTCGCCGTTCAATGCAATGGTGAACTGCCGGTTCAACGGAATGTACTTCTGGACCTGGTAGTTGGCACGCAGGAAACGGGCATCCCCGGCAATACCCCAGTCGCCGTAAGCGCGCTGGAAGGTGCCCTTGCTCGGGACCAGGGCGCTGTCACGGTCGTCGCGCGACCAGCCGACCGTCAAAGGAACGGTGTTGCTCTTGGCGCCAAACGTGCGAACGTAATTCTGGTAAACCGTCGGAAGAACAGGTCCGGAAATATCGATCTGTTCCAGACCAATACCAAAATAAACCGTGTCGACCTCGCTGAAGGGAACACCGAAACGCACGCTGCCGCCGGTGGTCTTCAGGGCATAGTCGCCACCCTGGCCATCAAAGGGTCGGGACGTACGCGAATAGAGATCAAAGGTGCGCGAAATGCCGTCGGTCGTGAAGTAGGGGTCCACAGTGCTGAGCACAAACTGCCGGTTGAATTTGCCGGTGTTGACTTCCAGGCCCAGGTAGTTGCCGGTGCCAAACGCATTTTCTTGCTTGAAACCAAAGATGAAGGACAGTTTTTCGGCACTGGAGAAACCGGCGCCGAGTTGCAGGTTACCAGTGGGTTTTTCGACCACCGCCATGTTCAGATCCACCTGATCAGGCGTGCCGGGCACTTCCTGCGTGTCGATGTTGACTTCAGTGAAGTAACCCAGGCGGTCCACGCGGTCACGCGACATGCGGATTTTGTCGCCGTCGTACCAGGACGCCTCGAACTGGCGAAACTCCCGACGAACCACTTCGTCGCGCGTGCGGTTGTTGCCGCTGATGTTGATACGCCGCACATAGGCACGGCGTGAGGGATCACCCTGCAGCACAAATGCCACGCGGCTGTTGGCCCTGTCGATTTCCGGCTTAGCCTCGACCCTGGCAAAGGCAAAACCAAAGCTGCCGTAATACTCGGTGAAGGCCTTGACGGTCTGCGCCACCTGGTCGGCGTTGTAGGCATCACCCGGCTTGATGGCGACCAGCGATTTGAATTCTTCCTCGCGCTCGAGGTAGTTGCCCTCGAGCTTCACGCCCGACACTGTGAAGCGTTCACCTTCCGTGATATTGAGGGTGACTGAAATATCCTGCTTGTTGGGCGAAATCGCCACTTGCGTGGAATCGACCTTGAACTCGAGGTAGCCCCGGGTCAGGTAGTAGGAGCGCAGGGTTTCTATATCGGCATTGAGCTTGGCGCGGGAATACTGGTTGGACTTGGTGTACCAGCTGAGCCAGCCACCGGTGTTCAGGTCGAACAGCCCGCGCAACGTGGATTCGCTGAAGGCCTTGTTGCCGACGATACGGATTTCCTTGATCTTGGCGATATCACCCTCAATGACGCTGAAGGTCACATTGACACGGTTGCGCTCGATCGGTGTCACCGTGGTCAGCACTTCAGCGCCGTAAAGGCTGCGGTTGATGTACTGACGCTTGAGTTCCTGCTCAGCACGATCTGCCAGCGCCTTGTCAAAAGGCCGACCATCGGCCAACCCGATGTCACGCAGCGCCTTCTTCAGCACTTCCTTGTCGAATTCCTTGGCGCCGACGAAGTCCACATCAGCCACTGTCGGCCGTTCTTCCACGATCACCACCAGCACGTCGCCGCTGACCTCCAGGCGCACGTCCTTGAACAGCCCCAGCCCGAACAGTGCGCGAATGGCGCTCGCCCCTTTGTCATCGTTGTAGGTCTCGCCCACACGAAAGGGAAGCGACGCAAAAATGGTTCCCGGCTCCACGCGTTGCAGGCCTTCCACGCGAATGTCGCGCACCGTGAAGGGATCCACAGCCCAGGCGGCTTGCGCGATCAGAAAGCTGGCCACTATCGCGGATACGCTGCGGAGCTTGAATCGTTTGGTTTGTTTTTGCATGAAAAAAAAAGAATTAACCCAAAAGCCGGGTGACATCGTTAAACAGGGCAACAGACATCATGCCCAGCAGAATGGCAACGCCACCGCGTTGCAACCGGTTCATCCAGGCGTCAGACACGCTTTTGCCGGTGATCGCCTCCCAAAGATAATACATCAGGTGTCCACCGTCCAGAACCGGGAGCGGCAGTAAATTGAGCACACCCAGGCTGACGCTGATCAGCGCCAGAAACAGCAGGTATGCGCTCAAACCGATGTTCGCCGACTTGCCGGCGTAGTCGGCAATCGTCAGCGGTCCGCTGAGGTTTTTCAGCGACGCCTCACCGATCAGCATCTTGCCCATCATCTTGAGCGTCAACACCGACACCTCCCAGGTGCGTACCGCGCCGTTCCACAAACCGTCCAGCGGTCCGTAACGCACCGTTACCATCGCCGGCGGCGTACCCACATAAGCGCTGATACGGCCGATAGCCCGCCCGCCCTCCTCCCGGACCTCCGGCGCGACCTGCAGTTGGAGGGCTTGCCCGCCCCGCAGGATCTGCCAGCTCTGGGCGCCTTTGGCGTTGCGTATGGTTTCGCGGAGTTGCTGGCCGTCGACAATGACCTGATCGCCGATGCGTTGCACCACATCTTCGGCGCGCAAGCCGGCCTTTTCTCCGGCACCGCCGAGCATGACCTCGCCGATCACGGCCTGCGTCCAGGGGCCCAGGATGCCGATTTTCCTGAACAACTGGGCATCGGCATCGGCGGCATTGAGCTGCCCCAGCGGCAGCAGCACGCTGCGTGTTGCCGCGACGCTGCCGCCGGTGGACTCGCCGACCCCGTCGGTGACTTCGAGGCGCACGTCACGCCCGCCCAGGGCCGCGCGTGTCAGGCGCCAGCGCAGGTCCTCGAACGACCGCACGTCCTCCGGCGTTTCGCCTTCAATGCCGGCCCGTTGCACGCGTTCGCCGCCACGCAAGCCGGCGCGTTCGGCGATGGAGCCGGCCACCGGGCTGGCCAGGATGGGCTGCGGCTCCTGCATGCCGCTCCAGTTGACGATGGCGTACAGCACAACAGCCAGCAGCAGATTGGCGGCCGGTCCGGCCGCCACAATCGCAGCGCGCGCGCCCAGCGGGCGGTTGTTGAATGCCAGGTGACGCTCTGCGGGATCGACCGGTCCTTCCCGCTCGTCCAGCATCTTGACGTAGCCGCCCAGAGGCAACATGCCGATGGAAAACTCCGTCGGCCGGTTCTTGAGGCGCCAGGTGTAGATCGGCTTGCCGAAACCCACCGAGAACTTCAGCACCTTGACACCGCAGGCCACCGCCACGCGGTAGTGGCCGTATTCGTGGATGGCGATCAGGATGCCCAGCGCAACAACAAAAGCGACCAAGGTCAGCATGGCAATACTCCGGTCAGGTGATCAGGTGGTCAGGTTGGCAGCCAGGCCGGTCGCGACGGCGCGCGACCGCTCGTCCAGTGCCAACAGATCGCCAATGCCACCGATGGCGGGCGCAGAAACTGCGTCCAGCGTCGCGCGGTTCACGGCGTGAATCTGGTCAAAGCGTATCCGTTTTTCGAGAAAGGCGGCGACGGCCACTTCATTGGCCGCGTTGAGCACTGCGGTGGTGCCTGCCGGCGCCGCAAGCACCTCCCAAGCCAGCGGCAGGCCCGGAAACAGGGCGTCGTCGGGCACCGAGAAGGTCATGGTGGCGAGCGCCCGGAAATCGAGGGCCTGGGCGCCCGAGCTGATGCGCCCCGGCCAGGCCAGGCCATAGGCAATCGGCACCCGCATGTCGGGCGTGCCGAGCTGGGCCACCACCGAGGTGTCGCGGTACTGCACCATCGAATGGATGATGCTTTGCGGGTGGATCACCACCTCGATCTGCGCGGGATTCAGCCCGAACAGGTAACGCGCCTCGATGACTTCCAGGGCCTTGTTCATCATGGTGGCCGAATCCACCGAAATTTTCCGCCCCATGACCCAGTTCGGGTGGGCGCAGGCTTCTTCCGGTGTGACGTCGCGCAGGCTGGCCGGCGCGCGCGTGCGAAACGGGCCGCCCGAAGCGGTCAGGATGATCTTGTCGATACGTTCGGCCCAGGCTGCAGGGTCTTCCGGCAGCGACTGGAAAATCGCGGAATGTTCGCTGTCAATGGGCAGCAACTGGGCACCCCCCTCACACACGGCCTGCATGAAAACCTCGCCACCGACGACCAGTGCCTCCTTGTTGGCCAGCAGCAGGCGTTTTCCGGCGCGTGCCGCCGCCATGCAGGCGCCCAGCCCCGCGGCGCCCACGATGGCCGCCATCACGGTGTCGACTCGTTCGTCGGACGCTATTATTTCGAGAGCATCCTGAGCAAGCAGGACATGGGTCGAAAGCCCATTTGCCTTCAATTTGTCAGCCAGGTCGCGGGCATGCGGAGCGCTCGCCATGACGGCATAGGTCGGGCGAAAGCGCAGGCATTGCGCCAGCAGCAGTTCGGTCTGGGTCGACGCACTGAGGGCAAACACCTCGAAGCGGTCAGGGTGGCCGGCAATCACATCCAGGGTGTTGACACCGACCGAGCCGGTCGATCCCAAAACGGTGACGCGTTGTTTCTGGAATGTCATGGGCAAACGGTCACACCGTCACCAGCATCAGGGCCAGCGGCAGCACCGGCACCAGCGCATCGACCCGGTCCAGCACGCCACCGTGGCCGGGCAGCAGGCCGCTGGAATCCTTGGCGCCGGCACTGCGCTTGACCAGGGACTCGACCAGGTCGCCGACCACGCTGAAGGCCGCCAGGAAAATCATCGCCAGCAAGGTCAGCGGCAGACCGTATTGGGTCGCGAGGCGCGCGTAAAAACTGTTGCCGGTGGTATCCAGCACGACCCAGGCGATACACAGCACCAGCACCCCCACCATGCCGCCCCAGACGCCTTCCCAGCTTTTGCCCGGGCTGATGGCCGGCGCCAGCTTGCCCTTGCTGAAACGGCCGCCCAGGCCCTTGCCGGCAAAGTAGGCGCCGATATCGGCGACCCAGACCAGCAGCAGCAGCGACAGCAGGAACTCAATGCCCATGAAACGCGCTTGCGCCACTGCCAGCCAGGCCAGCCACAGCGCCAGCACGCCCACCACCAGGCGCACAGCGCGCGGGATGCGCGGCCAGCCGGCCACGCCGCCACGCAGCAGCCAGGCGCCGACCAGCACCCAGGCCGCGCCCACCAGGCGCCACAGCAGCGGCAAAGGCTGGTTCAGCATGCCAAGGTCCCAGGACATGGCACACAGGACGACGCAGGCAAAACCCGCCACCAGCGAAGCCATCATCCCGTAGCCGTTCAGCCGGCCCCACTCCCACGCGCCAGCGGCGATCAGCACCATGGCGACGGCGCAAAACGGAATCGCCGTGGGATAAAAAAGCGCCGGCAGCAGGATCGCCAGCAGCACGAGGGCGGTAATCACGCGTTGCTTGAGCATCAGGCGGCTTTCACGGTAGAGGATGGGGTGCCGGTCACGAGCTGGCCGGAGGTCTTGCCGAAGCGACGCTCACGGCTGGCATACACCGCGATCGCTTCATCCAGCGCGGCCTCGTCGAAATCGGGCCAGAGTTTGTCCGAAAAATGCAGCTCCGAATATGCGAGTTGCCAGAGCAGGAAGTTGCTGATGCGCAGTTCGCCGCCGGTGCGGATCAGCAGGTCCGGGTCCGGCACATGGGCCAGCGCCAGCGCGCGGTCCAGCGCCATCTCGGTGATCTCCTGTCCGCTCGCGGCCAGCTTGCGTGCGGCCTGGGCAATATCCCAACGCCCGCCATAGTTGAAACACACATTGAGGACCAGCCGGTCGTTGCCTGCCGTTGCCGCCTCGGCTTGCGCCAGCCCGGCCCTGACCTTGTCGGAGAGCTGATGGCGCTCGCCCACAAAATGCAGCTGCACGCCGTTGGCCTTGAGCGAGGGCACCTCGCGCGCCAGCGACAGCGCCAGCAGTTCCATCAGGCCGGACACTTCGTCGGCGGGGCGGTTCCAGTTTTCGGAGGAAAAGGCAAACACGGTCAGCACAGCGATGCCACGCGCCATGCAGGCCTTGACACAACGGCTCAGGGCGCCCACGCCCTGCTGGTGGCCCGCCACACGCGGCAGGAAACGTTTGCTCGCCCAGCGGCCGTTGCCGTCCATGACGATGGCAAGGTGGTGGGGAACCGGTGAGGGGCTGGAGGTGGCCATGTCAGCAATCAACGCCGCAGCGCCAATCAGACCGCCATGATGTCTTGTTCCTTGGCGGCGACGAGCTTGTCGACATCCGCGATGAAACGGTCGGTGGACTTCTGCACGTCCTCATGCGCGCGGCGCTCGTCGTCTTCGGAGGCCAGTTTTTCCTTGACCAGTTTCTTGACGCCGTCATTGGCGTCGCGGCGCAGGTTGCGGATCGCGACCTTGGCGTGTTCGCCCTCGGCGCGCACCACCTTGGTCAGTTCCTTGCGGCGCTCCTCGGTCATGGCCGGCATGGGCACGCGGATCAAATCGCCCTGGGTGGCAGGATTGAGGCCGAGATCGGAATCGCGAATGGCTTTTTCGATCTTGGCGCCCATGCCTTTTTCCCATGGCGACACGCTGATGGTGCGGGCGTCGAGCAGCGAGACGTTGGCCACCTGGCTGATCGGCACCATGGCGCCGTAGTAGTCCACCTGGACGGTGTCGAGCAGGCCGGGGTTGGCCCGCCCGGTGCGGATCTTGGTCAGCGCCTGTTTGAAGGACTCCAGCGACTGCTGCATTTTCTGTTCGGTGCTGCTCTTGATATCAACAATGCTCATGATGGAATCTCCGGATGGGTCTTGTTTTTGCAAAAGTTGCGTGGGGCCCGCAGCGGCCCCAAGGCTCAGACGTGGACCAGGGTGCCTTCATCTTCGCCAAGCACCACACGCTTGAGCGCGCCATGCTTGAAGATGCTGAAAATCTTGATCGGCAATTTCTGGTCGCGGCACAACGCGAAGGCCGTGGCATCCATCACTTCGAGGTTCTTGCCGATGGCTTCGTCGAAAGTGATGTTGGTGTAACGCGTGGCCGACGGATCCTTCTTCGGATCGGCGGTGTACACACCATCGACCTTGGTCGCCTTGAGCACGATTTCAGCACCGATCTCGGCGCCGCGCAGGGCGGCAGCGGTGTCGGTCGTGAAAAACGGGTTGCCGGTACCGGCCGCAAAAATCACCACCTTGCCCTCTTCGAGGTACTGCAGGGCCTTGGGCCGCACATAAGGCTCGACCACACGCTCGATGCCGATGGCCGACATCACACGCGGCGTGAGGCCGGCCTTGTCCATGGTGTCGCCGAGTGCCAGCGCGTTCATCACCGTGGCCAGCATGCCCATGTAGTCGGCGGTGGCGCGGTCCATGCCGACCGAGCCGCCGGCCACACCGCGGAAAATGTTGCCGCCGCCGATCACGACCGCGACCTCCACGCCCAGGTGCGTGACTTCGGCGATTTCCTCCACCATGCGCACAATCGTCGCGCGGTTGATGCCGAAGGCATCGTCTCCCATCAAGGCTTCGCCTGAAAGTTTCAACAAGATTCGCTTGTAGGCTGGCATGAGGGAAGTTCCTGTCGTTTTTATGGGCGTAAGTTTAGCGGCCTTCCGGGTCAGTTCGGGCTGATCAGCCCTTGGCGGCAGCCACCTGGGCGGCCACTTCAGCGGCGAAATCGTCCACTTTCTTCTCGATGCCTTCGCCGACGACGTACAGGGTGAAGGACTTCACGGTGGTGGCCTTTTCCTTGAGCATCTGCTCGACGGTCTGCTTGTCGTTTTTCACGAAGGTCTGGTTGTGCAGGCTGACTTCCTTGAGGTATTTCTGCACGCCGCCTTCGATACGCTTGGCAACAATTTCGGGCGACTGCACCGGCTTGCCGGCGGCCGTGGCCACGGCGGCATCTTCGGCGGCCTTGGCAGCAGCCACGGAACGCTCGCGCGCCACCAGTTCGGCCGGCACCTGGTCGCTGGACAGCGACACCGGTTTCATGGCAGCCACATGCATGGCCACATCCTTGGCGGCAGTCTCGTCGCCGTCAAACTCGACCACCACGCCGATGCGTGTGCCGTGCAGGTAGGACGCGAGCTTGCCGCTTTCGAAACGCTGGAAGCGGCGCACCGACATGTTCTCGCCGATCTTGCCGATCAGGCCCTTGCGCACGTCCTCGACCGTCGGGCCGAAACCGTCCAGGCTCAGGGGCATGGCGCCGATCGCAGCCACATCGGCCGGGTTGTTCTTGACGATGCCCTTGGCAACCGCATCGGTGAAGGCCAGGAAGCTGTCGTTCTTGGTGACGAAGTCGGTCTCGCAGTTGATCTCGACCAGCGCGCCGATGCCGCCTTCACTGTGGTAGGCGATCACGCCTTCAGCGGTGATGCGGGATGCAGCCTTGCCGGCCTTGTTGCCGAGCTTGACGCGCAGGATCTCTTCGGCTTTTTCGAAATTGCCTTCGGCCTCGGTCAGTGCTTTCTTGCACTCCATCATCGGGGCGTCGGTTTTTGCGCGCAGTTCTGCGACCATGCTTGCTGTGATTGCCATCTTGGGTTCTCCGTGTGTCGTGTTGACTTCAATTAAATACGTGCCTTTGAACAAAGGCTGTGAAAAAGGGGCTACGCGAGCCCCTTTTTCGCGTCAGGCGCAGGGCCGGGCCAATCAGGCAGCGGCGTTTTCCACTTCGACGAATTCGTCGGTGCTTTCGGCGGAAACCATCTTGACGACTTCATTGCCGGCGCTGGCGCGGCCTTCGATGATGGCGTCGGCGATGCCGCGTGCATACAGGGCCACAGCCTTGGACGAGTCGTCGTTGCCGGGGATCACGTAGTCGATGCCGATGGGCGAGTGGTTGGAATCAACCACGCCGATCAGCGGGATGCCCAGCTTCTTGGCTTCGAGGATGGCGATCTTGTGGAAGCCCACGTCGATCACGAAAATCGCGTCGGGCAGCGCATTCATGTCCTGGATGCCGCCGATGTCTTTTTCCAGCTTTTCCATTTCGCGCTTGAAGGTCAGCTGTTCTTTTTTGCTCAGGGAGTCGAGGCCGACTTCCTGCTGGGCCTTCATTTCCTTGAGGCGCTTGATCGAGGTCTTGACCGTCTTGAAGTTGGTCAGCATGCCGCCCAGCCAGCGCTGGTCGACAAAAGGCACGCCGGCGCGTTTGGCTTCGGCAGAAACCAGCTCGCGGGCCTGGCGCTTGGTGCCGACCATCAGGATGGTGCCGCGGTTGGCTGACAGCTGCTTGGCGAACTTCATCGCTTCCTCGAACATCGGCAGCGATTTTTCGAGGTTGATGATGTGGATACGGTTGCGATGGCCGAAGATATACGGGGCCATCTTGGGGTTCCAGAAGCGGGTTTGGTGACCGAAATGGACGCCGGCTTCCAGCATTTCACGCATGCTTGTTGACATAGAGATACTCCAAAGGTTGTGTCTAAAATCAGCGCTTATCACCCGGAGAGCACTTTTGAAAAGTCCCGCGGGCAACACCTTGAATGGCTGATTTGCGATTTATTGCGCGAAGGGCCGGACGGCCTTTCGTACAACCCGCTGAGTATAACATCCCTGCATTCCTGCCCGGCCGCGCCGGTCACCTCGCTGCGCCGTCCGGCGCCGGCCAGGTTTCCCGGCGGTGCCGCCCACACCATAAAAATGATAGCTGCCTGCACTTGTCCAGCATGGGCTGGCGGCTGATTTGATCAAAAAAACATGCGCTTTTCCCTGATTCCCTTACTTTCCGCCCGTTCAGGGGCCCGGGCATGAAGGTCGCCGTCATAGGCGCCGGCATCATCGGCATCACCACCGCCTGGGAACTGGCCCTGGACGGCCATGAGGTCACGGTGTTCGAGCGCCGCGGCGCCGCCGCCGAAGAAGGCAGTTTCGCCAACGCCGGCGTGGTCGCGCCCGGCTACGTGACACCTTGGGCCAGCCCGGGCATGCCGCGCAAGGTCCTCAGCCACCTGTTCAGCCGCCATGCGCCCGTGACGCTGGGCCTGCCCTTGTCCGGCAGCGAGCTGGCATGGATGTGGAAATGGTGGCGCGCCTGCAAGCTGGAAACCTATCTGGCCAACCGCGCCCGGCTGCAGCGCCTGGCCTTCTACAGCCGGGAGCGCCTGCACCAGATCACGGCCGACCGGCAACTCGAGTACGACCGCAGCCCGGGTCACCTGGTGCTGCTGCGCGCGGAAGCCGACGCCCGCATGGTCGAGCCCGGGCTGCAGGTGCTGCGCGATGCCGGGGTGGCTTTCCGGCAGGTCGGCAGCGACGAGGCGCGCAAGATCGAGCCGGCGCTGAACCCGGACACGCCCTTGCTGGGCGCCGTGCACCTGCCCGACGACGAGGTCGCCAACTGCCGCCAGTTTGCGCTGTTGCTGAAAACCGAGGCCCAGCGCCTCGGCGTGAGTTTCGAGTTCAACAAGGCCGTAGCCCATATGGATAAAGCGCAGCCAGCTACGTTTTTAATAGCGGGCGAGAGTGCGCCGCGCAGCTTTGACGCGGTGGTGCTGTGTGCCGGCCTGGCGTCGGCGCGGCTGCTCAGGCCGCTGGGCATGCACATCCCGCTGGCGGCCGTCTACGGCTACTCGATCAGCGCACCGGTCCGCGAGCCGCTCAACGCACCGCGCAGCGCACTGATGGACGAACGTTACAAGGTCGCCATCTCGCGCCTGGGCAACCGCGTGCGTGTGGCCGGCAGCGCTGAAATCGGCGGCAATCCCGACAAAAAACGCGCCGCCTCGGTGCAGACCCTGTACAAGGTGCTGCAGGACTGGTTTCCGGGGGCGGCCCACACCTCCAGCACCGGCGCCAGCGTGCAGGAATGGAAAGGCGCGCGGCCCATGCTGCCCGACGGCCCGCCCATCCTGGGCGCCAGCGGCCTGCCCGGCCTCTGGCTCAACCTGGGCCATGGCTCCAGCGGCTGGGCCCTGAGCTGCGGCAGCGCCCGGCTTGTCGCCGACCTGGTCGCCGGGCAAACGCCCGCGATCGACATGGACGGGCTGGACGTGGGCCGGCTCGGACGCTAGCACCGTACCATAGCGCGATGCAGCCGCTTTCCACCGTCCTAACCCTGCCCCTGCACGGCGTGGCAGCGACGCGCCGGCTGGAGCAGCAGGCTGCGGCGGCGCTGCCGCCGCACGCGCTGATGCAGCGCGCCGGACTGGCCGCGGCGCGGCTGGCGCTGGCACTGGCGCCGCATGCGCAGCAGATCTGGATCGCCTGCGGGCCCGGCAACAACGGCGGCGACGGCCTGGAAGCGGCCAAGCACCTGCGCCAGTGGGGCAAAACCGTCACGGTGACCTGGCTGGGCGAACGCGCCGAACGCGAGGGCAAGCTGCACGCCGATGCGCTGGCTTCGCTGCAAGGGGCGCGCGCCGCGGGTGTTGCCTTTGCCGACGCGCCGCCGTCCGGCTTCGATTTCGCCATGGACGCCCTGCTGGGCATAGGCGCCGCCCCGCGGCCTGCCGACAGCAGCGCCGAAGCCGCCCGGATGGCCAACTGGCTGGGCTTGCTGCGCAGCCGCAGCGCGCCGGTACTGGCGCTCGACATCCCCACCGGTCTCCAGGCTGACACCGGCACCGATCTTGCTCCTGAATTGATAGCTTCATCCCCATATCCCGAAAGGGCTGGCGCACGATTTTGCTTGAGTTTGTTGACCCTGAAACCAGGCCTGTTCACCGCCGCCGGACGCGACCTGGCCGGCCAGGTCTGGTGGGACGACCTGGGGGTCACGGAGCCCGCCGGCACGGCGCCCGATGCCTGGCTGGCGGGACAGGATCGCTACGCTGCAAATGACCGCGCCCAGGCCCGCCACAGCAGCCACAAGGGCAGCTTCGGCGACGTGGCCGTCATTGGCGGCGAGTCGGCCGGCCCGGCCCACCTGGCCGGCGCCGCGCTGCTGGCCGGCCGTGCCGCCCTGCATGCGGGTGCCGGCCGGGTATTTGTCGCCCTGCTGGGCAACCCCGCCCTGAGCGTGGATCCGCAGCAGCCTGAACTGATGTTTCGCAGCCCCGACGCGCTGGACCTGGCCCGCCAGGTGGTGGTTTGCGGTTGTGGCGGCGGAGACGCCGTCGCCGCCGTGCTGCCGCGCATCCTTTCGAGGGCGCCAGCCCTGGTGCTGGACGCTGACGGGCTCAACGCCGTGGCCGGCGACAGCGCCCTGCAGGCCTTGCTGCGCGCCCGTGCCGCCAGAGGCTGGCGCACCCTGCTGAGCCCCCACCCGCTGGAAGCCGCGCGCCTGCTGGGCAGCAGCACGGCCGCCGTGCAGGCGGACCGGCTGGATGCGGCAACGCGGCTGGCCGCCCAATTTCAGTGTGGGGTGGTGCTCAAGGGCTCGGGCACGGTGATTGCCGCACCGGCTGCAATTCCGGTGATCAACCCGACCGGAAACGCACGCCTGGCCACGGCGGGTACCGGCGATGTACTGGCCGGCATGCTGGGCGCGGCGCTGGCTGCCGGACTGCCGGCTGTTGATGCTGCCTGCAGCGCGGTGTTCCAGCATGGCCGACTGGCCGATGACTGGCCGGCGGGTCAGCCGCTGACCGCGTCCCTGCTAGCCCAGCACCATCAGCCCGATCTGCAGCAGGAGCAGCAGCACCAGCGCTGACAGGTCGACCCCGCCGATCTGCGGGATGATGCGGCGCAGCGGCGCCAGCAGCGGTTCGGTCAGGCGTCCGAGCAGGCCGTACATCGGCGAGCCGGGCTGAACCCAGGACATGATGGCAAACGCCAGCACCGCGATAAAAGCCACCTGCAGGGCGACGCGCAGCAACATCTTCAGCGCGCCCAGCAGCAGGGCCGGCAGCAGCGCGGGGCTGACATCCTGCAGGCCGCCGGAGAAGATGCCGATCAACAGCAGCCCCAGCAAGGCATGCAGCAGCGCCAGCACAAACGCCGCCAGCACACTGGCCCAGTCCACGCGCGATTGCGCCACCGCCCTGGGCAACACACGGCGCAGCGGCTTGACGATCCAGTCGCTCACCGCCATCACGAAGATGCCGGGCTGCGCGCGCATGTTGATGCGCAGGTAGTTCATCCAGGCGCGCAGCAAGGCCGCGCCGATCAGCACAAAGAACAGCGTGTCGAGGAGGAAAGCCAGGATGCGGATCAGCATGGCGGTCAGCGCCTGGGTTTCTTGCTGGACTTGCGCCCGGCACCGCCGGCCGATTTCTTGACCGCCGCCTTCAGCGCCTGGATCGGCGAAGCCGCTGCGCGGCTGCCGCCACGGCCGCCAGCACCCTGGCCGCCGCGTTTGTCGCCGCGCTGGTCAACGCGTTTATCCGCCCGTTTGTCGCCACGCGGTTCGCCCGAGCCGCGGGCCGATCCGCGTTCCTGCTCAGGCAGGTCGCTGGCGCGCCCGCCGGTCTTGTCCTTCATCGCGCGCGTCAGCAACTCCTCGCCTTCGCGGACCAGCCGGAAGTCGATCTTGCGGCCGTCCAGGTCGACCCGGCTGACCTGCACCCGCACCCGCGTGCCGATGGCATAACGGATGCCTGTGCGTTCGCCGCGCAGCTCCTGGCGCGCCTCGTCGAACTTGAAGTACTCGCCGCCCAGCTCGGTGATGTGCACCAGGCCTTCGACATACATGGCGTCCAGCGTGACAAAGATGCCGAAGCCGGCCGCCGAGGTGACCACGCCGCCAAACTCCTCGCCCAGGTGCTCGCGCATGTATTTGCACTTGAGCCAGGCCTCGACGTCGCGGCTGGCCTCGTCGGCACGCCGTTCGTTGGCGCTGCAATGCAGGCCGGCGGCCAGCCAGGCCAGCTGGTCCACACTGAATTTTTTCGGCTTTTGCGTGGGATCGCTGACCCGTGAGGCCAGCCGCTTGGACAGCTTGGCCTCGGCCTCGCCGGGCGTCGGCAAGGTCGGCAGCTGGTAAGTCGTCTGGTTCAGGATGGCCTTGATGACGCGGTGCACCAGCAAGTCAGGGTAACGCCGGATCGGGCTGGTGAAGTGGGTGTAGGCCTCATAAGCCAGGCCGAAGTGGCCGTTGTTCATGGGTGTGTAGATCGCCTGCTGCATCGAGCGCAGCAGCATGGAGTGGATCTGCTGCGCGTCGGCCCGGTCCTTGGTCGCCACCGCAATCTGCTGGAACTCGCCGGGGCTGGGGTCTTCGCTGATCGTCATCCCCAGGCCGATGGCCTTGAGGTAGTTGCGCAGCAGCTCCTTTTTCTCGGGCGTCGGGCCTTCGTGCACACGGAACAGGCCCACATGTTTGCTTTGCGATATGTAGTCGGCCGAACACACGTTGGCCGCCAGCATGGATTCCTCGATCAGCCGGTGCGCGACGTTGCGCGTGCGCGGCACGATTTTTTCGATGCGGCCGGCGTCATCACAGACGATCTGGGTTTCGGTGGTTTCGAAATCCACCGCGCCGCGCACGCTGCGCTCCTTGAGCAGCGCCTGGTAAACATCGTGCAGGTCCAGCAGGTGCGGCACCAGGGCCTTGCGCTGCATGGCTTCGGGGCCGCGCGTGTTGCCGAGGATGGCCGCCACTTCGGTGTAGGTGAAGCGCGCGTGGCTGAACATCACGGCCGGGTAGAACTGGTAGGCGTGGACCTCGCCCTTGGCATTGACCAGCATGTCGCAGACCATGCACAGGCGCTCGACATTCGGGTTGAGCGAACACAGGCCGTTGGAGAGTTTTTCCGGCAGCATGGGAATCACGCGGCGCGGAAAATACACACTGGTGGCGCGGTCGTAGGCATCGACGTCGATCGCGCTGCCGGTCTCGACATAGTGGCTGACATCGGCAATCGCCACCAGCAGGCGCCAGCCCTTGCCGCGGCCCACCTTGGTCGGCTCGCAGTAAACGGCATCATCGAAATCGCGGGCGTCTTCACCGTCGATGGTCACCAGCGGAACGTCGGTCAGGTCCACGCGGCCCTTTTTGTCCGCCGGACGCACGCCGTCCGGCAAGGCGCGCGCCAGCGCCAGCGCCGCTTCGCTGAACTCGTGCGGCACGCCATACTTGCGCACCGCGATCTCGATCTCCATGCCGGGGTCGTCGATCTCGCCGAGCACTTCCTTGACGCGCCCCACCGGCTGGCCGAACAGCGCCGGCGGTTCCGTGAGCTGGACCACCACGATCTGGCCGGCCTTGGCCGTGCCGGTGGCCCCCTTGGGAATCAGCACATCCTGGCCGTAACGCTTGTCTTCGGGCGCCACCAGCCAGACGCCGCTTTCCTGCAACAGGCGGCCAATGATGGGGTTGGATGAGCGCTCGATGATTTCCGTGACCCGGCCTTCGGGCCGGTTCTTGCGGTCGTGCCGCACGATGCGCGCCTTGACGCGATCCTTGTGCAGCACCGCGCGCATCTCGTTGGGCGGCAGGTAGATATCGGCCTCGCCGTCATCACGCTGGACGAAGCCATGGCCATCACGGTGACCCGAAACGGTGCCTTCAAATTCTGCGAGCAGCCCGGCGCCCTGGGCAGTGCTCTGTGTAGTCGTTTTGATAAGTGATCTCTTTTCTTGAGATGGTTGATTGTCGATATTCAGCAAAAAGCGCGCCGCTTGCGGGCCTGCCTGTGCTTCATGTGGGGGCAGCCCAAATGGCTGCCACATGGATGAAATTTTTTGAAGTCCGCCCCGAAAAATCCATTCTGTAATGGTACACTGCTGGCTGTGCCCGGGTGGCGGAATTGGTAGACGCGCACGGTTCAGGTCCGTGTATCGCAAGATGTGGAGATTCGAGTTCTCTCCCGGGCACCAGATACAGAAAAACCAGCAAAAGCTGGATCAACAAAGGCCACTGCCAATCCAGTGGCCTTTTTGTTTTGCAGGCGCGGCGCCGATGTCCGGGCGCCCCCTGGTGCCCTCACCTCAGACAGGCACGGCCACCAGGTCATGGCCCTGGGTGCCGACAATCCGGGCCCGGGTGAATTCCCCGACCTTCAGCGTCTTGCTGATTTTTTCGGGCGGCAGCAGCTTGACCACGCCATCGATCTCGGGCGCATCGGCATAACTGCGGCCCACACCGCCTTTTTTGCCCATGCCGGGCGCCGAGTCCACCAGCACCTGCATGGTGGCACCCACGCGCTGCTGCAGCTTCTGGCTGGAGACGGCCTCGGCCACCGCCATGAAACGCGCCCTGCGCTCTTCGCGCAGTTCCATCGGCAGCATGCCGGGCAGCTGGTTCGCCGTCGCGCCGTCCACCGGGCTGTAGGCAAAACAGCCTGCGCGGTCTATCTTCGCCTCGCGCATGAAATCCAGCAGGTGTTCGAACTCGGCCTCGGTCTCGCCCGGAAAGCCGGCAATGAAGGTGCTGCGGATCACGATCTCGGGACACATCTCGCGCCAGCGCGCAATCCGTTCGAGGTTCTTCTCGCCGCTGGCCGGCCGCTTCATGCGTTTGAGCACGTCGGGATGGCTGTGCTGCAGCGGCACGTCGAGGTAAGGCAACACCTTGCCGCTGGCCATCAGCGGGATGATCTCGTCCACACTTGGGTACGGGTAGACGTAATGCAAGCGCACCCAAGCGCCATAGGGTTCGGCAATCTCGCCGAGTGCCTGCACCAGTTCCAGCATGCGCGTCTTGACCGGCTTGCCGTCCCAGAAACCGGTGCGGTACTTGACGTCCACGCCATAGGCCGAGGTGTCCTGGCTGATCACCAGCAGTTCCCGGACACCCCCTTCGAACAGGGCGCGCGCCTCGCCCAGCACATCGCCGATGGGGCGCGACACCAGGTCGCCGCGCATCGAGGGGATGATGCAGAAGGTGCAGCGGTGGTTGCAGCCTTCGCTGATCTTCAGGTAGGCGTAGTGG
>LNFM01002389.1_pt1 | contig 37857 bp, 34 predicted proteins | sample 596031 | NCBI WGS metagenome assembly LNFM01 (sample SAMN04254537, study PRJNA301005) | activated carbon metagenome | isolation source: dual media filters at the Ann Arbor, Michigan drinking water treatment plant | place: USA: Ann Arbor | reverse complement strand
CACGACAGGACTGGCTGGAGCCGATGGACATGATCGAGGGCGGTCTCGTCGCGGTGGAGATCGAGCGCGACGGGGCGACGCTGAGCTTCGACCTCCCACTCGAGGACGGGCTCGTCGTGGACCCTGCCCCGGAGCGCCCCGTGGTCGGCTGGACGATCGAGCCCGAGCACGACCTCGGCGTCTTCCACCTCGACGCGTGCATCTACGACGCGAACTACCAGGACGCGCTCGACGCGTTCATGGCCGAGGTCCGCGCCCAGGGCGTGGGCAAGATCGCGATCGATCTGCGCTACAACGCCGGCGGCGACGTGACCGTGGCCTACGCGTTGCTCGCCTGGCTCGCGCCCGAGGTCGCGTCGTTCTCGGTGAGCGCGCGCAAGTCGGACGCGCTGCTCGAGCAGGCGCCGATCTACTCGGACCCGAGCTTCCTCGGCCTGCTCGAGGCCTTCGGCGTCGATCTCGACGGGTCGACGTTCGAGGTGCCGGGCGCGGCGCTGTCGACGGGACTCGGCGCCCTCGTGCCCGCGGTCGCACCCGAGGACAGGTTCACCGGCGACATCTACGTGCTCGTCTCGCCGACGACGTACTCGAGCGCCCAGCTCTTCGTCGGTGAGATCGTCGACAACGGGCTCGGCCTCACCGTCGGCGATCAGACGGGCGCCAACCGCAACACCACCGGCGACATGCTGTCGTTCGCGGTGCCGGACACCGACGTGGAGTTCACCCTCGCCGCGTCGTGGATGACTCGCCCGGCGCCCGAGGACGGCCAGGGACCGACGCTGGCGGACATCCCGATCGCGCTGACGCGTGCAGACGTCGCGGCGGGGCGTGACCCGGTGCTCGACGCCGTCCGAGCGCGATAGCCGTCCGCCGGTCGCGACGCCGCGGTGGGCATGCTAGCCTGGTTCGACGTGACGCTCGCTGCCCGACAGCGCTACAGCTTCGCCGAGTACGTGGCGCTCGAGGCGATCAGCCCCGTCCGCCACGAGTACTTCGACGGGCAGGTGTGGGCGATGGCCGGCGGCTCGCCGAGTCACGCGGCGATCGCCGTCAGCGTGGCGAGCCTGCTCCGGGCGGGCTTGCGCGGGCGCCCGTGCCGTGTGTTCGGGTCGGACCTGCGGATCCGGGTGCGCGCGACCGGCCTGGGCACGTACCCCGATGTCAGCGTCGTCTGCGAGTCGCTCGAGCTCGATCCGGAGGACGCGAAGGGCCACACGGTCGTCAACCCGATCCTCGTCGTCGAGGTGCTGAGCCCGTCGACGGAGGACTACGACCGCGGCGAGAAGCTGGCGCACTACAAGCAGGTGCCGTCGCTGCGGGAGATCGTCCTGGTCGCGCACGAGCAGCGCCAGGTCGAGATCTGGCGGCGCGACGGCGCGCTCTGGACCCTCGACGTGGCGCGCGACTCGGAGACGGCGGCCCTACGCAGCGTCGCCTGCGAGCTCCCACTGACCGAGGTCTACCTCGACCCGCTGGCGTCGACGCCGGGCTAGCGCGGCGGCAGCACGTCGCGCGCGAGCACCGTCCAGTCGATGTCGCCGAGGCCCTGGGCGATCAACGCGTCCATGCGCGCCGCGACGGCGGGGACCATCAGGAGCTCGACGCCAGCTTCGGCGGCCTCGGCCTGTACGAGGCCCGCGTCCTTGCGCGCCATCGCGAGCGCCCACGACGGATCGTCCCACGGCGCCGAGATCATCCGGCGGAAGCGGGCCGGCAGCGACGCGCCCGGGTTGAAGTGATCGAACAGCCCCGCGACCTCCTCGGGCGCGATGCCGGTGGCCTTCGCGAGGCCGAGCATGTCGGTGAAGCCCGCCGTCAGGGCCATCAGCAGCGTGTTGCCGAGGAGCTTGAACGCGGCCGCCGCGTCGACGCGGGGACCGAGATCCACGAGCTTGCCGGTCATCGGCGAAAGCACCGCCGTCGCATCCGCGACCGCGGTGCGATCACCCGACACCAGCATGAGCCCGGTCGACTCGAGGGCGTTGGCGGGCCCCATGAACACGGGCGCGTGCAGGTAGGTGACGCCGCAATGCCGCCAGTGATCGGTGCGCGCGAGGACGCCGCGCGTCGACGTCGTGGTGTGGTCGTAGACGGCGCAGCTGCCGTCGAGGCGCGCCGCATCGAGGACCGCGTCGACGGCCGCGTCGTCCGACACGACGACGTGGACGCGGCTCGCCCCGGCGCACGCATGGGCGGGATCGTCGAAGGCGACGGCGCCGTGCTCGACCAGCGCCTGGGCGCGCGCGGCGGTTCGATTCCACACGTGGACCCGCTCGCCGCGGCGGAGCAGCGCGCGGGCGAAGCCGGATCCGAGCAGGCCGGTCCCGAGGATCGTGATCATGGCGCGACGGTACACCAACGCGCCGGCGCCTACCGGCCCTACCCGGCAAGTTCGGTGGTCGCGGTCGGGACGCCGAGCATCGAGGGTGAGCTTCGGCGATGGCCGTGGCGCCCGCCGGAGTCCCCCTGTGACCGCGCCCGGTGTCCCCGGGGGACGTCCCAGGGGTGATTCGCCGCGCGCGTGCGGAGGCAACTCGAGAACCCGCGGGCACGACCCGTGCACAACGGCACACGACATGCCGACCTCCCCACGGATCAACCTCCCCGCTGCGCTCATCGTGGCTCTCGTGGCGACCGCGGCGGCGGCCGACGAGGCCGCGGCAGCGACGTTCAACGTGACGAACTACAGCGACGCATCTCCACCGCCGCCCGGCTCGTTTCGCGCCGCGGTCGCATCCGCGGTGTCCACCCCCCTCGGCGCAGCGCCGTTCCACACCATCGACTTCGTTACCCCGGGCCCAGGCACGATCTATCCGGTCGCCCCCTTCTCCCTCGAGAACAAGATCCGGGTCTTGGGACGATCCAAGGTGACGTTCGATTCCTCGACCGACGCGTCCGGTGCCGTCGACACCGCCACCCTGTTCGAGGTCACGGAGGACGGCGAACTCGACATGCAAGAACTCGTCGTACGCGGGCGTCTGTCGCAGCGCGGCTTCTACGTCGGCTCGGGGTCGTGGCTCTCGACCTACAAGGTCATCATCAGCAATTTCGGGAACCCCGAAGACCACACACCCGGCTTCGGCGGAAACGTCCTGTGCGACGCGCTCGAGCCCGGGCCCTCTTGGTCCGACGCCACGGGCTGCAGCTTCAGCCGCAGCAAGATCTCCAGCGGCTCCGCTGAGTATGGAGGAGGTGTTGCTGCCCTCGGCATGGTCTCGCTCACATTCACCGACAGCGACGTCAGCTACAACACCGCATGGGACGCAGGGGGCGGCGTCGTGTTCTTCGGTTTCGGCATCGACCCGATCAGCAGCTTCAATGTGACACGGTCGTCGATGTACAACAACACCGCGTGGCGGGAAGGCGGGGCCATCTATTCGCTCGGCGTCCGACTCTTGTATCTCGTCAACTCGACGTTCAGCGCCAACTGGAGCGACACTGCCGAAGAAGCGACACTCTACATCGAGGACACCGCGGACCTCCGCATCAACCACTCGACGATCGTCAACGGACAGCCCGCAGGTGCCGGCGTCGGCGCTGAACTGGCGGTCTCCTACAGCCAGGGCTATGTGGCCAACAGCATCCTCGGGAGCGGCGGCAACGCGGTCGGCAGTGTCTGCGCATTGGGCCCCGGGAACACGCTGAGCTTCATCTCGAGCAAGATCCAGGACACGAGCTGCGGCACCGCCGCGACGGCCAATCTCGGCATCAACGCCATCACGACCGCCGCTTGCACCTACGCACCGGTCGGGCTGCTGGGTTGTCGCGTGCACCCGATCCAGTCCACGAGCCCCGCCCGCAACACCGGAAGTCCCACCTATTGCACCGCCGGGTTCGGAACGAACCGAGACCAGCGACACTACAACCGCTCGGGTGCCTGCGACGCAGGAAGCTACGAGTACGGCGGAACGCCGTGATCCAGAAAACCTCCGAGAGCAACACTCGAAAGGCGAGAACCATGCGAATCAGCCTCCTCCACTCGTTCATCATCACGGTCACCGCGGGTGCCACCATCGGCGACGACGCCGCGGCGGCCACGTTCAACGTCACCAACTACAGCGACGCGATCCCCGCGCCGCCCGGATCATTCCGGGCCGCACTCGAAGCCGCGAGCGTCGCCCCTCTGAACGGCTTCACATGGCACACGATCGACTTCGTAGCCCCGGATCCCGGTACGATCCTGCCGGTCGCCCCGTTCCTCGCCAACAACTCGATTCGCGTCTTCGGACGAAACAAGGTGACATTCGACTCGTCGACGGCAGCATCGGACGCCGTCGACGGCCTGACCCTCTTCGAGGTGATGCCGAGCGCGAAATTCCGGATCGAGCAATCGATCCTCACCGGCGGCTCCTACCAGCGCGGAATCCATGTGGGACCCAACGGCTACCTGGACGCCTCGGGCATCACCGTGAAGAACTTCGCGTTTCCCGAGGACCACGAACCCGGCGTGGGAGGCAACGTCTTGTGCGACTATGAGGACCCACCACTCGGCTACACGAAATCGACGACCTGCCTGTTCACCAACAGCTCCATCATCAATGGGACGGCGTCGTACGGCGGTGGAATCGCGGGGATTGGAGCAGTCACGATCAGTATCTTCAACAGCGATGTCAGCCATAACATGGCATGGGCCGAGGGCGGTGGGGTCTTCACGGGCGGCTACGGCAGCGGCAACACATTCGCGAACTCACTCACCCTGAAGAACTCGTCGATGTATGACAATGCATCGTGGGCGGGGGGCGGAGCTGTCTCGACGCTCGGCGTGCCGATCGTCTACGTCATCAACACGACGCTGAGCACCAACCTCAGCTACAGCGTCGGAGCCGCGACCCTCGACATCGACGACGCCGACGATCTCAGGATCATCCACTCGACGATCACCGACGGCTCGACCGACGTCAGCGGCCCAGGCCAGGGTGCCGAGCTCGCGCTGTATGGCAGCAACGGCTATGTCGCCAACAGCGTCCTCGGCCGGACCGGCGCCGCGGCGGGGCAGGTCTGCCTGCTGGGGGCCGGCAACACGGTCAGCTTCGGCACAGGGAACAAGATCCAGGACGCCAGCTGCGGCACCGCAGCGACCGCGGATCTCGGGCTGCTGGGGCTGTCCACCTCGGCGTGCACGTCTCCTCCGGCGGGTCTGACGGGCTGCAGGGTCCACGCGCTCACCTCGACCAGCCCGGCGCGGAACACCGCGTCCAACACCTACTGCAGCATCGGACACGGCACGACCGCCGATCAACGCTGGTACCGTCGCCTGGGTGCCTGCGACGCGGGGAGCTACGAGTACGGGGGCACGCCGTAGCAGACGATGACCACGGGACGGGGAGCGGGGCGAAGCGGCGCCCCCGTTGCCGTGGGCGGTGCTATCCTCGCCACCGACCGCCCATGCCCACGGCGACCGATGATCTGCCGCGTTCATCGATGCGACGGCGGCTCGCCCACGCCGCCGCCGCGATCGCGACCATCGCCGTCGGCCTCGCATCGCGCCGAGTCGCCCCACACCTGCCCCCGCCCGTGGGCCCCTTCGTCGCCGCGTACGTCGGCGACGCGCTGTGGGCCGCGATGGTCCTCTTCGGCCTCTCCACGCTGCTCCCGCGGCTCGCGCTGCGGCGGCGCGTGGCCCTCGCGCTGGCGTACTGCGTCGCGACCGAGCTCTCGCAGCTCTACCACGCGCCGTGGATCGACGACCTCCGCGCGACGCGGCTGGGCGGCCTCGTGCTCGGCTTCGGGTTCCTGTGGAGCGACCTCGTCGCGTACACGATCGGCGTGCTCGGTGCCGCCCTGCTCGCGCGCGTCGCGGCGCGCAGGCTCGGTTGATGGAGCCATCGCGACGCCGCGTTCGCTTGCAACGCCGCCGCGGCTGCGCGACTCTCCCGGCATGGCATGGATGAATTGGCGTAGTTGGTGCGGGTGCGTCGCGATGATCGGCGGTGGCCTCGGCGCGTGCGGTGGCGATCCGAGCAGCGATGACGGGACGACGTCGGGCGCGACGCAGACCGGGACGGAGACGAGCGTCGACGACAGCTCGGGCGCGTCGAACCCCTCGGGCACCTCGGGGCCGAGCTCCCAAACCGAGGGCAGCGACGGCAGCGACGGCACCGGGGCGCCGACGACCGACGCCACCGACGACACCTCGGCGGACTCCGGCTCGACCACCGGCGATCCGAACTACTGCGGCCTCGACGTGATGCAGGGCGAGGACGGCCCGTGGTTCGAGCTCAGCCACATGGGCGTGCCGGTGACGAGCGGCGCGACGCTGACGATGGAGTGCGGCGCGCAGGGCTCGCTGATGTTCTGGCTCGAGTCCCACCAGGGCGGCGTCATGCCCGACGAGTTCGAGAACATCACCTACAGCGTCACGATGGACGTGCCCGGCTTCGACGACCTGTCGCCGACCGGTCACTTCTACCGCAACACCGAGTACGGCATGTACGTCGGGTGCGAGCCGATCATCGGCGGCATCACGGGCGGCGTCCCTGTGCTCCCCCCCGACGCACTCCTCGATGTGACCCAGGTCGATGGGCTGCCCGCGACGCTCCACGTCGAGCTGGCCGGCGACGGCGCCACGGCGGTCTTCGACGTCGACGTCGTGCTCGCGGTCCCGTCGGACCTCTCGCCCGACACCTGCTTCGGCGCGGGCTGACAGGGCGGCGACGCGGGCGACCGCGTCCAGCAGCGGGCCGCTGGACGCCCGAAAGCGCAGCTGATAGAGCCGCATGCGCATGCGTTGGTTCGTCCGCGGCGACATCGACGGGTTCTTCGGGCTCGCCCTCGACAACCTCGTGCAGCTGCTGCTGATCGACGCGCTGTGCCGCTTCGTCCTCGGCTTCCCCGACGCGCTGTTGTACGGGCGCGTGCTCCCGGCGGTCGCGGTCTCGCTCTTGGTCGGCAACCTCTACTACGCGCGACAGGCCCGGCGCATCGCCGCGCAGACCGGCCGCGACGACGTGTGCGCGCTGCCCTACGGCATCAACACGGTGTCGCTGTTCGGCCACGTGTTCCTGGTGATGCTGCCGGCGAAGCTGCTCGCGACCGCGGCCGGGCACCCCGATCCCGTGCAGGTGGCGTGGCACGCGGGGCTCGCGGCGACGATCGGCAGCGGCCTCATCGAGTTCGCGGGCTCCTTCGTGGCCGAGACCCTGCGCCGCTGGACCCCGCGCGCCGCGCTGCTCGCGACGCTGGCCGGCATCGCGCTCGGCTTCATCTCGCTGGGCTTCCTCTTCCGGACCTTCGCCCACCCGATCGTCGGCCTCGCGACCTTCGGCATCGTGATGCTGACGTACTTCGGTCGCATGCGCTTCCGCGGCAACCTGCCCGGTGGACTCGTCGCGGTCGTCGTCGGGATCGCCCTGTCGTGGGCCACTGGCCTCGCGCCCGTCGGCCCCGCGCCGAGCGGCGGCGGCTTCTTCCCGCCGGTGCCGGTGATCGGCGAGCTCGCGCGCGCCCTTGGCGAGGGGCACGTGCTCACGTACTTCTCGGTGATCGTCCCGATGGGCCTGTTCAACCTCGTCGGCTCGCTGCAGAACATCGAGTCGGCCGAGGCCGCCGGCGATCGCTTCCCGACGGCGCCGTCGCTCGCGGTCAACGGCCTCGGCTCCCTCGCCGCCGGCCTGTTCGGCTCGTGCTTCCCGACCACGATCTACATCGGACACCCGGGATGGAAGGCGATGGGCGCCCGCGCCGGCTACTCGGTGCTCAACGGCGTCTTCGTCACCGTCGTGTGCCTCACCGGCACGCTCGCGCACATCGCCTGGGCGGTGCCCGTCGACGCGGGCATGGCGATCATCCTCTGGATCGGCCTGGTCATCACGGCGCAGGCCTTCCAGACCACGCCGCGCGAGCACGCCCCCGCCGTCGTCGTCGGCCTGCTGCCGGGCGTCGGCGCCTGGGGAGCGCTGATGGCCAAGAACGGCCTGCGCGCCGCCGGCCTCGGCGTGCCCGGTGGCGCCCCGTTCACCCCGGCGCTCATCGACGCGTTCGCTGCCTCCGACACGTGGATCCACGGCGCGTTCGCCCTCGAGCAGGGCTTCATCTTCACGTCGATGATCCTCGCGGCGGCCACGGTGGCCGTGATCGAGCGCCGCTTCTACACCGCGGCGATCTGGTGCGCGGCTGCGTCCGCGCTGTCGGCCACCGGCATCATGCACGGCTACCGCTTCGCCGACGGCGACACGATCGTGGATCTCTCGCCCGCGTGGCCCTGGGCCACGGGCTACGCCGTGATGGCCGCCCTCTTCGCGCTCGCGCCGATGCTCGCGCGGCCCCACGACGCCGCCGGGCACTGACGCCGCGGCGCGGCTCAGCCCGCCGGCATGCGGCGCGGCTCAGCCCGCCGGATCAATGAACTCGGTGAGGTCGCCGCCGCCGAGCTCGTAGAACGTGGAGCCCAGCGAGCCGGCCCAGAAGTGGTTGAGCGCCCCGAAGCCGAAGCCCTCGACCGGCGCGCCGGCGGGCTCGACGTAGCTGAAGAGATTCTGCTGTACCCAGCCGAGATCGGGGTCGTGCCGATACTGGCCGATGAAGTTGCTGGTCATGTCCGAGACGTAGACGTACGGCGTCCCGGTGGTGACGTCGACGACGACCTCGAGCCCGTCCATGTGATCGCCCGCGAGCACCGGGAACTCGAACGCGTAACCCCACGTCTGTGACGCGGAGTCGTACTGGAACACGCGACGCGCCGACTCGTTGCCCGAGTACCAGACCTCGTTGAGCTCGTCGTAGCCGAGGAACGCGAGCCACGGGTACGAGGTCGAGCCGATCCACGTCGGCATCGGAGCGATCTGTGTGGTCAGGCCGGTCGCCAGATCGTACTCGCGCACGTCGTTCGGCCCCGAGTACACCACCGAGGTCGCGGTGGCGTAGACCTCCATGATGTTGGGGAACGCGCCCGGGTTGTCGATCGGGAACGACTCGACCAGGGTGAACACGCGCTCCTCGACCGGACCCTGCGCGTCGGGGTAGTCGGGGTGCTGGTTGGGCTCGAGCTCGCCGTCGCCGTCCGAGTCGAGCAGCGCCACGTCGTACACGCCGATGCTGAGCGTGCTGAAGTTGGCCATCGCGACGAAGTAGATGCGGTTGCCGTAGGTGTCGACGTCGGAGATCTGCGAGAAACCGGCCGGGGTGAGATCGAAGACCGCGTACTGGTAGTACTGCCCGGTCGGCGTGATGTCGCCGATCGGCGACAGGGGGATGCACGCGCCCATGCCCGAGTCGCAGACCATGCTCGCGGCGGAATCGCAGACCTCGATCTCCTGCCAGGTCGCAACCGGACCGGCTGTGTTGCACGCCATCACGCGGGGGCCGTGGCAGGCGTACTGGCCGTCGAGGCAGGCCACGCAGCCCTCGCCGTCGACGCACAGCTCCGGCAGGCAGTTGGTCGAGCTGATGGCATTGCCCCCGCCGTCACACTCGATCGCGATGGTGCCGTCGCAGTAGATCCCCGCGGCGTGATCGAGGCACGCGCCGCTGCTGCTCCCGAGATCGAACTTGGTCTGCGGGCCATCGTCCGCGGTCGCGTCGGCCGACGCGTCGCCCGGTCCGCTGTCCGCCCCGGTCCCGTCGACGGTGCCCGCCGAGTCGGTGCCGATGCCCGTGGCCGACATCGACGTCAGCGACACCGAGCCCGAGGGATCGCCGTCGCCGCTGGCAGACGTGCACGCGACGAGCAACGCGAGGGGTGCCGTGGTTCGCTTCATCCGAGACCGACCTTTCGAGGACGTCACGAGTCTACTCCAGGCCGACACCGACGGACGGGGCCGCGGGGGCACACGTGGTGTGGCCTGTCGACCCCGACACGACGCGAACGACGTCAATCGACGCCGACGACGACGTGGCACGCATCGGCGACGCCGGCGACCGAGGCGGTGAAGAACGCCCCGTAGTCGTCGCTGCACACGTCGCCGACGTAGCCGTGCTCGAACATGCCGGTGAACTCGATGATCTGCGCCGCGATCTCGGCGCCGTCGAGCCCGTCCCACTGGCCGGCGATGCAGTCGTTGGGCGCCGGGTGTCCGACCAACGACAGCACCACCACGCGCTCGGCGTCCCCACCCTTGGCCGCGACCACGGCGTCGTACCAAGCCGCGGGATCGCCCGGCGAGTCGCCGTCGTCGTCCTCGTCGGTGATGAGGGTGACGACCAGCAGCGCGCCGTCGCGGAGGAAGCCCGCGTTGCACAGCGCGAGGTTGCCGACCGACTGCGGGGTCCCGCGCGCGGCCCCGAGCGCGGCAGTGATCGCCTCCATCGGCCGCTCGAACCCGTCGCCCTCGACGCCGACCTTGGCCGCGCAGTCGAACGCCTGATCCAGGGCGTCGCTCGGCGTCATGTAGCCGAACCCCTCCACGTAGGGCCCACACGCCGCGTCGCTCGACGACTCACCGCCGGTGCGGGTGACGAGCGCGCCGAGCTTGCGGCAGCCGATGCCGTTGAAGCGGTTGTCGTCCGTGGTGATCACGCCGACGTGGTAGTCGGTGTCCTCGCCGAGGATCGAGCCGATGCCCTCGATGAAGCCGGGGAACCCGGCGACGAGGTGGGCCTGCTCGTCGGCCATGCTCTGCGAGTTGTCGACGACGAAGAGCAGGTCGACGCTGTCGCACGGGTCGGCGGGCACACCGACGTCGCGCGCGTCGGCGTCGTCGCGGGGCTGCTCGGGGGCCGGCGCTTCGCCCGTCGTGCTCGACGTGCCGCTGGGCTCCGCGGACTTCGCCTCGAGCGCGTCGTCGACGAGGCCGTTCTCGGCGGTTGCCTGGCAGGCGAGGACGAGCGCGAAGGGAGCCGAGCACGGGCGCGACATGACCGTGCATGCCGTTTCAACGACCGTTCCAAGGCGCGGTCACGGGTCGGGGCTGGCCCACGTCTGCCCCGCCGGCCGGCCGCGGCGTCCAGAACCCGCACGGCATCGCGATGCGATCGTCCGCGCCGCGGACACGCGGATGTCAGCGGGCCGTCGAGATCAGCGATGGCGCCCGCGAGCGGCGACGCGCTGGACTCGCGGCGCCGTCCGCCGGTGGGACACCGTCAGTCCCCGCGATCGGGGAGGCGCCAGAACTCGCCGACCCGCGTCGCGCGGCGCTCGTCCTCGAGCTTGCGCAGGTGCGCCGCAGCCGAGCGCTCGGCGAGGGGCCACAGCGCCCGCGGCGTGTCCGCGTAGGCGACCGCGACGACGGCCGCCATGTCGATGGGGCCGCGCCACAGCGCCTCGACGATCCGCGCCTCGCGGGCGAGCCGGTGCTGCACGTAGTGGTCGACGACGGCCCGAGGATCGCCGAGCACGGGCCCGTGCGCGGGGACCAGCGCCGTGAGCCCGAGGTCGCCGAGGCGCTTCAACGAGGCCAGGTACGCCGCCATGTCGCCGTCGTCGTGGGGATCGATGAGGATCGTCCCCTCGCCCGCGACCATGTCGCCGACGTGCGCCACGCTCGAGCGCTCCTCGACGTAGCACAGGTGCCCCGGGGCGTGGCCAGGGGTGAACACGGCGCGCAGCACCACGCCCTCGCCGAGCACCACCCGCTCGCCGTCGTCGAGCCGCCGATCGACGGCGAACCCAACGCGCCGCGCCGTCTCGGCGTGCGCGAGGATCGGCGCGCGGTGGCGGACCGCGAGCTCCTCGGCGTAACCGACGTGGTCCACGTGGTGGTGCGTGACGAGGATCGCGACCACGCGCTTGCCCGAAGCCTCGAGCTCGGCGAGCGCCGCGTCGAGCCGCGCGCGCTCGTCGACATCGGGCGTCGCCGGCTCGATCACCGCTACATCGCGCCCGACGACGACCAGCGTGTTGGTCGTCGTCGCGGGCGGCAGGGTCGGCGTGCGCAGGGCCAGGCGCCACACGCCAGGCGCGATCGGCTCCATCGGCTCGCGCGGCACCATCGGCTCACGCGACGCCATGACTCACGCGACGGGGACGACGGCGCGGCGCTTGCGACGGCGGTAGCGCGCGCGGCAGGGCATGCGCGGTCCGACCAACAGGCGGTCGTAGTCGGGCTCGTACATCGGCTCGAGCAGCTCGAAGTCGAAGTTGCGCAGCAGGTGACTCCAGATCGCCCGCAGCTGCAGCTGCGCGAACACGATGCCCATGCAGCGGTGACGACCGCCGCCGAACGAGATCCACCCCATCGGGTTCTTCTTGTCCTCGTCGCGCTCGGGACCGAAGCGATCGGGATCGAAGCGGTTGGGATCGCGGAACACCTCGGGGATGCGGTGCGCCATCGCCGGGGAGGTCATGATCATCGACTCCTCGGGGACCCAGTAGCCGCCGTGCTCGAAGCCCTTCATCACCTTGCGCATCATCATGATGATGGGCGGGTACAGCCGCAGGGTCTCCTTGACCGCGTTCTCGAGCCCGCTCATCGCGCGCAGGTCCTCGAGGGTGAGGTCGTCGCGATCGCCCAGGATCGTGTCCTGCTCGGCGCGGAGCTTGGCCAGCCACTGCGGGTTCTGGTTGAGGAGGATCCCCGTCCACGCGAAGGTCACGCCGCTGGTGTGGTGACCGGCGAACATGATCGCGAGCAGCAGCCCGGTCATCTCGTCGTCGCTCAGGATCCGGCCATCCTTGTACGTCGCGTCCATCAGCGTCTGGAGGAAGTCCTCTTCGCTGGCGCCCTTGGTCCGCCGCTCGCGGACGATCGCCGAGACCAGCTCGCCGAGGCGGGCGCGCGACTTGTCGCGCTTGCGGAACGCGGGGATCGGCAGCTGCGGGGCGAAGAACGCCAGCAGGTTCAGCCCCGCCTCCATGTCGTAGTAGAGCTTGGCGAACTCGTCCGACAGGTTCTTGCGGAACGACGGCCCGAGCAGCGAGCGGCTCGACGTGTAGATCGTGAGCTCGTTGCCGACCTTGTAGAGGTCGACCACGCCCTCGTCGCCCCACTTGCCGAAGTAGTCCTCGGCCTCCTCGACGAAGCCCGCGGCGTAGGTGCGCAGCCGCGCCTCGCGCAGGGCGTCGTGGAAGAACGCGAGCTGCTCGCGCATGATCTCGGGCTCGGCGTCGTAGGCGATGCCCTTGCCGAAGATCGGCGTCATGAGCTTGTAGACCTCGCGCATGCTGACGTCGTCGTCGCTGAGGCGGAAGAAGCGCTGGTGCGCCTTCGGACCGCTCATCATCACGGCCTGCGGGGTGCCGGGCAGCTTCAACGAGAACATGTCGCCGAAGCGATCGCGGCCCCGCTGGAACAGCTCGACCGGACGGCGACGCAGCTCGACGGCGTGGCCGAGCAGCGGCAGGCCGCCCGGCAGCATCGGCGGCAGCTTGCGCGAGGTCGACGGGGTCGCGGACTTGGATTCGGTGGGCGTGGTCTGCATGGTCCCGGTCGCCGACGGCGGTCGGCGCGTCGGGGAAGCTACCAGCGGCCGACACGCGGGGCCAAGGCACATCGCCGTCGCCCAGAGGCGGCGATGTGGCCTGCCGCACGGCGCCGTGAGCGGCTCCACGCCCGCGCGGCGGCGCCGGGCAGTCTTTGCGGCCCCGTTCTGCCGCGCCTGTGCTCCGCCGATGCACGCGGGTCCCCGCGGGTTCCCGCCCGACGTGACGACGTCGTCGTCGACACGGCAACGTCGATCGCACCCGACGGCGTCGCGTCACGTGTCACGCTCGCGCGCGACTCGACACGCCTACACCGCGCACGTGGTGCCCGAGGGCGACCTGAGCCGATCTCGTTCATGGACCGAATCGACCACCGACCGGCCGAGCGCGACGCGAGCCAAGCTGCTATCTTCGTCGACTGGCATGTCGGCACCGACCACCGGTCGACTGATCGTCGCGTCACCGCCGGAGCTGGTGATCCACGACGCACCCACGCCGTGCCCCTACCTCGAGGGGCGCACGGCACGGCTGCCGCTGCGCCTGCCCGTGCGCGCGCTGGCCCGCACCGAGTTCGAGACGCGGCTCGACGTCGGCGATCGCCGGCAGGGGCTGCTGCTGTACCGGACCGCGTGCCCCGACTGCGCGGCCTGCGAACCGATCCGCCTCGACGTCGAGCAGTTCGCCCCGGGGCGAACCCAGCGCCGCGTGTTCCGTCGCGGCGAGCGTGAGCTGAAGACCGAGATCGGCCGGCTCGAGCCCACGCTCGAGAAGGTGAACCTCTACAACCGCCACAAGTTCGGGCGGGGGCTCAACACCGGCGATCAACCGATCGATCTCGAGGGCTACCGTGCGTTCCTCGGCGAGTCGTGCTGTGACACGTTCGAGCTGCGCTACCGCATCGGTCGCAAGCTCGTCGGCCTGGCGATCGTCGACCGCAGCGAGCACGCCCTCTCCGCGGTGTACTGCTTCTTCGATCCGATGCTGCCGCAGCTCGGGATCGGCACCTACTCGATCCTCAAGCAGGTCGATCTGTGCAAGCAGTGGGGCCTGCGCTGGCTGTACCTCGGCCTGTACATCGCCGAGTGCAGCTCGATGGCGTACAAGTCTCGGTTCCTCCCCCACGAGCGGCTCCTCGACGGCCGGTGGGTCACCATCGAGGGTGGCGACGCGCCCCCGGACGCAGCCGACGGCCCCTGAAGGCCGGTTCTGCCGCGATTGCGCGGCCTCGCGGCCTCGTGCAGCATGCCGCTGACGAGACGAGGCCTGATGTCGATCCATGTCGATTCCGAGATCGGGCGGCTCCGCCGGGTCCTGATCCACCGCCCCGGCGACGAGATCGTGCGCATGACGCAGCACGACCTGTCGCGCATGCTGTTCGACGACATCCTGTCGCCGACCGAGACCCAGCGCGAGCACGACGTGATGGTCGACATCATGCGCGCCGCCGGGGCCGAGGTGCTCGCGTTCGACGCGCTGCTGTCCTCGGCGCTCGAGGCCGCGCCGGCCGCCGAGGTCGAGGGTCTGGTCGAGGCGGCGTGCGAGCGGGCCGGCGCCGCCGGCATCTGGAAGGAGCTGTCCTCCTGGCCGGCCGACCGCCTCGGCCACGCGCTCATCGCCGGCGCGTATTGGGACGAGTTCGTGTCCAGCGGCACCAGCCTCGTGCGCCTGCGCGACGAGCAGGACGGCCCGCGGCCGATGGCGCTGCGGCCGGTGCCCAACCTGATGTTCATGCGCGATCCCTGCGTGGCGCTGTACGACCGCGTGCTGGTCGGCCGCATGGCCACCGGCGCCCGCGCCCGCGAGCCGCTGCTAGTCGCGTTCGCGCTGCGCTGGGCCCCGTCGGCCGCCGCGCCGCTCGAGTTCGCCGAGGACGACGTGGCCCGCGACGCCGCGTTCCGCTCGCTCGAGGGCGGCGACGTGCTGGTGTTGTCGCCGCGGACGCTGATGATCGGCTGCTCCGAGCGCACCACGCCGCAGACCATCGAGCGGCTCGCGAGCGAGGCGCTGTTCGCCGATCACCCCGACTTGACCTCGATCTACGTCGTGATGATGCCGCACATGCGGTCGGTGATGCACCTCGACACCATCCTCACGCAGATCGATCGGCGGCTGTTCCTCGGCCACGCACCGCTCATCGCCGGCGCGGGATCCCGCGCGCCGCTGTCGGTGTTCCAGCTCGAGCGCGACCGGGCGCCCCAGCACCTGCGCTCGGCCACGGTCCTCGACGTGCTGCGCCAGGAGTTCGGCGCCGACGTCACCCTCGTGCCCTGCGGTGGCACCGATCCGCTGTTCCAGGAGCGCGAGCAGTGGACCGACGGCGCCAACGCGGTCGCCATCGCGCCGGGCTGCATCCTGCTCTACGCCCGCAACACCCACACGATCGCGACGCTGGCCGAGCACGGCTTCGTGCAGTCGATGCTCTCGGTGGTCGTGCCCCGCGAGCAGCGCGACGCGATCGTGCAAGAGGGTCTCCGGCGCGCGCGTACCGTGTTCACCTTCACCGGCAGCGAGCTGTCGCGGGCCCGCGGCGGCGGGCGCTGCCTCACCATGCCGCTCGAGCGGGAGAGCGTCCGTCCATGAGCGTCGCGCGTCGATTCGAGGGCACGCCGTCGCTCGGCGGGCCGATCGCGGTGGTCGCGATGGGCGGGCACGCGTTCACGCAGTCGGGCGATCGCGGCACGTACGAGGACCACGAGCGCAACGCCCGGCAGATCTGCCGCGAACTCATCGTGCTGGTCGAGCGCGGCTATCGCCTCGTCATCACCCACGGCAACGGGCCCCAGGTCGGTGAGCTGTTGCTGCGCCAGGAGCTCACGCGCGACGCGCTGCCGCGCTGGCCGCTCGACGTGCTGGTGGCGCAGACCGAGGGCAGTCTCGGCTACCTGCTGCAGCGCGCGATGCTCAACGAGCTCAACGCCCGCGGCATCCACCGCTGGGTCGTGACGATGGTGACGCAGGTCGTCGTCGACAAGGCGGATCCGGCCTTCGGCGCCCCGGCCAAGCCCGTCGGGCCGTTCATGACCCAGGCCGAGGCCGAGGCCGGCCACGCCGCGTACGGCTGGGTGATCCGCGAGGAGGCCGGTCGCGGCTGGCGTCGCGTGGTGCCGAGCCCGGTGCCACGACGCATCGTCCAAGCCGAGATGGTCCGCGAGGTGGTGCGCTCGGGGAACATCGCGGTCGCCGGTGGCGGCGGCGGCATCCCGGTCACGCTCGACTCGGGCGGCAACTACGACGGCGTCGAGGCGGTCATCGACAAGGACCTCACCTCGAGCGTGCTCGCGACCGACATCGGCGCGGACCTGCTGGTGATCCTCACCGCCGTCGACGCGCTGTACCTCGACTGGGGCCAGCCCACACAGCAGCGCCTCGGCGCGGTGACGATGGCCGAGTCGGAGCGCCATGTGGTCGCCAAGACGTTCCCCGCCGGATCGATGGGGCCCAAGGTCGAGGCGGTGCATGGGTTCCTCCAGCGCGGTGGTCAGCGCGGGCTGATCACGAGCGCCGCGTCGCTGCGCGAGGCCCTCGACGGCCGCGCTGGCACGCACTTCATCGGCCGGATCTAGCGGGCGCGCGCTCGGGCCACGTCGGCGTGGCGACGCCATCGCGCGGCGCCCTCGCCGTCGTCGCGCCGCAGTGTCCGTGCGATCAGCTCGGCGGCGCGGGCGGCATCGGCGAAGCGACGCTCGGCGAGCGCCGCGAAGTAGTGATCGGCGAGCACCTCGCGGGCCCCTGCCCCATCACCGGCGTCGGCGAGCCGCGCGACCTCGGTCAGCACGCCCGGCACGCGCACCGCCACGCCATGGGGCCGCTCGGGGGACGCCGCGCTCGTGTCTGCGGCGGCGGGCGTCATCGCCGACGTCGAGGCCAGCGCGGCGGCGAACCCCGCGACGAGCACTCCGAGCCATCGCCGCGATCGTCGGGCCGCCCCGGATCGCAGCGCGGCGAGGAGCGCGGCCATGCTCGGGTGGCGCAGGGCGGGATCCGGCGAGAGGCCGCGGATCACCGCGGCGCGCACCGACTTGGGGATCTCGCGCCCGCGCACCGGCGGGCACAGCCGCATGCGTCGCTTGGCTCGGCCGAGCGCCATCACCGAGGTGCCCGTGAACGGCCGCACGCCGAACAACGCCTCGTAGAGCATCGCGCAGAACCCGAACTGATCCGTGCGCGCATCGACGGGATCACCCATGTGCTGCTCGAGGGCCATGTACGCCGGCGTCCCGACCGACATGCCGGTCTGCGTCAGCGCCGGCTCGAGCAGGGCCGCCGCGCCCTCGTCGGCGTCGTCGTGGGTCGGCGGCTCCGGCACGTCCAGCGTCGTCGCGAGCCCGAAGTCGGTCACGCGCACCCGCCCGTCCTCGCCGATGAGCACGTTGTCGGGCTTCACGTCGCGGTGCACCACGCCGCTCGCGTGCGCGGCCGCGAGCCCCTCGCCCGCGGCGCAGAGCACCGCGAGGACCTCGCGCCAGCCGTGGGGCGCGGCGAGCCAGTCGGTGAGCGTTCGACCCGGGACGAACTCCATCGCGATCGCGAGGTTCGAGCCGGCGTTCTCGATCGCATACAGCGGCACGACGTTGGGGTGCGAGAGGCCGGCCATCGCCCGCGCCTCGATCCGCAGCCGCGCCCGTGCGACGTCGGGGCAGCGCGGGCGACGATCCCCGTCGCGACGACGCTCGCGGACCAGCTTGATCGCGACGGCCCGGCCGAGCCGGAGATCGAGCGCGCGGTAGACGACCCCCATCGAGCCGCGGGCGATCCGCTCGAGCAGGCGATAGCGGGGCGGCGTGCCGAGGCCGTCGAACTCGGCCCACGCCCGCGCGAGCACGCCGGGGGCGATCACGACGCGGGGCGTGGCCGGCATGGGCTCGGACGTGGGTACGTCTCGCACCAACACCAGGATCGACGCCGCCGATCCCGCCGATCTTGATAGGGCCAGGCAGCGAATCAGCCCGCGGGCTTCTTGGCGAGGATCTCCTCGAGCTCCTCGCACTCGAAGTCCTGCTTGAGCAGGGCCTTCATCGCCGCCGCCAGGTCCTTGTACGCCGCGGGGGTGCCCGCGGCCGCGGCCGCCGCCTTGGCCGGCCCGACGACCGCCTCGTGGACGGCGCCCTGCCGGGCGATGCCCTCGAGCCACGACTTCAACGGGTCGGGCGGCTCGGCGTCGACGACGTTCTCGGCGACGTCGCACAGGATGAGCGCCTGCTCGGAGATCTCGGTCATCTCCTGCATCGACAGCACCCGCTTCTCGCCGGTGCCCTCGCCCGGCTTGAGGATGTTCGGCGCGTCGGCACGCTTGGGTCGCTCCGCGGGATCCCCCGTGGGTAAGGGCTCGTAGAACGGCTTGCCGCGCAGGATCACGTTGACCGGCCCCATCGCGATCGACGGCACGTAGGTCACCAGCGTGAGCCCGGCCAGCAAGATGAGGATGAACGGCACGACCGACTTGATCACCTCGCCGAGCGGCTTGTTGAACACGCTCGACGCGACGAACAGGTTGAGCCCGATGGGCGGGGTCAAGTAGCCGATCTCGAGGTTGACGATGAAGATGATGCCGAGGTGGATCGGATCGACGCCGAGCTTGATCGCGATGGGGGCGATGAGCGGCGCGAGGATCATGATCGCCGAGATCGAGTCCATCAGCGCGCCGGCCACCAGCAGGATCGCGTTGACCACCAGCAGGAACTCGAGCGCGTCGAGATCCATCGACTGGATCAACACGATGGCCTGGTCGGGGATCTTCTCCTCGACGAGGAAGTCGTTGAGCCCGAACGCCAGGGCCATGATCACCAGCAGCGAGCCCATCATCACCGCCGACTCGACGAGGATCTTGGGCAGGTCCTGCAGCGTCAGCTGGCGGTGGATGAACAGCTCGACCACCAGGGCATAGACGACGCTGACCGCGGCGGCCTCGGTCGGGGTGAACAGGCCCGAGTAGATGCCGCCGAGGATCTGGACCGGCAGCAGGATCGCCCACAGGCCGTCGCGCAGCGACCGGCCGACCTCGGCGAACGAGAATTTCTCGCGGGTGCCGGTGCCCTCGCGCATCGCCAGGATGACGCTGTAGATCGACAGCATCACCCCGAGCATGAGCCCGGGAACGATGCCCGACATGAACAGCTCGCCCACGTCGATGGGCGCCGAACCGCCGGCGACGATGGCGTACACGAGCATCGGGATCGACGGTGGGATCACGATGCCGAGCGAGCCGGCGCTCGTGACCAGGCCCATCGCGAAGCGCTCGCGGTAGCCGGCCTTCACCAGCGCCGGATACATCACCGAGCCGATCGCGATCACGGTGACCGGGCTGCTGCCGCTGATCGCCGCGAAGAAGACGCAGCCGCCGACGCTCGCCACCGCGAGGCCGCCCGGGAGGAAGCCGACGAAGGATCGCGCGACCGCGACCAGGCGGTTGGCGATGTCGCCCGCGCTCATGATCGCCCCGGAGACGACGAAGAACGGGATCGCCAGGAGCACGTTCTTCGTCGTGAGCCCGGCCATCTTGGCCGGGAACGAGTCGTAGCCGCAGAAGCTGGCCGGATCGAGGGTCGAGCACGCGCCCCAATCGCTGTAGCCGTCGCTGTACATCAAGAAGCACAGCGCTGCGACGACGCCGAGGATCATGAACAGCGGCGAGCCGAGCGAGATCATCCCGACCAGCGCGAGCACCAACACCAGGATCGCGGTGCCGCCGGGGCCAGACGGCTCGCCCTCGTCGAGGTCTTCGCCGTACTCGGGCGCCCACTGCGACGCCTCGGCCTCGCCGCCGCCGAGGGTCATGCCGACCAGCAGGAACGTCGCGACCAGGACTGCGAGCAGGACGCGGATGCGCGCCATCGGGGGGAGACTCCGCCAGATCATCGCGCACCTCCGTCGTCGTCGTGCGCGTCACCATCGGCCGGCGCGTCACCATCGGCCGGCGCCGCGTGGCGATCGGTCACGACCTCGGAGGGTCGGTTGGTCACGATGTCCCCCACCGCGGCCTTGGGCCGCTTCTCCGACACCGGTCGCTCGGGCACGTCGTCGCGGATGGGCCGGACCGCCTCGGTCGGCACATCGCTCGGCGGTGGCGCCGTCGCGGCCGCGAACGCCTGCTTGGTCGCGTCGTCGACCAGACCGGCGAGCGGGTCGTCCTCGGCGAGCTTGCCTTGATAGGCGAGCACCCCGACGCCGAAGAACCGCGCCGCCATCACGCCGAACGACAGCGGCAGCGCGAGGAAGGCGAGGTACTTCGGCACCTCGAGCCCGACGAAGACGCCGCCCTGGCCCCCTGTCTCCTGGTACTCGTCGTAGCTGAAGCGCACGTACCGGATCGAGACCCACATCAGCGCGAAGCAGAACGTGGCGGTGAGCAGTGCGGAGAACAGGCCGACGTACTTCTTCAGGTGCGGCGGCACGTGGCGCACGACCGCCTCGACCTTGAGGTGCTTGTGCTCGTACGTGGCCATCGACGCGCCGATGAACCCCACCCACAGCGTCAGGATCAGCGCCAGCGGCTGCGACCAGATGAGGCCGTTGGGGAGCATCCGCACCAGCAGCTGCACGAGGCCGTAGACCGCCGCGGTGCCGAGGATGCCCAGCCCGGCGGCCTTGACGTGGGCCATGCCGCCCCGCGTGGCGGCGCGGACCGCCGCCCAGCCGAGGCCAGCGAAGAGGACGAACGCGACCCACGGGACCACCGCGAGGGCCGTCGCGTGCCCCGGCTGTCCCTCGGTGAGATCGGGCCCGAACCACCCGATCACCTTGATGAACGACTCGACGCCCTTGCTGCGCTCCCCCGAGAACGTGCGGTGCGCGACGTCGAAGAAGACCACCAACGCCATCACGAGCAGCGCGAACGCGACGAACGCTCGCTCGGCTCGGTAGACGACCCGATTGAGCCGACTGAGTTGCTCCGTCACCGTCCGCGCATGCTACCAGGGTTCGCCGCGGGCCGGTGCAGTGCACGCGAACGACGAGGGGCGTGGCCGCGCTCGTCGCTGCCACGCCCCGATACCGCTCACCGCGGCCCTCGCCCGGCGCCTACAGGGCGTCGGTGATCTTCTTGAACAGGGCGCGGCCCTCGGCCGAGGCTCGCACCGCGAACTGGGCGTGGGCGACCGCGGCGGACGACGAGAACGCCGCCTTGTCGGTGTCGGAGAGCTCGTTGACCGTGATGCCCGCGGTCTTGAAGTTCTCGAGCAGCTGGCCCTTGATCGCCCGCACGCCGCGGCGGCCCGCCTTCGACAGCTCCTGCTGCGACACGAAGCCATGGCCATCGGCGCCGGGCTCGTCGACATCAGGTGATCCCTTGGTGCCGACCGGCGGGGCGGGCAGCTTGCCGGTGAACAGCGCCTGGATCTCCGCCGGAAGCGTCTCGTACCACTTGCGCGACAGCACCACGATGCCCGGCTGGTAGATGTGCTCGGTCAGCGTGAAGTGGGAGATGCCCTGGTACCAGGACGCCGCGAACGCGAAGAGCGGGGTGTTGTCGAAGCCGTCGACGACGCCGGTCTGCAGCGCGGGGAGGACCTCGGTGACGGCGATCGGCACCGGCGATGCGCCGAAGGCCTTCCACGTGTCGAGGTGCTCCTGCGACTCCTGCGACCGCATCTTGCGGCCCTTGAGGTCGGCGATCGAGTTGATCGGGAAGGTCGAGCCGATCGAGCGGAAGCCGTTCTCGGAGAAGAAGAACAGCTTGAACCCGCGATCCCACAGCAGCGCGTCGAGATCGGGGAAGATGCTGTCGATGATCTTGTCGGCCTTCTTCTCGGTCTTGAAGAGGTACGGCAGCTCGAGGCACGCGATCTCGGGCACGGCCGACGCGAGCGCGCTGACGCTGCCGCCGTAGCACTGGATCGCGCCGCGCTTCACCCCGTCGACCGTCTCGGGCTCGGGGCCCAGGGCCGCACCGGCGAAGGGCTTCACCTTCAAGCGCTTGTTGCTGCCCTCCCACATGAGGGCCTTCAGGCCCTTCATCTGGTTCATCCACGGGGTGTCGTTCGGCGCCGCGGTCGCGATCTTCATCGTGAACTCGGCCTCTTCGCCGGCCCGCGCCGACCGACCGATGAAGAACGGGGCGATGGCGGCGGCGGCGGAGCCTTGGACGAAGCGGCGGCGGGACGGGGACGCGGGCAAGCGGGGCATGGGTCGAGTACTCCGTGGGCGCGAAGAGGTGACGCGAATCAGGCGCGAAGAGACGTCGTCGCGGCGAGCCGCGCGGCCACATCAGACGGGCCGCCCCGGACGATCTTCACGGGTATGGGAGTGTGGGCCGGGCCGGCGGGGCTCCACAAGCCCCCGCGCGCCGTTTGTCCCAGGGCCGCGTGTGCACGGCCGATCGCATCGGCGGCCCCCAGACCCCGGCCGGCGCTGTTCCGCGCCGACCGCCGCCGGCTCAGAACAGCTCGTCCTTGTCGGCGAGCAGCTCCTTGGCCTTCTGCTTCTCGACGATGATCTCGGGCTTCACGTCGGGAATCACGTCGTCGGGCGTCGCGATGACCTCGTTGAGGAGCTTCTCGAAGGTCTCCTCGTCCTGCTCCTTGACCGCGAGCTCCTGGGCCCACAGGACCTTGGTGCCGACGTAGGTCGCGGAGATCTCGAGCGACTTGTTGAAGTGCACCCGGGACTTCTCGAGGTCGCCCCCCGCGAACGCGGGCGCGACCGCGTAGAAGGCACCGAAGTAGCGGTGCGGTCCGCCGTAATAGAAGGTCGGATCGAGCTCGAGCACGCGGTCCATCGTCGCCTTGACGTTGTCCTTCTGCCCGAGCAGGACGGCGAAGCCCTTGCGCTTGGCCCACTTGCCCAGCGAGCTCGCGTACCAGTACATCGCCGGGACGCCGGTCTTGGACACGAGCTTCACCGCCTCGGGCAGCTTGCCGCCGGCGCGCATCTTGGCCTCGAATTCGGGGGACGAGGCGATCATCGCCTTTTCGCCCCACTTCACGCCGAGGTCCATCGTGCGGAGGTATTCCTTCTCGTCGTTGCGGAGGTAGCCGTCGGCGAGGAAGTAGTTCGCGCGGGTGAGCTTCACCAGGGCGTCGAAGTTCTTCGGATCGGCGGCCGCGACCTGCTCCCAGATCTTGATCGCCGCGCGGATCTCCGCGGGGTCGGTCCGCTTCTCCCAGTGCTTGTCGCCCTCGGCGATCTGGGCCGCGGCGTCGCCGGCCGCACCGGCCTTGCCGTCGCCATCCTCGTTCTGCCACGCGGCCTTGCGACCGGCACAGGCGGACAACGAGGCCAGCACACAGGCGAGAAGGACATGCTTGGTGGTCATCGTTCGCTCCTGCCCGAAGCGCCCGTCCAACCGGGACCGCGCTCGGCGCGAGCGGAGATACACCGGCGGAAGCGGGCGCGTCAAACCCGGGCGGGACCCGAGGGCCCCGCGGCTCGAAACCCCGGGTTGCGCCGCGGGGCGCCCCCGGGCGACGCTTCGCCGACGTGGGGGCGACGCTGCAACGGTGGTTGGCCCGGGCCTCGACCCCCGCGTTCGCGAGCGTCGCCATCGGGGCGGCGTTCACCGCGTACTTCGCCATGTACGCCGTCCGCAAGCCGTTCGCGGCGGCGAGCTTCGCCGACGCGGCGGTCTGGGGCGTGCAGCTCAAGATCGCGCTGGTCCTCGGGCAGGTGCTCGGCTACGCGCTGTCGAAGTTCCTCGGCATCAAGTTCGTCTCCGAGATCCCGCCGGCCCGACGGCCGCTCGCCCTGGTCGTGCTGCTGCTCGCCGCCGAGCTCGCCCTGGTCGCATTCGCGGTCCTGCCCCCCGGCGGCCAGGTCGTCGCGATGTTCTGCAACGGCCTCCCGCTCGGCGCCATCTGGGGCCTCGTCTTCGGCTTCCTCGAGGGGCGACGCACCACGGAGATCCTCGGCGCCGGGCTGTCGACCTCGTACATCGTCGCCAGCGGCGCGGTGAAATCGGTCGGGCGCGGGCTGCTCGACGCCGGCGTGAGCGAGTCGTGGATGCCCGCGCTCACGGGCGCGATGTTCGTACCGCCGTTCCTCGTCGCCGTCTGGATCCTGTCGTGTCTGCCGCGGCCCAGCGCGCAGGACGAGGATGCCCGGGTCCGTCGCGCGCCGATGTACGGCGCCGAGCGAAAGGCGTTCGTGCGCCGCTTCTTCGTCGGCATCGCGACCCTGACGGCTGCCCACGTGGCGCTGACGGCCTACCGTGATTTCCGCGACAACTTCGCCGCCGAGCTGTGGAAGGCGCTCGGTTACGGCGACGCCCCCGCGATGTTCACGTACTCGGAGATCCCCGTGGCGCTCGCGGTCGTGGCCGGGCTCGCGGCGATCTATCGCATCCCCGACAACCGCCGGGCGTTCTTCTGGGTGCACGCGCTGATGGGCGGCGGCGCGGCCTTGGTGGCGACGGCGACCCTGCTGTTCGATCTCGGCGTGGTGTCGGGCCCGACGTGGATGATCGCGATCGGCATCGGGCTCTACCTCGGCTACGTGCCGTTCGGCACCGTGCTCTTCGATCGACTGATCGCCGCGACCGGTGCCGTCGGCACCGCGGTGTTCATGATCTACGTGACCGATGCATTCGGTTACCTCGGATCGATCGGCGTGCTGCTGTTCAAGAACTTCGCCCACGCAGATCTCTCGTGGCTCGAGTTCTTCCGCCGGTTCTCGTACGGCTGCGGGATCGGCTGCGCGGGTGCCTTCGCGGCCAGCGCATGGTACTTTGCCCACCGCAGCGCCCCGGCCCGGCCGGAACCCGGCGAGCCCGGTCCACGATGAACGACACCCCGAAGCGGAGCCTGCTCGATCGCGTCGGGGTGGCGCCGTGGTTCGGTGGACGCGACCCATCGACGCCCGTGCACCTGGTGCTCGGCCTGCTGCTGCCGATGCTCCTGCTCGCGCACAACATGTGGCGCGTGCATTGGTTCACGGTCGACGACGCGTACATCTCGTTTCGCTACGCGGCCAACCTCGTCGCCGGCCACGGCCTGGTCTACAACCCCGGCGAGGCGATCGAGGGCTACACGAACTTCCTGTGGACGCTGATCGTGGCTGCGGGCCTCCCCCTCGGGATCGACGCCCATGTCAGCAGCAAGGTCGTCGGCGCCCTCGCGGCGATGGGCACGCTCGCCGTGACGTATCGGCTCTCGCGCCGGCTGCAGCCCTACGGCGCGTTCCCGTGCGTCGCCACCTGGTTGCTGGCGAGCTCGTCGACCTCGGCGACCTGGGCGGTGTTCGGGCTCGAGACCGGGCTGTTCCAGTTCCTCGTGCTCCTCGGCACGACGATGATGTTCGAGGAGACCGAGAAGCACCGGGCGTTCCCGACCTCGGGCCTGGTGTTCGCGCTCGCCGGGCTCACGCGCCCCGAGGCGCCGATGTTCCTCGGCCTGCCGATGCTGCTGCTGGGCCGGCGCATGTTCGGCCGGCAGAACCTCATCCGCGGCGTCGTGTTCGTGCTGCCCTTGGCGGTCCACATGCTGTGGCGTCACGGCTACTACGGCTCGTGGACGCCCGCGACGCTGTCGGCGAAGACCGGCGATCTCAAGAGCCAGTGGAAGGGCGGGCGCGGCTACGTGCTCGCGTGGCTCGAGCACGCCGGCCCGATCATGGTGATGTGGTGCTACGGCGTGGGCCTGGCGCTCTCGCGCCGCAGTCGCGAGGCGATGACGCTCGCGCTGGTCTTCGTCGCGGTGGCGCTCTACGTCGCGCTCGTCGGCGGCGACTGGATGTCCTACTACCGCTTCATGGCGCCGGCGGAGCCGTACGCCTTCGTGCTCGTCTGCGCCGCCGTGCGCTCGCTGGTGCAGACCCGCGATCGCGCGGCGCTCATCGGCGTCGGCCTCCTCCTGTCGTGGTCCGCGGCCCACCGGCACTACGACTTCGAGGCGGCGCGAAAGAAGTTCGTCAAGGAAGAGAAGCGCTTCTGGGACAACACCGCGGGCCAGGTCGCCGAGTGGTTGGTCGTCCACGGCCGCCCCGGTCGCGTCGCGATCGGCGACATCGGCTACGTCGGCTGGCGGACCAACTATCCGATCCTCGATCTGCTCGGCCTCGTCGATCCCGTGATCGGCCAGCTCCCGGGCGGCTACACCAAGAAGCACGGGCCCGGCTACAAGGAGCGCTTCTACGAGGTCGCGCCCGAGTGGGCGGTGCTCATCCACTCGGGTGACGAGTGCAAGAAGGCGTCGTTGGCGGCGGTGAAGAAGATCGTCGAGGATCCGCAGTTTCGCCGCATGTACGTGCTCGAGGAGAACTTCCAGGTGAACGCCGACGGGAGCTGGTGCATCTTCCGTCGCAAGGACTTCACGCCGTAGCCCGCCACCTCGAGGCCCCCACGCCTTCAGGGAGAACCCGATGCCGTTGCCGAGCGGAATCACCTACTTCACACCGACGTTGCCGCTGTACGTCTTCGACGCGCCGCGGCCCGGGCCGACGGCGATCGTCCAGGCCGGGATCCACGGCGACGAGGTCGCGGGAGTGCACGCGCTCGCCGAGCTGCTCGAGCGGGAGCTGCGGCCGACCCACGGCCGGCTCGTCGTGATCCCGGTGATGAACCCCGCGGCGTACCGCGCCCGCGAGCGCATGGCGCCCGGCGGGCTCGATCTCAACCGCTGCTTCCCGGGCGATCGCGACGCCCCCGAGCCCGAGCGTCGACTCGCGCGCCGCTTCATGGACCTCGTCCTCGACGAGGCGCCCGCGCTGGTCGTGACGCTGCACGAGAGCAAGAAGCGCTACGACCCCGCCGTGGTCCCATCGTTCGGACAGACGATCGTGTACGGCGTCGATCCGCGGCCCGCGATCGTCGACCGCACGATCGACGCGATGAACCAGACCGCGACCGACGAGGAGCGCTGGGCGCCGCAGTACTACCCGGTCGCGACGTCGTCGACCGAGGTCATCGTCGAGGCCACCGGATGCATCGGCCTGTGCATCGAGACGTGGATGGGCTTCGCCGAGCGCCGCCGCATCGACATGCAGCGGCAGGTGGTCGAGCTCCTGCTCGCCGATGTCGGCGTCCGCTGCGGGGTCTGAGACCGCCTGCCCGCAAACGCTGCTGGCGCCGCGACCCTGGCCGGCCCTGAGCCGGGTTTGACCCCCGTGGCAAGACGGCGGTACACCCAGGGTCGCCATGGACACCGCCGCCGCCGTTCCGCCGCAGACAGCCGCCCAGGTCGCGTCGGCGCGGCCGTCGCCCCTGCGCGCCCTCGCCGACGAGATCTTCGAGCGCACCAGCCCCTACGAGGGCGTGGGCCTGCGCAACCACTGTCGGCGCTTGCACCGGTTCGCGACCGCGCTGCTGCAGCGCCGCGGCCTCGAGATCGACGTCGACCTCGCGTACCTCGTCGCGATGGTCCACGACCTCGGCATCGTCAGCGAGAAGGACGAGGGCGTGAACTACCTGCAGCGCAGCCGCGCGCTGTTCCACCGCGAGACCGCCGGCATCGCCCTGCCACCGACCCGCGCCGACGTCCTCGACGAGTGCCTGGTCTACAACCACCGGGTGCTGTCGGTGCCGAACCTCAGCCCCGAGGCGGAGTGCTTCCGCAACGCCGTGATGATCGAGCACAGCCGGGGGATGATCCGCTTCGGGCTGTCGAAGGACGAGGTCCGCCCGGTCTTCGACGAGCTCCCCAGGGGCAACTTCGACCGCGTCCTGATGGATTTCACCTGGCGTACGATCAAGCGCGAGCCGCTGTCGATCGTCCGCGGTATCTTCTTCTGACCGGCGCCCTCGTCTGCGCCTTTGGGGGCACCGACATGGCCGACATCGATCCCAACACGCGCACCGAGCTCGAGGCCGCCGCGTTCCGCAAGCTGGTCGAGCACCTGCAGTCGCGCACCGACGTGCAGAACATCGACCTCATGAACACCGCGGGGTTCTGCCGCAACTGCCTCAGCAAGTGGTACGCCGCGGCGGCCGAGGAGCACGGCGCGACCGTCGACCTCGAGCAGGCCCGCGAGCGGGTCTACGGCATGCCGTACGCCGAGTGGAAGGCCAAGCACCAGAAGTGATGCACCACGCGCTCGTCGTGCGGACCCCCGGTCGCGGCACCTCGGACCTGACGCGCAGGGTGCAGGAGGTCGTCGCCGCCTCGGGCGTGCGCGAGGGCCTGTGCAACGTGTTCGTGCACCACACCAGCGCCTCGCTCATCCTGTGCGAGAACGCCGACCCGCAGGTGCGGCGCGACCTCGAGGCGTTCGCCGCCCGCCTCGTGCCCGACGGCGACCCGCTGTTCGCCCACGTCGACGAGGGCGACGACGACATGCCGGCGCACATCCGGTCGGTCCTGACCCACAGCTCGCTGTGCCTCCCCGTCGTCGACGGACGCTGCGATCTGGGCACGTGGCAGGGCGTGTACCTCTGGGAGCACCGCACCGCGCCGCACGAGCGCCGGGTGACCGTCTCGGTCCTGGGGTCCCGTGGCTGATCGCAGCGAGCTCGGCGACGTGCGCCATCGCCTGTCGCGCACGATGACGCGGACCATCTCGACGTGGTCGCTGGTCGAGCCCGGCGACCGCATCATGGTCGCGATGTCCGGCGGGAAGGACAGCTACACGCTGCTGGATCTGCTGTGGCGCGCGCGGGCCCGGGCGCCCTTCGCGTTCGATCTGATCGCCGTGCACCTCGACCAGGTCCAGCCGGGCTACGACGGCGCGCCCCTGCGGGGTTGGCTCGAGCGCTACGGCGCGCCGTTCGAGATCGTCCAGCGCGACACCTACTCGAAGGTCGTGGAGCTCACCGCCGAGGGCAAGAGCTACTGCGGGCCGTGCTCGCGGATGCGCCGCGGCATCCTCTACGACGTCGCCGAGCGCCTCGGGTGCAACAAGATCGCCCTGGGGCACCACCGCGACGACGCGCTCGAGACCCTGCTGATGAACCTCTTCTACGGCGGCAAGCTGCAGGCGATGCCCGCGGTGTACACCACCGACGACGGCCGGTTCCGCGTGATCCGGCCGCTCATCGAGTGCGCCGAGTCCGAGATCCGCGTCCACGCCGAGCTCGCGGGCTACCCCATCCTGCCGTGCAACCTGTGTGGATCGCAGGACGGCCTGCGCCGCGACGCGATGGCGGCGCTGCTCGACCAGCTCGAGCGCGAGAGCCCCAACGTGCGCGCCGTCATGCTGAACGCGATCCGCAACGTCCGCCCGACGCACCTGCTCGACCCGACGGTCGCGCGGCTGCCAGGCGACGACGCCGAGGCGCCCCACCGCGGCTCGATCCTGCGCGTGCTCGGCAACGAGGGCTGAGGACCTGCATGGATTTCGCATCCCGCGAGGCGGCGATGCGGGTTCCATGCACATGATGCGTGGATTTAACCCTCTAGAAGACGTTTCCGTTGCGCGATGCGCATGCATGCGGCATAGCCATGCACGACCATGCAGCTCCGCGACCTCCACGGCGAAACCCTCGGCATCTGCGTCTCCGGCGGCCTCGACAGCCGCACCGTCACGCGTCGCCTGCTCGACGCCGGTTGCAAGGTCGTGTGCTTCACGGCGGATCTCGGGCAGCCGGACGAGACCGACATCGAGGACGTCAAGCGGCGCATGGAGGCGACCGGCGCCGAGTCGCACGTCGTCGACCTGAAGCCGCAGATGGCCGAGGCGTGCTTCGCCACGATCAAGGCGCTCGCGCAGTACGACGGCGGGTACTGGAACACCACCGGCATCGCCCGCGCGGTGACCGTGCGCGGCCTGCTCGGCGCGATGCAGGAGCGCGGGTGCACCGTGCTCGTGCACGGCGCGACCGGCCGCGGCAACGACCAGATCCGCTTCGAGCGCTACACCAACGTGCTCGCGCCGCAGATGAAGGTCTACGCGCCGTGGCGCGACCCGGCGATGCTCGCCCAGTTCCCCGGCCGCAAGCAGATGGCCGAGTACCTGCAGGCGGTCGGGCTCGAGGCCAAGCTCGAGCGCAAGCGCTACTCGACGGACGCCAACCTCGCGGGTCTGAGCCACGAGGCCGAGGACCTCGAGTCGCTCGACACGTCGTGCCTCATCGTCGACCCCATCATGTGCAAGTGGCCGCAGCAGGCCCCTGATCGCGTCGAGGACGTCACGCTGCAGTTCGAGCGCGGCCGCTGCGTCGCGATCGACGGCGAGTACCTCGCGCCGCTGGCCCTCATGGAGCGGGCCAACGCGATCGGCGGGCGCAACGGGATCGGCCTGGCGAACGCGCTCGAGAACCGCATCATCGGCACCAAGAGCCGCGGGGTCTACGAGGCGCCCGGCATGGAGTTGCTCGGCTGCGCGCTGCGATCCGTCTACCAGGCGGTGCTCGACCGGCGCTCGACCTCGCTCTTCGGCCACGTGTCGCGGCTCGTCGCCGAGGCGACCTACGACGGTCGGCTCTACGACCCGGCCTCGCGCGCTGCGCTCGGCTGCGTCGAGGTGCTCTCGGAGCACGCCACCGGCACCGTGGTCCTCGGGCTGTACCGCGGCAACGCGTTCGTACAGAAGCTCCGCGACATCCCGGCGTCGCTGTACAACCCGGCCGACGCGTCGATGGAGGCCAGCGACGGCCTCGACCCGCGCAGCAGCCAGGGCTTCGTCGAGATCCAGCGCTGCGAGGCGCTCGCGCTCGCGCGGGCCGGTCAGATCCGGCCGCCCGAGCGGTTCTGATCCGACGACTGGCAGACGTAGCTGCCGAAGCCGGTGCCGAGCATCCAGCACCGGCCATCGTCGCCGCAGAACGACTCGTCCGGATACTCACCGCCGGCGTCGAGGATGAGCTGCGTGCAGTCCTCGTCGGTGTCGCACGCGCCCGAGCACGCGGTGCCGCTGCAGAACGCGTCGTAGTCGGAGAAGTCCCAGCAGATCCCCGTGCTGCAGTCGCCGTCGGCCTCGCAGGGATCGCCGACCGGCGCGCCCCCGTTGCCGGACTCACCGGTGCTCGTGGCGTCGCTCGAGCCGCTGTCGCTCGAGCCGCTCGACTCGCCGCTCCCCGTCTCGCCCGGACCCGTGCCGTCGCCGGTCGAGCTGTCGTTGCCGGGGCCGGTGTCGCTCGCGGTCGCGGTCGCGTTGGTGGGGTCGTCGGTCGTCGACGGAGAGGTGTCGGTCGCCGTGACGGACGTGGTCTGGGTCGTCGGATCCGTCGCGCTCGCGCCCGCGGTCGCGTCCGCAGCGTCCCCGGTTTCGCCCGCGGCTGTGGTCTCGTCCGCGGGCACGCCGTCGTCGCTGCATGCAGCCGAGCAGAGCAACGCCCAGACGGTCACGGACGATCGAAGATCAAGGGTCATGCGCGGCAGCATGCCCGCGGCCCGTTCACCGGGCAAGGTTCGCCGCCCGCGCCCGCGGTCAGCCACCCGCACGCAGCGGACGCACGGTGTCTCCGTCGATCTCGAGCACCTCGGTCGGCCCCCCGTAGTGGGCCGCGAGGCCGACGTCGATGCGCCACACGCGGCCGTCGCACGCCGACGTGATGCCCTTCTCCTGCACGGTGTGACCGACGACCATGCGCTTCACCCCGAGCTTCGCGAGCGATTGGCCGAGGCGCTCGCAGACCTCGGGCTCCTCGACCCACGCGAAGTCCCGCGTCCACAGCGGGCCCTGCGGATCCATGGCGGCCTCCACGATCTTCGGGTCGACCGCCTCGCCGGCCAGCATCGCGCGCACGCCGGCATCCAGCGCGACGAGCCCATCGACCTGCTCCGGCAGGATGCCGCCGTGCACGAACGCCGTGGTGCCAACGATCGCCGCGAGGTGCCGCTTCGCCAGCACGCGCGCGTAGGGGCCACCGGGCGCGAAGGCAGCCGCGCGTGCCCGCGACGCCTCGGGGATCGACGCGAACCGCGGGTCGTCGGGATCGGCCCCCGGCACGCCGTCGAAGTCGCGCAGCCCCGCGGGTGTCACGTAGCGCAGGTCGCCCAGGGCGTTCATCACCTCATGGTTGCCGTTGAGCACGACGAGGGCGCCGCCCGCCCGTCGCGCGTCCTCGACCAGGCGATCGAGGAGATCCAGGATCGCCTGTTCGTCGTCGCCGCGATCGAGTTGATCCCCGGTCTGCACGACGACCAGCGCGCCGCCGATCCATCGATCGGTCCCGTCGATCGCGCCGGCCAGCTGCAGGGCACGTCGGGTCGCGGCGAGATCGCCGTGGACATCCCCGATCGCCACCACGCGACCCGACGCGGCGACGCGCAGCGCGTCGAGCCCCGCGACGGGCGTCGCAGCGACGGGCGCCGCAGCGACGGGTGCCCGCGGGCTCGGCTCGGCGGTCGGGGCGGCGGGCCGCGAGCCCGTGCCCGCAGGCGTGGGCGCGTTACATGCGGCCATGGCCAGGACGATCGAGAGCAGCGCGGCGCAAAGGCCCGCGGACGTGCTCGGGGGCTGTAGCCCCCGCACCGCGTCGGAGACACCGGCGCGCGCGCACGCCCCTTCGAGCCGCACCTTCACGCGGCCTATCCTACCCGATTCCCCATCCAGTTTTTCGAACGATGCCGCACGTCCGTGGACGTGCCGCGCCATCGTGCGAGCCCTCGGATCTTGTCTACGACAACGGCCCTGCGGCCGGGGTACTCTCGTCAGCTGGATGTCCCTGCCCCTCAGTAGTCTGAGCTCCGCCGGCCGGATCCTGCTCGTCGACGACGACGCACAGGTGAGGCGAGTGATGGAGCGGCTGCTCATCTCCGAGGGCTACGACGTCCTCCAGGCCGGCGACGGCGAGGCGGCGCTGCTCATCGCCGCGACCGAGCCGATCGACACCGTCGTGCTGGACATGGGCATGCCGGGGCTGAGCGGTCTCGATGTGTGCCGACGGCTCCGCGCCGATCCAAAGCACGAACACACGCCGGTCGTGTTCGTCACCGGACTCGACGATCGCGGCTTCCGGCGCGAGGCGCTGCAGGCGGGCGCGACCGATTTCCTCGGCAAGCCGTTCGACGAGGTCGAGCTGCTCGCCCGGCTGCGCAACAGCATCCGCGTGAAGCTCTACTTCGATGGCCTCGATCGCGAGCGCAGCGCCCTGCGCGGCGCCGTGGAGCAGCACCTGGGCGAGCTCGAGGCCGCGACCGCTCGGCTCGAGCGCCTGCAGCGGGAGCTGGCGGTCGCCCGTCACGAGACGATCGACCGCCTCGCGCGTGCGGCCGAATACCGGGACGACGAGACCGCCGCGCACCTGCACCGCATGAGCGCGTACTGTCACCTGCTCGGCCAAAAGGTCGGGCTCGACGAGTACGCCTGCGAAATGCTGCGCATCGCCAGCCCGATGCACGACGTCGGCAAGATCGGGATTCCCGATCAGATCCTGCTCAAGCCCGGCCGGCTCAGCAGCGACGAGTACACGATCATGAAGGAGCACGCCGAGATCGGCTTTCGGATCCTCTCGGGGTCCGAGTCCGAGCTCGTCCGCTTCGCCGCCAGCATCGCCCACACCCACCACGAGCAGTGGGCGGGCGGTGGCTACCCGCGCGGCCTGCAGGGCGAGGACATCCCGCTCGAGGGCCGGATCGCCGCGATCGCGGACGTGTTCGACGCGCTCACCAGCGCGCGCCCGTACAAGCAGGCGTGGCCGATCGCGGACGCCGTCGCGCACCTCGAGGCGGGCAGCGGCAAGCACTTCGATCCGAACCTGACGGCGCTCTTCGTGCGATCGATGGACGATGTGCTCGCGATCCGCGAGCGCTTCCACGACTGATGCGCCGCGATCGTCAGTAGGCCGGATCGTCGCCGCCGTCGCCCACGTTCACCGCGTCCCGTGCGCGCTCGCGCTCGATGCCCTCGAGGGCGTCCACGGTGTAGCGGGTCGTCGGCTCGAGCAGCAGCCGCGCGAACGGGATCGGGTCGCCCGTCTCCTCGCACACCCCGTAGGTCTGATCCTCGATGCGAACCAGCGCGGCCTCGACCTCGGCGAGGCGCTCGCGGCCGTGGTCGGCCAGCCGGACCTCGCGCTCGACCCGGGCGGCCTCGGCGGCGTGGTCCTGGACATCGCCGATCGCGTCGTCGGCCACCGGGCGGGTCTGCGTCGCGAGGAACTGCGCGCGCTCGGCGAGCAGGAGTGCGCGCAGCTGTTCGATCTGGGCTTTCGAGAGGTGGTCCGACATCGCGCGGCAGCGTAGCAGCAAGGTCCGCGGTTGCGCCCCCATCGGCCCCCGCGGCAGCATGCGTGGGCATGGACAGCCTCGATCCCGACGCGCGGGAGATCGCGACCGCGGCGCTCGCCGACGGCGGCGCGCTCGTCGTGCTGACCGGCGCCGGCATCTCCGCCGAGAGCGGCGTGCCCACGTTCCGCGGCCCCGAGGGCTACTGGACGATCGGCTCGCGCCACTACCACCCGCAGGAGCTCGCGACGGCGGCGGCGTTCCGCCGGATGCCGCGCGAGATCTGGCGCTGGTACCTGACGCGCCGCGCGATCTGCCGGGCGGCGACGCCCAACGCCGGGCACCTCGCGCTCGCGGCGGTCGAGCCGGCGCTGCCCGGACGCTTCACCCTCGTCACGCAGAACGTCGACGGCCTGCATCGCCGCGCGGGGAGCTCGAGCGCGGACACCCTGCAGATCCACGGCAACATCGACGAGGCGCGATGCACGAACGGGTGCAGCGCCGACCGCTTTCCCGTGCCCGCGGGGTTCGACGCCTTCGGCCGCGACGATGCGCTCGACGACGACGACTTCGCTCGCCTGGCGTGCCCGAGCTGTGGCGCACCCGCCCGCCCGCACGTGTTGTGGTTCGACGAGACCTACGACGAGGCCCACTACCGCGCCGAGTCGGCGATGGCGCGCGCAGCCGAGGCCGCGCTGCTGATCGTGGTCGGCACGGCCGGCGCGACCAACCTCCCGATGCAGATCGGCCACCGGGTGCTACGCTCCGGCGCGCCGATCCTCGACGTCAACCTCGAGGACAACCCGTTCGCCGCGCTCGCGGTCCGCAGCGGCGGCCGGGCGTTGCGCGGCAGCGCCGCGACCGTCCTGCCCGCGTTGCTCGGCGCGCTCGTCGGCGGCCAGGATTCCCACAGCGCTCCGACGAGCTGCTAGTGTCCCGGGACAACCATGGGCGATCCCGACTACGACTTCGTGGTCATCGGCTCCGGCTTCGGCGGCAGCGCGGCAGCGATGCGCCTGGTCGACAAGGGCTACCGCGTGCTCGTCCTCGAGAAGGGCAGCGAGCTCGGCGCGGCGCAGTTCCCCAAGTCGAACTGGGATCTGCGGCGCTACATGTGGCTGCCCTGGCTGGGCTTCCGTGGCCTGTTCAAGATGACGTTCTTCCGCCACGTCACCGTGCTCTCCGGGGTCGGCGTCGGTGGGGGCTCGCTGGTCTACGCGTGCACGCACCCGGTGCCGAAGGACTCGTTCTTCACCTCGTCGTCGTGGGCGCACCTGGCCGACTGGCGCGCCGAGCTCGAGCCGCACTACCTCGAGGCCAAGCGCATGCTCGGCGTCGCGACCACGCCCTTTCGCACGCGCACGGATGACGTGCTGCAGCAGATCGCGATCGAGCGCGGACAGCCCGAGGCGTTCGAGCCGACGCAGGTCGCCGTGTACTTCGGCAAGCCCGGTCAGACGGTGCCCGATCCGTACTTCGGCGGCCGCGGGCCCGATCGAACCGGCTGCATCCGCTGCGGCGGCTGCATGCTCGGCTGCCGCCACAACGCCAAGAACACGCTCGACAAGAACTACCTCCACCTCGCGCGCCAGTCCGGCTGCGAGCTGCACGCGGACACCGAGGTCCGATCCGTGCAGCCCCGCGCCGAGGGCGGCTACCGCATCGTCGCGCGTCAGGGTCGCTTCCCCCTGTTCGGCAGCAGGGTCGAGTACGGCGCCCGCAATGTGATCTTCGCCGGCGGAGTGCTCGGCACCGTCGCGCTGCTGCTGAAGCTCCAGCGCGACCCCGCGGCCCTCCCCAAGCTGTCGCCCCGCCTGGGCTACGGCGTGCGCACCAACTCCGAGTCGCTCATCGGCGTGATCTCGAGGCGCAGCGAGATCGATCTCTCCAAGGGCATCGCGATCGGGTCGATCCTCCAGACCGACGAGCACTCGCATCTCGAGCCCGTGCGCTTCTCCGCCGGCTCGGGCCTCTTCCGCCTGCTCATCGCTCCGCACGTCGCCGGCGAGAACATGATGATCCGCGTCGCGCGCCTCGTCACGGCGCTGGTCCGCCACCCGATCGCGATGCTGCGCGCGCTGCTGGTCCGCGACCTGTCGAAGCAGACGACCATCTTGCTGTACATGCGCTCGACCGACGGCACGCTGCGGTTCCGCCGATCGTGGACGGGCCGCATGGTCAGCACGCCGGACACCGGCGCCACGCCGACCGCGTCGATCCCCGAGGCGACCGAGCTCGCCCACCAGGTGGGCGACAAGCTCGACGGCCTGCCGGTGTCGCTCGTCACCGAGACGCTGTTCAACATCCCGACCACCGCGCACATCCTCGGCGGCTGCTGTATGGGTGCGACCGCGGCCGACGGCGTCATCGATCACGAGCACCGCGTGCACGGGTACGAGGGGCTGTTCGTGATGGACGGCTCGGCGATCTCGGCCAACCCCGGCGTGAACCCGTCGCTGACGATCGTCGCGATGACCGAGCGGGCGTTGGCGAAGATCCCCGACGCACGGCCGGCGGCGCTGCCGGCCGCTTCGGCGTAGCCGTTCGGCGCTGGTGACCACGAGCCCATGGATCCGCTGACGCAGGGGGTGTTGGGGGCGGCGGCGGCCCAGGCCGTGCTCGCGCGCAGGCTCGGCCCGCGCACGTGGCTGTTCGGCGCGCTCGGGGGCATGGCGGCGGATCTCGACGTGCTCATCCGCAGCAGCGACGACCCGATGCTCGCGCTGACGTTCCACCGCCACTTCACCCACTCGCTGGCGTTCGTCCCGATCGGTGGCCTGCTGTGCGCCCTGCCGTGGCTGCTGCGACGGGCGCCCGACGCCGAGGCGCGCGCGCGCCGATGGGCCATCGCCGCGGCGACGACGATCGGCTACGCCACCCACGGCCTGCTCGACGCATTCACCAGCTACGGGACCCAGCTGTGGTGGCCGTTCAGTCGCACCCGAGTGGCCTGGGACTTCGTCGCGATCCTCGATCCGATCTACACGCTGTTGCTCGTCGCTGGGGTGTGGCTCTCGCGACGGCGGCGCAGCCCGAGGCCGGCGCTGGCCGCCCTCATCGCGTCCTCCGCCTACCTCGCGCTCGGCGGGGTGCTGCACGCACGCGCGCTGGCGGCCGCCCGCGGCCTCGCCCACGATCGCGGCCACGCGCTGTCGCGGGTCGAGGCGTTCCCGGTGATCCCGATCGATTTCGTGTGGCGAACCGTCTATCGCGCCGGCGGCCGCGTCTACGTCGACGAGGCGCGCACGCCGTGGTTCGGCGCGACCTCGACGCGCAGCGGCGAGTCGATCCCGATCGCCGAGCTCGCGACGTTGCCCACCGACGTCACCGCCGATCCGCGGACACGCGCCGCGTGGGAGACGTTCGTGTGGTTCACCGACGGGTGGGTCGGGCACGACCCCGCGGAGCCCCGGCACCTCGTCGATCTGCGCTACGGGCTGCGCACCGGCGGCACCGAGTCGCTGTGGACGCTCGAGCTCCGCCCCGGCACGGCGACGCCCGTGCGGCTGGATCAGCGACGGCCGCCGCCCGCGGAGTTCTTCGAGCTGCGTTGGCGCGAGATCCTCGGCGAGGACTGAGTTGCGGATGAACGCG
>LNFM01002623.1_pt1 | contig 37863 bp, 37 predicted proteins | sample 596031 | NCBI WGS metagenome assembly LNFM01 (sample SAMN04254537, study PRJNA301005) | activated carbon metagenome | isolation source: dual media filters at the Ann Arbor, Michigan drinking water treatment plant | place: USA: Ann Arbor | reverse complement strand
GAATCTGTTCGTTCAGGCCGAGCAGGCGCTGGTAGGTATCATGCAACAAGCGCCGGACCAGCATCGGCAAGCCATTGTCGCCGTCTTCCAGCAGTGACGGGATGGCGTGCTGGGCGGGGTAACGGCCCTTGGGCATGATGAGCCCGAATTCACTGAGCAGGCCGCGCAACTGATTGATGAGCGCGGTGCGCTCCTTGATCAGCCCTTGCCGGACCCGGTGCAGACACAGCACGGCCTGCTGCTCATCGCTCTTGACCGGCACAAAGCGCATGCCGGGACGGGCCACCGCCTCGCAGATGGCCTCGGCGTCGTTGCCGTCGTTCTTGCCGCCTTTGCGGTAAGGGGCCACAAAGCGCGACGCCATGATCCCCACCCGATGCCCCAGCTTCGTCAATTCCCGGCCCCAGTAATGGGCGCCGCTGCAGGCCTCCATGCCGATCAGGCACGGCGGAAGCTGGGCCAGAAACGGTAACACCTTCGCGCGGCTCAGGTTTGGCGTCGACCCCGTGCACACTGAAGGTGTTCTTTGCCAAGTCAATCCCGAGTGTAGTAATGTTCATGACGACTCCTCCTGTTCTGTTGATTGCGGTGAACTACTTCCCCCAATCTGGCACATCCGATGCCGTAGGAACAGGGGGAGTCCATATCATTCGTTAAACTCACGGTCAAGATTGTTCTGAAACTTCAAAGGAAAATTCAATGGCCAACAAAACGATGCGAATGAGCGCCGCTGGAATGGCGGCACCACGTCAAAGAGAACACGCTGTGCTCAGGTATTACAACGATGCAGCCAATCATTGCACCTATGGGGTAGGCATGCTGGCACATTACGGCCCTTGCACGCCCGAAGAGTTGCGTCGACCAGTAAGCATTGCCGAGGTCAATATACAACTCGCCACTAGGGTGAGACACGCAGAAGAAGCGGTGCATCAGCGAGTACGAAATCATCAACTGACGCAGGAGCAATTCGACGCGCTGGTGAGTTTCACCTTCAACACAGGGGCAACGGGGGCTCGTGCTACGCTTGACGCCGCTAACCGTGGCGCATCCCGCGAGGTTGTAATACACATGAATAGCAACGTCTACGTCCATCCACGTGATGCGAACGGACGTCGGCTAGCTCCCGTCCGACTGCAAGGGTTAGTCAATCGACGACGAGAAGAGACCGCGCCATTCCAAGCTCAGCAGACAGGCCGATGATGAGAGCCCTTCTAATGATGGTTCTTTGCTGTGCAACTGCTTCAGCTATCGCCTCAGATGGACAGCGAATCGGTCCAGATAATCAGGAACGCGCCGCAGTGCTTGATGAGCTTTCTCAACGCAGTGGATTGCCGGATGTTGAATTGAATGGTCTGCTTGCGGACTGTAACGCCAATCAGCAGAGCATGTACTTCTGTGCTTGGCGCGACCAAATTACCGCTGACAGAGCATTGCGGCGAGTACTCGCGGGCAAGCAGCAGAAAATGCCTCAGTGCAAGACTTACATTGAGTCTAAGGTCGCAAGCTGGGCACGATCTCGCGACCAATCTTGCGACAAGTCCGCGACGAAGGAATGGGGAGAAGGATCAATGAAGCCAACGGCACAAGTCCTATGTGTTACAGCAGAAACCGTGAGGATGACAAAGCGGCTTGAACGCATGAATGGATGCAAGCTTCGCTAGCTAAGAGACCAATTGGAGATAAACACCACTATTTAAAATCCGAGTCTAACGATTAAGGTTAGCTCGTGATCGCGAAGCGAACCACAATCTGAACCGTTTGTTGGACGAGCAAGTAGCCCAGATGAAGCGAAGCGCAATCCGGGATCATTCGCCGAAACCAATGGCGCCGCCGGGATCACCTGCCCAATCATTCGGATACACGCCCCGCGCGACAAAGCGGTAAAAATTTATTGCACGACGCCCCCTATGCATGCCTATCCAACTTCATTTTTCGATTTTTAAATCACTTGCCGTGATTGAAAAATGCCGGCATATCTGTGTGTAGCTAATGCTCAGGCGATCAGGAATTTCTGTATTTCCATTACTTCCGCCTGCGCGTCATTGAGAGTTATAAGGCACTGCTCGGGTGTCATGCCTAGCTTGCCGCAGGCGGGAATCGAGGGCCATTCGGTGATACCAAAATGGTGGCTTGTGCCGATGTGACTATACAGATTTGCCATGAGCACGACATCAACATAATCGGCTTGCGGGCCGGGATCGCGCTCCAGATTTTCGTGTTCGGCGGCCACGGCTACCAGTTCTGGCGGGAAATTCCAGGTTTCGAGGATGACTTTGCCGATCTGGGGGTGCAGGAGGGTGACCAGGCGGTCAACGGTTTGTTCATTTTCAAGCAGGCTGGGAAACATCTCCAGTTGCATCAGAATCGGTAACTTTCCAAGGTCATGTATCAGCCCGGCCAGCATGGCCTGCTCCGGCATGAGCCGGGTGAATTTATGGGCAAGAACATGGCTGATGGCGGCCACCTGAATAGTATGTGCCCATGTCGTTTTTAAGCGGTGCTTTATAGCGGACGGTACCTGTGCCTGAAATAGCTGGCTGACAACGACACTGGTGATCAAATTGCGTACCAGAGAGTTTCCGAGGCGGGCGATGGCGGTTTGTATGTTAAGAATCGGCTTGTTTCCGCGATAGAGCGGGCTGTTTGCTACCTGTAACAAACGTGCCGACAAAACAGGATCGGTTCCGATAAGCTGTGCAAGCTGTGCCGCTGTGACATTAGGCGCAGCGGCTGCTTTGCGCACCCTGATGGCGACTTCCGGGAGAGTGGGCAGTCCTATTCGTTTATGCCGGATGTCATCAAGCAGCCTGGAGATGAATCTGCCTTCGATGTCTGCCGTGATATCTTTTGTGGCGTGCTGGGTGCCATTCATGCCGCAATCCTTTGTTTGCTGAACATGCGTATGCTTGGTTTTCGGCAGCCTTCCTGATAACTTTAATTTTTAGACTAATCAGGTTTCTGCAGGGGATAGCGGATAGGGCAGCTCCCGGAATGCAAGTGTTGCCCCTCCAGTATTATGTAAATGCACACTGCCATGCCCGGCAGCCTTGATTTCCACTACGGCGAGTGCGTCAAAGCCGCCTTCGGGTGCCGGTTGCGCCGTGACGATGGTCCCAATGCCTTGGGTATTTTCAGCGCCAGAGCCATACAGCGCATCACCAGGTTGAGGGGCCGTGTCCGACAGGATATGGGCAAGATACATGCGCCGTTTGAGCGTGCCGAGGTAGTGCATACGCGCAACGATTTCCTGGCCTGGATAGCAGCCTTTTTTAAAGCTGACGCCGTTAATGAGGTGCAGGTTGACCATCTGCGGCACAAAGGCTTCGCTGGTGGCGGCATGGATGGTGGGGATGCCGGCGCGAATGTCGAGCAGATCCCACGCGCTTGCACCCACGGGTGCGGCATGGGCACCCAGTTTGTTCCACATGTCCTTGACGGCTGCGCATTCTCCGGTAATCTCAAAGCGTGTCTGTGCGCCGGGGAGGCGTATCACGGTCAGTCCGTTGTTGTGTATGACACCATCAACGTCTTCCGGCAAGACGCCCAGCATATCTTTTAACTCAGTTGCGCCATGCAGGCTGGCGATGCCGATGGTCACCAGTGTGTTGCTGGCATCTTCCAGCGTGACCTTGGCGCGCAATACAAACATGCGCAAGCGCTTGAGGGTGGCATCAATGAGTTCACGTGGCATACGCAAGTAATACGTTTCATCGCGCACGAAAATGCGAAAACAGGCCAGAATCCGCCCCTTTGGGTTGCAATAGGCACTCATCTGGCTGTGATGCTGCGATACCTCGCGTATATCGTTGCTGAACTGATTCTGAAGAAAGGTGGCGGTATCGGGCCCGCGGACGGCAATCAGCCCGGTGTGCGACAGGTCGGCAATAATGGTGCCGGTTGCCAATGTCTGGAGCTCCCGCGAGGGATTGCCGAAGTGGCGGACATTGCCAGACTCTATGACAGCGCCAGCGGCTTCGATAAGGGTTTTCCATTCTGCGTGCATACTATAAACGGCCTTCAAATTGCATGTGTTACAAATATAGCCAATATTCAGTTACCGCATAATACTGGACGGATACCTCAAGTGATATACACTAGGATCCGATGATAAATAAAATGGTTAAAAATATAAAACGCCCCATCTTCATGGATCTGCTGCGCATTCGCATGCCAGTAGTCGCAGTTCTTTCCTTTGCCCACCGTGTTGCGGGCATGATGCTGTGCCTGCTGATTCCGTTTGTTATCTATCTGCTGGATCTGTCGCTGCGCAATGCGCAGGGTTATGCCGAGGCGCTGGCTATCCTGGCTTCGCCACCCGTCAAGTTTGTGGCGGTGATGCTGCTGTGGGGATTTTCTCATCACCTGTTGGCGGGCATTCGCTTTTTATTGATTGATGCCGATATCGGTGTCGAACGTGACAGTGCGCGCCGTAGCGCCTGGTTCATTAATGTGGGTGGTTTGATCGTGCCGGTCATCGCGCTGTGGGTATTGCTATGATCTGGCGCGCCTCCGGCTTCCGTGCCTGGCTGTTGCAGCGTTTGAGCGCGGTATACATGGCGCTTTTCATCGGTATGTTTGTCTTGCATCTGGTGTTGGATGCACCAAGCTCCTATCAGGAGTGGCGAACCTGGATGGCGCTGCCCTTCATTACTGTGACAGCCAGTATATTTTTTGCCGCACTGTTGATCCACGCCTGGGTGGGCCTGCGTGACGTGATTATTGACTATGTGCACCCGCTGGGGATGCGCTTTGTACTGCTGGCGCTGGTGGCGGCAGGTCTGTTGGCAATGGGGCTGTGGGTACTGCGTATTCTGATGATGGGAGGGGCGGCATGAGCCAGATCAAGGCCGGCATAGCCAGCCGCAAATTCGATGTGCTGGTGATCGGCGCGGGCGGCGGCGGGCTGCGCGCGGCCTTGCAGCTGGCGCAGGATGAGGCCAATGTGGCGGTGGTATCCAAAGTGTTCCCGACGCGCTCGCACACTGTCGCCGCGCAGGGTGGGATGAATGCCGCGTTGGCCAATGTGTCGCCGGACAACTGGCATTGGCACATGTATGACACCGTCAAGGGTGGCGACTTCCTCGGTGATCAAGACGCCATTGAATACATGTGCCGGGCCGCGCCGCGCCTGGTGATCGAGCTTGAGCATATCGGCGTGCCGTTTTCCAGGCTGGATAACGGCAAGATCTATCAGCGTGCTTTCGGCGGCCAGAGCCAGAACTTCGGTGGCGACCAGGCGGCGCGCACCTGCGCTGCGGCGGATCGCACCGGGCACGCCATTCTGCACGCGTTGTATCAGCAAAACATCCGCGCCAAGACCCATTTTTTCGACGAATATTTCGCCATTGATCTGCTCAAGGATGACGAGGGTTATATTCTTGGTGCGCTGGTGCTGGAGATCGAAACCGGCGAGCCGCTGGTGATCCAGGCCAAGACCACGCTGCTTGCGACTGGTGGGGCAGGGCAGTTATTCCGTACCAACACCAACGCTCGAATCAACACCGGTGACGGCATGGCGATGGCGCTGCGCGCCGGTGTTCCGCTGCAAGACATGGAGTTCTTCCAGTTTCATCCCACCGGCATTGCCGGTAAGGGCATGTTGATTACGGAAGCCGCGCGTGGTGAGGGTGGTTATCTTGTGAATGGCGAAGGCGAACGCTTTATGGAGCGCTACGCGCCCCACGCCAAAGACCTGGCGAGCCGCGATGTCGTGAGCCGCGCCATCGCCACCGAGGTGCGCGAAGGCCGGGGCTGCGGACCCAACAAGGATTTTATATTGCTAAAGGTCGACCATCTCGGCGAGGATGTGGTGCGCAAGCGCCTGCCAGGGATACGCGACATGGTGCAGACCTTTTTGCATATCGACCCCATTAACACCGCCATACCCGTATTTCCCACAGCGCACTACACCATGGGCGGCATTCCTACCAACCGCTTTGGGCAAGTCGTTGCGCCGCAACAGCAAGGCGCGGAAGAGCCAGTGCCCGGGTTCTATGCCGTCGGTGAATGTGCCTGCGTCTCGGTGCATGGCGCCAACCGTCTGGGTGGAAATTCGCTGCTGGACATCGTGGTGTTTGGCCGTGCGGCGGGCAATCACATCAGTGAATATCTGCGCGAAAACCGCTACAGCCGCCCTCCGGCAGCGAACAGCGTGGATCAGGCGCTGGAGCGTCTCGCGCGCTGGGATCGGCGCGGCGATGGCGAAACCGTGGATGCGCTGCGCAATGATCTCAAACGTACCATGGAGCATTACTGCGGCGTGTTCCGCACGGAGGATGTGTTGCGTGAGGGGCTGGAGAAGGTGCGGGAGATCGAGACGCGCTTGCAGCATGTCTGCCTCAAGGATCACAGCAAGGTCTTCAATACCGCGCGCATCGAGGCTTTGGAGCTGGAAAACCTGGTGGACATCGCGCTCGCCACGGTGAGTTGCGCCTTGGCGCGCAAGGAGAGCCGCGGCGCCCACTCACGCATCGACTATCCCGAGCGTGACGATGTGAAATGGCTGAAACACAGTCTGTACTCCAAACAGAACCGCCAGATTGATTACAAACCAGTGCGGATGAAACCGCTGACCGTGGAGAGTTTTCCGCCCAAGCCGAGGGTGTATTGATATGCGCTTCTCCATTTATCGCTATAACCCTGAAACAGACGCCGCGCCCTCCATGCAGGATTTTGATCTGCCGGACGCGGATGTTGCCCCCGGCATGATGTTGCTCGACGCGCTACGCCTGATCAAGGTCAGCGACGAAACCCTCTCTTTCCGCCACTCCTGCGGCGAGGGCGTATGCGGTTCGGATGCCATGAACATCAATGGCCGCAACGGGCTGGCCTGTATCACACCTCTTGCCAGCCTCAAGCAACCGATTGAGATCAGGCCCGTGCCCGGCATGCCGGTGATACGCGATCTGGTGGTTGATATGAGCCAGTTTTACCACCAATACCGTGCCATCCAGCCCTACCTCATCGTGCATGATCCCGAACCCGAGGTTGAGTATTTGCAGACACCCGAACAGCGCGATGAGCTCGATGGTTTGTATGAGTGTATCCTGTGCGGCTGCTGTTCCACCGCCTGCCCCTCATTCTGGTGGAATCCCGATAAATTCCGCGGACCGGCAGCGCTGTTGCAGGCCTATCGTTTTCTCGCCGATAGCCGCGATCAGGCCACGGCCGAGCGTCTGGAAGCGCTGGAAGGTCCGTATCGGCTGTTCCGTTGCCACACCGTCATGAACTGTGTCGATGTCTGCCCCAAGGGATTGAATCCCACCAAGGCCATCGGAAAAATCAAGAAACTCATGCTGAAACATTTGATCTAATCATGGAAAGCACGGATCGCTCACGATTGTACTGGCAATGCCGCCGTGGCATGCTGGAGCTGGATCTCCTGCTACAGGCGTTCCTCGATGGGCAGTTTGACACGCTGGCCGCGCCGGAACAGCAGGCATTTTCTGATTTGCTCGGTTATCCTGATACCGTTTTACTTGAATATATGCTGGGACGTATGATCCCCACTGATAAGGCCATTGCTGATGTCGTCGCTAAAATCCGCCGCCCCGTTACAAATTGATTTACGCTATTCCCCCCGGCTGGCAGGGCTGATGTTGCTTGCACACGGCGGTGCGCTGGCCTTGCTCCCGCCGCTTGCCCTGCCTGTATGGGAGATGTTGCTGCTGGCGGGCGTGATTCTTGCCAGTTTGACATACACCCTCAACACCCACGCCTTGTTGCGCGACAAGCGTGCCATCCTTCGTTTGATATGGGACTGCAATGATGACTGGAAACTCCACACGGCAGGCGGGCAGGAAATCGTTGCGCGCCTGCTGCCCGGCAGTTATGTACACCCATTGCTGGTAGTGCTCAACTTTGAGCTGGATCGTGCCGATACAGGAATACGTACCCCGTTATGGGGTCGCCGCCGTTCCGTGGTGCTCGCGCCGGACAGCAGTGACACGATGACGCTCCGGCGTTTGCGTGCGCGCCTGAATATCTTTTCACCGAAAAAGTGACAAGATTGGGCGCGCTGCCAAATTCAACTTTATGAGGAGAGCTGCTCGATGAATAAGATTCTGATCGGTGCTGCCGCGATAAGCATGATGGTTTCGTTTGGTGTTTCCGGCGTGGCGAACGCTGGTGATAAGGAACTCGAAGCGTTGGGAATCGTGGCTGTTGAGCATGACAAACCTGAAGTCAAAGGCCACGAGAAACGCGCTGACACAAAAAAAACGGATGAACGCGCCGCCAAGGACGCAGCCATGAATGTACGGCAGACAACAAAGGACAAGGATACACCCATGTAACCAGGGCGGGTGAATTTGCCAATGCGCTGATCCTGCGGGGGATCAACTTTTTGCCGTGATTCGCGCCCAAAGAACAAATCAGCGCATCAATCCCGCCTCCACCTCGTCGCGCTGGGCCTTGCCCGCCAGCACCTCAATCAGCGTAAGCGCAAAATCCATCGCGGTGCCCGGCCCGCGCGAGGTGATTACCTTGCCGTCCCGTACTACGGCATCCGTTTTTAATTCCATACCTTTCAGATTCATTTTGTCCAGCACGCCGGGAAAACTGGTGGCCTGTTTGCCATGCAGTAAACCGGCGTGTGCCAAAACCAGCGGGGCGGCGCAGATGGCGGCGGTGTATTTGCCTTGACCGGCCATGCGCCTGAGCAGGGCATGGATGCGCGGGTCGGCATCGAGATTGTTGCTGCCAGGTTGTCCGCCGGGCAGCGCCACCATATCGAATTCCTGCTGCAACGCGTGATCGAGAATGGTGTCGGGAAGCAGCACGGTGCCGCGGCTGCCGCGCACCGGGCCATCAACGAGTCCTGCGGTAACAACCTGTATACCGGCGCGGCGCAGCAGGTCCATGATCGTGACGGCTTCGAGTTCTTCGCAGCCCTGCGCAAGAGGGATAAGGACGTTTGCCATAAATATCTTCCCAGGATTTCATGCTGAATGATTCTGGCATCAGGCCCGTGTTTACTTCAATTTCTCTATCCCCAGCGATTTAAGAATATATTTTTCATAAACCGGTTCCGTTGATCCTTTCTTCATTTTGCCGATGAAATACTTTTCAAAAGCGACCTTGGCCAGATGCACCCACCGGCCCTTTTTCATCCATGCCACGTTACGCGGAGGGATCTGTGGCATGGCGACGAAGGCGGCGCCGGTGTCGCCCATGTCGGCCAGGCAGATGGCGTTCCAGGTGGCCTCGTGGCTGGGTTCGATGCCCGCCAGGGCGTCCTTGATGTTGTGGGCGGTGGCGGTGACCATGGATTCGATCATGTAGCCGGTCTTGGGCGCGCCGGTCGGCACGGGGGTGGCCTCCACCGGCGGGATGGCGATACACACGCCAACAGAATAAATATTTGGCCAGGCGGGGCTGCGCTGGTATTTGTCGACTTTGACGAAACCGCGCGGGTTGACCATCTGCTCACCCAGTGCCGCCACGGCATCGATGCCCTTGAAGGCGGGGAGCATCATCGAGAACTTGAAGGGCAACTGATGTTCCTTGATCGGTTCTCCCTTATCGTTGTGTTCGGTGACAAACATTAGGCCATCTTCCACCTTGGTGGTTTTGGCATTGGTGATCCATTTGATGTCATGTTGGCGCAGCTCGTGCTCCATCATGCCTTTGGAGTCGCCGACACCGCCCAGGCCAAGATGGCCGATATAGGGCTCTGAGGTAATGAAGGTCATGGGCACGCGGTTGCGCAGCTTTTTGCGCCGCAGATCCGTGTCCATGATAAAGGCAAATTCGTAGGCCGGACCGAAGCATGATGCCCCCTGTGCCGCACCCACTACAATCGGCCCGGGGTCCGCCAGGAAATGCTTCCAGCGCTCATAGGCTTCTTCGGCATGGCCGATGGTGCAAACCGAATGTGTAAAGCCGTTGGGTCCTAGCCCAGGCACCTCATCGAAGGCCAGCTTCGGTCCCGTGGCGATCACCAGATAGTCGTAATCGATGATCTGCCCATCGGCGAGCACGACCTTGTTTTCGGCGGGTTTGATCTCCTGTGCGCCCACGGCAATGAACTCAATGCCTTTTTTGTGGAGTGGCGGCGCCAGTGCGAAGGCGGTGTCCTTGCGTGAGCGCCAGCCGACGGCGACCCAGGGATTGGAGGGCACGAAGTGGAAGGTGTCGGTATTGGAAATGACTGTGACGCGGTGTTGAGACCCCACGGCTTCCTTGATCTCGTAGGCGGCGGGCAGCCCGCCGGTGCTGGCGCCAATGATAACGATGTGTGCCATGATAGTGCTCCTCCATGTTTGATCAGGCCGAAAAAGCCACGTCCTGTATATTAGTGAATACTAATTCTTTGAGCAACGATCGCGCAAATAGATGCCTTCAGGAGATCCCACAATATACCAATAGTCCGGTGGCGGATATCCTGTCAGTGTAGGGTGTGCGGTGTTAAAATACGCCATTATTCAAACTCACCTGAGAGACACCCATGCTCCGACTGCGCGGCACTGTTGCCCTTTCCCCGTTCCGCCTCGAAAAATTGATAGCCGCTGCACGTGAGTGCGTGCCCGGAATTGCTGGTATTCAGACAGAATATGTCCATTTCGCCGATCTGGAAAGGACGCTGGCACCCGCTGAGCTCGACCTGCTGGCGAAGATCCTCGATTATGACCCGCAACGCGAGGCGGCACTGCCACAGGGCGAGCTGATGCTGGTTGTGCCGCGGCTGGGCACGCTCTCGCCCTGGTCGAGCAAGGCCACCGATATTGTCCATAATTGCGGATTGCCGGCAGTGCAGCGTGTGGAGCGCGGCGTTGCGTATTATTTTGCCAAGGCCGGCAACGTGGCTTTAACCTTCGATGAGCGTGCGGCGCTGGCGGCCTTGATTCATGACCGAATGACCGAAACCGTGCTAACCAGTATGGACGATGCCGAGGGCCTGTTTTTGCAGGCCCAGCCTGCGCCGCTGGTAACGGTAGACGTGCTGGGAGGCGGCAGGGAGGCCTTGGTTGCGGCAGATCGTGCTAGGGGCCTGGCGCTGAGCGCTGACGAGATTGATTACCTGCTGGAGAGCTTTACGGCGCTGCGGCGTAACCCTAGTGATGTCGATCTGATGATGTTCGCGCAGGCCAACTCCGAGCACTGCCGCCACAAGATTTTCAACGCGGACTGGGCCATCGACGGCCACCCGCAGGCGCATAGCCTGTTCGCCATGATCCGCAACACCGCCAAGCAAAGCCCTGAAGGTTTGCTGTCAGTCTATAAGGACAACTCCTCGGTCATTGAGGGCCACGCCACCACCCGTTTTTTCCCCGATCACGTGACACGCGAATACACATCCCTGCATGAAGATGCCCACATCCTCATGAAGGTGGAAACGCACAACCATCCCACGGCGATTTCTCCTTTCCCCGGCGCGGCCACCGGCTCGGGCGGGGAGATCCGCGACGAGGGGGCGACCGGGCGCGGTTCCAAGCCCAAGGCGGGCTTGAGTGGCTTCTCGGTCTCGAATCTGCGCTTGCCGGGCGCGGTACAGCCTTGGGAAGCGGATCACGGTAAACCGGCGCGCATCGCTTCGGCGCTGGATATCATGATCGAAGGTCCGCTCGGAGCGGCGGCATTCAACAATGAGTTCGGCCGTCCCGTGCTGTGCGGCTATTTCCGCACCTATGAAGAGTGTGTGCCCGGCCCGCAGGGGAAGGAGCTGCGCGGCTATCACAAACCGATCATGATCGCCGGTGGCGTTGGCTCGATTCGCCCCGGCCATGTCGAGAAGAATGTGATCCCGGTGGGTGCGCAACTCGTGGTGCTGGGCGGGCCGGCGATGCTGATTGGTCTGGGTGGCAGCGCGGCTTCATCGGTCGCCAGCGGAGAGAGCACGGAAGCGCTGGATTTTGCTTCCGTGCAGCGTGGCAACCCTGAAATGGAGCGGCGCTGCCAGGAAGTTATTGACCGTTGCTGGCAGATGGGCGATGCCAATCCCATCGTTTCGATCCACGATGTCGGCGCGGGCGGGCTGTCCAACGCACTGCCGGAATTGGTGAACGAGAGTGGCCGTGGCGCACGTGTCGAGCTGCGCGCCATCCCCAATGACGACCCCGGCATGTCGCCGATGCAGATCTGGTGCAACGAGGCGCAGGAGCGTTATGTGCTGGCGATACAGCCCGAGCATCTCGATTTGTTTCAGGCGATCTGCGAGCGCGAACGCTGCTCCTATGCCGTGATTGGCGAGGCCACCAACGAAGATCCGCAACTGATCGTGGGCGATGCCCACTTCGATAACACGCCGGTCGATATGCCCATGGCGCTGCTGCTCGGCAAGCCGCCCAAAATGTTCCGCGATGTCCGGCATCATCCCTTCAGCAAACCGGAGTTCGACACGCACGGCATTGATCTGCACGAGGCCGCGCTACGCATCCTGCGCCTGCCCGCCGTGGCCGATAAAACCTTTCTTATCACCATTGGCGACCGCAGCGTCACTGGTCTTGTGACGCGCGATCAAATGGTAGGTCCATGGCAGGTGCCGGTGGCCGATGTTGCCGTCACCGCCAGCGGCTTTGCCGGATACACAGGCGAAGCCATGGCGATGGGCGAGCGTTCCCCTGTCGCGCTGATAGACCACGCCGCTTCGGGGCGCTTGGCCATCGGCGAGGCGCTCACCAATATCGCCGCCGCACGCATTGATGATATCAGTGAGATCAAATTGTCGGCCAACTGGATGGCTGCCGCCGGCCACCCCGGCGAGGATGCTGGGCTGTATGAAACCGTCAAGGCGGTGGGCATGGAGTTGTGCCCGGCGCTGGGTATAGCTATTCCGGTGGGCAAGGATTCCCTGTCCATGAAGACCGTGTGGCGCGACGAACAGGGTCAGGAGCAGCGCATGACCGCGCCGTTGTCCCTCATCATCAGCGCCTTTGCGCGCGTATCGGACTGCCGCAAGACGCTGACCCCGCAGTTGCGCACGGATCAGGGCGATACTGACCTGATCCTCATCGACCTCGGCAAGGGGCGCAACCGCCTCGGTGGTTCGGCGCTGACGCAGGTCTACAAACAGGTGGGACACCATGCCCCGGATCTTGACGATCCGCAGGCGTTCAAGGCATTTTTCGCCGCAATGCAGGCGTTTAACGAGGAAGGACTAATCCTGGCGTATCACGACCGCTCCGACGGCGGCTTGTTTGCTACCGTGTGCGAGATGGCCTTTGCTGGGCATACAGGCGTCACCATAGCCTTGGATGACTTGGGCGATGACATTGCAGCCGCCCTGTTCTGTGAAGAGCTGGGTGTTGTGCTGCAAGTCCGGCACAGCGACACGGATACCGTGCTCGACTGGCTGCATGGCGCAGGGCTGGGTAAGCACAGTCATGTCATCGGCGAGCTGCGCGACGATGACCGCATCGTCTTCACCTATGATCGCCGCGAGGTGCTGGCCGGGTGTCGCGTCGATTTCCAGCGTGCCTGGTCCGAGACCACCTGGCGCATGCAGACGCTGCGTGACAATCCCCGCTGCGCACAGCAGGAATATGACCGCCTCCTGGATGCAAACGACCCTGGCCTGAATGTGGCGCTTACCTTCGACCCAGAGGAGAATATTGCCGCACCTTATATAAAGCGTGGTGCCAAGCCGCGCGTGGCGATTCTGCGTGAACAGGGCGTCAACGGCCAGGTGGAAATGGCTGCCGCTTTCGACCACGCCGGCTTCGCTGCCTTCGACGTGCATATGAGCGACATCATCAGCGGCGATGTCAGCCTGCGTGATTTCCAGGGCATCGCGGCGTGCGGCGGATTTTCCTACGGCGACGTGCTTGGCGCGGGCGCGGGTTGGGCGAAGTCCATCCTTTATAATCCACGCGCCCGCGACGAATTCGCCGCTTTTTTTGGCCGGGTGGACAGCTTCGGGTTAGGGGTGTGCAACGGCTGCCAGATGATGTCCCATCTTCACGATCTCATCCCCGGCGCCGCACTGTGGCCGCGTTTTGAGCGCAACACCTCTGAACAGTTCGAGGCGCGCTTCGCGCTGGTGGAAATACCCGAGTCGCCTTCGCTGTTCTTCCAGGGCATGGCCGGTTCGCGCTTGCCCATCACCGTTGCCCACGGCGAAGGGCGCGCCGAATTCCGCGACGGCGCCAGTTCACAGCAGGCGCTCGATCTGGGCCTGGTTGCCCTACGCTATGTTGATAATTATGGCCGCCCTGCCGAGACCTATCCCGCCAATCCCAACGGCTCCTCTTTGGGTATCACAGGACTAACTACCCCCGATGGCCGCTTCACTATCTTGATGCCCCATCCGGAGCGCGTGTTCCGTACCGTTCAAAATTCCTGGCATCCCGGAACGTGGGGCGAGGAGGGCGCCTGGCTGCGATTGTTCCGCAATGCGCGCAAGTGGGCAGGGGAATTGTAAGCTATCTGGGCCGATCAAATACCGCCCAGGCAGCCATCGCGCCAGCGCAAACAGTGTGGTTCTAGGGGGAGCACGGCGCCATATAACAGGCAGCGGGATTTTTGATACGATACAGGGCATATCGTGAAGAAGGAGGGATCATGAAAAGCGCCACAAGCAAACCAGTTACTCGAAAACAGGGGTTAGCCGCTCGCGTGAAGCGAGCCTCACGTCTAAAGCCGGCGCGCAAGGTGCTGGTACTCGTGGCTACCCGCAAGGGCGCGTGGTTGTTTCACGGTGATGTTGCACGCAAGACATGGCGGGTTGATGGGCCACATTTCCTCGGCCATATCATCAATCATCTGGTACTCGACCCGCGTGATGGGCGAACGCTGTTGGCGGCGGCGAAGACGGGTCATCTTGGGCCGACGATTTTTCGTTCCACGGATCGTGGCCGCACCTGGAAGGAGGCCGCCCGGCCACCCGCGTTTGCGAAGGCGACGGATGGCAGTGGCCGCGCAGTCGATCACACGTTCTGGCTCACGCCGTGTCACGCGAACGAACCAAGCGTGTGGTACGCGGGGACCTCGCCGCAGGGCCTGTTTCGCTCCGGCGACGGCGGCGACACGTGGCAACCGTTTTCCCATATCAACGACGATCCTAACTACCGCGCGTGGATGGGCAGCGTGCAGGACGGCACGCCGGATGGACCCAAGTTGCACTCGATCATCGTTGACCCACGCGACCCGGCCCACCTTTACTTTGCGATGTCGGGCGGCGGCATTCACGAATCGGTGGACGGTGGTAAAACCTTTAAGCCCATCGTGAAAGGAATGGAAGTGGTTGGGGGGTTCGACGCAGCCAATATCGCCTTCCACGACCCGCATTGTGTGCGGCTTTGTCCGAGCAACCCGGATCGCTTGTATCAACAGAATCACTGCGGCATTTACCGGCTTGATCGGCCGTCCAATGAATGGGTGCGTATCGGAAGGAAAATGCCGAAGCGAGTCGGCGACATTGGCTTTCCCATGGTGGTACACCCGCGCGATGCCGACACCGCCTGGGTGTTTCCCATGGATGGTCAGACAGTATGGCCGCGCACCAGTCCGGGCGGCAAGCCCGCCGCCTATGTCACGCGCAATGGCGGCAAAAGCTGGCAGCGCCAGGATGCAGGCTTGCCCGAGAGCCAGGCATGGTGGACGGTGAAGCGCCAGGCCATGACGGCGGACGCACAGGATCCCGTCGGCTTATATGTTGGGACGACCAGTGGAGAGCTATGGATGAGCCGCGACGAAGGCGAGCGATGGACTTGCATCGCGCGCAATCTTCCTGAAATCTATGCGGTGGAGGCAGCTGAAATAGCTTGAGACCGCTCGCTGCCTTGGCGCGGGCGCCGTCGCCCTGGAGGTTGAATCCATGAAGGTGCTGATCCCCGGCCCGTTGCTTTCTTACACCAAGGAACGCCACGTCGAAGCCAGCGGCACGACGCTTGCCGAGTTGCTCGCCGACCTTGACCATCAATACCCCGGCCTGCGATTCCGCGTCATCGACGAGCAGAACAGAATGCGTCCGCACATGCGCTTCTTCGTCAACGGTGAGCAGGTATTCGATTTGACGTGCCCGCTACGCCCAACCGATGCAGTGTATCTGGTGCAGGCGTTGAGTGGTGGGTGATGCCCGGTCAATTATCCTTAATTGTCCATCATAAGGTTTAAACCACCGGGGCGCCAGCTAGGGAAAGTCCAAGGCCGCTTCCGTGGCCCAGAAGTCCCGCATGTTGAACGCGTCCAGCCCGAAATCCGCCTTCAGTTCCTTGATCCGGTTCTCGCAATCGGCCCTACCTCGATCACCCGCCGTTGGCCTGATAGATCGTGCGTGTCAGCCGGGCGGCGATGATGTAGGGAAGCTGCTTGCCTTCCAGGGTGACCAGGATGGCCTCGTCGAAGAAGCCACTGTCGGCGCGAGCAGGCCGACGATCTTGTCGCCCAAATGATGCAGGGTCGATTCGAGAAATTGCAGGATGTTGTTGGCACTGTGCGCATTTCTCGGCCGCAGCCAGAAATTGGCCACCATCCGCGCCTCGGCGACAAGGCCAGCAGCGGGTGATGGCTGGCGCGCCCGTGACGGTTGGGGTTGTAGCTACACGCCGCGCCTTCCTGCTCGCCGTTGCGGGTGATGACCGTGGAATTCACGTCCAACGTCACCTGCTTCAACGCGCTAATCTTTCCGAAGAACCAACGGTAGGCTTCGGCTTGCACTCGTTCGTTGCTCAGCATGTCGAAGCGGGCGAACAAGCGCATGATGGCCTTGTGGCCGGCCGCTTTCGTCCAGCCGAACAGCCGCACCAGCGTACCGTCCATCCGCACCGTTATTTTTCTGTTTTCAGGTATTACCCGAGTGATCCGCGAAGGCGGCAGCATTGGTCCGGCAAGCAAGTCGTGGTTGTTGGTCGGCGGCATTTTCTCGGCGGTCAGTCTGTGGTTCTGGTATAGTCTGTAAAGGTGTGTTGCCTGAAAGTCTGAGCGTTTCGTTGAGTAGCGTGACCCCTGCCAACTGCGGTAACATCATTAATGATGGTAACGCCCCATTGCACTGCTATATACAAACTGGGGTCGTAGTGGCGAGGAGAAATAAGTTGAAACGAACTTTGGCTGTAGGCCATGTTGTAATTATGATGGTATGCGCAGTGTGGTTGGCGGGCTGCACGACTACGTCTAAACCACCTGCCTCCGAAGCTTCTCCGCCTATTCAGGCGCCCATGTCAGGTCTCACCCCCGCTGTTTCGCCCAAGAATGTACCGGCACTGGAAGCGCAGGGTGCTGAGCAAGACCCAAAAGGGCGCGCACAGAAATTGGCCCTGCATGCGGTGCAGATGCTTCAAACTGGCTCGGATGGCACGGCACAAGCCGAACTTCAGGAAGCGGTCCGGCTTGATCCTGATAACAGGCTTGCCCAGAGCTTGCTTAGGCAGACCATGGTGGATCCCGTGGCGACTTTGGGCTCACACTATTTTTTCTACACCGTGCGGCCTGACGACACATTGTCTAAAATTTCCCAGCGTTTCCTGGGGGATCTGTATCAGTTTTACATCCTCGCGCGTTACAACAATATCCAGAATCCCAGCCAATTAGAGGTGGGCACAGTAATCAAGATCCCCGGCAGCGCTCCGGCCCCGGCTCCCGCTGCAGTGCCACCCACCACGTCGGTACCCCGGGAGTCTCCACCTCCAACGCCTCCGGTTTCCAAATCCAAGGCCGAGGCCAAGACTCTCGCTGAGGCGCGCAGACTGACTCAGAGCGGTGCTTACAGCCAAGCCATTGAGTTGTTGCAGCGCAGGTTGCAAGAGGCGCCGGACGACCAACAGGCGGAGGAATTGCTGGTCAGTGCTTACCTTGGCTACGCCAAACAGTTGCGTGGGCAGGGCAAGGCGGATGAGGCCAAGCAGCAGCTTGAGCAGGCTCTTACCTTGCAGCCCGGCAACGCCAAGGTCAACGCCCAGCTGCAGGAGATGGGAAGCGGCCTGCGGGTGGATCGTCTATACAATAGCGGCTTGCAAGCACTGCAAAGAGGCGAGAAGGAGAAGGCTTATGCCGCTTTCACCGAAGTGCTAAAGCTCAATCCGCGCCATGCCCAGGCCGAAAAAAAGGCTGAAGAAGTGAAGCAGGCGCTGATCCAGCTCTATCACAAGAATGCCATGGCGGCTTACTATAGGCAGGATCTTAACTCCGCTATCAAAGAGTGGGACAAGATTTTGGTGCTGGGCCCCGATAACGAGTCGGCCCGGTTGAACCGTGCCCGCGCTCTGGAGTTGCGTGAGCGTATCCAGAAGTTTGGCAAGTAGCCCGCGCCGTTTTTAGATTTACCCCGAATGTTGCATAAATTGACGCGCGCCCTCACTGGCCTTTCGGTTGCTATGGAACTTTTATTCGGTCGGTCGTATGAACCTAAAAACCTCAGTTGGAGTCTACTGCGAATGCCTAATGCACCGAATTTGCGCGAGAAAATCGTGAAATCTGTCCTCACCGTAGCGGTTGGCTATGGCTGCGGAATATTTCACGATTTTCTCGCCCATCTCCAGCACCTTAGTCATTCTCGCTACGACTCCAACTGAGGTTTTTAGGATGAATGACTACGGCGCTTTTTCACATTGCCCCCTATCAATCAAAATCCTGCGCGATGATGTGCATGGATGGACGAATGCCGTGGGTGCTTGGATGCAGGAGCGGCCATCATGCGAATTTATGAAACGTTCGGGTTAACGAATCGTCTTTAATTTTTGCTTGATCCGTCTAGCCTGTTCCAGGCGTATCCCTGCCTGTACATGGTTGGGATCATACCGCAGGCTGCGTTGCCAATATTGCATGGACATGTTGATGTTAGTCTGATAGACCCGCAGGCCCTGCTGATAGTATTCTTCGGCCAAGGTCTTTTTGAGTGCGCGGATCTGGTTGCCCAGCTCGGGTGTGTTCGACTCATCCAGGCTCCGGGCCTTCTCGAAAGAGACCAACGCCTCTTCCTTCTTCCCTTGCTGGATGAGCTGTCGCCCCTGTTGGACATAGGCCTCGGCGAGGTATTGTCTGGCCTGATCATCGGCGGGGTAGTCCTGGAGGAATTTACTCAGCACCCGAATGCTGCCCACGTAATCTGCTTGGCGATACAACATGACTCCGAGGTCCAGGTCCCGCCGGTCGTTGGCCCCAAAAGTGGGTACAGGTTTGGCGTGGGGTACGGGGCTAGTGGGCATGGCGATGCGTGGCGCACGCTCCAGCAGGCTGGTTCTTAGCTTTTCTTGCTCAAGTGCCCGCAGACCCTGTGCGGCCGTTTGATTGAAAGGGTCCAGGGCCAGGGCCTTGAGGTAGGCGAGCGATGCCTGCTCTGCATCGCTCTGGCGCATGGCCTTCTCGGCCAGGCGCAGCTGTTCCGTCGTGGCCTTGCGTATCAGCGCACGGGTTTCATCCTGCCGACGTCCATACTCTCGCTCGTCCGGTTCCAGCAGGGCCAAGATTTCCCACTGCAAGGCGGCCTCCGCCAGCCGTCCCTCTTGCATAAGTGTCATGGCCCGGTTCTCGTGCTTGGCGACAAGTGAAGTTGGGCCGGGTTTGGCCTGAGGCGCTGCCGTGCGGGGAGGTGGTGTCGTAGTGCAGCCTGCAATCAATGCAGTGCCCAGCAATAGCATGATGCGGTGCGCATTCTCTGCCCATTTCATCGCAGGGGAATCACGGTATAAACATGCAACTTGGACTTAAATGCATCGAGGTCGTCTTCACCGAAGATCATGTTGCGATGCAGCATGAGAGGATAGGCGAAGAAGGGATTTCCTCCTGGGTTAACAGTGAGTCCCAGGCGATATCGGGCTTGATTAAGGCGTTCTAGTACGCGTTCGTTGGTGTCACCGTAGGGGTAGGCAAAGCTGCTGATAGGCACTTGCAGCCGTTGCCGCAGGATCGATAGAGGTGTAAGGATTTCGCTTTCCAGGCGCTCGACATATTTCCCTTCGCTCTCGCCAGCCAAGCGGATGGCGAGGTTGGCGTGTGTCTTGGAATGTGGTTGAATGTTGATGAGCCCGGACGCTACCATCTCTTGCATCTGATCCCAGTTGAGCGCATCGCTGGCACCGATGAAATCGGAGTAGACGAACGTCGTGGCAGGAAAGCGGTATTTCTTCAATAGGGGATAGGCATACTGATAGCTGGAGGTATAACCATCGTCGATGGTAATTACCACGGCGCGCTGCGGTAGCGGATTTTTGCCTTCAAGGAACCCGATCAGATCGGCCAAGCGTATGACTCGATAGTCATTGCGGGCAAGATAGGCCAGCTGCTCCGCGAAAGCCTCGGGTGTCACCACCATCCGCCCCGGCTTTGGGCCGAAGCGGTGATAGCACAGGATGGGGACGGTCTGATAGCCATTGCCGTACACCCCCACGGGATTGACGGCAATGAGCGGGATTACCAGCTCCTGGCCGGGGGTGGTCCGCGTTATGTCATTGAACTCGGCGATCATCCAATCCTTGTCGGCGTCACCCAGGTAACGTTGTGCCAAGCTTCGCAAGCTGTCACCGCGGCGAGCTATCAGAACGATGAAGCGATCGTTCTGCGCGACGACCCCCTCTACGGTACGGTCTGCTCTCATTGCAGGTGCCGGAGAAGTGACAGAGCGTTGCGGTATTGCCGCGCAGCCCTGCAAAATGGCGGCGAACAGTGCAAGCCATAAATAACTAGACGGTTTTTTCAGGGTTCCTGTGCTCATGCCTATTCTGCAGTGACTGGGCCATGTCATCGAAGCTCGTATAGAGCTCGCCGAACTCGTCATTGCGTTGCTCTGCAATACGATAGTCGTAATTCCCCTTGCCTATTTCGCCCATGGAGTCATGCAGCAAAAGGATGGGTTTGGAGTAGCGGCGGGCGAGTACGTATGTGGTGACGACAACCGCTGCCACCGTAACCAGCACCAGCAGGCCAAGCATCCATAGGCTCAGCTTGGCCACTTTTTCCAGAGGAGCTTGACGAATACCCAGGTGCACGTGGCCGATTTCCTTGCCCTGAAACAGGATGGGCGACTCAAAATCAAGCGCCGGGGCGCCGCCGGGAAGGAGATAACTTTGCACCGCCACGCCCTTGGGATGCGAGGTGAAGGGTTCGCCCGTGATGCGCTGGTACGGCTTTCCGACGGCGCTGCTGAGGTTACTTACGCGCACGATGCCCTGATGGTCGATGACCGTCAAGTTACTGAAGTCTTGGGTGCGCATGACCTCCTGCACAAAAACCTCGATAGCGATCCAATCTTCTGTCAGTACGGGCACTGCCGTTTGGGTCGCCATGAACTTGGCAAGCGAGCTACCGTAATCCAGCACCTGATCTTTCAATGCGGCGTATTGCATGCGCGAGACAACCGTGCCTGTAACCGCCATGGTAATCGCCACAACGATAGCCATGATGAGGGTCCACTTCACCTGCAGAGGCATGATGTGCCGGTGTGAGTTTTTCTTGGCAGACTCGTCAAGGTCGCGTATCACGCGGATCAGCGCATCCGCAAGCTCAAGGCCGCTTTGGTATCGCTTCTCGGGCTGCTTCTTGAGGCAACGGTCGACGATGCGCCGCATCGCTGGTGGAATGTCACTGCGCAAGCGGTCGATGGGCTCGGGTTCCTCGTTGGTAATCTTGTATATCACGGTCGCCAAAGTCTCACCGTCGAAGGGCCGCTTCCCGGTAAGGAGCAGATACAGCACTACACCTACGGAGAATAAGTCGGAACGAGCGTCCACCTTCTGGCCCAATGCCTGCTCGGGGGGCATATACTGAGGCGTACCCAGTATCTGGCCCATCGTGGTGCGCTGCGTCGTGTCCGGGTTTTCGATATGGCAAATGCCGAAATCGGTGACCTTAATGATGTTGCTACCCTTCAGTTGGATGATGTTGCTGGGCTTGACATCACGATGCACGATGCCTTTACTGTGAGCATAGTCCAAGGCGCGGGCCAACTGAATCCCGATATCCACGGCATCACGGACAGGCAACCTCCCGCCCGAACGCATCAGTTCGTCGAGCGGCGTGCCCTCCAGTAGCTCCATGGCGATGTAGGGACGCCCATCGAGCTCTCCTACATCGAAGACCGTCACGATGTTGGGATGGGAGAGGACGCCAGCGGCCTTGGCTTCGCGCAGGAATCGGACGCGGTATTCCTCAGTGGCACACAGCTCCGGGTGCAGGATCTTGATCGCCAGTGTGCGGTCTATGCTGGGGTCATAGGCTTTGTACACTGTTGCCATGGCGCCTTGGCCAAGCAGATCGTGGATTTGATAGCGCCCCACCTCCGTGGACATCACTTGGTTAGGATCTTGCGTATTCGCGACCATAGCTTTCTCCTCTTTGGATGACGCGCCCCTGGCGCAGGGGGTGCGACCCTTATAATGCAAGTCTCTAAACAGCCCATTCCTAAAATTTTACGAGCAACCAGGAATTATTTGATTTTATAGCACATTAGCTGTGTGTTTTGCCAAGTATGTCTGGACTGGTTTCAGGCTCATCTTTATCTAGTGGCCGAAGAAGCTGGGTGTCGCATAGCATCGGTGTTGATGCCATAATGATACTAAAGTTAAAGATAACCATACTGCTGTACAGGCCATCAAAGGGAGAATGGCGTTTATGATCCGTATCCAGGTTGCAATCCATAACGGCCTGCCGCTTCCGCAGCCGTTCTCTGCTGAATTCAACGAGCTGGGCGGCAATATCGGACGTGCTGAAGGCAATGCTCTGGTGTTGCCTGACCCCGAGCGGCACGTTTCCCGAACACACGCCACCATTGCATTTCGTGCTGGCGGTTACGTCATCCGTGACCTTGGCACCGCGACCCCCGTTTACGTGAATGGTCGGCCTCTGGGTAATGGGCAGGAAGCGCCAATCGCCCTAGGTGACGAGATTCGCATCGGAGGCTACACGATGCAGGTGCTGAGCGAGAGTTCGCCCGCACCAAAGCAAGGGATAGGGCTGGCATCGCCTACCACCGCAGTGAAGCCTGTAGACGATTCATTTGCGGTACCTGCCGCTCCCACCCCCTCGGATATTATTCCGCCGGACTTCGATCTGTTCGCGGGCATCGCTCCGGCAGCGATCCCTCGGCTGCCCGATGAATTGAATCTTGGGCTTGGGACGGCAGCATCGAATCAAAACATAGATGAGCTTTTCGACTTAGGTGGCAAAGCGGGTACGGATCCGTTCAGGCCCGGCAATCCGCTCGCAGAGCCGTTCAATCAACCCAATGCGGGCACCAGCGTCGATCCGCTCGTTGCGCTAGGCGTAGCATCTGCGCCAACGCCAGCCACTGGCCATACGCAACGTGACGATGTCCCTGAGCTGTACGGTGCATACAGTCCTCCTAAAGCAACGTCCGAGCATGCTGCTCCCGTTGCCGCACCCCCCACTGCGGAGATCTATAAACCGCCAGCACCGTCCGAACCCTATGGCATGGTGCTCTCCTGGGAAGGCGCGGAGCCAGATAGAAAGAGTGGTGAGATCAAGACCGTGATCGTGCCATCGCCAAAGCACGAGCGGGAACGGAGGCAAGGCGATCGGCGAAAGGCGGAGCACGAAAGCACTGCTTCGCCCGGGATGAACATAAGCCCGTTCGCAAGCGAACCTGCCGAGGTTGCCCCGGCGATGACGGTTGCGCCACCGCCATCGCCATCAATGCCTGCTGTTGAGACTTCGTCTCACCCTGAAAATCGCGATGAATTGTTGCGAGCTTTTCTTGCTGGAGCCGGCGTGCCGAATCTCAATATTCCTGGTGGACTGACGCCACAGACAATGAACCTGTTTGGGCAGTTATTGCGCGAGTCGGCGCAGGGTACGCTGGATCTTCTGCTCGCGCGGGCACTCACCAAACGCGAGGTGCGCGCCGAGATGACCATGATAGTGGCGCGCGAAAACAATCCCCTCAAGTTTTCGCCGAACGTGGAAGTGGCGCTTTCCCATCTGCTTGCGCCACAGGGGCATGGCTTCATGATGCCGCTGCAGGCCATGAAAGACGCCTACGACGATCTGCGTTCGCACCAGTTCGGCTTTATGGCGGGAATGCGCGCAGCGCTGGCCGGTGTGTTGGAACGCTTCAACCCCGAACAACTGGAGCAGCGGCTTACGCAAAAAACGATGATCGATTCTCTGTTGCCGATGCACCGCAAATCGAAGCTCTGGGATCTGTTCTCCGAGCGCTTCACTGACATATCGAAAGAAGCCGAAGACGATTTTCAAGCGCTGTTCGGTAAGGAGTTCCTGCGGGCATACGAGGCGCAGGTCGCCAAGCTCGAACAGGATGATGAGAATGTTAAGCGCTAAAAACTCACTGAGTAGCTGTCATGCAACTTGAAATATTGGTGCTTTCCAAAGTCGGTGGACGTCAGGTCAACGAAGACGCGTGCGGTTTTTGGTCAAGTCCAGAGGCTTGCTTTTGCGTCTTGTCCGATGGATTGGGTGGACATTATGGTGGGGATGTGGCCTCGAAGCTCGTGGTGCAGCATGCCCTCGACTGGTTCCGTGAAACGCCCGAATGCAGCGCACGCTCGATTGAGGCGTCGCTGCGTTCGGCCAATGTCGCGATCATGCATGAGCAGCGCCAAGACCCGCAGCTTGCGAGCATGCGCGCCACCGCCGTAGTTCTTGCCATTGATACCGAGCAGAGTTCGGCGATCTGGGGGCATATTGGTGATTCGCGCCTGTATTGTTTCCGGCAGGGGAATATCATCATGCAAACACGCGATCACAGCGTTTTGCAGAACATGGTCGACGCAGGGTATATGCAACCCAAGGACGTGCGCACCTCGCCGCTGCGCAACAAGTTGTTCGCCGCGCTTGGCGACGAACATTCCGAGCCGTGCATAGAACCAATAAAGTTTCAGATACAGGATGGTGATGTTTTTCTATTGTGTAGTGACGGGCTTTGGGAGTATGTGGAAGAGGACGACATGGAGCGGACGCTTGGCGCGTCAGCATCGGCGGCGGACTGGTTACGAGCACTGGAGAGCCAGGTGCTCGAACGTGGACACAAGGGGCAGGACAACTATTCCGCAATTGCAGTCTGGTGTAGTGATCCTATGGAGATGCCATAGCTGATGAAGGAGGTTGGATTGCCATGAGGTGAACGGTCGTAAGCGAGATAAACGATGCCGAAGCCGCCTTCACCGATGAGGCATGTGATCTCAAATTCGCCCAGCGTTGTCCCAATGGGCAAAGCATTTTGGCTGTACAGCGCTGTTGTTCGGCGGCAAGGTCGTTTTCATGTGGTTAGTGTGCTATGAATTGCCCCTTTTCGCCACCGTCGGCGCTATATTTGTGGCGCAATACCTTCGAGCAGGATGGCAAAATAATCTTCTGGCGGGAGCCCGGAAAAGCAATGCAATTGCGCTACATCTGACTCTGCCATAGATGTCCACCAAAGGCTCTTGCCGAATCCGGTTGCGGTAAGCAGGTCTCGCCCCATTGCGTCCAACAAGTCCGTTAATGAGTTTAGCATCGGTAGCTGAAGCGTCTTAGGAGTAGCGGATCCCGTTTGCCACCACGTTGCGAGTTCTTGTGCGTCGCTGTTTGAGAGATTTGCCTGTGATGATGGAAACGGGTTCTCTGACAAGCTTCGCTCTAGATCCTCCAACGATGCGTCGATGTTCAGCATTGCCAGCGAGAGACGTTCCAATGAGGCGTACCAATCGTGTGCGGAAAAGACGGCTGCCGTTGCCTCCGGATGCGGATCGAGCCGCACAGCGATGGTCAGCGGGAAATAGCGGCCGACCTTATCAACACTCGACATGAGTATACCGGCCCATATGCTCCCACCACAGATGCCGGGCATGAGCGCAAAACGCCATATCGGGCTTGTGAGATAAAGGTCGAGCCATTTCTCGCCCAAGTGCGCGCGGCTCGTTGCCATGGCGTGCTGCAGCCACAAATCCCAAGTATTAACGAAGTTTTGTGGGAGGCGGCGGGAAGCGAAATCGCCAAGTGATGGAATCTTGCCGTGCCAGCCGGCGATGAGCGGTCCGTGGTCAGTCATTACAGGCGTCCTGGGCAGCGGAATTGCTCGAGTTCACGCAAACGAAAGGGATTTTGCACGCTGCTGGTCATGACCTCGAACCGAGCTTTTCGTCCTTCGATATTGAAAGCGACTATAAATTTCTCCGGCTGCGATGTCGGAGTGATCTGTGCCCGGTCGAGCATGCGAAATAGCGCCCACGGACCTTCAAACACCTGACCGGAGGTGCCGCTTGCACTGGCCGGAGAAACCTGTGAACGCACCTGTGTGCTGCCGCGCGGGCCGGGCCACTGCGCGGACATCGGTATCTGCGGGCCGTGGCTATATTTCACCAGTTGGCCATCAACGTCGAGGATGAATTGCGTAATCGAATCGTCCATTTCGAGCGGTTTGAAGTCAAGGCGAATGCCTGGCACGCGGCCGCCCCGGAAGAATACATCCCGGATGATCCGCGCGCGGTAGAACTCCTGTAGTGTCGCCGACGCACCACCCATGCTGGCACCGCCAATCTGACGGAAACTCCACGGATGTGTCGATGTGTCGACGTACTGCGCAAGATTTTTCTCGAAGAATTCGTCCATGAGTCCGCCTGGAGCGAACAGCCGTGCAAAATCATCCTGGGTGACGTCACGCGCGCTCGTTTTGGTGAAGGGGTAACGTCCATCAATGGCCTTGCTGCAGAACTCACCGATGGTCGCGCCGAGGGATTGGCTCAAATTTTCCCTCGTCACTCCCAGCGCCTGGCTGGTACCGCTTGCCGTAAGTGTGGTCAGTATCGACCGTATTGGCTCCGGCAGACGCCCAGCTTCTGCCTTGATTTTGGTGGGAACCTCGCTCTGTGGCGGAGCGGCACCGCCTTTTACTGCCGCTTCCGTCGCGGTGAGCAGCGTATACAATTCGTTAACCAGTGCGGTTGTCGCGTCGATCGGCGCGGGTTGGCCGGGGGCAGGGGAGCGCACCATACGGCGCAATCCTTCGAAGCGATCATCAACAATACTTTCGGGGCGGGAAACAGCTGTGGCCGTGGGAGTTTGCTCACTAGTTTGGCCGAACAGCTTCATCAGCTTTTTTCGGGTGCTCTCCACCTCGTCAGTTGCTTTGTCGACTACGGTCTTGTCGGCATCATCTATTTTGACAAGCGTCACTTCTTTTACAATAGCGCGCAATAACACCGGAAGGGGCGAGTCTGCAGCAGAGAGCAGGCGTGCCGATTGAATGCTCTGTTGCAGGTTACTAGCATGGACCAGTTTGATGTCGTTTATGAATGTTTCCCAGATATGTGCATAGTCCTGGAGATACAAGCGACGGACTTCATCGATCAAGCGCGTTTTTGCCTGTGAATTGGGGAGTCCACCCTGGTCTTTCTTCTCCAGGCCAAGAACCCAACTCTCTTCGTCCGCCAGCTGCTTGGTGACTTCCTCTGAAGCTTTGACGAAGCCCTTGTAGTAACCGTCATAGCTGTATAGGCCCGGCACACCCTCGGTGAGTGGACGCCCACTGGTACGGGTAAAAACCAGCGAAGCAGAGGGTCCTGCGGTTTTGGCGATGGTGAATTCCGGCATATCGGCGCCTACGCCTTGTCGCTTCAGCCGGTTATAGATACGCTGTGCAATCGGCGTCTGGGCGACAGTATTGCGTACGTTGGCGATCAACTGCGCATCGACAGGTATGGGTGAAGACATCTGACTGTGACCCAGCAGATTATCGAGGTGAGACTCGAGTTCTTTGCGCTGCTCGACAGTGACTTCCCGTGGCAGGCTGGCTTCCCAATCGGCGGTGATAAATGCCTTCAGCGCAACAGGGTTGAAGTGCTCTGGTTGATTTAGCATGATGTAGGCCTTTAGCCCTTCGTACAAGAACTCCGGGTTGCTCTGCCCGCTGGTGCGAAGCTGGTATTCTATGCGTAGCGCAAGCCGGGGCAGAAATGCGTCCTGCAACAACCGCTGATAGGCGCTGTTTGACGCGGCCGCCAGTTTGTCGCCCTGATAAAGGCCGAATTCCATGGACAAAGGCGCCTTGTCCCCGTTGACGGTGGCGGTGCTGTTAAGCGAACGGACCGATTGGATTGCTGGCAGCAAGCCCACCACGTCTATACCCTGGGTAACAGCTAATCCCTCGACCTGTTTGGACACCGCTGGTATTTTGTTTTTCACCTCGGCAACATACGCCTTATTACGTGAATAGCTCACGGTCCATACTGCGACTGCGCCGACCGTCACCAGCCCGGCAACCGCGAATGCGGCCCATTGAATAACCTTCCGTCGGCGCTCCCAGCGCAAGTTGGTACCGGCGAGTCCGGATTCCTGTAAAATGACATCCTTTACCAGTCGCGTGAGAAAAAAGCTCTTGCCGCTCGGTTTGTTGGGCGTGAGCAGTTTCCGATCCAGGTGCAAAGCCCGTGCGAGGTTGCCCATCACGCGATCGATAGGGTTTCCTTCCTGCGTGCCGCTGGTGAAATAGACACCACGCAGCAACGGCTGTTGTTCGAAGCGCGATGGCGAAAATACCTGGCCTAGAAAATCGCCAAGAGCCTCCTTCATGCTGCTGAACTGCTGCGGAAAAGTGTAGATGAGTGCGCGCTTTTGCGGATCCCTTTCTTGCTGGAGTCGGTCGATCAGCCGGTCATTGAGCCGCTGCTCAAGCGCTGTGAACTCAGCAATGAAATTGGCGAATGATGGTGTGCCTGCTTGATTCTCGATGAGTGAGAAAGATGCGCCCCATACTTGGGCGCGTTCTTCCCTGCCGTATTCGCCAAAGAATTCCATGAACCCGGCAAGCAGATCGGCCTTGGTAACCAGAACATACAGGGGGAAACGGATGTTAAGCTCCTGGTGTAGTTCCTGAATGCGCTTACGTAGCGCGTTTGCTTGCGCTTCACGCTGAGCAGGGCTTTGCTGCAGCAGGTCGGATACGCTCACCGTGACAATGGCGCCATTGATCGGGCGGCGCGGGCGATATTTTTTTAAGAGCTGCAAAAAGCCCGCCCACGCTGCGCTATCTATTTCCTGATTGCTTTCCTGGGTGGTGTAACGGCCTGCGGTATCAAGCAGCACGGCTTCGTCGGTGAACCACCAATCGCAATTGCGCGTGCCGCCGATACCGCGTATGACCTCCTGGCCGAAACGTTCAGCAAGCGGAAATTTCAGTCCGGAGTTGATGAGTGCTGTTGTTTTTCCCGAGCCGGGCGCGCCTATGAAAATATACCAAGGAAGCTGATAGACATACTGCTGGCGGGTTAGTGTGGCTATCGCCGATTTTTTGCCCCGGCCACCGAGATCAGCCTGTTTCAGTACCGCCACCGCTTCTTCGAAGCGTTTGCGTAGCAACGTCACTTCTTTAGCCCCAGGACTGTCTGCAGGTTGCGGTTGGGCGGGCATCTGTCGTAGAAGGCTGTCCATGAGGCGCGTATTTAAACGCTTTGCCTTGATGACCCCCCACGCGAGTTTGCCAACATAGAAGAGGATGATGAGTGCGATGAGGATCCAGCGCACCGTGCTCGATTCCAGCGGGTGGTAGTCCGCGAGCGCGATCAATGGCCCGACGAACCAGATCAGCAGGCTGATAGCGATCAAACCGAGGACCGTCATGGTCCACCGATTAAATATGAATTTCAAAACCTTCTTCATCCACTCAGTCTCTTGTTCTTAGATGCAAAGCCGTTCCGAAAAGGGCTATCTTCCGGCATGGGAGACGAAAAGCGTGATCTCCACACGGCGATTGCGCGCCCGGTTCGCTGGCGTGTCATTCGGTGCCAGGGGTTCCGCTTCGGCGCGGCCTTCTGCGCTGAGGCGGCTAGCTGGCATCACCTTTTCGGCGAGAAGCTGCATCACAGACTGGGCGCGTGCTTGCGATAGATGCCAGTTGGAAGGGAATCGTGCCGAATGTATGGGTTGATTATCTGTGTGGCCGGTGATTTGCACCTGCCCGGGTACAGCGTTAAGCGCTTCTGCGATACGCGTCACAACCGGCAGGAAGCTAGGTGAAATGGTCGAGCTGCCGGGCATGAACAGCCCGTCGCCGCGCAAAGTAACTATGCTGCGCCCATTCTCATCGCGTGCAGCCACCAGACCTTCCTGAATCTCATTGGCGAGAAAGCCGGCAAGTCGCGGTTGAGTCGCCGGCGGTGGCGCGGGTGTGGGCACGGGAGCCTTGACGCGTATCGACTGTATCTGTGTAAACACAGGATCGGAAGCGCTGTTGATGAGATAACTGAAGCTCAAGTATGCAGCCATCATGATTAGCCCGCAGGCGGAGATCGTAACCCACAAAGGCAACACCGCCAATATATTGGAGCGTGGGACGGAAGCGGCTTGCCAGTGCGGCGACAGATCGCGCTCATACTCGCCTTGTTCTTTACGAAGCATCTGTGCGAGTCGTTCGCGCAACGCATCGAGGTGGGCTTTGCCATTGTCAATGACACGATAACGGCCTTCGAAACCCATGGTGAGACAGACGTACATGAGCTCTAATAGATCACGGTTGGCTTTGGGATTTTCGGCCAGCTTAGCCAGCAATTGAAAAAACTTTTCGCCGCCCCAAGTTTCGCTGTGAAACATAACAAGAAGGCTGTGCTGTGCCCACATGCCGGAACCACTGCCCCAAGGTGTGGAGGCGGCGGTCTCATCTAGCAGCGTACAAAGTGCATAGCGCGCGGCGATGATTTTTTCGGAGGCGATGCCCGCTGCCCTGGCGCGAGCTTCAAACCCTTTGATATTTTGTGCCAGGTAATCGCGTAACCCTGACGGGTCCGTGTGCTGCATGGTGGCGCGCAGTTGCGGCACGATGTTGAGTAAAGGGTTGGCGGCCGCGATCAAAGGATTCAGGCCCGCAACGGGCGCTGCCGCGCCACTCCCCACTTGTACCGCGTCGGTGGGTGCGGTTGTTTGCCACGTTTGGGTGGGTTGTACAGGCGGCGCGGCACGTCCCCCGGGCGAAGGCATGATTATCGTTCGGTCGGAATCTGAGGACGCAAACGGATCGTCTTGACTCATGGTGCGGACCCATTTGCAAAATGGTTACCAATGCGAAGGATACGCATTGGATACAGTTCACGCCCACTAGGACGCAAAGAGGGCGGTTGGGCAATTCGGGGCAGACGGCAAATAACCACGTTAGACACGGACTCCTATCCCCTTATGGCCCAAAACTCGAGTTCCAGATTCGGAAATTTGTCCGGGATATGCATGGCCAATCCACCGGAGCGCTCAAGCTGCTTCCACAGTTCGCCGCCGCGCTCGATTTCGAAGTAGCTGAACCCAGCGTGGAAAGGGATTTGGCGGGGGGCGACAGGCAAGGAATTAAATGGAATGCCCGGCAACTGCAGATTGACCAGGTCGCGGATGCGCTCGACAGTTCCGATTTTGACCAGCGAGAGGAAGCCCCGGCGCAGTGTCTCCGACGGGAGTTGCGCATTCGCCGCGAGGACGAAACTCGCGGTCTTGAGTAATTCCATATCGGAGATAATCGCTACCCGCACCCCATGGCCGCGGTCTTGTAGCTCAATCGAAGCCGCATTCTGCTCCAATACCATGCTCAATGAGCGACGCAAGTCGGCTATGAGCGGCGTGAAACATTGCTCCAGTGCATCCTGACGGTACTCCGGATAAGCGGGCGGGCGGCGTCCACCATGGCTGAATGTGGCAAGATCACCGGCGAGTTCGAGGCACAGGGTAAACAACCGATCGGGATGGAGGAGCGGATGTGCCGCAAAATGCGCAAACACTGGTTCGTAGCGGTTGACCGTCTGCAACAGAAGAAAATCAGCGACCTCGGCGACCCCGCCACGCCCGGGTTGCGAAAGCCGTGACGCAAGCGTCTCGCCGCGCTGGTGAAGCAGACCGCTCAGCTCGCGTATATAACCCTCCAGCGTCGCGTCGCTGCCCGTGTGCAACATCGGCGGGATGTAGCCCTTCTGCAATATCAGCTGATTGTCAGCGCGACGCTCCGTGACCTGGACGACACCGAGTGTCGTGTAGGCGTCCGTTATATCGCGTTTGCGCATGAGCCGCAGTCGCAGCCGTCCCACCTGGACAATCGCGCTGTTGCCTGACTGGGCATTGGAATCGATGACTTCCATATCGTTCACGGAGAAACGTGAAAGGCTGTCATCCTCGTAGCCAGCTAAATCGGCCTCGTCCGCGCCGACACGCCGTATTGGCAAAGCAAGCATTACGAGTTCGTCATGTGCATCGGTGTCAATCTCCAAGGGCGTTGGTGACGCATCTTGATGTGGGATGTCGAACGGTGTGCCATCGGGGAAAATGCCCCGCGCCGCGGACAATTGGACTTTCCCGAGCAATAACGCAGCTGCATCCAGTTCGAGGCGGCTGAATCCCCAGCTATAGCCCAATAGCGGTGCGGTACGCCCTTCCAACAGCCGCTCGACATAACGGTCATGCTGTTGAAAATGCTGTTGTTGAAGGAACATTCCCTCCGACCATATGACTTTATCATTCCAGAACATGGTCATTTTTCCGATACCTGTTTGTCGCAAACGAAAGCGTTAGCCTAATACTACCAATCCAGAGCGCCTGGCGCCGCTGTATTTCACAATTGCTGGGTAGTGGATCTGTTATACCCTTGGGGTGGGCTGCGCGCTGCCAGCGCGTGGGTCTGAAAGTGACCATCTAGCGCGCTTTCATTGTGATTTTTCTCTCTTCCAAACTAATGGCTATTGCCGAGGTTTTGCGAGGTGTGATGGGCAAAGCGGTCCGCCATTCCGAATGTTCGAGATCACGGAATGCGGCAATCACGCCCACGTAGCGAGTCTCGGGCTGCAGTTGTCTGTCAAATCGCAGCTTTTCACCGGGGCGAAGCTGGAACTCTTCTCGGGCGAGCAACTCTGCGCCTAGTGTTTCTTTATCGCGGTCAAAGATAGAGAAGAAATCTGCGGTGTTAAATGCGGCAAGAGACTTGATCTCGTATAATCTCATCACCACGGGTGAAGCTCTGCCGCGTGAATCCGGATTAACACTCATTTGGATATCAATTGCGACATTAATCATCGTCGGCTTCGGCGTACTTGCGCATCCGGCTAGCCACAGAAGGATTATGGTGGACGCTATGCGAGGTAACCGCGAAGCAGATTTCATTATTCCATCTTTCCTTCTTATTATTGCCAAGATATGTGCGCACCCGACGCCAGTCAAGTATGGTCTCATTATTTCCTAGTGCAAGAAAGCGCGCAAGGGTATTGTCGTTGCTGTGTGGCGAACACATAAATTGTCCAATGCTGTAGCGCATTATATGCCCGGTTTTGGCGAAGATCATTCTAATGGATCCCACGGATGTCTCACCCCATTTTCGATTAGGCCCTTTTGCGCGCCGCATTTCAGTTTCTGCGCCACAAGCAAAGATAATCCCGTAGTCCTTGGATCAAGATCGTACTTATGGGAAGATAGGCCGTAGTTTCTGGCTGTTCAGCCTGATGACCCTATTTTGACGATTATCCAAAGGAATATTCATGAAGATCAGATTTGCGCTTGGCGCTTTTGCGGTGGTTGTTTGTGCCAATTGCTATGCCGTGGACGCTCCAGCGCTGAGTACCGACGAGCAGAAGTTCAGCTATGTCCTTGGCTATCAATTCGGCATGACGCTCAAACAGGATGGCCTGAAGGTGGACGCCAAGGCCCTCAATCAGGCTATTCAGGACGCAATGAGTGCCACACCTCCCAGGCTGACGCAGGAGCAGATGCAGGCTGTCATGGAGATTTACCGCAAGAAGCATGATCAGGAGCGGCTCGCGGTGGCGGACAAGAATCTGAAGGCAGGGCAGGCTTATCTGGCCAATAACAAGAAGCAACCGGATGTAAAGGAACTCGCTGACGGCATACAATACAAAGTGCTGAAGGCAGGCACGGGCAAGAAACCCAAGGCCTCGGACTCGGTAATGGTCAATTACCGTGGCACCCTCATCAATGGTGAGGAGTTCGACAGTTCCTACAAGCGTGGGCAGCCGGTCAAGTTCCGCGTCGATCAGGTCATCAAAGGTTGGCAGGAAGTGCTGCAACTCATGCCCGTCGGCTCCAAGTGGCAGGCGGTCATCCCCTCCCAGCTGGCTTATGGTGCCCAAGGTGCGGGTGGCCCCATTGGCCCCAACCAGACACTGGTGTTTGAGATCGAGTTGTTGGAGATCAAGTAACAGTTTGGGGGGTACTCCCATGGCCTTATCAATCTTCCTAACCCTGACGCGATGGCATTTTCTTGGGCGTGGGACTGTCCGCATCACAAAGACTGGCAAACAACTTGTACCGGAGGGCGCGTGACTGACAAGATTCCTGACTCATATGAGTCTATCCCCAAGTGGGATGTGGCCCTGGAAGCCCTGGCCCGCAACGAGTATCAGAAAAAAGGCGTAGCGCTGCGCATCGACGATTTCGCGCGTTTGGCCAAGGACCACGCTATCCGTTTCGACGACATCATGGTAACGCTATTCGAGCTGGTGCTGCAGGGCGAGTGGCGCTACGAGAACGACGAGCGCGTGATCAAAGTGTTCACCCGCGACGAAGTCAACCACTTGTACGTCAATGGCCGCCTCAGCGACCGGGACGTGCGCCACTATACGGGGTATTGGAGTCCGATCTTTCGCTAGGTATAGAATACAGGGAAAGAACAAGTGCTTGATTGTGGAATTAAGTATTAGCTTTCCTTGCCCAATTCTTTGAGCTGTTCACACAGCTTCCGTTCTTCCAGGGATAGCTGCTCCGGCACATGCACGTTGATGCGTATCAGAAGATCGCCACGGCCATGTCCAGCAAATTGTGGAAGACCTTTTCCGCGCAGGCGTATATGGTGTCAGGTTGGGTTCCTGCGGGGATAATGACGGCGGTAGGTCGTCCGAGGGTGGGTATCTTGCGAGAGGTGCCGAGCACGGCATCCGTAAGTGGGATGGTTTCCTCGCGCCATAGGTCCGTGCCGTCGTGCACAAAGCGGGGATCCGGGGCGGTGCGTATTAGCACGAGTAGAGTGATCAATTTGCTCTACCATGCCAGCACGTATCGGGTTTAGTACGGCATATTGGCACAATTCCAGCAAGTAGCTGTCACGATCTACCACAATCGCCTTGAATCGCCCCTGGAACACATGCCCCACGCACCCATGACGCTGGTTGAAGCGCTGCGTATAGATACCGTTCAACTGCCGCATGCCCAGCGACAGGTTGCCCTCTGGCGTCTCGATCAGCAGATGATAGTGATTGTCCATCAGACAGTAGGCGTGGCAGAGCCAACCGAAGCGCGTCACCACTTCGCCAAGACCGCCCAGAAACAACGCCCGATCCTCATCATCAAGAAAGATCGCATTCCGCGCATTGCCGCGCGCAGTGACGTGATAGATTGCACCGGGAAACTCAAGACGAAGTGGGCGAGCCATAAATACAAAATAACTTGGCTGAAACTGTTGTGTTAAGACCCGACCCCTATCTGCGCGCATCGCCCGGCGGCAATGTCCAGATACAATGCAAATGTTCGGGTAAGACCACAATAGCGTCAATGTCAAAGGGACGTTCCGCCCGTACCGATACAAACGCGGCACGCAACTCGCCGATGCGTTCAATCAACAGCCGCGATGCACGATCCAACAACGTCACCGTGAAAAAATAACTTCCTCCAGGAATAAAGTTGCGGCGATAGGCGACCATTACGGTGGCAATCCAAACTCATGTGGGCAATTCGAGCCCATTATCCCTACTTGCTACAAGAATGCATGTGCATCTGTATTGATAAGCCCCTCGGCTTTGAGTACGGCGGTTGCCGTGCGCCAAGCGGTTATTGCCGCATTCCGGTCGCTAAATACAAGCCCTGTGACAATAGCTCCTTCCAGAATCTGGATTAGCTGTGCCCCCAGCCTAAGCGCCAATTTTTCCTCGGCGATCTCTTTCAGAATCACTGTAATACGGTCTTGTATCGTCTGCTTATGCGATCTGGAAATGTGGTGAATTTCATCACTGGGATCGGAATACTCGGCTGCCGCACTGATGAACATGCATCCGTTGAAGGTTGGTTCGTTCAACCAGCGGTCATGCCACGTGAAGATGGCTTTGAGTTTTTCAAGTGGGTCATGAAACGCGCTGACGAAGGAGAACAATGATTCTTGGAAACGAGAGTCACGTTCCTTGAGCACGGCGCTGATCAAATCGGTTTTTGAGGCGAAGTGCTTGTACATGGTCATTTTGGCCACGCCAGCCTCGGCGATGATGCGATCAATTCCAATCGCATGATAACCGTGCGCGTAAAAGAGGCGTGCTGCGGTATCGACAATGGATTGGCGCTTGTTGAGCATGTGTATGAGTTCGCACTATATACAGAACAGTCTATTATACATTTGACCTTGAGTTTTTCTATAAGAATGCACTGGGCTTCATTGCAGTTGTGATAGTTGCAAAATACAGACAGGTCTGTATACTTTAACTCCGGGTGGTCAGGGAGTCGGTGGCCGCCCACCCTTCGGAACATGCGACCAAACAAGGAGAGGCCCATGCAAAACCTAGAGACAGCAACCCAGCCACACAACCCGTACACTAAGATCGATGCCGCGAAAATCGTACAGCTTCGCGACCGACATGGCTGGATCGTCGAACCGATCTATCGCGCCAGCGATGAAGTCCTGAAAATGCCATTTTTCGAGTGGCTGTCCAGCATCCAGACGGCCCAGGAGTTCAAGCCTGCAGCGGTTCAGCTCTATTACCACTCTGCGACTTTTCCCAAGGTGATGGGGCTGATGCTCGGCCACGCCACCTTGGCAGAGAACTGGATGATGCTGTTCTACGCGAAGCATGCTCATGGCGAAGCGGACCACCATGAAATGCTGATGCAGTGGATGCTCCGTCATAAGCTGCTCAAGAACAGGGAGGAGATCAACGAGGTCATTACTACGTTGGAAACAAACGCCTGCGTCAACTATGCCTACCAGATGGCCATTGAGCAGGATCGGGACAAGTGGCTTGTTGGCCTGAATAGCGGGATTGAGCGTTGCTCAAACGATTTCTTCAAGAAGGTTTCGCCCAAGATGCATGCCATCCAAGCCGGCGACGCCTATTTCGACGTGCATGTGGAAGCCGATGAGCACCATAGCATCATGGGGCTGGATTACATCGAGCCCCACGATCCGAGCAGTTTCCGTGGTCGGCAATTGATCTCCAAGGCACTAGAGGGAATCAGCCTATGGGCTGCCATGCTGAACTCGTGGATCGGGGTGGATTACTTGCCGAAGTTTGATCTCGATGGCGCCTTGATTGGCTATCAGAAATCGTAACTTGAGCCGGCATCGCCTTCCTTCGAGGCGGTGCCAACCCAACCTGGAACGTGAGGTCAACATGGTCGATTTCATCAGCAAATGGAAAAGTGGCGGTGCAACCTGTCCTCCGCGCGCAGCCATGCCGGATATTGTTTGGGCTTGGATGGGCGGTGCGGTGGCCATCGCTATCGTGGCATACGGGTCAACCTTGGCACACTCCCCTTTGGTGCTCGGTTCGTTCGGGGCAAGCTGCGTATTGCTCTTTGGGTTCCCAGATAGCCCGTTTTCGCAGCCTAGAAATGTAATCGGTGGCCATTTCTTTGCCTCTCTGGTGGGGCTTCTGTTTTTATACTTTGTCGGACCCCAATGGTGGAGCATGGCTCTGGCCGCTGCGAGTGGTATCGCGATCATGCAACTCACCCGCACGGTGCATCCCCCTGCGGGATCAAACTCAGTGATCGTAATGCTCACTGCCCCGCATTGGCAATTCCTGATAACGCCGACTTTGGTGGGGGCTGTCCTCCTTGTGATTGTGGCGCTTTTCTTCAACAACCTTCGCGAAGGGCGTTCTTACCCTAAGTATTGGTACTGAACGAGTATCTCCGGCCTGCCGCCTCGTAGGTATTCCTACCTTTAATGGCGGACGTGCCGCAATATGACAATTATTTTTATATCAATATCTTAGGCAGTGTCGTCACGAGATGCGAAGCCACAGGACGAGACAACGAATCTGAATTGCGGCCAGAAAAGACGATAGCCGTTTCGCGTAGCGCGTC
>LNFM01005174.1_pt1 | contig 37866 bp, 40 predicted proteins | sample 596031 | NCBI WGS metagenome assembly LNFM01 (sample SAMN04254537, study PRJNA301005) | activated carbon metagenome | isolation source: dual media filters at the Ann Arbor, Michigan drinking water treatment plant | place: USA: Ann Arbor | reverse complement strand
GCCAAGACCAAGGCGCTGATCGTGATGCCGCAGGCGCTGCGTCACGTCATCCCGGGCCTCGTCAACAGCTTCATCGCGCTGTTCAAGGACACTTCGCTGGTTTCGATCGTCGCGCTGTTCGACCTGCTCGGGCAGCTCCGGGCAGCGTTCTCCGATCCGGTCTGGTCAACGCCCTCGACGCTGTTCACCGGCTTTGCCTTCACCGGAATCATCTATTTCGTCTTCTGCTTTGGAATGTCGCGTTACTCGCTGTTCGTCGAGGACAGGCTGAACGCGCATCGGCGCAACTGAGTACAACACCATGGCTGCAAGCTCGATCGTCGGCATCAACGCGCTCAACAAGTGGTACGGAGACTTTCACGTGTTGCGCGACATCAATCTCGATGTCGCCAAGGGCGAGCGCATCGTGATCTGCGGCCCGTCGGGCTCCGGCAAGTCGACGCTGATCCGCTGCATCAACGCGCTGGAGGAGTTCCAGGAAGGTCGGATCGTCGTCGAAGGCATCGAGCTTGGGCCGAACCTGCGACGGGTGGACGAAGTCCGGCGCGAGGTCGGCATGGTGTTCCAGAGTTTCAACCTGTTTCCGCATCTGACCGTGCTGGAGAATTGCACGCTGGCGCCGATCTGGGTACGCAATATCCCCAAGAAGGACGCCGAGGCGACGGCGATGAAGTATCTCGAGCGGGTCAAGATTCCGCATCAGGCCAACAAATATCCGGGCCAGATGTCAGGCGGACAGCAGCAGCGCGTCGCTATCGCCCGCGCGCTGACCATGAACCCGAAAGTGATGCTGTTCGACGAGCCGACCTCGGCGCTCGATCCCGAGATGGTGAAGGAAGTGCTCGACACCATGGTCGACCTCGCCAGGGAAGGCATGACCATGCTGGTCGTCACCCACGAGATGGGATTTGCCCGCGAAGTCGCCAACCGTGTGGTGTTCATGGATGCGGGGCAAGTGATCGAATCCAACACGCCGCAAAACTTCTTCGCCAATCCGCAGCACGCGCGGACCAAGCTGTTCCTGAGCCAGATCCTGCGCCACTAGTCTAGGGGGCGATCTTCTTCAGTCTTACCTCGAAAGGTCTTGGCGCTCCTTCCTCCGGCCCGTCGAACAGGATTAGGATGCGTCCCTGCTGCCCATCGCCGTCCAGCGGCAACAATGCCTCGGGTTTGACTTTCTTGCCGAATGCCGGAACGTGCCTGACCGGCTCCAGAACGGCAGCTCCGTCCCATTCATAGATGGTGTAGTCGCTCGGCTGAATTTCGCGATTATCCGGTGGATCGTTCAACGGTCCGGCCAACACCAGAAAGCCGTTTGCATATCTGATGATGTCGCGTACGCCGCGCGGCTTGCCGAGCGTATCGTTTTCAAGGGCAAGCCTGTGCAGCTTCGAAGACGCCTGTTGATCCTCAAAAACGGCCGATAATGGAACTGACAGTACGGCTGCCTCCGTCCCAAGCACCGGACCGCGCATTCCGATGTACATGCGACCCTCACGGACGGCGACGCCTTCGATCGTCAGCCCGTTCTCGGCGAGTTCCCGGTTAAAGGATGACGACAGGTCGGGCTGACTCTGCAGGATGCCGATGAGATCCGTCGATCGCTTGATCACCGGCTGCGAAACGAGCTTCCCGTTCTTCATGTCGACGCTGGAAGCATCCAGCGTGATACGGAAGATCTGCCGCGTTGCTTGTGCTTTTGCGTTGTTTTTCGCTTCCTCGTTCGGATCATCGACGTGACGCGCCCGCCCATGCGAGCCTACAACGTAGAACGAGCCGCCATCGAACGCGACGCCTTCCGCGTCGAGTTCGAGCGGCTTGCCGTCATGCTGCGCGTTCGTCAATTTGATGAAATCGCCTGCGACGAGTTTTTCATCTTTCAATATGACGATCTGGGCGCCTTGCGTTTCGTCATCGGCCACCAGGCAGAGCCGCGGGAATCCGGAACTGCGTTCGCAGGCGATGCCGCTGGCGTCCTCGGACTTTTTAAAGCCGCCATCTTTGGCTTTTCCGAGAAGCTTTTCATCGACCTTCCAGACGTCCTGTGCATTGGCAGGGAGAGGAGATGAGGCCAGGAGGCAGACCGCAATCGACATACCGATCAATGCAAATGTTTGAATCGATGAATGTTTCATGATGCGACCTCGCAACGTGAGGACAATTGTTGCCGGACCAGCGCGGTCCGAGGATCCATTTCAATGGGGCGCTTCTGGAAATGTGAGATGCAGCGGCAGCAATCGCATCGAATGAAATGTGCTGGGCTGCAAAGCAACATCTCCTAAATGCTCTCACTTCCCAAATGCCGTTGATGTTGCCTCAGGCCACACAGAGTTGCAAGTTATGGTTGCGGGTGGCCTCACGAACACCAACACCCGTTCTGCGCATTATCGAGCGGCCGGGCTCAACTCTCCTGAAGTTTCTCGTCAATCCGCAGCACGCGCAGACCAAGCGATTCCCGCGCCAGATCCTGCGCGATCAGCTACGAGGCACTCGTCCGTTCACCCACCGTATCGGCCACGGCCGCGCCCCGCGTCCCAAGCGGCTTCTGTCTGCCTTCGGTGCTGTCGATGGCGGTCTGATGCTCGATCTCCGAGTTGAGCTCCGCGCCGCAAAGCACGATGATCGCGGACATCCACATCCAGATCATCAGGCCGATGGCGGCCCCGAGCGAGCCGTAGGTCGCGTCGTAATCTTCAAAATTTGCAAGATACCACGACAGGATGGCTGAACCGGCGAGCCAGAGCACAACGGCCAGAATGGCGCCCACGCTGAGCCACTGCCATCGCGGAGTTGCCCGGCTGGGGCCGTACCGATAGAGCGTCGCCAGCGCGAACAGAAGCAGGAACGCGAGGATTGGCCACCGGCCGACTGAAATGATGAGTTCCGCGCGCGTGCCAAGTCCCAGGCCTTGCAACAGCAAGGGGACCGCGACGACGGCGCTTACCATGATCAGTATTCCGGCCAGTGCGGCGACGGTGAAAGACAGCGAAACCAGGTTCAGCTTGATGAAGGAGCGCTTTTCGTCTTCCTCGTAAACGACATTGAGCGCATCGAGTATCGCCTTCATGCCGGCATTGGCGCTCCAAATTGCCATCGCCAGCCCGATGAGGAAGGTCCATCCCAGGGTGACACTACCTTTCGACAAAACGCGCCCGACCTGATCCTGGATAATGCCGAACGAGCCGTCCGGCATCATGAGCGAGAGACTTCGCAGGTTGTCGGTGATCGTGGAGGGATCGGCAAACAGCGCGTAGCTCGATACGAGTGCCGTGATGGCGGGAAAGATCGCCAGCAGGCCGTAGAATACCACACCAGCGGCTGTTGCAAGAACGCGGTCTTCGTTGATTTGCTGAAAGGTGCGATACAGGATGTCCTTCCATCCGGCGAAGGGGATCTGCCACGGGGCGCGTGCCAGTCGGCCGCGTCCGACGTCTGCCATGACGGCCGCGCCGCTTGCAGGTGCGGAACGCGCGTTGGCTTCGTCGTGCTCTCGCACACTCACCTGACGGTAAATTGCGACTGTCGCCATGGCCGTTGCCGCAACGAGCGCAAGGTGGTTCGGCCAGCGGGAGCTAGTCATGTCAGATTCACTTATGCCTTGAAGAAGGGTCGCGCTGGAACTTATTGGCGACCATCCAGCCCAACAGTATTGCTGCAGCCCCGACCGCGAGCCCTCGAGACACAGGATCCATTCGACCGGCTCGGCGTCCGCCCTGCGCAACCAGCGTGGCAATGACCGGAGCCGTCACCGCACGCTTGAGTACCTGAAACTGCCGCGCTGGGGCAGGCAGGGGAGCGACTGGGCGAGAAAGCATTGCCTTCCCGGCGACCAGCCCGGCTACTCCCAGGAGCAGGAACACCCCGCCCACAACGCCGTAGGCAACGTAAGCGCCATAGTGGATTTCCAGTGCGTGAAAAGCCGCCGAGATGGCAACCCCAGCCGCTACAAGGAGAAGCACGACGCCAGCGGTAAGCAATCCCGCTCCCGCGGCATAGCGCGTGGTTAGGCCTCCAAGCCAGTGCTTCAGGTCGCGGCCATATGATGTGACCAAGGCGATAAACAAATTCGAGGATCGTTGGCCGGGGCGGCTCATGACAGTGACCGTTTGATGGAACGGCGCAACAACCTTTCAGGAGAACTGTAGTTCCTCTGACGCGCTGATGGCGGGTTTTCGGCAGCCGCGCACACGCCGACGCTTTCCGCGGCTGTCAGGGCTTCGGATTGAGATAAATCCTCGCGACGCACTTACACGCCACGTCCAAATATCGACCCCGCCCTGGAACTATCGTCGGCTTGATCGATTAGCGCCGAAACAACGGTGATTACCCATGACCAATGATATTCCGCCCCAGCCCTACGTGTACGAAGGCCTTGATCCAACGCCGGCTCCAAAGTCGACGATCGACGACGTGTCGGATGCCGTCAAAGGCGCTGCCAACCGGCTCGGCGAAGCGATCGAGGAGGGCCGAAAGCCGGGTATGCCCCTTAGCATCCTCAGCAATATTGCCCGCGAAGCCCCGTTGGGGTCGCTGCTGGTAGCGTTCCTGCTGGGTGTCGCAGTAGCACGACGGCGTTAGCAACACGTGTCAGGCTACATCGCCGCCCTGCAGAAGGGCAGCGGCCTGATGCTCGGGTGCGCGGAGACGGTAAAGGCACTCCTACAGGAACGGCTTCCCGCCGGTGACGGCGATGGTGGCGCCGGACACGTAGCTCGACAGCGGATCGGCCAGCATGACATAGGCGGTGGCCAACTCGACGGGCTGACCCGGGCGCTGCATTGGGACCTGTTTGCCGAAGTTTTTCACGGAGTCCTCGGGCAGGGTGGAGGGGATGAGCGGCGTCCAGATCGGCCCTGGCGCGACCGCGTTGGCACGAATGCCCTTCTCAGCCAGCATCTGCGCCAGTCCCGCGGTGAAATTATGGATCGCCCCCTTGGTCGTTGCGTAAGCCAGCAATGTCGGGTTGGGTGCATCCGAATTGATCGATGCCGTGTTGATGATGCAGCTACCCGGCTTCATGTGAGGTACGGCCGCCTTGGCAAGATAGAACATCGCGTGGATGTTTACCTTGAACGTCAGTTCCCACTCCTCGTCGCTGATCTCATCGATCGATTTGAAGCTTGCCTGATGCGCTGCGTTGTTGACCAGGATGTCGATGCCGCCAAGTTCCGAGATTGCCTTCGCTATGATGGCGCGGCATTGCTCCGGGTCCTGAATATCGCCGGGAAGCAGGACGGCCTTTCTGCCGGCGTCCGTCACCAGCCGTTCTGTCTCGCGGGCGTCCTCGTGCTCGTCCAGATAGGAGATCAGCACATCGGCGCCCTCTCTGGCGTAGGCGATGGCAATTGCACGCCCGATTCCGCTATCGCCACCGGTGATGACGGCTTTCTTGCCGTTGAGACGACCGCTGCCCTTGTACGACGTTTCGCCATGGTCGGGCGTCGGGTCCATCGCGGCAGTCTTGCCGGGCATCGGCTGTTGCTGATGTGGAAACGGCGGGCGGGGATACTGCAGCATGACTGGGCCTAAAGCTCTGCAGCCGGAAACGTTTTGGCGCTCGCGCCGGAAACGGGTTAGATGTCAGCGCGTACCGATGCGTTGGTGTCGCAGCAAGAAACCGGAAAAATTACTGCGTCCATCAGTCTCCGTTACGTCCGGTTGCCAAGCCGGCGCGAACTTACGGGTTAACGCCCACGTGTCGATTGGTTCCTATTGTTCGGATGTAAGTCTTGAGACCGCTGCAGGACGAAAGTGTCTGCTGCGTGGAACATTCCTCAAGCTGGTAGGTTTTCGGACAACTGCTTCACTTTTTCCGGAGGATTACCATGAAGAGTCTGATTGCTACCGCACTACTCAGCACTGCGATCGTCAGCGGCGCAGCCTATGCCCAGCAGGCAACGCCTGCCGAGCGCGCTGCACCGGCCGCGACCACTGCCGCCGCAAGTTCCGACAAAATGATGCTGAAGGGCAAATGGCGCGCGTCCAAGCTCATGGGCCTCGACGTGTACAACGAAGCCAATGAAAAGCTCGGCGACGTTAACGAGCTGATCCTGGACAAGGACGGCAAGGTTGCCGCGGTGGTTATCGGTGTCGGCGGCTTCCTGGGCATGGGTGAGCACGACATCGCCGTCACCATGGACAAGCTGAAGTTCATCGAGGAACCGGTCCGCACCAGCGCTGCGCCTGCTGCGACCACGACGCGCGAAACGACGACCGGTACCGCCACGGCGCCGGCGAATACCACCACCACAACCACGACGACGACCGCGCGCACGGCCTCCGCGACTGACTGGACCCCCGACCATGCCGTGATGAGCGGCACCAAGGACCAGCTCAAGGCGTTGCCGCAGTTCAAATACTCTGACTACAACTAAGCCAGCGGCAAAACAAAACGTCGAAGGCCCCACCTCGGTGGGGCCTTTTTCGTTTTGGTTGCTCGTTTGAGTTGTCTGCACCGCTCCCGCAGTGTGCCTCGCGGCCTCACACCTTCTCGAACGGCATGTCGATCTTGCTGCGCTTTTCCAGCCATGTCGGCACCGGCAGGTTCTTCGAGCGCATGAACGCCGGATTGAACAGCTTCGACTGATAGCGGTTTCCTGCATCGCACAGGATGGTGACGATCGTCTTGCCGGGCCCGAGCTGTTTGGCGAGCCGGATCGCGCCGGCGATATTGATGCCGCTCGAGCCGCCGAGGCACAGGCCCTCGTGCTCGACCAACTCGTAGATCACGTTGACGGCTTCCTCGTCGGAAACGAGAAAGGCGTCGTCGACCTTGGCGGTCTCGACCACCGGCGTGACGCGGCCAAGCCCGATGCCTTCGGTGATCGAGTCGCCCGGCGTCGATTTGGCCTTGCCGTGCTTGAACAACTCGTACATCGCAAATCCATGCGGATCGGCGCAGGCGTTGACGATGCCCGGCTGTTTTTCCTTCAGATAGCGGCTGGTGCCGGCCAGCGTGCCGCCGGTACCTACCGAGCAAATAAAACCGTCGATCTTGCCGCCGGTCTGCTCCCAGATCTCCGGGCCGGTGGATTCGTAATGCGCCTTGGCATTGTCGAGGTTGTTCCACTGGTCGGCGAACAGCACGCCGTTCGGCTCGGTCTTGCGAAGCTGCGCGGCCAGCCGCCGTCCGACATGCTGATAATTGTTGGGATTGGAAAAAGGCAGCGCCGGCACCTCGATGAGTTCGGCGCCGCACAGCCGCAGCATGTCTTTCTTTTCCTGGCTCTGGGTTTCCGGGATCAGGATCAGCGTACGGTAGCCGCGAGCACTGGCGACCACCGCAAGCCCGATGCCGGTATTGCCGGCGGTCGATTCAACAACGAGTCCGCCTGGCTTGAGGTCGCCGCGTTTCTCGGCTTCGAGGATCATCCACTTGCCGGCGCGGTCCTTGACCGACTGGCCCGGATTCATGAATTCGGCCTTGCCGAGAATGGTGCAGCCGGTCGCTTCGGATGCGTGCCTCAGCTTGATGAGGGGCGTGTTGCCGATCGCTTCGATGACGTCTTTGTTGAAGATCATGTCGCTAAAAATTGCCGTTTGGTGCCTAATCGCTGAGCGACCCTAAAGGACCGCCGCGGGGCACACAAGCCAGCGTTAGGGCAACGTCATCAGCCGGTCTTCGCAAACACCACCTGCCGCACGTCGATATTTCCAGACAGGAAGCCCGCCTCGCAGTAGGCGAGGTAGTATTCCCAGAGCCGCCGGAAGCGATCGTCGAATCCTGACGGGCCCAGGTTCGGCCAGGCCGCACGGAAATTGCTTCGCCAGATCGCAAGCGTCCTGGCATAATCTTGCCCGAAAATGCGTTCGCGGATAACGGGAACGCCGAAGCGTTCCCCCAGCGTTTTCAGGATCTGCGGCGAGGGCAGCATGCCGCCCGGGAAAACGTAGCGCTGGATGAAATCGACTTCGCGGCGATAGGCCTGGAACAGGCTGTCCTGAATGGTGATGGCCTGGATGCCGGCAAGCCCGCCGGGCAGCAGGCGGTCGCGCAGTTGTGAAAAATACTTCGGCCAGAACTCCTCGCCGACCGCCTCGATCATTTCGATCGAGGCGATCCGGTCATAGCGGTCGCGCTCGTCGCGGTAGTCCTGCAGCTTGATCTCGACCCTGTCACTGAGGCCTGCATTGTAAATGCGGGCCTGTGCGAAATCGCGCTGCTCCTTGCTGATGGTGAGCCCAACCACCTTGATGCCGAACGTCTTGGCGGCATATTCGGCAAAGCCGCCCCAGCCGCAGCCGATCTCCAATAGCTTTTGGCCGGGCCGCAGATCGATCGCTTCGGCAAGACGCCGGTACTTGTTGTGTTGCGCCGCGGTCAGGTCCGACGTGCCGTCCTCGAACAGCGCCGAGGAATAGGTCATGCTGGGATCGAGCCATGCCGAGTAAAACGCGTTGCCGATGTCGTAATGCGCAAAGATGTTGTGGCGTGCGCCACGCCTGGTGTTGCGGTTGAGCCAGTGCCGGAAGATCTGGAAGGTGCGCGTCAACGGCGTACCCATCAGCATCGTCTGCATCCAGTCCTGGTTGACGCAGAACAGATAGAGGAACTGCGTCAGATCGGGCGTGTCCCATTCGCCGCGCAGGTAGGCCTCGGCAATGCCGATGTCGCCGCCGCGCAGCAGGCGGGAGGCGAAGCCGTAATCGTAGATCGTCATGGCGGCGGCAGGGCCCGGACCGTTGCCGCCAAGCTGGACAATGCGGCCGTCAGCCAGGGTCACGTCGAGGGTGCCGTGCTGCAGTTTTGAACCAAAGCCCAGCGCCAGCCGGACCAGGCGGGGCAATTCCGGAAACGTCGCGTCTACGGTTTCCGATGTGACCGAAATCAACTCGGACATGGGCGATCCATCGAACGGCTGCCTGCCCAGACCTTGCATGGCTGATCGACCCTGCTTCAGTCTTGGGCACGTGAGGACAACACCGGCGAAGTATAATCGCTGCTGTTCCCACTCGCCAAGCCGGTATTGTGATCCTCGCCCTTCCGCGGCACCAGCCGCGCCCCCTTTAGCCAGAGCCGCAGGGCCTCCCAATGGATCGCCGCCATGATCTTCACGGTAACCAGCGGCAATGCGAAGAACGCACGCCACAACTGGCCTGTACTGAGGGCGCGCCGAAGGCCAGTGAAGGTTGCAGCCAGCAGGGGGCCGTTGCGGTCGGTCTCCAGGATCCGCAATTGGATCCGCTGCCCCGGCGGCAACACGCGAAAATGGTAGCGCATCGCCATTTCGATGAAGGGCGAGACATAGAACAGCTTGTCCTGCTGCTGCCGCACACCGGCTCGGCTCATCTCGCCCGGTTTCACCGGGAGGACGTAGGCGTGGATGTCGCCGAAGGTGTTACGCACCTCATAGATCAGGAGCGCCAGCTCGCCGCTCGCGCGATAGCAGAAATAGACTGACAGCGGATTGAAGGCATAGCCGAGCAGGCGGGGATAGCAGAGCAGCAGCACCCGCCCGCCGGATAGATCAATGCCATGCTCGGTCGCGCAACGCTGCGTATAGGCGCGCAGCGGCGAGCCGTCGCGCGCGCCGTGGTCAGATTCGTGGAAACTGTAGAGCGCCGCGCGGTTGACGCCAAACAGCCGCGATAACCGGTCCGCCTCCGTCAGGCGGTCGAGGTCGATCAGCAGGCTCATCACGCGATAGCTGAAACGATGGCCCATCGGTTTCAGCCGCGCATGCATCACCTCGCCGACGTAGAGCGCCGCCGGTGCATCGAGGGCTTCAGGCGTTTCCGCTGAACGTGCGCGCATGACTACTCCGCGGCTTCCGCCAGTCCGGGCGACGGTTCGCGCCACGGCGCCACAGCGCCCAGCGCTTCGGCAACCGCAAGACCGGATCGCAAGCCGTCCTCGTGAAAGCCGTATCCGGTCCAGGCGCCGCAGAACCATGTGTGCCGCTTGCCCTGGATTTCAGGCAGCCGCTTCTGGGCCGCAAAGGCGGCGGCGTTATATTGCGGATGTTCGCACAGATACTTTCCGAATGTCAGCGCAGGATCGGGCTCCAGCGGCGGATTGAGGCTGACGAACAGCGGCTTGTCGTCGGCGATGCCCTGCAGCGGGTTCATCCAGTAGGTCACCGAGACGTCGTTGGCGACGCTGCCTTCGCGCGGCCAGCGCAGGAAATTCCACGAGGCCCAGGCGCGGCGACGCTTGGGCATCAGCCTGGGGTCGCGATGCAGGTAGATGGTGTTCGGGGAATAGCCGATCGCGCCAAGGATGGTGCGCTCGCGATCATCCGCATCGGCCAGCATCGCCAGCGCCTGGTCGCTGTGCGAGGCGATCACCACGTGATCGTAGCTGTTGGCCTTGCCGTGACTGTCATGGACGACGACGCCATGGGGCGTCCGCTCGATCGAAGTGACGGCGCAGCCAAGCTTGATCCTGTCGCGGAAGGCGGCCGTCAACTTCTCGACATAGCGCTGGCTGCCGCCCTTCACCGTACGCCAGACCGGGCGGTCGTATTGCAGCAGCCGATGGTTGGCGAAGAAGGCGACGAAGTTCTCGGCCGGAAAATCCAGCATCTCGCTCGAGGGCGCCGACCAGATCGCGGCGCCCATCGGGGCCAGATAATCGGTCAACAGCCGCGGCGAGAAATGACGGGTGCGGAAATATTCGCCAAGCGTCAGCCCGGCCAGCCTGCCCGCCCTGTGGTCCTCGACGCTCTGCTGGTTGAAAGTGAGGATGTCGCGGAGCATCCAGAGGTAGGAGGGCGACAGCAAATTGCCGGGTTGCGCGAATAGCCCGCGCGCGGTCTCGAACCAGTTGTTGCCGCCGCCCCTCCACTCGAAGCGGCCGGTATCGGCCGTTACCGCAAAGCTCATGCAGCTTTCAACGGTCTCGACCCCGAGATGGGCGAACATTGCCGTGAGATCAGGGTAGTTCAGCTCGTTGTAGACGATGAAGCCGATATCGACCGCGAGCGGCTTGCCGTCATAGTCGACAGTGACGGTATGGCTGTGCCCGCCGGGCCTCAATTCTCGATCGTAGACGGTGACCGGGTAACGTTTCGACAAGGTCCAGGCCGCGGCATTGCCGCTGATTCCCGTCCCGACCACCGCGATTCGCATTTTTGCCCCTCTGTTGCACGACTCTGAGGTACGGCGGACAGTCGGCAGGGTTTCAAACCGGCTGCGTGCGCGTATCGCGCGCAAAAAGCGCGGATTCCGGGGTCAGAACACGGGAAAATCCCCATGAAATCTTCGTAAGTTTTGGCCCGTCCTGCTCGTTCAGAGATCGCTCCAAGCCCCGTAAAATAAGGGTTTCTGAGCTTTTTCGCAGTCTCTTGCAGCGCCTGAAGGCAGACCGGTGACGGCTGGGCGGGACTGTCCGCCTCCCATTCCCAGGGGTATTATGATCGTCAGGTTCCAATGGAAGCGTCACCCCTGTGAACGTGTCAAAAGCTACCCATAGAAGCGTTCATCGTGCGCCGGGCAGAGACCTGCCCGGTGGAGAACGGGTGTGACCCATCGAAGTGCAGCGGCTGCGGTCGACGGCTGGTTGGCCCGCGTTCCCGGCTGCGCGCGGTTGGCGCGATCGGTAGCGGTACTTGGCCTAGTCGCGAGTTCCGCCGGCTGCATCCTGACCAAGGATCTTCCCGATCCCGCGCTGGAGGTTCCCGACGGCTACAAGGCCGCCCGGCTTTCGACCGCAAAGGACGCGCCGCCAACGCTCGACTGGTGGCGGGGCTTCCGTTCCCGGGAGCTGACCGGCCTGATGGAAGAGGCGCAGACCGTCAATCTGGACATTGCCGCCGCTACCGCGCGGTTCAAGCAGGCCGATGCGCAGGCGCGTATCGCCGGCGCGGCGTTGTTGCCGAGCCTCAGCGGCACCGGGCAGGAGGCCTATTCACGCACCTCGGGATCCAGTTCCAGCGGCCTGACCAATGGCGGCCGCGAGGTGGTCAATTATTCGGCCTCGTTGAGCGCCAGCTACGAGCTGGATTTCTGGGGCAAGAACCGCGACGCCGCCCAGGCCGCGGAGGAGACGGCGTCTGCCACCCGCTTCGATCGCGACGTCGTCGCGCTGACGACGCTGACCACCGTCGCCAACGCCTATTTCCAGGTGCTCGCGGCGCAGGACCGGCTTCGCACCGCGCAGCGCAACATTGCCAGTGCCGAGCGCATCCTCAATGCCATCAAGGAACGGCTCCGCGCCGGCACCGGCAACGATCTAGACGTCGCGCAGCAGGAGAGTGTGCTCGCCAACCAGCGCGCGCAGGTGCCGCCGCTGCGGCAGACGCTCGATCAGAACATCAATGCGCTGGCGACGCTGGTGTCGCGGCCGCCGGAAGCGGTGCGCGTCATCGGCGGCTCGCTCAACAACATCGCCTCGCCGCGCGTCACGCCCGGCCTGCCGTCGGAACTGTTGACGCAGCGTCCCGATATCCGCCGCCAGGAATCCCAACTCGCCTCGGCGACCGCCAATGTCGGCAGCGCCCGCGCGCAGTTCTTCCCGAGCATTCAATTGACCGGGCAGGGCGGCTATCAAAGCTCGGCGCTGTCGTCCCTGTTTCAGCCGCACGCGGCATTCTTCAGCATGGTCGGCAGCCTGACCCAGCCGATCTTCGACGGCGGCAGGATCCTCGGCAATTTCGAACTCACCAAGGCGCGGCAGGACGAATTGCTGCAGACCTATCGCAAGACCGTGGTGCAGGCGTTCGCGGATGTCGACAATGCGTTGATGTCGATCCGCCAGACCACGGAGCGGCTGCGGCTGCAGCGCCAGGTGGTGTCGGCATCGCGGCGGGCGTTCGAACTGTCCGAGCAGCAGCTACGGGCTGGAACCGCCGACATCGTGACTGTGCTAAATACCCAGACGACGTTGTTCCAGGCGGAAGACCTGCTGTGGCAGGCCCAACTGGCGCGGTTGCTCGCGATCGTCAGCCTCTATCAGGCGCTGGGGGGCGGCTGGGAGCCCAGGATGGAAAGGCCGGTTGATGCTCTTTAAGCCGGAAGACGACAAGGCGAAGATCGCCGGCAAGCGCGTGGCGCGCGGCATCGGCCGCCGCTTCGTATCGCTGACGATCACGCTTCTGATCCTCGGTGGCCTCGGCTATCTCGGCTGGAACGCGTTTCAGCAGAAGCAGGGCGCTGGTCGAGGTGGTTTCGGCGGTCCCGGCGCGCGCCTCGACCTCCCGGTGCCGGTGCTGGCGGCGACGCCCCGCACGCAGGATGTGCCGGTCTACCTCGATGCCGTGGGCTCGGTTCGCGCGTTGAACACCGTCATCGTGCGCGCCCAGGTCGACGGCAAGCTGATCGCGGTGAACTTCGTCGAAGGCCAGGACGTCAAGAAGGGCGACGTGCTCGGCGAAATCGATCCGGTGATCTACCAGGCACAATACGATCAGGCGGTGGCGAAGAAGGCGCAGGACGAGGCTCTGCTTGCCAACCAGAAGCTCGATCTCGCGCGCTACCAGCAGCTTGCCGCGTCGAACGCCGGCTCCAAGCAGCAGGCCGACACGCAGCGCGCGGTGGTGGCCCAGCAGGAGGCGCTGGTGAAGGCCGACCAGGCCGCGATCGACAACGCGCAGGCGATGCTCGGCTACACCAAGATCATCGCGCCGCTGTCCGGGCGCGCCGGCCTGCGCCAGGTCGACCAGGGCAACATCATCCGCGCGTCCGACGTAACCGGCCTCGTCATCATCACCCAGTTGCAGCCGATCGCGGTGCAATTCAGCCTGCCGCAGCAGCAGATCGTGCGGGTCAACGCCGCCGCGGCCAAGGGCGCGCTGGCCGTGGATGTGTTCGGCAATGACGGCGTCACCGTCATCGATACCGGCACGCTCAAGGGCATCGACAACCAGGTCGATCCGACCACGGGCACGCTGAAACTGAAGGGCGAATTCCCCAACGGCAAGTTCCAGCTCTGGCCGGGGCAGTTCGTCAACGTGCGGCTGAAGGTCGAAACGCTCGATAAGGCGATCGTGGTGCCGACCTCGGCGGTCCAGCGCGGTCCCGCCGGGACGTTCAGTTACGTCATCGGTCCCGACAATGTCGCGACCGCCAAGCCTATCGTGGTGACCCAGCAGAACGAGAATGACGCTGTGATCGCGAGCGGGCTGACGACGTCCGATCGCGTCGTGACCACGGGCTTCGCCAACCTGTCCGACGGCGCCAAGGTCCTGATCGGCACCGATGACCGCGCGCCGTCGGCCGATCTCGCGCCGCGCAAGCGCGGCCGCGGTCCGGACGGCAAGGCTGCTCCGGGCGAAGGCAGCGGCATGCGCGGGCGTGGCGAGGGCGATCAGAAAGGACAAACCGGACCCGCAACGGGGAGCGGCGCAGCGAAGTCGCAACCATGAGCGTCTCCGAGCCATTTATCCGCCGGCCGATCGCGACCTCGCTGTTGGGGATCGCGCTGATGATCGGCGGCGCGCTCGGCTATTGGGCGCTGCCCGTTTCGGCGCTGCCGCAGGTCGACTTCCCGACCGTGCAGGTGACGACGCAACTGCCCGGCGCCAGCCCCGACGTGATCGCTTCGCTGATCACCGCGCCGCTGGAGCGGCAGCTCGGCCAGATTCCGTCGATGACGTCGATGCAGTCGACCAGTTCGTTCGGCGTCAGCCAGATTTCGCTGCAGTTCGATCTCAACCGCGATATCGACGGCGCGACCCAGGACGTGCAGGCCGCGATCAATGCGGCAGCCGGGATTCTGCCGAAGAACCTGCCGTATCCGCCGACCTACGCCAAGGTCAATCCGGCCGACGCCCCGGTCATGACGCTGGCGCTGACGTCGGAGACGATCTCGCTGCGCGCGATGAGCGATATCGCCGACACCATCCTGGGACAACGCCTCAGCCAGATTTCCGGCGTCGGACGGGTCGCGGTGCTCGGCGGGTTGAAGCCCGCGGTGCGGGTGCAGGCCGATCTCGCCCGGCTTGCCGCCTACGGCATTTCGATGGAGGATCTGCGCAACGCCATCGCGGGCGCCAACGTATCGGGACCGAAGGGATCGCTCGACGGCACCCACCAGGCCTATACCATCGCCGCCAACGACCAGATCGCGGCGGCCGAAGCCTACAAGCCGATCATCATCGCCTATCGCAACGGCTCGCCTGTCACCATCGGCGACGTCGCCAACATCATCGACGGGCTGGAGAACGACCGTACCGGCGGCTGGTACCAGGGCACGCCCGCCGTCATCATCGACATCCAGCGCCAACCCGGTGCCAATGTGATCGAGGTTGTCCGGCAGATCCGTGAGGAAATCCCCAAGATCCAGCGCACGATCCCGGCCGGCGTCAACCTGACCATCGTCTCCGACCGCACGGTCACCATCCGGGCGTCGGTGCGGGATGTGCAGTTCACGCTGATCCTGAGCGTCGTCCTGGTCACGCTGGTGGTGCTGTTGTTCCTGCGGTCGCTGCGGGCGACGCTGATTGCGGGCGTGGCGCTGCCGCTGTCGCTGATCACAAGCTTCGGGATCATGTATTTCGCCGGCTTTTCCCTCGACAACCTGTCGCTGATGGCACTGACGATCGGAACCGGATTCGTGGTCGACGATGCGATCGTGATGATCGAGAACATCGTCCGCCACATGGAAGACGGCGAGTCCGTGATGGAGGCGTCGCTGAAGGGCGCCAGCGAAATCGGCTTCACCGTGATTTCGCTGACGGTGTCGCTGATCGCGGTCTTCATCCCGTTGCTGTTCATGTCGGGGCTGGTCGGGCGCATGTTCCGCGAGTTCGCGTTGACGCTGACGATCGCGGTGGTGACCTCGGCGGTGGTCTCGCTGACACTGACGCCGATGATGTGTTCGCGGCTGCTGAAACACGCCGGCGAGGAGATGACGGTTCCGGGCCTGGCCGCCGTCAGCCGCGGCATCGACCGCATGGTCGACTTCTATCATCGGACGCTGTTGTGGGTGCTGGAGCGCCAACGCGCGACGCTCGTTGTAACATTCCTCACCATTGCGGCGACGCTGTTCATGTACGTGATCGCGCCAAAGGGTTTCCTGCCGCTGCAGGACACCGCGTCGATCACGGCGGTGACCCAGGCCGGACCCGATGTTTCCTTTGCCGAGATGCAGAGCCGCCAGGCGATGGCGGCGGCCGCGATCCAGGCCGATCCCGACGTGGTCGGCGTGGTGTCCGTGATCGGGGCCGGCGCGGTCAATCCGACCACCAATGTCGGACGCCTGGTGATGACGCTGCGGCCGCGCGGCGAGCGGCACGACGATATTACCGTTGTCATCGACCGGCTGAAGCAGCGCACGGCCTCGATCCCCGGCATGACCATCTATTTCCAGCCGGTGCAGGACGTGCAGATCTCGACCCAGTCGAGCCGCTCGCAATACCAGTACACGCTGACCGGCACCGATGCGGCGGCGGTGACGCTGTGGTCGCAAAAACTCATCGCCGAGATGCGGCGGGATCCGCTGTTCCGCGACGTCTCGTCGGAGGCGCAGGAGGGCGGCTTGCGCGCCGCGCTCAACATTGACCGCCAGCGCGCCGGCCAGCTCGGCGTCAGCCTCCAGGCGGTCAACGACACGCTCAACGATGCTTTTGCCCAACGTCAGATTTCGACGATCTACGGCCAGGCCAACCAGTATCGCGTGGTGCTGGAGGCGATGCCGATCTATCAGCGCGATCCGTCGATCCTCTCGAAGCTCTATCTGCCCGGCGCGGCCGGCACAGCGGGTGCGCCCGGCGCCCAGGTGCCGCTCTCGGCGGTGGCGACACTGACCCGCACCACCGCGCCGCTGGCGATCTCGCATCTCGCGCAGTTCCCGGCGGTGTCGCTCAGCTTCAACCTCGCCCCCGGCGAGGCGCTCGGCGATGCGGTCGAAGCGCTCAAGGCGATTGAAACGCGGATCGGCATGCCCGGCAGCATCGTCGGCGTCTATTCGGGCGACGCGGCCGAATTCTCCAAATCGCTGGCCGGGCAGCCATGGCTCATCCTGGCGGCGATCGTCACCATCTACATCGTGCTCGGCGTGCTCTACGAGAGCTACATCCATCCGATCACCATCCTCTCGACGCTGCCTTCGGCCGGCGTCGGCGCCATTCTGGCGCTGATGTTGTTCGGTCAGGACCTGTCCGTCATCGGACTGATCGGCATCATCCTGCTGATGGGCATCGTCAAGAAGAACGCGATCATGATGATCGACTTCGCGCTGGAGGCGGAACGGCACAAGGGCATGTCGCCCTACGACGCCATCGTGCAGGCCTGCCTGCTGCGGTTCCGCCCGATCATGATGACGACACTGGCGGCGCTGTTCGGCGCGCTGCCGCTCGCGGTCGAAAGCGGCACCGGGGCGGAGTTGCGCTTTCCGCTCGGCATATCCATTATCGGCGGGCTGCTGCTGAGCCAGTTGCTGACGCTCTACACCACGCCGGTGATCTACCTCGCGCTCGACCGCCTCAATCGCAAGATCGAGAAGGCGGTGCCGGACCCCGGGCCAGGGGGGCCGCCGGTCGCCGGGGCAACCGAGGGGATGCAGTAGATGGCATCGATCTCGGAGCCCTTCATCCGGCGGCCGGTTGGCACCACGCTGCTGGCGATCGGGCTCTTTCTGGTCGGCATCGTCGCCTATGTCCACCTGCCGGTCTCGGCGGTGCCCAACGTCGATTTCCCGATGATCCGGGTTTCCGCCTCGCGGCCGGGCGCCGATCCTTCCGTGATGGCCGCGACCGTGGCCGCGCCGCTGGAGCGGCGTCTCGGCCAGATCGCCGGCATCGACCAGATCACCTCGACCAGTTCGCTCGGCTCTACCAGCATCCAGCTGCAGTTTTCGATCGGCCGCGATATCGACCGCGCCGCGCGCGACGTGCAGGCTGCGATCAACGCCTCGCTGGCCGACCTGCCGACCGACCTGCCGTCGCTGCCGCGGTTCCGCAAGGCCAACCCGTCGGCGGCGCCGGTGTTCGTGCTGGCGCTGACGTCAAAGACGCTGACGACGAGTGCGATGTACGACGTGGCCGATACCGTGATCGCGCAACGCATCTCGCAGGTTCCGGGCGTCGGCGAAGTCTTCGTCTCCGGCGCCGACCAGCCTGCGGTGCGGATCGCGCTCAACCCGGTGGCGCTATCGAACGCAGGGATCGCGACCGACGACGTGCGGCTGGCGATCATCAATGCCAACCCGCTGGGGCCGGTCGGGATCTTCAACGGCGGCCGCCAGAGCGAGACGATTTCGACCAACAAGCAGATGCGCACTGCGGCCGAATTCCGCGACATCATCATCAAGAGTTCTGGCGGCAATTTCGTCCGCCTGTCCGACGTCGCTGAGGTCGAGGATTCCGTCCGCAACAGCCGTTCGATCGCCTGGTTCAACAAGCAGCCGGCGGTCCTGATCCAGATCACCAAGCAGGGCGACGCCAACGTGATCGAAACCGTCGACCGGGTGCGGGCGCTGCTGCCGGAGCTGAAGCAGTGGCTGCCAGCCGGCGTCGAGATATCGACGCTGGTCGACCGCACCGGGACCATCCGCGCCAGTGTTCTCGACATGCAGTTCACGCTGCTGGCGACCGCGTTCCTGGTCATGGTGGTGGTGTTCATCTTTCTGCGGCGGCTGACGCCGACGATTGCGGCCGGTGTTTCGGTGCCGCTGGCGCTGGCCGGCACCTGTGCCGGCATGTGGCTCGCCGGCTTCTCGATCGACAATCTGTCGCTGATGGCGCTCGCGATCTCGGTCGGTTTCGTGGTCGACGACGCCATCGTCATGATCGAGAACATGTACCGCAACCTCGAACGCGGGATGGCGCCTTATCCGGCGGCGGTCGAGGGCGCGAAACAGATCGGCTTTACCGTGCTGTCGATCAGCCTGTCGCTGATCGCAGCCTTCACGCCGCTGATCTTCATGGACGGGATCGTCGGCCGGCTGTTGCGCGAGTTTTCGCTGACGCTGACCTTTGCCATCGTGGTGTCCACCGTGGTGTCGCTGACGCTGACGCCGATGATCTGCGCGCATTACATCAAGGAGGCGACTTCCGACCATGCGACCTGGTTCGATCGCCTGGTCGAGGGCACGCTGTCGCGGATCGTCTCTTTCTACACAAGGACGCTGCGCGTGGTGCTGGGCTTCCCGTTCCTGACGCTGATCGTGTTCTTTGCGACCATTGCCCTGACCGTGGTGCTCTACATCAAGACCCCGAAGGGCTATTTTCCAACGGATGACAGCGGCTTTGTGATCGGCGCGACGCGCGCTTCTCCCGATACTTCGTTCCAGGCGATGCTGGGACTGCAGCAGCAACTGGCCGACATCGTCATGGCCGATCCGGCGGTCGCCAGCATCGGATCTTCCCTCGGCGGGAGCGGCGGTCCGGGCGGCGGCTCCAACCGCGGCACCATGTTCATCAGTTTGAAGCCGCCGGAGGAGCGGGGAGGCATGTCGACGACGCAGGTGATCGATCGCCTGCGCCGGAGCCTTTACCGGGTGCCGGGCATCCGCCTCTTCATGTTCGCGGCGCAGGATATCCGCACCGGCGGACGGCAGAGCGATTCCGATTATCAGTATACGCTGTCGAGCACCAACCTCGAACTGTTGCAGAAATGGGCGCCGCTGGTGGCGAAGCGCATGGAGACGGTGGAGGGCATCACCGACGTTTCCAGCGATCGCGATCCCGGCGGGCTGCAATTGTCGCTGGTGATCGACCGCAAGACCGCCTCTAGCCTCGGTGTCCGCGTCCAGGACATCGACACCGCCCTCAACAATGCGTTCGCGCAGCGGCAGATTTCTATCATCTATACCCAGCGCAACCAGTACATGGTGGTGCTCGAGATCGACCCGAAATTCCAGGCCGACCCATCGAACCTGGACCGCATCTTCGTTGCCGGCGCCAATGACGCGCAGGTGCCGCTATCGGCCGTGGTGCGGTATGAACGTGGCCTGTCGCCGCTGGCGGTGTTCCACTCGCAATCGTTCCCTTCGACCACGGTCTCGTTCAACCTTCTGCCCGACGTGCCGCTGGAGGTCGCGACCTCGAACATCCAGCGCGCGGTCGACGAATTGCACATGCCGGAGGGCATCCGCGGTAGCTTCGACGGCAATGCCGGCGATTTCAACAAGACCAGCGGGCGGCAGCCGCTGTTGATCCTTGGCGCTCTGGTCGCGATGTATATCGTGCTCGGCGTACTCTATGAGAGCCTCGCGCATCCGATCACGATCATCTCGACATTGCCTTCCGCAGGGCTCGGCGCGCTCCTCGCGCTGCAGTTGACCAACACGCCGCTGACAGTGATCGCCTTCGTCGGCATCATTCTTCTGATCGGCATCGTCAAGAAGAACGGCATCATGATGGTGGACTTCGCGCTCGATGCCGAGCGCCACCGCGGCCTGTCGTCGGCGGACGCGATCTTCGAGGCGTGCAGCGCCCGCTTCCGGCCGATCCTGATGACGACGATGGCGGCGCTGTTTGCCGGCATTCCGCTGGTGATCGCCACCGGTCCCGGCACCGAGCTGCGCCGGCCGCTCGGCATCACCATCATCGGCGGATTGCTGGTTTCGCAAGTCCTGACGCTCTACACCACGCCGGTGATCTACCTGCTGATCGACCGCCTGCGGCAGCGCTTCCGGCCGGCACCGATCCCGGCACCGGCCGAATAGTTGAATTACTGGCTGCGAAGCGTATAGCGGGCGGATGTCTGAACAATCCAAATCCAAGGCTGGCCCCGCCGAAGAGGTGGTCCCGGACTGCCCCCATTGCGGCAAGCCATTGCCGCTGTGCATCTGCGACAGCGTCGAGCCCATCGAAAGCAGGATCTCGCTGCTGATCCTGCAGCATCCGCAGGAGCAGGACAGGGGGCTCGGCACCGCGCGGCTGACCGCGATGCATTTCGAAGACGCGGTGGTCAAGATCGGCCTGTCCTGGCCGAGCCTGTCCAAGGCGCTGGGACGGAAGGTGGACGATCCCTCGCGCTGGGCCGTGTTATATCTCGGCTCCGCCAAGGTGGCCGAACTCGATACCGACGCCGAGATCGTGGCGATCAACCGCAAAGGTGAAGTCGTGCCGCATCAGCGCGCGATCCTGAGCGACATCGAAGGCATCGTGCTGCTTGACGGAACCTGGAGCCAGGCCAAGGCACTGTGGTGGCGCAATGCCTGGATGCTGAAATGCCAGCGGATCATTCTCGGCCCGAAGCGCCCGTCGCGCTACGGCAAGCTCCGCAAGGAGCCCCGCGGCGACGGCCTTTCCACCATCGAGGCTGCAGGCCTTTTGCTGGCCGGGCTCGAGAAACGGCCTGATATCGCCGAGACGCTCAACGCGGCGTTCGACCGGATGCTGGTGCGGTATCGGGAAGTTCAGGCCGAAATGCCTGAGCTTGCGCCCAAGCCGAAGAAGCGGGATTTTCGGCGGCGAAAGCGGGGGTGAACCCGCGCTTTTGGGACAGAATCCGCCGCGCGCCGGGAGTGCCCGTCAGGGAAAACGGCGGGGCCGGGTTGGTTGCCTATCCGGGGCAGGGCGTATATGAGTTCGCCAGATGGGGCCACGTGGCGGAGTGGTTACGCAACGGTCTGCAAAACCGTGTACACCAGTTCAATTCTGGTCGTGGCCTCCACTCCAAATATCTGATTTTACGAATATAATTCCATCCGTAGTGGATCACCCGAGCCTTCGGCCGTCTGCTCGCGACATCACTTGAAGATGTGATAGATCCCGTTCAATCCGACCAGGCCAACGACGATGAGATAGCCAGCCACTGCGACACTCACGATCCGGGGCGCGATCAACAGAAACACGCCCGCGGCTAGCGTGACAATCGGCAGCAAGGGGTTGGCTGCGTCGGGGTGCATCCTAAACCTATACCAGATTCGGAGCTTCCCTTCACGGCGGCGTGCCACCAACGCAAGCGTTGTTCCGGTGTGCACTTTTGAACAGACACGCTCAGTCGCGGCTGTTTAGGTGCCTCCGTTTCAGCACCTAAAAATTACTCTTCGCGGCTCAGGTTGCGGCCGTTCAACGACGTCCCCTTGGCGTTGGGCAACTCACGCGGCTGCCCAATCAGGGCCGTCGCGTTGAATCGGCGCGCAAGCGGTGTGGATGATCTTGCCGTGCCCGCTGAACCGGAAAAGCGTCCGCACGGCTTTTCCGTCATGGTCCCGGTAGTCGAGCGAAACGCCTCCCGCGTCCGGCATCAATGCATCGATCTCGAACACGCTCGGGCCCGATCCGATCAGCTTGGGACGCCAATATCGCTCGACTTCGGCGCGTCCGCGAAAGCGACCGCCTTCGCAGCAATCGACGACTGCAGCGGCGTCGCCGTTCACGCGGTGTTGGAAGGGAACCGACGTCGCGATGAACACATACGGCAGGCAGTCTTCCGCTTTTTCAAGGCGACGATCTGGCGCGGTTGCGAAATCGCCACGGCGGGCATTTGCTCCGAACGTAGACGGCGAAATCTTTGACCTCGGTCGAAACCGTTGACCTAGGTCAACGATGCTGAGGCCTTAAAGCGCAGCATGCCTTGATCGCGCCAGACTTGCGCCGTTCATTTGTGCGGGGCTCCAGCTCCCTCGACACATCGCATCCTTTCCTCAGATCCGATCAGGACGCCAACAGGGGGAACGTCGGGATGAACAGGAATGTCGCAGGCCGAATTCTGGCCGTCCTGGTGATCGCATTGACGTCGCTGAATGCGATGTCGCCCAAGCGCGCCGATCAATCTGCCGCCGAGGACGAAATCCGCATCGGAAATCTGATGCCCTATACCGGGCCGCTGTCGGAATTCGCCGCGATCGGAAAGGCCGAAGCGGCATATTTCGAGATGATCAACGAACGCGGCGGCATCAACGGCCGCAAGGTGCGCTTCATCTCCCATGACGACAATTCCGACCCTACCGTTGCGCTCGACCTGACGCGCGGGATGGTCGAGAGGGAGGACGTCCTCCTGATGTTCGGCTCCTACGGAACGCCCGGAAATCTCGCGGTTCGAAAATATTTGAACGAGAAGCGGATTCCCCAACTCTTCGTTGCGTCGGGCGCTGAGGAGTTGAGCGATCCGAAGCGTTTTCCCTGGACGATGGGATGGCAGCCCTCGTTTCGCGCCGAGGGCCGCATCTACGCCAACTACATCACCGCATTTTTCCCGCAACGCAAGATCGTGGTGCTCTGGCAGAACGACCAGTTCGGCCGCGACCTGTACAAGGGAATTCAGGAGGGCCTCGGCGAACTGAGCCGCATGATCATCGTGGGCGTGGCGTTTGACATCGACGATGCGCATATCGACGGGCACGTCTCGATCCTGAAGCGATCGGGCGCGGATGTTCTCGTTTTCGCGGGCGTGCCGAGCACGGCCTCGCAGGTGATCCGGCTGGCGGCCGACTCCCATTGGCATCCAGTGTTTCTTCTCAACAACGCCGCCGCTTCGATCGGCGCCGCCTTGGGGCCCGCAGGTCCGGAAAAGTCCGCAGGCGTGATCTCGGCCTCGTTCCTGAAGGACCCGGACGATCCCGCCTGGAAGGACGATCCGGCCATGAGGGAGTGGGTCTCTTTCATGGACAGGTATTACCCCAAGGGAGACAAGACCAGCAGCGCCGCCCTTTACGGCTATGCCGCCGCTGAAACGCTGGTGCAGGTGCTGAAGCAGTGCGGCGACGATCTCTCGCGCGAAAACATCATGCGGCAGGCGGCGGCGCTCAGGGACTATCAGTCGCCGGTGATGCTGCCCGGCATCAGGATCAACACGGGACCGGACAGATTCCAGCCGATCAAGCAGATGCGACTGGTGCAGTTCGACGGCCGCACCTGGCAGCCGATCGGCGACGTCATCGAAAGCGCGTTCGCGGATGCGCCAAAGAACTAGGTTTCGATGCCGTAGCCCGCGCCGCGTGGATGTCGGAAGCCGCCAGCTTCCATGTCGGCATGATGGCCGCGGTCAGTCAACAGGCGGCGTACCACCCCTCGGGAAACGGAATCAGCGGCCAGCGGGTCCCGTTGTCGTTGGCTGCGCGCGGCAATCGGTACTGCGAAAAGGTCTGGGCCGAGAAACTGTCCAACACATCATCCTCCGGCGCTGGCGCAATGGCCGCTTGCACGGCTTCCAGCATTAGGTCGAATTCTGTTTCACTCATCGCGCTCTCCGGGCTTCGAGAGGCGACGGTGTCAAAAGGGCGTTGTTTCCAGATTGAGCGAATCGTTCGAATTTTAACTACCGAGCGATCGCGGCCAGCCTGGTTACCAAGGTGTTGAGTTCCCGTGCAAAGGGGTAGCTTCGCACCAGCGGGACGACGTGTGAGAAAAATCACATTCTGCAAAAATTAGTTTCCGTATTCGGCTTGATGACGCCCGCCTTGTCAAGGCGAGGCCAATCAAGGAGACGCGAGCATGAAGGCAAGGTTTGTACGAAGTGTGGCACCGCGGTGCCGGGCCCGCCGGGCAGCGACGCTCGGCTTTTTGCTGACGATCCTGGCGAGCGGCACAGCAGCCGCCCAGGGCACTCCGGTGCAGCGCAAGGCCTGCACCCCCGACGTCTACCGGCTCTGCGCCGGCGAGATTCCCAACGTCCGCGCGATCACCGCCTGCCTGCGGCGACAAAAGGCGAACCTCAGCCCGGGCTGCGCGGCAGTGTTCGAGCAGTGAGCGGGAAGTAACGATTCGGGTTACCGACGTCCCGCGACGCTACGGCGCGGGCTGGAAGCTGCCTGCGGCAGCGCAAGGGTAACAGCATCGACCAAACGACGCCGCCAAGGCTGGGCGAACAGCGACAGCTTGCCTTCGAGGGTGGCTGCCTTCTCGCGCGCCGCCACCGTTTCAATGCTCGACTTGAGCAGTTCGGCCAGCAGCTTGTTCGTCCGCTCGCATTCTCTTTCGAAATCGGCGCGGTGACCGTTTGCGATGGTTTCCATCTCCATCAGGTCGGCCTGCAGCGTCTCGATCTTTTCCTTCAGGGCGCTGACCGCCTGCTGACCGGCTGGTACTTGCCGCGCGCGAGGCACCGGGGAATGGCTGATTTCGGCGAGATCGACCTGCACCAGCGTCTTGCCGTCGTTCGCACGTGAACGTGGCAGGCGGTGCCGCTTCACCAGCGCCCTTGCTGCCTCCGGGGAGACTTTGAGCCTTTCGCCTAGTTCGGCATAGCTCAACATTTCGACGGGCATAATCTCTCTCCCGTGGGCCGCGTGCTGACCACCCAGACACAGCCGAACGATAGCGATTCCAAGTTAATGGTTGGTTTACTATGAATGGCAGGGACCGACCCGCACGACTTGCGCCCTGATCTCGCCCCACGACGCGCGTATTTCCGACATCGCGTCTTCGCTCCAGTGCCCGTTTCTGGTCCTCAGATGCGGTATTCCGCCACGAATCTCGGGCTATGTTCCGCCGGGGCGGGCCAATTTATTTTTTTAGGGATTTGCCGATGGCGACTATCGAACGGATTCACAACGGCGCGGCACTGGATCTGGCCAAACTTGAAAAGGATGTCGTAGCTAGTCTTCCCAGCGTCAGGGTGGCGCCTTCGGGCCCAATGCCTGATTACGTCGAGCATCAGGAGGGCGTCACCCGTGTCGGCGCGCTCACGGCCGAAGCCGTGGTGCGCGACTATGAAGCCGCGGCCAGGGAAATCGAGGCCATGGGAGCCGAGTTGATCAACGCCGCGCAGAAATGCGAGGCGATGACCGCCGAAGTGCACAACGCCATAGCCTTCATGCGCGAAACCGCTGCGTCGTATCGCGAGGAAGCCAAGAAGATCTTCAAGCGCATCGAAGAATGTTCGATCTTGACCGAGGAGGTTCGCAAGACCTGCGAGACCGTCAAGCTCAAGATGATTGGCGGCAAATAGCGTTGTCCCGAACGATTCGGAAAGCGCCGACAGAAATCCGTCGCAAGCGACGGATTTTTTTTCGACACAGCCAGCCTCTCGGGATGAAGCATGAAGGATTTGCGGTAGCGGAGCACACACTGGACGCCAGTGCCCGTCCAGCTTGCACAAGAAACGGTCCCGGTGCGGGGCTGGCTTGCGCCGGGACCGTTCCCTTCGTGCGCCCATCCAAGGGCACGTCACCTTACCGCGAAATCATGCAGCCACAAGCGTGCAGCGTACGTCGTTCGTTGCCGCCTCGTTTTCAAATGCGGTGAAGGCGCCTGCCGCAGCTCATCGTTACCACAGCCTGGGTCACCAGCTTCGCAATCGTCAGGTGAGGGCGTGATTGAAGGGCGGCCTATTTCGGGCCCAGGTCGACCTCAAACGTTTTGCCAAATATTTCCCGTTCGCCTCTGGTCACGCGGTAGGTCGCCTTGTAAAGGCCGGGCGCCCAGCGAGCCGCCTTCAACCGTTTCCCGGACGCGACGAAATATTGCGCTTTGTCCCGGTCGAGGGGTTCGGCCTTGTACTCGGAGAAAATGGTCCCGTCCGGCCCCCGGAGCGTGATGGTTTGCTGATCGCCCGCCTGCAGGCCAATCGCCCGAACGTAGGCGCTGAAGGCATCCGACTCGGGCCGCACGGGATGTTTTCGCAAGTCTCCGGACTCGACGAGTTCCATGGTCGGAGGCAAGCTGGAGAAGCCGAAGTTCAGAATTTCGCGCGCCCGGTATCTGGTTTGCTCCTTGATGGCACCGGCCCAGAGCGATTGCCCTCCGCCGCAGGCGCCGGCAGGTGCGCCGTGGGCAAAAGGATCTACGATCTGGCCTCGATGTCTCAGCGTAAAATGGAGGTGCGGAAATTCGGTCGCACCGGATAGCCCGACCAGTCCGATCGACTGGCCCGTTACAACGTGATCGCCAACTTTGACCCGTACACTGCCGCGGGCCAGATGACAGTACTGGGTTCGCCAATCGCCTTCGTGTTCTATGACGATTCCGTTGCCGCATTCCTTCCCCGCGACAGCAGCCTTGCCTGTCACGCGAATCGAAACGTCATCGACGCCATCCCTGATCGCGACAACGCGGCCGGGCGCCGCGGCAACCACGTCCACATTGCCCTGCTGGATTTGAAGATCGGGGATTCTGATGTCAGTCCCGTCGTGGCCGTCATAGGTGCGGCCGCTGCACATGAAATCGCGGACCTGGCCGGTCGGATCGTGATCGACGTAGTTCTGGACAAAGCAGCTGACGCCGAGCTGGCACTTGACCGGCAGCGCCATAGCGAAAGCCTCCGAGGCCTGGGCTTGGGCCGGGAGAGGGAAGGCGAGTAGCAGAAGCAAAACTGCGGGAAGCCTTCCGGTCAGCGATGCTGCTCGTCGCTTCATGCAAATCTGCCCCGCTCGCTCAGCCGCTGTGAGTCATCACTCAGTCAGCTTGTTTTGGTCCTATCAGTTTACCAGACGATATTGTCTTGCCGGAGGCAGAGCGTGCCCAGCGGGGACCGCTGCTGGCAGCGCGTCATTTGCAATTGGCCTGCTCTCGATCCCGAACAGGACACCGTCACTGACGGATTTGACACATTGCTCGCATGCGACGCGATGCCGTCGCCTGTTGCCAAGTTTTCCCGGTATGATGGCGTGCGTCCGAGACGGGCGCGGAGAGGGAATGGCCCCGGCGCAACCCAGCCCCGCACCGGGGCCGTTTCTGTTGAACTCGGGGCCGCGCGGTTTGCTAGGCGAGACCGCGCCGGCTTGTCATTGATCCGCGAATTTCATTGGGAAGGGAGTTGGCCAGCCTCTCGAGGTTTGATTGCTCTTCGGTCAGGCGCTTTTGAACGAACTGGCGCTCGAGGTCCGTCAGGCTGGTCTGCAACAGGCTGCGATAGCGTTGAATGTTGCGGCGATGTGTATGCAGGCGCGCCAATTGCTGATCAATCATTGATCGTCATCCTTTGACGAGTGGGGTTGCTGCTTTGATGAAGGCGCAACGCGGCCGGAGCGGAATATGCTCGCTCGGCGGTGTTGGTATTTCCCCGGTCGGCTGCTGAAATGCCGGCTGACCAAGCGTGCCGCAGGTTTGTGAAGCTGTGATTACAGTGCGCCGGGCCGACTAGGCGTTGCTGCTGGGTCAGTCTCGCGAGTCCAGCAGTGTGAGAGCGAATTCGCGCGTCGTGTAGAGGCGACCGTCCGCGTCGATGGTGACATCCGCCGTGCCGCGGTCGAGCAGGTCGCTCACGGCCTCCCAGGCTTCCACCCGCGTCTCCCTGATGACTTTCACAGGCTTTCCCGGCCTGCCCAGATTGCCTTGAACGATGAACACGACCTTCCGGAACTGTTGGATATTGGAGCTCGCGAAGCTGAATGTTGTTTGGCGTACCATGAACCGTGTGGCTGGCGCATGGCTGTCGTCGCTCGCTCCTCCGCCAGCGCAGCGGTAGCCGCAGGGCTCTAACTCCGCCGCAAATTTGCGACCGCTCGCCGCTTTACGCCAGCAGGCCCTTTATTTTGCCGGATTTCTGTCACCATCCTATGGCGTTCAAGAATCCACGGGGAGAATCCAAGGTGGCGATAGGTACAGTTAAGTGGTTCAACGCAACAAAGGGCTATGGGTTTATTCAGCCAGACACCGGCGGCAAGGACGCTGAGCAGCCTGAATGAAGGCGCGAAGGTGAGCTACGAAGTCGTGGCCAACCGCGGCAAGGAATCCGCCGAAAATCTCAGGGTCGGTTGATCGTCCGATTGCTTGCCCCAACCGGAGGCAAGCTGGGGCTGCCATTTCCATGCGCCTTGGGGACGTCTCGGGCGTGCACCTCATGCGCGCCCGGGTACTTCCGCCTTGACCGGTTGTGGGTAAGGGGTCAGGCGCGCCTTGCGCCAGCTGAGATCGTTTCGATTCGCTGCGAAACGTTCAGGCTGGCCAGGAGCAGGAGGCTCGCGACGTCGCGGACGGTCTTCGCCGCGATGCGATAGGCCATGTCGATGGAGTCGACAGGCTGCGTGAGTTTTTTTCCCGTAAGCGCACCTTGCGAGCGAGCCCAGGTCATTCGCGAGACGATTCCCGCTGCTGTGGGAGGGTGGATGCGCATCGACCCCCCTGCTTTGAGGGCCTGGCGTTCGGCCGCTATCTGATTGATTTAATTTGGCTCCCCGGGCTGGATTCGAACCAGCGACCATTCGATTAACAGTCGAAGAATGACCAGCGACCCAAGCCGTTGCATTCATTGCATTCCCCCATAAGCGCCAAGATAACCTAATCATATCAGTATTTTCGGTCTTTTCCCAGCGGTTCCGAGAATTTGCTTGCGTTGACCCGTGCCTGTGTGCATAGAGTGTGCACATAGACCATTTTATTTTATCGTGTGCATGGGGCGCTGAGATGCAAGGCAAGATCACAAAGACGAAGGTGGACGCGCTAAGGCCGGGTCAGGTCCTGCACGACAAAGAGATCAAGGGCTTCGTCGCACGTTGCCTGCCCAGCGAGGCGGTGACATATGGGTTCCGGTACCGCGACAAGACCACCGGCAAGCAGCGCTGGCTCGGGCTTGGCCTTCATGGCTCGATCACCGCCGACCAGGCCCGGGACCTTGCCAAGAAGCGGGCCGGGGACGTCGCCGACCATCGGGACCCTGTAGCCGAGATGGAAGCCAAGCGGGCTGAGGCAGCCCGGGAACGTCAGGCTGACGCCAATACCGTCGATGCCGTGCTGGACCAGTTCATTGCCAGACATGTGGACAAGCTGCGGAGCGCCAAGACCGTGACCCGGAGCCTGGAGGTCTACGTCCGCCCCCGGATCGGCCGGAAGTCGATCTATGAGGTGAAGCGGCTCGACATCGTCCAGCTCCTGGATGCCATCGAGGACGCCGACAAGGCGCCGACGGCGGATCGCGTGCTGGCGTATCTGCGCAAGGCCTTCAATTGGTATGCCGCCCGGGATGAGGGTTTCGTCCCGCCGATCGTCAAGGGCATGTCCCGCACCAAGCCGGCAGAACGCGCCAGGACGCGGGCCTTGGCAGACGACGAGATCCGCAGCGTGTGGCAGGCCCTCGATTCGGGGGAACTGCCGGCGGCGTTCTCTAACGTTGTGAAGGCCCTTCTGTTGACGGCCCAGCGCCGTGACGAGATCGGGCTTGCCCAGGCCGAAGAGCTTGACGGGGACACCCTGCTGATCCCTGCGGCGCGGTACAAGACCGGGCTCCCCAACGCTGTCCCGCTGACGGCGGCGGCCCTGAAATGGTTCGGGGACCGCAAGAAGGGCTATATTTTCTCGACGACGAGCGGGAAGAAGCCGTTCAGTGGCTGGAGCAAGTCCAAGGGGCAGCTGGATGCCCTCATTGCCAAGCAGCGTAAGAAGGCCGGGCTGAAGCCGATGGCGCCTTGGGTGCTGCACGACCTGCGGCGTACGGCGCGGTCCCTCATGTCGCGGGCTGGCATCTCCAGCGACATCGCCGAGATGGTGCTGGGCCACAAGCTGGCCGGGGTGAGGGGCGTGTACGACCGGCACAGCTACGCCGCGGAAAAGCGTGACGCGCTGGAAAAGCTGGCCGGGCTGGTTGCGGTGATTCTCGATCCGCCAAAGGGCAATGTAGTTCAATTCGAGCGGGAGCATGCCTGATGGACGGTAAGAGAATTGATCAAGACCCAATGCAGATGCCGACGTGGTCCCTCGGTATGGCTTTGGCGTGGATTGCGCGCCGCGAGGTCGAGGGCGCAACGGAGCTATGGCAGGAAGGCCTTAGCGCTGCGCTACTCGGAGAGGATGGCGAAACTACGTGGACGCCGTCGAAGACCCCCGGGTGGCTTCGCCGATCGGGAGCAAATAGCGAATTTTTGAAAGCGGAGACGGCGCTCAAGAATGCTCTTACAGAAGGTAGTGTTTCGGCAACCGGCCTGCTTCCCGATGGCGCGAGGATCGTCGTGCCAAGCCTTGAGTGGGAAGATATGAAGTTTTCGTACGGCATCGACGCAGACGGGGATTTGATGCACCGGGGGACCAATAAGGCTGGCGCCATGTACACCCAGTTGCGGGTCAAGCGCGAAGACATTTTGGCAAAATGGCAAGCGAAGCAGGTCGCACCTACTGAGCGGCGGCGTGGTCCAAAGGGCGGCAAGTTGGATGCGGTGAAAAAGAAGATGATCGCCTACAACAATGCGCACGGCGACTTGGCGAGCATGAAGGAAGTCGAGATGGAGGCGCATTTCGGTGCTAGCCGCGACTGGTGCAGGAAAGCCCGCCGTGACGTGCTGGGTTTTGCCGACAATTAAAACTCCGACAAATTGCGACCAGCGACAAATGGCGACAGGAATCGGCTTCTTTTAACTGTCTCGTGGTGTTCAACCATTACGAGGCTTTCCAGATGCCATCCGATACGAAAGAGCGCAGGCCGCCGCTCGATACTGCCGACGCGGCAACCTACACCGGCACCAGAACTAACTACCTCGAAAAACTTCGCTGCACCGGCGGCGGACCCGTGTTCATCAAGCGCAACGGGATGGTTCGCTACGATCCCGACGACCTCGATGCCTGGCTAGAAGCCGGCAAGCGCAAATCAACCTCTGACACGCGCGAGGTTGCATAAGCTCATGTCTGTTCAAATGGAAATCCCCGCAACGCTGGAGGCGTGCGGGGTTCCGGTAACCGATCTGGCTGGCGCTTCGATCGCTTCGGAATCTAAATCATCGCGGCTTCATCTGCAAGCCTCTCGACTGGTCCGGCTCTACGCCATCAACGCGTCAATGGCTGAGACGATTGCGCCGTTCGTGTTCCAAGAGGCGCCGTAATGAAGCACGTCACCGTAATCGAGACTGACGACGTAACCGCGGCGTTGCGTGATGCGCGCCGAAATGTCGCCATAGCCCAGCTCAGCCGTTTTGAGGAGGAGGCGATCATCCTGGGAGCCATGGCCCGGCGCAATCCGCATCGTAAGCGGGAGATCGTCGATTGCCTTTACGACATCGCTGCCAACAACGGCCTGCTGCGCATACAGGGCGGCGCCATCATCGAAGACCTGATCGCGGTCGGATTGGAGGCGCAGTGATTGAGCCTGAGTTTCCCGAACCGGAATCATCGACGCTGGACGAGGCGGACAAGCGGTTTCGTTTGTATCAAGATGATGTGTCGCGCCGAAAGGCGTTGGAAATTCGTGAGAGATCCGGTGTCAACGCCCGGCTCTATGACGCTTCCCCAATCTCCGAGGAGATTCACGATCGTGCTTACCGCGTGCTGCAGGAAACCCCTTTGCCGGGGAACCAGGCACTCGACATCAAAACAGTGCAAAAGGACCGGGCCGAGACCATGCCCGGCTATCGGCTGGTCACCTTCGATGAAATGGAAGTGGATCCTCCGGCGAAGCGATGGCTGATCAAGGGCATCTTCGCCCGTGGTGAGACATCCGCATGGATCGCCCCGCCCGGGGCCATGAAGTCAGCATTGCTGGCGGAGGCGGCCATCCATGTCGGCGCTGGTCTCGACTGGCACGGCTACCGCAACAAGGGCGCAGCTGGCGTGGTCTACTTCGCCATAGAGCGGGCGGATCTCGTCAAGCGGCGTTTGCGGGCTCATCGCCAGCGGATCGGGCTGATGGGTACACCGATCGCCGTATCCAGCGAGACGATCGACCTGACGCATCCCGATGCCTTCAAGAAGGTGATCGACACCATCCGGACTGCAAAGGCGATCCTGGGCGCCGACATCGGGCTCGTCATCGTCGACACCTTCGCCAAGCTGATTGCCGCGGCCGGAGGGGATGAGAACAGCGCCAAGGATCAGGGCGCCGTCTTCGCCAATGTGCAGCGAGTGAAGAACGTCACTGGCGTGCATGTCGCCTTGATTGGGCACACCGGCAAGGATGAGAGCAGGGGGGCCAGAGGGTCGAACGCACTTCTGGGCGATGTTGACGTGATGGTGACGATCGGCGGCGATGAGATCAAGGCTGTTACCGTCACCAAGGCGAACGATGCGCCTGAAGGCCCGCTGTTCTCGTTCAAGTCTGAGATCCACAACTTCGGAACGGACGAGGACGGTGACCCGATCACGGTCAACATCGTGAGCAGCGAACTTTGTCAATCTGACAACATTCCCAGAATACGAGAGCCAAAGCTGACCGAGAGCCAAGAGGCGATGTTGCGCCTGCTGCGGGACGCCGGCTCATCAGGACTTTCAACGTCCGACTGGAACGCAAAAGCGCGAGAGATCGGGATCGGCGTAACCCGGAAGGCGACGCTTCATAACCTTAAAGCCCAACTGAAGGACCGGAATCTTGTCCGCGAATACAATGACCTTTGGCAGGTGCAGAAGTGAGACCGTTACGGGTTACGACGTTACCACCCCTATAGGGTGGTGGAACGTAACGTAACCACGTAACCGCCGGTTACACGTAACCCAGATGTAACCGTAACCGTAACCACGTAACCGACAATCGGAAGCAGACGGCATGAATAAACCAACCGAATATTCTCAAGAGATAGCCAGCGCGATCCTTCAGCGGATCCTTGATGGCGAGATGCTCTCGGTAATCTGCAAGGATGCCGGCATGCCGAGCAGGGGAACGTTTTATAAGTGGATGGATGGCCGCACGGAGCTCAAGAACGATTATGCGCGCGCGAGGTTGGCTTGGGCTGACTATTGGGCCGAGCGGATCATGCTGATTTCGGTCAATCCTGATGGGGCAATCGAGGCTGACGGCAAGGTGTTCCTGGATAACGCCGCGATCATGTGGGCGAAGCACCTGACGGACAATGCGAAGTGGTTGGTGGGAAAATACGCGCCGCGCACGTATGGTGACAAACCGCCAGCGGAGGACGATCAGCCCAAAACCCTCTCGATTTCGTGGCAGAAGATCGAACGCGTGATTGTGGGTCCGGGGCGGGGCGAGCAAGCACTCCCAACGACGCCCGCAGAAGCGCCGCGCCAGATCGCCTATCAACCGACGCCACCTCCGGCGGACCTTACGCCTGAGGCTTGGGCCGCAATTGCGAGGGTGTCTGAGTTGATTGAGCAGATCGCACCCAGTGACGAAACGCCTGAGCATGTGTTCGGGATTATCGAGGGTGCACTTAGGCGCCACTACCTGGGCATGACGGAAACAGCGGGAAATTAAACGCATTGTGTGCATAGCGTGTGCAGCAAACGTTAAGCGATAGAAACCTCAACAATATCAACATACAACAGACTATCAAAGATAAGATGGTCTTGTGATGAGACGCTGTTCGCGCTACATTGTTGCGAGATGATTTGCGCTCTTGGAGGGGCGATGCTGACGGACAATGAACTAGGCGAACTGGTGCTGATGCTGCAGGCGAAGTCTCCGCTGGAGCGACTGAGCAACATGGAAGCGCGCACCGTGTTCGAGCTGATGCAGCAGCGCGGCTACAAGATCAGCAGGCCGGCCAATGACTGAGGCCGTCCGCTTCTCCGACAGCATCACCATCCGTGTGCAGCCCGAGATCACCGCGCTGGTTGACCGTGCTGCGCGTGCCAGAGGTAGCAAGCCCAGTGAATGGACTCGCCAAGCCCTTCTGGCGGGCCTGCGGGCCGCTGGCCTCGATCCCGCTACCACACCAGCCGCTGACGCAGCGCTTCTGTATGACTCTCCGAGGGGCTCCTAATGGCCTTGGGGCAGGTTGGCATCGCGACCGCGGATGTACCGGCGCGAGGCTGGGCATCGAAGATCCGGGCGCACAGTGCGAGCAAGCAACCGAGGCCGCGCAAGTCGCCGCCTGTTGTGCGCACGACATGGGCGCAGGAACGCTATCCGGATGAGGAAACGGGTGATCCCGGCTCGGTGATCGCCGTTCACTACACATTTGAAGACAACGTGGTGACGTTGACCAACGAGAAGGGCGCGCCGGTTGGCGGCAAGGGAGGTTCATACGTGCTGCAGCATGGAGAGTCTGCGGAGCGTATCGCAAAGCTCCTGGCAATGGCGGGAAGGGAGCGCCCGTCGCGCGCATCCGTTGATGTTGCCTGGGTGGTCTGAATTTCAAGGCTTGGCGTGGGTTCTCCGACCCAGGTCGAGGTCCAAGACTGACGGCAAGGGTAATTCCCTGCCGTCCTTTTTGGGAAAACAAGGAACAAGGCATTGAACGAAGACGCTCGCGCACTGGCGCCCGTCATTGAATCTACTGATCTGACCGTCGCTGACGCGGCGGATGCCTTGTCGCGAGATTTCCAAAGCGAAACTGGCCCGGATATCCGTCCGCCGGCCGTGGAGGAAAAGGAGGAAGCAGCACCAACACTGACTGACGATACCAAAGTCACGCTCAAGGACGGTGCCGAAGTTTCACTGACTGAACTAAAGCGCGGCTATCTCAGCCGCCGACACTTCACGCTTAAGACTCAGGCCCTCGCCCAGGAGCGAGCTCGCGTTGAGGAACTGCGTGCACTCATACAAAGCCAATCGACCCAGACGCATGCCCTGCGCGAGGCCCTCGATACAGTCTCTGCTGTCCTGCTGCCACAACAGCCCGATCCCTCGATGATCGATGTTGACCCGCAAGCATACAAAGCACAGCGCGAGAATTACGAATTTGTCGTGGGCCTGATCGCCCATGCACAGCAAACCGCTCAGGCAGAGTTCAATGCTGCCCAGGCAGCACGGCAAGCAGAGCAGCGGGACATCAATCACCGTCAGCTAATGGCCAAGCAGGAGCAGCAAGACAGGCTGTTTGAGCAAATGCCGGAGCTGAAGAATCCGAATGTGTCCCGACAATTCCAGGAAGATGCGATCGACACGATGGCGGAATACGGCTTCGGCGTTAGCGAGCTGGACGTAATCCTCAACGACGTTCGCACATTCCAGATTGTCAAAGACCTGATCCGCCTTCGGAAGGCCGTGAAATCGGTCCCGAGCATGAAAGAGAAGGTTGCAAGCGCGCCGGTGCTGACGAGCAGGAAGCGTATGGACAGGACCGAGAGGTCCAACCGCGCCAACCGAACCGAGCTTGAGCAATTCAGAAACAGTGGGCGACTGGATGACGCAGCAGCGATCCTCGCCAAACGCATGAAAGACTAAAATCAATGACTGTAGTCAGTGGCACTCTCCAGACCTACGATCGCGTAGGCAATCGCGAAGACCTTGAGGATGTGGTCTACAACATCTCGCCCAGGGACACGCCCTTTGTGTCCATGATCCCGCCGACCAGTGTTACCGCAACCCGTCATGAATGGCTAACGGACACGCTCCGCGCGCCGGCAGCAAATGCCCAGGTTGAAGGCGATGACTTTGCCTTTCAGACCAAGGCTCCTGCGGTCCGGGTGGCGAACTTTACTCAGATCGCAAGCGACACGCTGATTGTCTCCGCTACCCAGGAAAAGGTCGATAAGGCCGGCCGCTCGTCGGAACTGGGCTACCAGCTCGCGAAGATGGGCGCGGAGATCAAGAAGGACGTGGAGCTGAGCCTCGTCTCCAACGTCGGTTCGGCTGTTGGCAGCGCGACCGTGGGACGCGTCTCGGCCGGCTTCCCGGCCTGGGTCACCTCGGCGACTGCAACCAACTCGCTCCGTGGCGCTGCCGGCACTGCTGGCGGCTTCAATTCGGGTACCGGCCTGGTGACCGCGGCTGGCAACGGCACCCAGCGCGCCTTCACCAAGACCTTGCTCGATACCGCGATATCCACTTGCTACAACGCGGGCGGCAATCCCACGACTGTGATGGTCTCGCCGTACAACAAGCGGGTCTTTTCGACCTTCATGTCGGACGCCAACACGGCGCAGCAGCGTTATTCAGCCAGCGGCAAGAAGCAGACCACGATCGTTGCGGCGGCGGACATGTATCTGTCGGACTTCGGCGAACTGGCCGTGATCCCCAATCGCGTGATGTTGAACGCCTCTGCCTCCCGCAACGTGCTGGTGATCGATCCGGATTTCGTCGCGCGCGGCGTGCTGCGTTCGATGCGTACGGAAAAGCTGGCGAAGACCGGAGACGGCGAGAAGCGCGCCGTTCTGACCGAGTTCTGTTTTGTCATGAAAAACGAGCTCGCCTCCACCGTCATCGCTGACACCTACGGCCTGACCGCCAGCACCTAAGGAAAAACGAACATGCCTGTTACTCACTTCCCGATCTCGATTGCGGCCGCGACCACCGCTTACACGGTGGATCCGGACAATGCCGGCCTGGTGCATTACATGCCGGACCTCACCGGAACCTGCACGATCCCCCTCCCGACTCCGCAGACGGGTTTGTGGTTCGAGTTCGCCTATGTCGGCGCCGCGGCTGATGCCCAGAACTGGGTTATCACCACCGGCTCGGACACGAACTACTACAAGGGCGGCGTTGTCCACATGGACGCCGATTCCGGCACCGGGGCTGACGAACTCGTTCCCGTTCGGAGCGATGGCAACTCCAATTCCAAACTCACTGTTGTGACGCCTGACGTCGGAACGCGGATTCGGATCGAGTGCGCAGACGGCGTGACGTGGAACGTTGTCGGCAATGTCGTCAGCGCAACCGTCCCGACAATGGCCGACCAGTAAGGAAAAACAACGGGGGCGGCCTTCGGGCCGTCCTCTCTCCAATGGAGCGATTTACGATGGTGGGAGACTGGAAAGTCTTTTCGCGCGATCCGGACGGAACGGTCACCTATTTCATGGATAACGGCGACTCCTGGATCCTCAAGACAGAAACGCCGATCGACAGTCTGATTGCGGACAATAAAGCCGAGCTCCATGCGAGCGATGGCGCGCGGTGGGGTGACGGCAAGGTGGTTGCCCGCCTGCCGCTGAATCTCTTCTTCGACAAGCTCGCCGAGCCAATCAAGCAGCGCGACAAGAAGTACATCAAACGGTTTCTTAACGACGGCGACAACGCCGTGTTCCGCACCTTCAAAGGAAACGTGTAATGAGCCAAGCCCTGACGCTGACGGAAGCCGCCGAGCGGCTGGCACCCGTCTTTGAATCGGAATCCCTTCCTGTCGCCGCAAAGCCGGCCAAGGGGAAATGGATGTCATTGGAGCACGCCGCGGCTGTCCGTTCGGAACGCGTGACCGGGCAGCAGGTGGCGCCGCAGAAAAAGAAGGCTGATGTAACCGTCCAGGAAGCAGCAAAGCAGATCGATGGCTCAGTGCCTGAAACCCCCGCTGAACTGGCAGAGATCAAGGCAAAGCGGCGGGTTGCAACAATTACGAAATTG